>Ga0224722_1001007_pt1 | contig 16011 bp, 11 predicted proteins | sample Balambano_FR1_Me_FD_161646 | JGI IMG/M metagenome (GOLD analysis project Ga0224722, IMG submission 161646) | Freshwater sediment microbial communities from Lake Towuti, South Sulawesi, Indonesia - Balambano_FR1_MetaG | ecosystem: Environmental > Aquatic > Freshwater > Lake > Sediment | place... | reverse complement strand
CGCGCATTCGCATGGGGGGTTCGGTCGATGTGCTGTCAGGCACCGAGTTTGCGGAAGAGGTCATCTTCCAGCCTCTGGAGACGCTGCTGGGCGTTCAGCAGACGAAGAACGTGGCTGTCTACATCGACTTCGAGAACATCGCCATCAGCCTGAATGAACAGGGCTACATGGTCAACCTTGATCACCTGATCGAGAGCTTCCGTCGCCAGGCGCGTGTGCATGGGGAACCGGTCAAATTTGCGGCCTATGCGCCGTGGGGGCAGCGCGGCAGCCTTCCGCCGCTGGTGGACGACAGTGGACGTGAAGTCGCGGAAGATGCGCCCAGCCGCCTGATGATGGCCAACATCGACCCGGTATTCAACCTGCCCGGCAAGAACAGCGCCGATATGCGCATTGCCCGTGATGTCATCACGGATTCGCGCAATGCAGACGCTGCCGATGTGTTCATCGTGGCCAGCGGCGACCGCGACTTCAACGATGTCATCAACTCGATTCGGGCGCGCAACAAAACCGTCATCGTCTGGGCTGTGCGCGGTGCGACGAGCCGGCAGCTTGAAAACAACGCCGGCATCACCATCGAGTACGTTGAGGATTTCACCGAGCTGCAGACCCACCAGCAGTTGAGCCTTGCTGCGCTCAATGACGACGGCGACATTGCCAATTTCACGCCTTCCCAGTGGTCAAGCGTCATCATTCAGTTCGACCGGCTGGCGGATGTACAGGGTGCGACGACGCTTCCACGGGGCGCTCTCATCGACCAGCTTCTGTCGGTGAACGCGGTCATCTCGCAGGCGCGCGGTGAAGACCTGATTGCACAGGCGATCTCGATGGGCCTGCTTCGCGAAATGACCGCTGACGGCTCTCAGCTAACGCTCAACAGCGGCCATGCGGTTGTGGAGAAAACGCGCCTCATTCGCGACCGAATCGTCGTGCGCGTCAACAACACGCTGAGCGTGCGTGCATGGGAATATGTCAACTATGGCTTTCTGCTGAAGGGCCTGTCGATGGACCGCGAGCTCGACCGGCCAGGGCTGAACTATTCTGACCAGTGGCGCTCCGACTGGATCGACTGTCTCGTGCGGGAACATGTGCTTCTGCGAGAGCTTGTGCCTCATCGTCACAATCCCGAAGATCTGGTGCCGGTAATCAAACTTCAGCCAGACTACACGGTGCCGAAGGCAGAACCTGCGACGCACGAGGTCGTGACCGAAAACTGGCAGGGCATCAGCCTGGATGACCTGGAGCGCATGGAGCCGGAAACGGCCGACATGGTCAGCCGCGTCATCGTCAGCGTTCAGCAGTTCACGAGCTTCCGCGGCTACTCGTGGTGCCCGCTCGGCAGCCTGCATAAACGCCTGCGCGGCTTCGATCGGGGCATGTCGTTTCAGCGCAGCGTGGAGTTTCTCGTGGAGAACGGCGCTGCCGAAGTCAACGAGTATGCCAACCCGCAGAGCGAGTTTCGTACCAAAGGCATCTCGCTGGTCGAATCCAGCCCGATCTACCAGCTCATCATCCACCAGCGCGATGCGTTCGTGCGCGCGCTGCTGACGATGTATGAGCGCAACCTGACGATTTCAGAGGCCGGTTTCGTGGCATCCAATCCCGGAACCCAGATGGATCTTCCGCTCTGGTTCTCGATCATGGAGACGGAGAACGTCCTCAATCCGATCCCGGGGCGCACCGGGCAGTACAGCCTGTTCCGGACGCATCATACCGTTGCGCTGGTGGCTGGCGACAGCCGCTAGCTGCCGAGCATCCCGTCGCCGTAGCGCACACCCGGCTGGATCACAATCGGGCTGCCCGTTTCAGCAGTCGCGATCAGGTCATAGGTGGTTGCACCGGTAACGCGCACCGGGACGATCTCTCCGACTGGCAGCTCACCTTCGACGATCACAAAGCCATCGATCTCGGGGGCGTCGCGGTAGCTGCGACCCAGTGACAGATGACCTTCCATGGGCCGTCCCTGATCATCTTCCGGTGTTCCGTGGCCTTCGACAAGGATTTTGATCGTCCTGCCGACCATCGCCTGATTCTTCTTCAGACTGATCGTCTGCTGAAGCGACATGAGCTGCTCGTAACGCGCCTGTTTCACATCATCGTCCACATGGTTGGGCTGTGTTGCGCTGGGAGTGCCCATCTCGTATGAATACTTGAACGCGCCCACGCGATCGAATTCCAGATCGCGCACGAAATTCATCAGCCCGTCAAACTCGGCGTCGGTCTCGCCCGGGTAGCCGACGATAAATGTGGTGCGTACCGCCAGTTCCGGCATCGCCCGGCGCATGCTGGCCAGCGTTTCATAGACCCACTCGATGTTGGCAGGACGGCGCATTCTGAGCAGCGTATCGCGGTGTCCATGCTGCAGGGGAATGTCGAGGTAAGGCAGCACCTGTCGATGATGCGCCATGGTATCGATGAGGCGCGGCGTCACATAGCCCGGGTAAGCATACATAATGCGAATCCACGGAATGTCGGGGGCAGCCTCGACAAGCGCGTCAAGAAGCTGTGACATGCCTTCCTTCAAACCCAGGTCATGACCATAGTCGGAGGTGTCCTGGGCGATCAGGATCAGCTCTTTGATGCCGCGCGACTGCAGAAGCTGTGCTTCGCGCACGATGCTTTCCAGCGGCCGGCTGACCATCGTGCCCTTGATTTTGGGAATGGCGCAGAATGCACACGGGCGCCGACAGCCGTCGGCAATCTTGACGTAGGCGCTCGCGCCCTGGACGCTCGCCCGCAGCACATCGCCCTCATCGCGGCCGACAGTCACGGCATCGGTCGGCAGGTGATAGAGGGGTTCCGGGTGCTGACGCTTCCGCAGACGCGTCACGAGGTCGAAAATGTCCATCCACCGGCGCGTGCCGATGACGCCGTCCAGACCCGGCACTTCCTGCACCAGCGCATCGCCATAGCGCTGTGAAAGGCAGCCCGCTGCAATCACCATCTGGCCGCGGCGACGATTCTCCACCAGTTCGCGCAGCAGATCGATCGATTCCTGCTTGGCCGCGTCAATGAAGCCGCAGGTGTTGACGATCAGCACTTCAGCTTTTTCGGGCGCGGTGACTCCACGCATGCCGCTGCGATCCAGGACCTGCGCCATGCTTTCAGAATCGACCGTGTTCTTGGAGCAGCCAAGGCTGAGCAGATAGTACTTGTCATTGCGCGATGCTGATTTCGACATGTCTGTTTCTTTCGGGCGCCTGTGCGCTGAAAACGTTTGATCGATGGGCAGGCCTGCGAACCGCTTCAGGCCTGTTTGCCCGCCAGAAAGTCATCCAGCGAACGTTGATGGGTGGCGCCTTCCCACAGCGGAGCAAAATGGGCCTGTTCGGCCCTCTGCGCGTCGATGGATGTCAGGCTGAGCCCGTCACGCAGCAGCGCCTTGATTGCGCGCACGACCGTCCGATCCAGCGATGCGATCTGGTACGCCATCTCTCGTGCTGCGGCGAGCGCCTGGCCCGCTTCGGTCACAACATTGGCAAGGCCCAGCGAAAGCGCTTCGTCTGCTGCGATCATCTTCGCGCTCAGCAGCAAATTCAGCGCACGGCTGTAGCCAACCAGACGCAGCAGTCGCTGGCCCGCGCCCCAGCCGGGTGTCAGCCCGCGGCGCGCCTGAACGAGCCCAAGCCGCGCAGTCTGATCCAGCACGCGCAAATCACATGCGAGGGCGACTTCGCTGCCACCGCCCAGCGCGTATCCATTGATCGCTGCGATGACGGGGTAGGGCAGGTTTTCCAACGTCAGCAGCGCGTCGCTCATCAGCGCCGACATGCGGTTGGCGTCGTCCGCCGCGCGCAACTGCGCGAGATCTGCCAGATCGCCGCCGCTGCAGAAGGCTCGCGTGCCCGCGCCCGTGACGATGAGCGCAGACAGCGGTGCCGCCTTCAGCGCTTCAACGATTGTGGCAAACTGGCGCATCGATTCCAGATCAAGCGCGTTACGTCGCTCTGGCCGGTTGAAGGTCAGCATGGCAACCGGCGCATCCGGTTGAATCTGAAGCAAAATTTTGTCGGACATACGATGAAAGTGTAGTCGAAAAGAGGCGAACCTGTGAGGGTCAGCCTGTGGCCCTGTCACGGGTGGTCGGCATGCGGTACGGTTATCATCGGACTGCAATTAAAGTAGAAAGGATGACAGCATGATCCGACTCACGGTGCTTTACAACCTGCCTCCCGGCGCGGATGAGGCCGCCTTCCTCGAGTGGCGTCTGGGAGAGCACCAGCAGGCAAATGCCTCCACGCCGGGCGTCGTGCATACTGACTTTGGACGCATCGACGGGCGAATCTCGCTGGAGGACGGTCTCGTTACATCGCCATACCGGTTCATGACGATCGCCGATTTTGAGGATCGTGCAGTCTTCGAACGCGAAATTCTGTCGGCAGAAGCCATGGTCCAGCTTCGCAAAGATGCCGGGACGATTGCCGATGCGCTGTTTCTGATCAGCGAAATTCTGGTCACCACACGGACGGATGCGTTATAAAGGCAGACACTTTTTCCACAATAGGCCAACCGTCAGGCGGGTGTCGTTGAAGGCGAAAAATCGCTCTGCTACAATGCCTTCAGCAGGACGATACGTGAGTATATGAAGGATTGAGCGCCGATGAATCGGATGCGCGCATTGATATTGCTGGGCGCACTGGCGCTGCTGCTGATGGCCGCAGGTTCCCTGGCTGCACAGGCCAGTATCGACACTGTCACTACAGATAACGCCTATCTTCGTTCGGGGCCCGGGCCAGAGTGGCGGCGTATCACCGTCGTGCCTGCCGGGACACCATTTCGGCTGGATGGACGCACGCCCGGCGACTACTGGCTGCGAGGCATTACGCCGAACGGCGAAATCGGCTTCATCGCGATTGATCTGCTTGCGGTGACGCCCGAGCAGGTGGCCGCGCTGCCACAGGTATGGGTCGACACCCCGTTCACGCTTCCTCCGCCGGAAGGCGGCGCAGTCGTGGTTCAGCCCGCACCGGTCGTGCCGGAATCGCAGCCGGCAGAAGTCGAATCGGCGCTGCCGCCGCCGGTTGTGGCGGGATCGCCCGTGACCGGTTTCAGTTACGGGGGTCATGTGGCAGAGTTCAGCACATATGCCTCGAGCCAGATGCAGCGTGCCGGCATGACCTGGGTGAAGCGTCAGTGGCGCTTCTATCCGGGCCAGAACCCGGCAGAGCTGGCCGGCTGGATCAATGACGCCCATGCGCGCGGTTTCCGCATCATGCTCGGCATCGTCGGCGAGCCGTCAGCTGTCCTGCAGCCCGGCTATTTCGGCCAGTACGCAGCCTTTGTGGGCGGCGTTGCCGGCCTCGGTGCCGATGCCATCGAAGTCTGGAATGAGATGAACATCGACCGCGAGTGGCCCGCCGGTTCAATCAGCCCGGAACGCTATACCGAGCTGCTCGCACAGGCTTACAACGCAATTAAGGCGACCAATCCCAATACGCTGGTCATCAGCGGTGCGCCTGCGCCTACCGGCTATTTCCAGGGCTGCGGTGGCTTTGGCTGCGATGACAATTTCTATGTCCAGGGGATGGCCAGGGCCGGTGCCGCCAACTATATGGACTGTATTGGCATCCATTACAACGAAGGCATCATCCCGCCCTCGCAGACCAGCGGCGATCCGCGCGGAAGCAGCAGCCACTATTCGCGCTACTTCAATGGCATGATCAATACGTACTGGCGCGCCTTCAACGGTGCACGCCCGCTGTGTTTCACCGAGCTGGGCTATCTGTCCCCGGAGGGCTTCGGCCCGCTGCCCGCGGGATTTGAGTGGGCTGCCGGCACGGACCTTAATGAGCAGGCAACCTGGCTGGAGTCGGCAATCAACCTGGCAGCGCAGAGCGGCCGGGTGCGCGTGCTGATCGTGTGGAACATCGACTTCACAGTTTACGGCGCAGATCCGCAGGCAGGTTTTGCGATTATTCGCCCTGGCGGAGCGTGCCCGGCCTGCGATCGGCTGGCGAGCTAGGCTGTCCTTGAACGACCGACGCGAAGACGCTGACCCCAAGCCGGGCGGACGAATCGGATGCTGGATCACCGGCGCAGGGACGCTTCTCTGCGCCGGCGTTTTCATCGCCGCCGGGCTGTTTCTGCCCCCTGTCCGGCTGATTGACCGGCTGTCCGGGCCGCAGCTCGTCCCGCTTCCCGCTTCCGGCGACTCCCTTTCGGCGGATGGCCTGACGCTGACGGTTGCCGAAGCAGGAGGCGCGGACTTTGGCGCGCTCATCACCGCGACTGAGGCAGATGGCGAAAGCCCGATCCCGGGTCAGCAGTACATCGACCGGCGTTATCAGATCGATTCTGCGGGGCGAGCGCCCGCATCAGTTCGGGTGACGCTGACGATGCCGGACGCGGTGCCGGCCGCGCTGACCGGTCTGTATGCGTGGGATGAGCAGGGCGGGGTGCGCTTCGTTCCAACGTATGTCGATGGCCGGCAGGTCACGGCGGTGCTGTCCACGCTGCCCTCCGAACTGGCACTGCTGGCTGCGAATGTGCCTGCACAGCCCCTCATCCTTGAAACGGTCGATGTGACCCAAACGCTGCGCCCGGAAGCGGCCCAGTCAGCCTCGATCGTCGCCCCGGCTGGCCTTCAGCCAACGATGGCGGGCACATTGTCCGGAAGCGTGGCAGCCGGTTTTGATCTGAATGCTGCCTATCGCGTGATGCCGGTGCTGCGTAATTTCAATGATCCACGCGCGACCGATCCCGCAACGATCGAGACGATCCTCAGTAATCCGGCACTGCGCTCTGCTCACGCACGACAGATCGCTGCATTTGCCGCGTCCGGGTATGACGGCGTCGTCATCGACTACCGAGATCTGCCCGAAAGCCAGCGTGACGCGTTCACTGCCTTCATCGCGAGTGTGTCGGCAGCGCTCGAACCCACTGGCCTTTCGCTTGGCGTGGTCGTGCCCGCTCCGCGCCCCGCTGAAGACGGTCTGTGGTATCTGGACGAGGGCGCATACGACTGGCCTGCGCTGGGACAGCATGTGACCCTCATGCAGGTGGTTGTTCAGCCGGGTGACCTTCTCGATGCGCGCTTTCTGGACGGGATGCTGAGCGCCCTCGTGCGGCAGGTCGAACGGTCTCGCCTGCTCGTGACGCTGCCGGCGCGCTCACTGCGCGAAGCCGGTGGTGTGCTGTCGCCAATTGCTTTTCAGCAGGCGCTCAGCGCAGTAGGTGACGTGCGGATCGAAGCGGCGCAGATGACCCCGGACGGCAATCTGCAGCCCGGCGAGACCTTTCGTGCGCGTCTGGATGGTTTCACCGCTGCTCAGGGCACAGACGCTGGCACGCGCCTGCCCGTTGTGGACTTTGCCGACCTCAATGGCGGCTTCGTCAGCCGTATATGGCTGATGACGGCCGAGGCATTCGACGCGTTCACAGCCCGCATTGCGCCCTATCGCATTGCCGGAATCGCCTTCAACGATCTTTCAGCCCCTGGACTGGCCGAGGGATTTGAAGCCGCCGTCGCAGATTTTGCGCGTGGTATCCCTGCTGCGCCGCGCGAGACGCTGCTGTCGGTTCGCTGGACGATCCAGCGCGGCGATGGGGGTTCCGAAACGGTCGATACGGCGCTCAATGAACCTCTGATCGCGACTGCATCTGCCCCGGAAGGAAATTATGCAGTCAACGCCGAAATTGTGGTCAACAACCAGAGTGGCGTCCCGCGGGCAGGCGCGGCGCTGTCGGTATTTCTTCCCTCGCCAACGTTTACGCCTTCTCCGACGGCAACGGCCACGCCAACGCCGCTGCCAACGGCCACGCCTGCGCCTGTGGAAATCGTCTCGGTTTCGCCATCACAGTTGGCAGCAGCATCAGCCCCCGTCTCGGGTTCGATTGTGGTTGGACAGTTCGAATATGGCGGACACGTTGCCAGCACACAGACAAATTTTGCCGAGGCAATGCGCCGCGCCGGAATGACGTGGATGAAGGTGCAGGTGCGTTATTTCCCCGGCATGAGCCCGTCAGACGCAGGCAACCTGGTCAGCGAAGCGCACGGACGCGGCTTCAGGATATTGCTGGGTATCGTTGGCAGCCCGGGTGATCTCGCAGCCGGCGGTGAAGGCTACATGCGCGATTTCGCAGGCTTTCTCGCCAGCGTCGCCAGCTACGGACCCGACGCCATCGAAGTCTGGAACGAACCGAATCTGGACCGCGAATGGCCGGAAGGGCAGATCAGCGGCACCTATTACGCTCAGATGCTTCAGCTTGCTTACAACGCCATCAAGGCATCGAATGCCGGCGTCATGGTGATCAGCGGTGCGCCGGCTCCCACGGGTGCAGAAGCAGCCTATCCCGGCCGTGTCATGAACGATGACAACTGGATTCGACAGTTGGTGCAGGCCGGTGGACTGAATTACATGGACTGCCTCGGCGCGCACTACAACGAAGGCATCGTTCCGCCGTCGCTGACCAGCGGAGACCCGCGCGATGGGTATTACACACGCTACTTCCGCGGCATGCTGAATGTGTATGCAGGCCTGGTCGGCGGTGCCCGGCCCATCTGTTTCACCGAGCTTGGCTATCTGACCCCGGAAGGCTTCCCGCCGCTGCCCAGTTATTTCGCGTGGGCGCAAAATGTGACGCTGGCGCAGCAGGCGGCATGGCTGGCGGAAGCTGCGGCCATCGCCTCCCAGAGCGGCATCGTCCGGCTGATGATCATCTGGAACATCGACTTCACCAGCTACGATTCAGATCCGCAGGCCGGCTATGCTATCGTCCGACCCGGCGGCGGCTGCCCGGCGTGTGATGCGCTGGCGGGCGCACGCTGATCAACGACTGGTACAATCAGCCAGCAGGCAACTGGGGCACAACATCATGGCACAATCTGCAAAGAGACGCTTTCGCCGACAGGTTCGCAGCTTTGCATTCGTCTGGGCCGGGCTGACCTTCATCATGGCCGCCGTGGCCTTTATCGCCATCTATGTCTCATTTGGCCCGCTGACCGGAACCGCCTCGGCCAATGTTGTGCTTCGCAGCGTAGCCCTTCCCACGGAAACGCCGGCTGCTGCTGTTCAGGCAGCGGCCTCCCCAACGGCGACGTTTGCCGCCCCTGTGCCGACGACCGATGCTGCGGCGCTGGCCGCGGCGATGCCCACCAGCCGCCCGATCGATGTCAACCGTTTCGAACTGGGCACGCAGGTTCAGGTCAGCTACGACCGGATGGCAGAGTGGATGAATGTGGCGGCCAATCAGTTAGGCGTGCCATGGGTGAAAATGCAGGTGCGCTGGGAAAACATGGAAGCAGAGCGTGATCAGTACGACTGGTTCGAGACGGATACGTTTTTGCCCGCCGCGCAGGCACAGGGTCTTGAAGTGCTGCTCTCGATTGTCACCGCGCCTGACTGGGCACGGGAGCCGGGTGCTGACCTCTCGATGCACGGCCCGCCCGCCAGCAACGCCGATTATGTCGAATTTGTGACGCGCCTTGTGGAGCGTTACCCCGGGATGATTCACGCCATCGAGGTCTGGAATGAGCAGAACCTTGACCGCGAATGGAAAAGTGTGAATGGCCTCAGCGCGGCCAATTACGTCAATCTGCTGCGCGACACCTTTCTTGCGGTGAAGAACATCGATCCGGGCATCCTGATCGTGAGCGGCGCGCTGTCACCGACGGGCGTGAGCGATGGCGTCAGCGCGTGGGATGACTTCCTGTATATGGATCAGATGATTCAGGCAGGTCTGCTGGGCGTCTCGGATTGCGTTGGGGCGCATCACAATGGCTACAACATCAGCCCACTGCTGCGCTGGGATCAGATTCCGAATGACCCGACGGCGGCCTATCGCGGCCCGTTTCCGGATGGCAACCCGCATCACAGTTGGAGCTTTCGCAGCACGCTTGAGGCGTATCACAACAAGATTCGGCTGGCCGGCGGAGATCAGAACCTGTGCGTGACTGAGTTCGGCTGGGCAACGGCAGATGATCTGGATGGCGTACCTGAGGGGCTTGAGTTTGCCTACGACAATACGTCACAGGAACAGGCACAGTATATCGTCGAGGCGCTCGACTTCATGTCCGAATCCGGCTTCGTCCGGCTTGGCTTTCTGTGGAATCTGAACTATGGCCCGCAGGCGGGCTGGTCTGCTGAAAACGAGAATGTGCCCTATTCGCTGATCGGGCCTGATTTCGTTTTCCGGCCCGGGTTTGACGCTGCCCGTGACTGGAACCGCGCCTACGAGGCCCGCGTCAATGGCTCTCAGCCCTAGTTCACATGATGCGCCTGTCATCTGATGCGGCTGCGCTGGCAGCGGGCCAAACCATGACTGCATCACGCCTGCGGACGACGCATCTGCTGGTGCGCTGGCTTCGGCGGCTGGTGCTGGCAGCGGGCCTCTTCCTGCTGCTGAGCGTGCCCATGTCGGGCACCGATGCGTTTCTCGGCTTTCGCGTGACCGACCCCCCGTTCGTCTCGCTGACGTACAGCATCCAGACGTTTCTGTGGTGGGACAGCGGCTGGGCGGGCACGCACCTGGACTGGGTGCAGCGGATGGCCTTCAGTCATATCAAACAGACTTTTGCCTGGGAAGACATTGAACCCCGGCAGGGTGTCTTTGCGTTCCAGCGCGCAGACGAGATTCTCGGCGAAATCGAGCGGCGTAACCTGCGGATCATCGTCCGGCTGTCGGATGCGCCGGCGTGGAGTCATCCCGATCAACCGGGCGAACGCGGCGTCGACTACGTGGATGCGCCGCCCGACAATGTGGCAGACTTCGCCGCGTACTGTGGCGCAGTCGCGAGCCGGTACGCCGGCCGGATCGATGCCTATCAGGTGTGGAACGAACCGAACCTCGGGCGGGAATGGGGTAACCGGCGGCCTGATGCGCAGGGTTATGCCCGGCTGCTGCAGGCGTGCAGCGACGCCATTCGGGCGGCCGATCCGCTGGCGATCATCATTTCCGCAGGTCTTGCGCCGACAGGCAATGACGATGCCATGGCCGTTCCGGATGATGTCTATCTGCAGCAGCTCTATGATGCCGGCTTCCAGCAGTACATCGATGTCCTTGGCGCGCATGCACCGGGCTACACAGCGCCGTGGGTTGCGCCGGAAGAAGCGCCGGGCGGTCATCGCTTCTTTGCTTTTCGCCGACCCGAAGACCTGCGCCGGATCATGATTGCGAACGGCGATGCAGCCCGTCAGATGGCTATCCTTGAAACCGGCTATACGACAGACCGCCTTCATGATTCGATGGCCTGGTTTGCAGTCACCGAATTCGAACAGGCTGTCCGCATGGTGGAAGCCTATCAGTTTGCGGCGGATCACTGGCGGCCGTGGGTCGGCCTGATGAGTGCGATCTATATTGCAGACCCGGGCTGGTCAGCCGCTGATGAAGAAATGTGGTGGGCGATCACCACGCCTGATGGCTATACTCGCCGGTCATATATCGATCTTGCCAACATGGCGAAGTACTGCGGTGACGCCGTTCTACCTGCGCGTGCGCCCGACAGTCCGGAGGCGCTCGGCCTTGCCCCCGTCACTCCTTGCGCTTAGCTACTTTGTGCACCTGATCGCCACGGTCGTCTGGATCGGCGGCCTGGTGATTCTGAGTGTGCTGGTTGTTCCGGCTGCGCGTCGTACGCTGGCCACCAGCCCTGAAGCGCGCCGGTTCTACAGTCAGCTTCGCCGGCGCTTCTTCCCGCTTGCCAATCTCAGCCTGGTGGTGCTGCTGCTGACTGGAATCGCCCAGATGTCGGCCAATGAGCACTATGACGGTGTGCTACAATTCGACAATGACTGGAGCAGGGCGCTGCTGCTCAAACATATCGCCTTTGTGGGAATGATCGTATGTGGCCTGGCCATGCAATATGGCGTAGCCCCTGCACTCGAACGGGCTATCCTGCTCACGTCGCATGGCAAGGGCAGCGAAGCTGACGTGGAGCGGCTTGAGCGCCGCGAATCGCGGCTCGCCTGGCTCAACCTCGGTCTAGGCATCGCCGTTCTGGCGTTTACCGCGTGGGCAACTGCCCTTTGAAGCATTGATCTTCCACGCCAACGGATAGCGGGTCAACGTGTCGAATCGACTGGCATACTCCATCGCCGTGCTCATTCTGCTGGCTGGCGCATTTCTGCGAATGCGCGATCTGTCGTCACTGCCGCCCGGCATGAACGCGGGTGAAATCACCAATGCACGCATTGCAGAGACGATTCGCCAGGGCCGGGCGGAAATCTTCTATGCGGTCGCCGGCGAGGGCCACGAAGGCGGTTTCCCGGCGCTGATTACTGCGTTCACCACGGTTGCAGGCGGTGGTGTCTTCACCATGCGCATGCTCGCCGTACTCGGGGGAATGCTGGCGCTGGCAGCCGTTTACGCGCTCGGAAAGCGATTGTATGGCGCGCCGTCCGGCGTGGCTGCTATGGCCCTGATGGCCGTCAGCATGCTGCCGATCATTCTCTCTCGCGCAATCACGGCTGAAGCTTTCACCCCGTTTCTGACGGCGATGACGCTTCTGCTGCTGGCCAAGGCATTCCCGATCTTTGGGCGGCCACCGCTGCAGGAACCTGGTGTGACCACCTTCGCCATGCTCGCAGGGTTGCTGGGCGTCAGCTTCTACATCACCCCTTCAGCTTTTGTGCTTGTGCTCACGACCGTCATCTTCATCGCCTATCTGGTCCTCTCCCGCCAGCCCCTGTCACGACGAACGCTCAGCTATACCTGGTTCGCCCTGGTGCTGCTGATCGTGATGGCAACCCCGTACCTGATCGCCACTTTACAGAACCCTGCGATGTCCGGCGCGGCGCGCGTATTCGATGAGACGGTGGTCAGCCCGTTGCAGTCGCTGATACGCGGACTGGGTGGCATTTTGTTCGTCGGTGACCCCGACGCACTCTGGAACCTGCCAGAGCGTCCGCTGCTCGACCTGGTGAGCGGCCTGCTGATGCTGGTCGGTCTGTATGTGTCGCTGAGGGGGTGGCGTCAGCCGCGCTTTATGCTCGTGCTGATTGCGCTGGTACTGACAATGCTGCCGGCGATGCTGTCTGGCTCCAGCCCAGGCTTTCTGCGCTTTGCCGCGCTTCTGCCGCTGCTGATCGTACTCTTCGGGCTTGGGGTGACTGCGCTCTACCGCGGGCTGCACGCTACGGAAGCCAGGATCGTAACGGGCGTGGCGCTGGCTGGTCTGATGATCTTCAACATCCAGTGGACGACGCGCGACCTGTACACGAACTGGCCGCGTCTCGACGTGACGGCGGACGCCTATTCCGCACGCATTGGAACGCTGGCCCGCTACATCGATGCGAATGGCAGTGTGCCGACCGTCGTTTGTACCACCACGCTGCGCCTGCCGCAGTCACCGGCTTCGCTGAGCGACGCCCAGCTTCTGCTGCTGATGCTCCATCAGCAGGAAGCCCCGCTGCGCTATGTCAACTGTGCAGAAGGGCTGGTGTTTCCGAACGCAGGTGGACGTTTCGCTGTGGTGTTTCTGCAGGAAAATGGGCTCGAACAGTCTCCGCAGCTCATCAGGCAGTGGCTGGCGCGCGGCACGATCGTCCCTGTGCCAGCATTGCCCGACGCCAGCGTGATTGTGCTGGATGTGGCCGAGCCACTGGCTTCGACGCTTGGCACCTTCACCACCACAGCGCCGGTATCCTTTCCGCCTGAATCACCCGGCGGAATGGAGACGATCGGGCCGCCCGTTCGGTTTGGGGGCAATCTGTCATTTATGGGTTATGTTCGCAACTGGACGGCGTCGCTGCGACCGATGGACATCGTTCAGGTGCCGACGTACTGGCGAGTGGACGGTCAGCTTCCGGCTGACGTAACGCTGTTCACGCACATCCAGAGTGACCCCGCATCGGTCCCTGTCGCGCAGACGGACAGAATCGGCGTGCTTCCCGAATCGCTGCTGCCGCGTGACATCTTCATGCAGATCACCATGGTGCCCCTGCCGATCACGCTGCCCGCCGGCCTGTACAGCCTGTCAACCGGCGCTTACGAGCAGAATTCGGCTGTCCGGCTGCCTGTCTACGATGGTGACGCCGTGCGTGGCAATCGTATCTTTATCGGTGAAATCACCGTGCTGGATCGCTAGGTTCGCTATGTTTGAAGTCGTATTTCTCGGCACATCTGCCTCTGCACCCTCGATTCAGCGCGGGCTTTCGGCTCAGGCGGTGCTTGCGGGCGAACATCGGTTTCTGATTGACTGCGGTGAAGGGACCCAGCGCCAGATCCTGCGCAGCGGCATTGGCTTCAAGCGGCTGAATCACATTCTGCTGACCCACGCCCACCTCGATCACATTTTGGGACTCGGGGGTCTCGTGTCGACATTCTCGCGCTGGGAAAACCTTGAGACGCTGGAAATCTTCGGGAGCCGAACGACGCTCGACCGCGTTCATGCGCTCCTGTTCGATGTGGTGCTGGGCTATGAGCGGCTGCCCATCGACATCCAGCTTCGCGAGCTGTCGCCTGGGCCCTTCTTCGACAGCAAGGAATTCACCATCACGGCATTTCCCGTGCTGCACCGCAACAGCGGCTCGCTGGGCTACGCCTTTCAGGAAAAGACGAGGCGGCCGTTTCTGGCAGATCGTGCAGAGGCGCTGGGCGTCCCGTCCGGGCCTGAGCGGGGGCGGCTGGCGGCTGGTCAGTCCGTGACGCTTGCAGACGGGCGGGAAATTTCACCGGATATGGTGCTGGGCGAAGCGATTCCGGGGGCGCGCCTCGTCTATATTGGCGACATTGGTCGTCTGGAGACGGTGCGTGAGCACGTCCGCGGTGCCGATACCCTCGTCATCGAAGCGACCTTTCTTGAAGAAGACGCTGAAGCGGCTGCCCGCTTTGGCCATATCACAGCAAGACAGGCTGCAAGGCTTGCTGCAGAGGAAAATGTGCGCTCGCTGATCCTGACCCATGTCTCGCGGCGCTACCGCGAAAGCCAGATTATGGACGAAGCCCGCGCCGTGTTTCCCGAAACAACCATTGCGCGCGATCTCGATCACTTTGTGGTGAAACGGGGCGCACCGGTGACTAAGCTCAGCCGCGATGACAGCCGCCAGCGCGCGCTGGAGCCAGCCGTGGAAGTCGGCCTGCCCGACGATGACGCGTAGCCGAACCCGGCAGCCAGTCGTCGTGTATTCATTTGTGGATACCGTCAAAATCCAGCTATACTTTAACAAACTCTCTGCCGCGTCCTGAAGCCGTTGAGGAAGGGAAATATGGCCCGTTCAGTGCGTTCGCGTTTTCTGAAGGTGCTGCTGCTTGCTACTCTGTTGTCCATGCTGGCAGCTGCCCTGCCAGTGAGCGCACAGAATGCAGTGGCCAGTATCAACACCGGTGCGGCCAATCTGCGTTCAGGGCCCGGTGTGCAGTTCGGCTCGATCGGAACGCTGCCATTTGGTTTTGGTGTCAACCTGATCGCCCGCAATTCGATGGGGGACTGGGTGTTTGTTGGCCTCAACAACGGCGTGCAGGGGTGGCTGAGCACCAGCGTGCTGTTCACCTTGTATCCGATCGCCAACCTTCCCATCAATGACGCTGCGGCGGCTTCACAGATCGTGCCGTTCGCGACCGTCACATCCGGTTCAGTCAATATGCGTCAGAGCCCGTCGGCCGACGCGCCCGTCATCACGGTGCTGCCGCAGGGACAGCGCGTTGATCTACTCGGTCGCAACTTCAATGCCAGCTGGGCACAGATTCGCCTGACCAACGGGCAGGTAGGCTGGGTCATCGCCGGGGCGATCAATGCGTCCGTTCCCGTGCGTGGCCTCGCACCGGCAGATGGCTCTGTCGCGGCGCCGGTTGCGCCGCGGCCGCCCGGCGGTGGAACGTCCAGCGGGGGATTCGTCGCCTATGTGGTGCAGCCGGGTGATACGCTTGCCCGCATCGCGCAGCGCTATGGGACGAGCTGGCTGACCCTGGCACAGGTGAACAACATCGCCAATCCGAATCGCATCTACGCCGGACAGACGATCTTCATTCCGGCGTAGCACGGATACCGTCAGAGCAGGCGAGGGCGGGCCCAGCGGGTTCCGCCTTTTTGTTTGCGCACGACAAAAGATACGGCCCGAAGATATTTCTTCAGGC
>Ga0224722_1001006_pt1 | contig 16016 bp, 16 predicted proteins | sample Balambano_FR1_Me_FD_161646 | JGI IMG/M metagenome (GOLD analysis project Ga0224722, IMG submission 161646) | Freshwater sediment microbial communities from Lake Towuti, South Sulawesi, Indonesia - Balambano_FR1_MetaG | ecosystem: Environmental > Aquatic > Freshwater > Lake > Sediment | place... | reverse complement strand
GCTGGTGATCGGGTCGCCCGCGCTGGATCTCCACCACGCGCAGAGTTGGGGCAAAGCGTTCGGCCACTTCATCGGCCTCGACCCCGCGCGGCGGTTTGTCCCGTGGGCGTTCGGCAGGGGGCAGCAGGTCAAAGGCAAAGAGATGATAGAAGCCGCCAGGACGTAGATTCTCCACGATGCCCTGCACATAGGCACTACGCCCTGCGACAGGCACGCTGTGCAGACAGCCGAGGTCGAGGATGTAATCCGCCCCGGCGTGCTCGAACGGCAGCGCGGTCACATCCGTCTGGATCAGCTGGATGCGGGCAAGCAATTCGGGGCGGGCACTCTGGAGCCGCGTTAGCCCCGTCGCCAGCGCGTTGCCCGCCAGGTCACAGCCGATGACCTGCAACCCCAAGCCCGCCAGATAGCTCACGTTGGTCGCCGTGCCGCAGCCCAGGTCAAGCGCCAGACCCGCCGTCGGCACCTCATGCGTCTGCCAGAATTGCACCACCTCTGGCGGCGTGATGCGGGTATCCCACGGTGTAGAGCCGCTGGTGTAATGCGCTTCCCATTCGTCCCGCAGTGTGGTCATGAACCGTACTCTTCAAAATAATCCATCATCGACGCCTCGACCACCTTGAGCGCATGGCTGCGGTCATAGGTGCGTTCGACGGTCAGCTTGGATGGCTCGCCAGCGATCATCTTGTAGGTGGCGAAGTAGTGGCGCAGCCGCTCTACAAGCACGGGCGGCAAATCGCTGATGTCTTCGGCCTTGCCCCACACATAATCATTCTCCAGCACGGCGATGATCTTGTCGTCGGCCTCACCGCCATCGTTGACATCAAACCCACCGACAATGCGGGCATTGACGATCACCTCCGAGCGATTGATTGGCCGTTCGGTCAACACACAGATGTCGAGCGGGTCGCCGTCACCCACGGTGGCGCTGATCGAGAGCTTGGCAACATGTTTGTCACAGAAGGTGCGCGGCACAAAGCCATAGAGCGCGGGCGGCTGCGACGAGGTGCGCTGAGGCCGGTCGACACGCAGATAGCCCGTCGTCTTGTCGATCTCGTATTTCATCAGGTCAAAGGGCGTGATCTCGATGTAGGCGTGAACCAGCACCGGTGGGTTTGGCCCCACTTCCAGTCCATGCCACGGATGCGGCCGCCAGCGGTAAAACGGAGGTGGAAATTTCATAACAGTTCCTTTGTTTTTGGAGGAGAGTGGAGACTAGAGATTGAGTCTTCAGTCTCTAGTTCCCAAGATCGCCATCGCCGCGTTGCGCCCGTTGATGGCGATGACGCTGCCACCAGGGTGGGTGCAGGCCCCACAGAGGTAGACGCCCGTCATCGGTGTGCGATAGGCGAGCCGTTTGTCCCACATGTAAGCGGGCAGACACTCCCCTTGGAAGATATGACCGCCAGTCAGGCCGACTTTGGCTTCGATGTCGGGCGGGCCGAGGATCTCGCAGTCGGTCACCACGGCGGGCAAGTTGCTGGTGTAGCGGGCAATCGAATCCAGCGCCAGTTGACCAGCTTCGGCGCGGCGTGTCTCCCAGGTGTCGTGGGCAAAGGTATAGGGCACATATTGCGCAAAGACGCTCATGATGTGCTTGCCCGGCGGGGCCACGCTGGGGTCATGGGGCGTCTGGAAGTAGAGTTCAGTCCACAACTTGGAGGGTAGTTCCCCGGCGCGAGCACGGTCGTAGCCATGCTGCCACTCGGTTTTGGTCAGCGGCGTGTTGACCTGGCCGAAGTGATGGGGTTCGAGCAGACCAGGGCGAGCCGTGAAGTTGGGCAATTCGTCGAGCAGCACGTTGACTTTGACGGTACAGCCCTCGATCGGGATGCCTTCGACCTGCGCCTGCCACTGAGGATCAGCGGCACTCCCCAGCAACCGCAGCGTCACGCGCGGGTCGGCGTTGGAGACGACCACGGGTGCCTGAATGCGCTCACCGCCAGCCAGTTCCACCCCTTCCCCGGGCAAAATACGGGCGACCGGCGTGCCCGCGGCGACGATGGCCCCAGCATCCTGTGCCGCATCGCACAGCAGAAAAGAGACCATCCCCATGCCACCCTGGACATAGCCCCACATCCCCGCCATCCCGCCCAGGCGGCCTGATGAGTGATGGAAGTGGATCGAGGCCGTGCCGGGGTCATGTGGGCTGGCGTTGGTGCCGATGATGCCCTGGCCCAGCACCGCGCACTGGAGCCGTTCATCTGCCAAAAAGCGTTCGGCATATTCGACCATCGACCACTCAAAGAGCAGCCCAATCGCATCGGCGTCGCCCTTGAGCCGGGCCTCCAGCATCTCACGTGTGGGCGGTGGGCCGATCCAGAGATCCCGGTCACCAGCCGGGCGGATGGCATCGCGCACCCGGCGCATCACGTCGTACATCGCGCGCCAGCCCGCTACATCGCGCGGGGAAAGCTGGGCGATCTCAGCGGCGCTGCGCTCTTCATCATCCCACAGTTGGACGCTGCTCCCATCGTCAAAGGGGACAAACATCCCCTCGCGCGAAGGGTGCCAGCGATAGCCGTGCGCGGGGAGATCGAGTTCGTCGATCACCAACGGGTGGAGCAGCCCGGCCAGATAGGCGCAGGGCGAGATGCGATAGCCAGGCCACGGCTCTTCCAGCGTGCAGGCCCCGCCGATGCGTTCGCGCGCTTCGAGCACCAGCACCCGCTGACCGCCGCGCGCCAAATAGGCCGCACAGGCCAACCCATTGTGCCCGGCCCCGACCACAATCACATCCCAGCGGCGGGCCGCCAATTCCTTGATCGGCATCGGCAACCCGATCTTCCCCATCTGATCGGCAGCGCGGGCGGGTTGATTTTCTGAAACCGTCATAGACTGTCCTTGTGGTAGTTGGGGTGATTAGTACCTAAACGCTTTGTTTTTCTTTGTGTACTCTGCGTCCCCTCTGTGTGCTCTGTGTTGCGGCTTTGGTTCTGGCTATGTCAGGTTAGGTGATTGAGCTTGTCGAAATCACCCAATCACCCAAAGATTTCCCCCAGTATCCGCGAAATCACGTTGGTTGGCAACCTGACCCATAGCGCAGTGCATACATGGCAATGCCCGCGGCGGTAGCGACGTTGAGCGAGCGTTTCTGCCCGCCCATTGGGATCGTCAACACGCGTTCACAGAGTGCCAGCAACGCTGGGTCAACCCCGGTGATCTCGTTGCCGACGATCAGGGTGACCGGGTGCGCTGGCAAGAAGATCAGTTGGGCAAAGAGCCGCTCGGCGGTGGCCGTTTCCTCCAATGCCCAGAGGTGATGCCCTTGCGTCTGCAACGCCTGGGCCAGATCCAGCGCATTGGTGTGCTGTGACCAGGGGATGGAGTGCTCAGCTCCAAGCGCAGTTTTTGCCAGCTTAGGGTGCGCGGGTGTGGGGGTGATGCCACAGAGATAGAGATGACCCACGCCTACCCCGTCGGCGCTGCGGAAGATCGAGCCGACGTTGAAGATGCTGCGCACATTATCGAGCAGCAGGTGCAGCGGTGGCTCGACGGGCCGTGACTGCGCAGTGGGCGGTTCGTCGGCACGTATCTGCACCAGCACGATGGTCACGCCCGCCCCACAGCGCGGGCAACGCAGCCCTGGTGGGTCATGCGCCGTCCACGGGAAGCGGAAACGACAGGCGGGGGCGGTGCATTGGCGAATTTGATACGCGGCCATCTGACAATCGACTGGCAAGACAAAATCTCACCACAAAGACACGCGGCATCTTGGCACAAAAAATCTGTGTAATCTGCGTAATCGGTGGATCAACTAATTCTGTGGTTCAGGGTTGCCGCAGCCGGACAAAGAGCGGGCTGGAGCCGACTTGGATGCCATCCACGGCGAGTTCGATGGCGTATTCGCCCGCCTCGCGAAACTCCAAATTTTGGGCATTAATGATCAGATTGACCGCCGCACTCATCCCGCCAGCAAATCGAATCGCAATGCGGCCATCGACATTGAGCAGCGGCTGACCGTCGGCGTCGATGATCATCAGCCGCACCGCGTGGTCGCCTTCTTCAATCCGTGCGGCGCGCAGCCGGGCCACCAGCGCACAATGGGGATAGCGCACCGGTGTCTCGACGGCAATGATCGTATCTGCCGCGCCCAATAAGTTGAGCCGCCCGCCATACTCCGCCGCAGCGTCGCAAAAAGTCAAGATTTCCAGTTGCACAGGCAGGCTCCTCGATTCATCTATACGCTGTTGGATACGCTCTGCGCGGGCGATCCTACGCAACTCGGCAAAATTCTGTGAACTTGATAACGGCGCTACAGAGCCAAAAACATCATCAATTGACAAAGGAGGTGATTGCAGCATGATCGGGTAAGCCCGCTGGAAAAATAACAGAGATTACACCGATTACGCAGATTTTTCTTTTGAATCTGCGTAATCGGTGTAATCCCTATTTAATTTTTGCGGTTTGTAGTGAGCAATGGTCATATGAATTGTTGTGGGGTTCTTTGTTACCTTTGTTAGGACGCGCTATTCCGTTGATTCCGCCTGTCGGCTCTGGCTGCCGTCATGGTTGGTGTGAAAGACATACTCGGCCCCATCGGCACTCAGCGTGACTTTGAAGCCGGGTACGATGACGGCGGCGCACATCTCGTCGCTCTTGGCCAAACCCAGACAACCATCGGGCCATTCGGCGGCTTCCACATCGATGATAGTGACTGCAGCCGGTTCAACACCCAGTTGTTCGGCCAACGCTTGCTGAACCGCCGTGGCGACCGCCTCTTCGGGTGCGGCTGGTGCCGCGGCCTCGACTGGGGCGGATGTTTCCTCCGGACGGATCAGGGGCAATGTGCACCCGGCTAACAGCAGCAAGGTCAAGGTGAGCAGGGCAAAGTTCCTCAGGTTGGTTATGCGAATGGTGTGTTGCACTGTATACTCCTTATTACGATTACGTTGGTTTTGCTCGTTGCGACGCGGAGCGTCGCAACGCTCTTCCGACGCTCCGCGTCGCTTGAAACCAATATGTCTCACAAAGGACGCGGAGCGTCCAGCGGGCATTCCGCCGCTCTGCGGCGGAACGAGTCTATGCCTGCCAGATCTTCCAATTCTCCGGCGCAAAGAGATCGCCCATCTCGACTCGCCACGGTGTCAATTTGAGTAGACCATAGCCAGGACTCTCCACGCCCCCGAAAAAGGGAGCCGGGTCATAGCCCAGGGGCGGCGGCGTGCTCTTGAAGAGTTCCCAAATCCGTGCTTTGGTGGCTGGATCCTCTTCCCACACTGCCGTGCATTCGGCGTAGACCGGGTGCATCGGGTCCGCAACATAGGCCAGCGAGACATAGGCATTGTGCGCCAGATGTTTGGCCTTGAGCGACGTGCGCCCGGTGGCGATCCACCCCGTTGACCCTTCCCAGATGGGATGGAGCACCCGCGAGCGCGGCCGGTTGCGCGTATCGATCGTCGCTACGTTACACCAGACAATGCTGTGGGCACGCTCGATAAACTCCGCTTCCAGGTCAGCAAAAGCAGCAATAGCAGCCATGGCTTTTCTCCTCAGGATCAACGACAACTTCTTTGAAAAACTCGACTTTTGCGATGGGTGGGATCGCCCGGGTGTGAAAAATGAACAGGATGAGGTAAGCTAGGCTTTGTTCAAAGGAGCGAAGGCTATGCGGTTACCCATCGTCGAATATCCGGAAATCGTACGCAAGAACTTGGCAACGTTCGCCGATCTCTTTGCGACGAAGGAACAAAAGAAACATTTTTGCGAATCTGTGACCGGACTCATCGCTGGCGACGAAGGGACGGTGAGTGCGATCAACGAGTTGTTCCTTAACAAAAACGACCAGAGTGCGTTAAAAAGTTCATCACGCAGGCAGCTTGGGACGAAGCGGCGCTCAATCGGCGGCGGATCGAACTGGAAGTGCGACGTTTGCACCGGCGACCCGTGAGTAGCGAAGCGGGACGACTGGTTTTGGATGACACGTTAGCCCATCATACCGCCTGTGACATGGAGGGGTTAGGCTACCTGCATGACCATACGCAAGGCATCAATGTCTGGGCGCATGATGTGGTCACCAGCTACTATGTCAACCGCAGCGACCAGTTTCCCGTCGATCTGCGCCTGTATCAGCAGTTTCGCCACAAGTACGAAAAAGAACGGTTACGGCGCAGCCGCGTGGCGTTGCAGACCCAGCCCACCCTGGACGATTATCGTCAATACCTGGTGGATCTGCTGAGCTACCATGCTCGGCTACAAAACTTTCGCACCAAGACGGCGTTGGGTGCAGCGTTAGTCCAGGAAGCGGTTGCCTGCCAGGTGCCCTTTGCCGTCGTCTTGTTTGACAGTTGGTTTCTGCATTGGAACCTGGTCTCGGTCATTCAAAGCGCAGGCAAGGACTGGATCGGCGGTTGTCCCAAAAACCGTAAAGTCCTTTGGCAAAATCGCTGGGTCCAGTTGCAAGACTTCATCCAGACCATTCCGGCGCAGGCGTTTCAGCCCTATCAGGTCGGTGACCATTGCTATTGGGTCTTCACCAAAGTCCTGGCCATGGACTCGCTCAACCGGCAGCGCGTGCGTATCCTCGCCAGTTACCAAGATGCGTTGGCTTTGCACAAAACGCCCAACTTCTATGTTACCAATCGCAAGGACTGGGAGCCGCAACGCATCTTGTTTACCTACACCGACCGCTGGCCCACGGAAACTTTCAACGAGGACGTCAAGGGGCAGCTCGGCTTTGAAGAGTATCAGCTTCACCAATTGCGCAGTATCAGACGACACTGGTATCTCTCATTGGTAGCGTATTCTCTTCTTGGCGACCAAGCTCCACCAGGACGCTCGCGTTGGCAAGTCAAAGGCCGTTTCCAGTCAACCGGTCAACGTTGCCAAGCGGTCGTTGATGAATTGCTCGCTTTACTCGTCCAGTGGATTGCTCAGCAATTGCAGAAAGGAGGTTCGCCCCACTCGATTTTAGCCACTTTGTTGGCCTAACCGAGTTCGCTCCCCTTTTCCTTTTGCCGAGCAGACCCACTTTCTGGTCGGCTTTTTGTCGTTCTACTTTTCTTACCCGTTTTTCGGTTCACACCCACTTTTGCTCCCCCCTATCGCAAAAGTCGAGTATTCTATAGATTATCAACCAGTAAGCGTCCAGTGAGCTATGAACAAGCAAAAGCTTTTTGAAAAGATTCTCTCTGGTTCAAAAATGTTCGTTTCGCAGATCTAATGACGCTCGCTGAAGCATTTGGTTTCAGATTAGCACGTATTCGCGGCAGTCATCATATTTTTGAACATCCGACAATTCCTGAGTTGTTGAATCTGCAAGAAAGCAAAGGTCAAGCAAAACCGTATCAAGTTCGCCAATTGTGGTAAACCAATCCCCAAGCCACGGTATGATCCGGCGATTTATCGATTAGCCGTTACTTCAGAGTTAGCCGCAGCCTAAGAAGATCCGCCTCAGCTATCAGAGAAGCCCGGCTTTTACCAAAAGCCGGGCTTCTGCGTGTTGTGTACGCCCTGAGTAGCACTATCCGATCAACACCACTGCCTCACGGGCGGGAACGGTAAGACGTGCCAGCTTGCCCCGCTTGACCGTGTACTGCCCACCCAGCCACACGTCGCTCAACAGCCGACCTTCTAGGCCAGCGCCCACGGGCAGATCGAGCGTTGCGCCATGTTGACTGGCGTTGAAGATCATGATCGCCGTCTGCCCAGCCAGGTTGCGGCGGAAGGCATAGACCGCGGACTGCCCCTGTGGGGCGGCATAGAGCGCCTGGAAATCGCCCAAGCTGAGCACCGGATAGCGATGGCGCAGGTGGATCGCTCGGCGATGCACATCCAGCAAGTCCTGATTCCACGTCTCCGGCTGCTCCCAGGGGAAAGCCCCGCGACTGTCGGGGTCATGCCCACCGGTCATCCCGATCTCATCGCCATAGTAGATGCAGGGTGCGCCCGGCATAGTCATCTGGAAGAGGAGGCAGAGCCGCAACGCCGACTCGTCATCGTTAACCATCCACAGCGTACGGGCGGTGTCGTGGCTGTCCATCAAGTTGAGCTGCGTCTGGATGATCGGCCAATCGTACAACTGGAGCATATAATCGATGGCCTTGCCAAAGGCGACTGCTGTCAGCGGGGCAAGCAGAAAGCCGCCAGGTTTATAGTCGAGCCGCAACGTCTCTGCGCCAAAAAAGCCCAGTGCCGCCCGGCTGAAGATGTAATTCATCACCGCGTCAAAGCGATCCCCGCGCAGCCAGTCTTGCGCCTCATGCCAGATCTCACCGACGATGTACGCGTCCGGGTTGGCGCTCTTGACGACGCGGCGGAAATCACGCCAGAAGGGTGGGTCGTTGATCTCTTCGGGCACGTCGAGCCGCCATCCATCGATGCCAAAGTTGATCCAATATTCGGCCACTTCGAGCAGATGGTCACGCACACCCGGGTTCTTGATGTTGAACTTGGGCAGGGCGGCGATGCCCCACCACGCGGCATAGTTGATCGGCTTTTTGTCCGGGTTGTCGTAGGGGCGTAGCGGCCAATCTTGGATGAGGAACCAATCCAGATAGGGCGAAGCGCCGCCATTTTCCAGAATGTGATGAAAGGCCCAAAAACCGCGGCTAGCATGGTTGAAAACCCCATCCAGCACCACGCGGATGTCGCGGGCGTGGGCCTCGTCGAGCAGTTCGCGCAGCGCCGCGTTGCCGCCGAGTAGCGGATCAACCTGGAGATAATCATAGGTATGATAGCGATGGTTGGAAGCCGATGAAAAAATGGGATTGAGATAGAGCGCGTTGATGCCAAGCGCCTTCAGATAATCCAACTTATCGACGATCCCGCGCAGGTCGCCGCCCTGATAGCCCTGCTCTGCCGGCGGTGCGCCCCACGGTTTGAAGGTCAGCCCGCGCGGGTGCTGTGTGCGCGGGCTGCGCGCAAACCGATCAGGAAAAATTTGATAAAAGACCGCTTGTTTGACCCAATCGGGTGTTTGAATACTCATACCAGAGGATGACTCCTTGTTTCGATTCGATAGGTAACTCATCAACGAATATAGCAAATCTGCCCAAAGATCGGTAAAATATGCCCATTCTAGTACATATTTCAATTGAGTCATGAAATTGGCAGTGATTTGATAACGTTAAATCTATAGGTGCGTCTGTAGAGGCCCAGAGGGCTCCCTACGAAGAAAGGAAAAGCGATGGCAGACCCACGCGTAGAAAAGCTAGCGGATGTGCTGGTCAACTATTGCACGAGCGTCAAACCGGGCGATTGGGTGTGGATTCGCGGCCATGTGCTGGCGCTGCCGCTGGTGGAGCAGGTCTTGCGCCAGGTGACCCAAGCGGGCGGCAACCCGACGGTGACGTTGCAAACAGATGAATTGGATGAGCTGTTTCTTGCCAATGCCAACGATGAGCAACTGGCCTGGCTCTCACCGTTGGATGAGTTGATGGTCGAGCAGCTGGATGTGCGGATCGCCATCAATGCGGCGAGCAATACCCGTGCGCTCACTGGCATTCCACCCCAAAAGCAGCAGTTGTATCAGAAGGCACGGCGTAAATTTTCACAGCGCTATCTACAGCGCAGCGCCGAAGGCAGCCACCGCTGGACAACCACGCAATTCCCCTGCCCCGCCTACGCCCAGGAAGCCGATATGAGCCTGCACGAGTACGAAGCGTTCGTCTATCGTGCGACCTATGCCGACCAGCCCGATCCGGCGCAATGCTGGCAGCAGATCCACGACACGCAGCAGCGTTTGGTCGAGTGGCTGCGGGGCAAAGAGCAGGTGATCGTGCGCGGGCCGCATGTGGATCTGACGCTCTCCATCGCTGGGCGCACCTTTATCAACAGTGACGGCAAACGCAACATGCCCAGCGGAGAAATCTTCACCGGGCCAGTGGAAGCGTCGGTCAATGGCTGGGTGCGCTTCACCTATCCGGCTATCCGGGGCGGACGGGAAGTGGAGGGGGTCGAGTTTACCTTCAAAGAAGGCAAAGTGATAACTGCTCGCGCTGATAAGAACGAAGCCTATCTGCTCAGTCAACTGGATAGTGATGCGGGTGCGCGTTATCTGGGTGAGTTTGCCATCGGCACAAACTATCAGATCCAGCGCTTCACCAAAAGCATCCTCTACGACGAAAAGATCGGCGGCACGATCCACCTGGCCGTCGGCGCGGGCTACCCAGAGACCGGCAGCCGCAACCAATCGAGCGTCCACTGGGATTTTATCTGCGACATGCGCCAGGATAGCGCGATCTGGGTCGATGGCGAGTTGTTCTACAAGGATGGGCAGTTTCAGATATGAGTGGTTTTGTGCGTTGCGAATCTCTCTAATCTCCTTGCTCTCCTTAATCTCTGCTGACAACGGAGATTGGGGAGATTGAGAGACTACGGAGATTCGCCGAAGACGCCGAAATACCGCTCAAAAAAGCGATCGGCGTCGACTTGCAGGGCAACTTCGTGGCGCCCCGTCGGATCGGCCTGCCATTTGGTCTGCCCAAGGCGTTTTTCGTTTTTGACTTCCACCTCGACGGTGCCGCGCGTAAAGGGGCAGATCTGGTCATCAAAGATGGAGACGGCGGCCAGCGGATCGTGAAAAGTGATCGCCGGTCGCTGTTCAAACCAGACTTCAGCAAAATCCTGCACTGGGCGCAACAACTTGGTCTGAAAGCGGCGACGCACCTCATCGGCGGGCAACATGACGCGCGTGGTCACATCCAACCCCAGCGAGCGGTGAATGGTCACCGGGGCACGATAGACGATGGCCGTGGCGTGGGGATCCAACTTGGCATTCCATTCCAAGATCGAGAGCGCGGGGTGGCGCAAGGTGCGGCGGCGGGTAAAGACGCCACACATCAACACCAATTGCTTGAGCAACCGGGGGATCTCTGGGTCGCTGTGAAACAATAGGGCGATGTTGGTCAGCGGGCCGATGGCGAGCAGCGTGATCTCGCCAGGGTGGGCGCGGATGGTCTGGCGCAGGAACTCGACAGCCTCACCTTGTGGGAAGTGCGTGTCATGTGCCCAGTTGGTCAGTGCGCTGGCTTGCGGCGTTCGCGGCTGCTGTTGCGCAATCAACAGTGGCTCGGCTGCGCCGGGGTAGATCGGCACGCTTTTTCCAGCGATTTTGCACTGCGCACTCGCCATCATCGCCCGCTTCACCGGTTCCCCCGTCACCGTGGTGATGCCGAGCAACTCACACCGCGGCTGGGCCAACAGATAGGCCAAGCAGACTGCATCATCAATATCCGAACCGATATCGGTGTCCAGCAAAATTTTTTCGGCCACAAACAAATTTCCTTTTGAATGGTTTACTTTGGTAAGAAGTCAGGTTGATTACTCGCTGCTCACGCTAACCGCAACACCCCAAAGCGCGCCGGGCGGTGATAATCGGCGGGGTCGGTCAGCGTGGGTGACCAACAACTGAACTCGGCCGCACCATCGCGTGGGCGTTCAATGCGGTAAAAGTTGGCCCGCCAGACGGGGGGTAAGGTTTCCGTGACACCCAGCGCCGCCCAGGGGATCGCCAGGGTGGCCCACCACTGCCCCGCAGCATCATTACGCGCCGCGGCCCAGCGGAGCTCATGACAATCCCAGGCGAAGTTGGCGATTAACCCATCACGGTTGCCGTTGGGGCTGTGGACGGTCAGATCGAGGAGCACACTGTTGGGGCTGACTTCAAACTCGTAGTAGTTTACCGGTGTCGCCTCACCGGCCCCGATAAAGACTTCGACCACTTCTTCGTCGTAGATGGCCTCATCTCGCTGCGTATAGGTGCCCCAAATGTCACGATCGATGCAATCAAAGCGCACAAACAGCCCCCAACTGTTGTAACAGACGCGCACGGCAGTCTGTTGGAGCGCCGGTCCACTGCCATCCGCCAAGAGGAGCGGGGGCAAGAGGGTTGCCTCCGCCCACGACCAGGTGGCGGGCAGGTCGCCCAGCCCCCACGTCTCAGCCACCCGTGGGACAATGAGCACAGGAAGTGCGGTGGACATGTGGAATTTCTCCTCGGTGAACAGTTGCCAAATTGCGTGGAATCCGTACAATACGGACAGAAATGTAACTGTAGAACTTGTAAGGCCTTATGAAAACCATTCTGACCGTCTGTACGGCCAATATCTGTCGTTCGCCAATGGTAGCGGCGGTGTTGCAGGCGCGGTTAGCGGTGGCCGGGTTAACTCAGCAAGCCCAGGTACACTCTGCCGGGGTCTATGCCTTAGAAGGGCAACCAGCGGCACGTTTTGGCCGCGAGTTGTTAGCCGCCCGCGGTATCGATCTCAGCGCACACCGTGCCACCCAAATCCAAGAGGCCCGCATCTACCAGGCTGACCTCATCATCGTCATGGAAGAGAATCACCGCCGCCAGCTCTTTCACTATGCACCCGACCAGTCGTACAAAGTTATTTTGTTCAGCGAGCTAATCGGCGAACATGGCGATCTCGCCGACCCTTACGGTCACGAGGTCTCAGCCTATCAGCTCACGTTGCAGCGCATCGACGAGGTACTTGAGCGCGGCTGGGATCGATTGTTGGCGCGTCTCAAGCTCACACCACCCGCTACGGCCTAGCCAGCAGGGCCGCCACTTGCGAGCGCGTCGGGCAGCCTAAAATGCCTTTACCTGACGAGATGGTCAACGCTGCTACGGCGTTGCCATAGCGCACCGCCTCGGTCACACTCTGGCCCTGGTGTAACGCATAGAGCAGCCCTGCATTAAACGAATCGCCCGCGCCGACCGTCGTCTGTACCGCAACGGCAAAGGCGGGGATTCGCCGCTCGCCCGCCGCATCAAAGATCGCGGCTCCCTCTTGCCCCGCTTTGACGATTACCGTACGTGCCCCCGCCGCGCGCAGGTGCGCTGCACCGTCCGCAACCTGATCCGTTCCTGTACAGACTGCTAGCTCATGCCGATTCGTCAGCAAATAGTTGACAGCGGGTAGCAGCGGAGCCAACTCCGCTACAGCCGCCGGTGTGCCGATGGCCGGGCCGATGTCCAGGGCGGTGATGGTGCCGCGCTTCTGCGCCTCAGTCAATAGGTGGGCAAAGCCATGCGGCCGCAATCCGGGCATGATGGTGTAGCTCGTGGCGAGGATGACCTCTGCCGTTGTGAGCAGTGCAGGGGGAATATCAGCCAGGGTGTAGGTCGCCAGCGCGCCTTGATGATGAAAAGCCAGCCGGTTGAGCGTGCGATCCGAGACGATGGTGGTGAAGGCCGTAGCACGCGCTGGATGACGAGCCAGACCTGTCAGTCTCACTCCTTGCTCCTCCAGCCAACTACCGACGATCCCACCGAGCGCATCCTGCCCAACGGCGCTGCATAGCGCCGTCGGTGCGCCAAGACCGGCCAAGGCATAGGCAGCGTTGGCCCCGTTACCGCCCAGCACCATCGTGAGCGCCTCTTCGCAAAAGACCAAGCTGCTGGTGGTAAATTCATCGCCCATCACAACGGGCATCCGGTCAAAGCCAGAGACGATCAGATCAATATTGGCCGTACCAATCACGACAAACATAAGCGGTTGCGCACTCTGTGTAGCGGATTGAACATGAAATGAATAAGGCTTGAGCAACTTTTGGTCTGGTGACGCCTCACCGGGCTAGCCTATGATGGCGATACACCAACCACGGTTATCCGCAGATTGTTCAAGAAAGGAAAGTCACCATGTATCCGCAGAAACGAAGTTGGCTTGTGTTGCTTGGCACACTCTTGGCGCTCTTTCTGGCGGCGTGCCAGCCAGGAATTGTGCCAGTCGCCACGGTCAATTGCACCTCTGATTTTGAAGCGACTGTTCATCAAGGCCCCAATCAAGGGCTGGCGCTGATCGGCAAGTTGACCTTCAACCTAGATTCGACGGGCGATCTACGCGGCTGGCTCCAGACTGACGATGGTCAGGAACTCAAGGCCGTTGGACAGGCCCAGGGCCGGGCAATCAGCCTGATGTTCAATGCAGGCAGCCAGCAATACATCTTTGGCACCGGCACTGGCGAGTACCCGATCCACAATTGCTCCGGCGTCTGGGGCGGCGGCTTCACTGGCCCCACCCTCGGCGACAGTGGCGACTGGCTGACCCAGCCCGGCGGTCGAACGATCGATCCCATCGATTTCACCTGTGGTCAAGAGTTGGGCAATCTCTGCCGCTGTGATGGCACCGCCGATTGTGTTGACCTGGCCGAAGCGGGCCTGTGCAAAGATCGCATCACCTTTGAAGATCCGAGCACCAAGAAACCGACGGACGATGTTGGGTTCTGTTCGTTTAAGTAGTCCTGAGGCAGTGGGTCAGTAAGACAGTGGGTCAGTGTGACACCCAACTGACTCACTGTCTTACTGCTTTACTGTCGTACTGACTCACTCCCCCACTTCCTCGCGCACCCGCTTTACCCCAGCCACCATGTTGAATAGCTTTTGCCGGGCGGCCCAGCGGGCCGTCTGGCTGAGGCCGCAGTCAGGGGCGAAGGAGAGGCGATCTGCCGGGGCATAGTGCAGACAGCGACGCACCCGCTCGGCGACATCTTGTGGGGTTTCGATGTAGTAGCTTTTCACATCGATGATGCCAACAGCAACCCGGTGTTGCTCGGCAATGGTCCCGATGATCGCCAACTCGGCGAACTCGCGGCTCGCCATCTCGACATGGATCTCATCTACCGTCATGCCCAAGAAGGCCGGAAACATCGGCGCATAGTGACGTGGGCCAACGGCACGGCCCTTGAAATTGCCAAAGCAGAGATGGGTCGAAAGCAGGCAATTGCCAACCGCCGGGGCAACGGTGCGGTTGAAGATCTCCACAAAGCGATCCGGGTCTTCTTTGTAGGCATAGCAACTCATCGACGGCTCATCCACCGTGATCTCCTGACAGCCCGCCGCAATCAGATCGACCAGTTCCTGACGCACGATTGGCAGCAGCGCTTCGGTCACGGCATAGCGATCCGGGTAATCGGCGTTGGGCACCAGCCGCCCGCTGAGGGTATATGGGCCAGGCACACTGGCTTTGAGCACATAACCCGGTGGGGCCAGCTTTTTGAGCCGGTTATATTCGGTGACGACGCCTAGCCCGCGCGGCGCACGCAACTCGCCGACGATCTGGTGTTTGCCCCGCTGGTCATGGGCGGGCGGGCCAAAGATGCGCGGCGACTTTTGTTCGTGCGCAATCCCTTCGAGATAGCCGTAAAAGGAGAGGTTGAAATCAAGCCGAGTCTGCTCGCCATCGGTGATCACATCCAGCCCGGCTGCGGTCTGGTCATGGAGCGCAGCGATGACGGCATCTTCGACCATCTCCTCGATCTCCGCCGCGCCAAACGCATCGAGATGTTGACTGGCAAATTCCAGCCAGGATGGGAAGGGATAACTGCCGATAACGGTAGTGCGCAGAATGTGATTGGGCATGATCGACTCCAAAGCGGGCTTAACTTGGTTGCGTGAGATGAAGTGGGCAAAGAAGCCGGCGGTATGTTGGCTAGTGTCCAGCACTACAGGCCCAAACTCGCCAGCCGGTTAAGCAGTAACCAGCGCCCCATAACGAATTGGTACTCTTGATCAACGCAGTTCGGCGGCGATCTTTGCCAGGCGGTTAAAGGTGGCGGTATCGATTGATAGATCCAGCACCTTGCTGATCACGCCCGTCCAGCCGTGGAGAAAGCAGAGCCAGCCATCTTCGACGGTCAGCTTGCGTTTGGCCTTTTGGGCCAGCGCCTGTTGTAGGAATTGCCGTTCACCTCGGTAATTCAACTCCCAGATAACGCCATGTTTGGGGAACTGCACGCCATCGGTGACGGGCGAGCCGGGGCGATCCTTGCCGAGACCCGTAGCGTTGATCACCACGCTGCTGGGCGTCAACGCCGCCACCAAGCGATCAGTTTCCGCCGGGTCCGTCGTGTGGATATATTCAAAATGGATGTCGCTGCCGACTTTGTTCACCATCGCCTGTACATGCGCCAGCCGCGCCGGGTCGACATCCACCAGCGTAAAATATTTGGGACGATCAGCCGGGTTGGGGCGATTGATGAGATAGAGCGCGATCGCCGTCGCCGCTCCACCGGCCCCTAAGCAAAGCAGGCCCCCTTTGGTACGGCCAAAATAGCCCTTGCCAAGGATCGCC
>Ga0224722_1001003_pt1 | contig 16042 bp, 13 predicted proteins | sample Balambano_FR1_Me_FD_161646 | JGI IMG/M metagenome (GOLD analysis project Ga0224722, IMG submission 161646) | Freshwater sediment microbial communities from Lake Towuti, South Sulawesi, Indonesia - Balambano_FR1_MetaG | ecosystem: Environmental > Aquatic > Freshwater > Lake > Sediment | place... | reverse complement strand
CTCTCAGAATGGAGTGACGGGTGAACTGGAACCGGGACTGGCAGAAGCCTGGGAGATTTCGGCAGATAACCTCAGTATTATTTTCACCCTGCGAGAAGGGTTGCAATGGTCAGATGGTCAGCCCTTTACCGTCGATGATGTGCTATTCACCTACAACGACATTCTGTTTAATCCCAAAATTCCCACCAGCAACCAGGATCTTTTGCGGATTGGAGAAGCAGGGGCATTTCCCAAAGTGACGCAAGTGGGCGATCGCCGAGTCGAATTCCGTTCACCTGAACCCTTTGCGCCACTGCTGCGATTTGCCGGATTAGGGGTGATTTTACCCAAACACGCTTTAGCACAGTCTGTCAGAACGACTAACTCTGAAGGTCAACCCCTCTTTGTTTCTACGTGGGGAACAGATACGCCCCCCAAACAAATCATCGGCACCGGTCCTTATCAATTGGCAAGTTATCAACCCACCCAACGAGCGATTGTCAGCCGCAATCCCCACTACTGGCGCAAAGATGCCAAAGGTAATTCCCTGCCCTACATTGACCGAGTGGTGCTGCAAATTGTTGAGTCTACAGATAACTCACTGATGCAGTTTCGATCAGGGGGCGTTGATGTAGAGTCGATCACGCCAGACTATTTCGCCTTAATTAAACGAGAAGAAGAACGAGGTGATTTTACCATCTACAATGGCGGGCCACGCTTCTCGACATTGTTTCTCACGTTTAACCTCAACCAGGGTAAACGCAATGGACAGCCGTTAGTTGATCCCATCAAGTCGCGTTGGTTTAATCAGTTAGAATTTCGTCGCGCTATAGCTCATGCGATCGATCGCCAAACCATGATCAACAATGTCTATCAAGGACTGGGCGCACTGCAACATTCTCCCATTTACAAGCAAAGCCCATACTACTTCCCGCCTGAAAAGGGATTGCCCACCTACGACTTTGACCTGGAAAAAGCCAGACAACTCTTACAAAGTGTCGGCTTTCAATATAACGCCGCTGGCGAATTGTTAGATGCAGAGGGCAATCGCGTGCGGTTTACCCTGGTCACCAATTCTGGCAACAAAATTCGCGAGGCTGTGGGAGCACAAATCAAACGGGATTTAGCCGCGATCGGGATTCTGGTTGATTTTCAGCCGATCGCTTTTAACACCCTGGTCGATAAAATGGACAGCAGCTTAGATTGGGAAGCGATGATCATGGGCCTGAGTGGAGCCGGAGTAGAACCTGCGGGTGGGATCAATGTCTGGAGTCCAAGCGGTCGCTTACATGTTTTTAACCAATTACCTGGAGAAGGACAGGAACCCATTGAGGGGAGAGTTGTGACAGATTGGGAGGAAGAAATTGGGCGACTCTATGTTCAGGGAAGCCAGGTTTTAGACGAAGAGGAGCGCAAAGCAATTTACGCTAAAACTCAAGTATTGGCGCAAGAATATGTTCCTTTGATTTTCCTGGTCAATCCCTACGAAATGGCCGCCGTGCGAAATCACATCCAAAATGTTAAGTTCTCCGCTCTGGGAGGAGCGCTGTGGAATTTATACGAGTTGCAACTGGCGCAATAGAAGCGACTCTCATGCAGTCAGAAACCCCTTTGCAAAACTCATCAGCATCCAAAATCCAAAATCCAAAATCCAAATTTGACCCCATGAACACTTTTCGCGTTGGCATTGCTGGCCCTGTTGGCTCTGGGAAAACGGCCCTGGTGGACGTTTTGTGCAAAGCATTGCGAGATGAGTTTGAAATTGCCGTTGTCACGAACGATATTTATACTCAGGAAGATGCTCAGTTTCTTGTCCGCAGTCAAGCCTTAGCACGCGATCGCATTGTCGGCGTGGAAACGGGGGGATGTCCGCATACAGCGATTCGAGAAGATGCCTCCATTAATTTAGTGGCGATCGAAGAATTGGAGCGGCGGTTTCACCCGGATTTAGTGTTTGTGGAAAGTGGTGGCGATAATCTGGCCTCTACCTTCAGCCCTGAACTGGTGGATTTGACTATCTATGTCATTGATGTGGCAGCAGGTGACAAGATTCCCCGTAAGGGGGGCCCGGGGATTACCAAATCGGATGTGTTGGTGATTAACAAAATCGATTTGGCTCCGATGGTGGGGGCTGATCTGGCAGTGATGGAACGCGATGCTCACCGCATGAGGGGCGATCGACCGTTTGTGTTTACCAATCTCAAAACGCAACAAGGTTTGCCGACTGTGATTGACCTGATCCGCCTGCACATGGGAAATCGTTCTGAGGTATAAAGTAAACCTTCGGCTTAGGAGAATATAGCGGATTTACGAATTGCAAGCAAGACATCCCGTTCTACGCTGGCTACAGACCAGTTTTAAGGCGTTCTTCCATCCTCTAATCTTTAGGAGTCAAGCGTGAGAGTGCTTTACACCATCCGAGAGCGGCTCCGTAGGTTTGCCCGTTCGCGCTTTGCTGCGATCGCGCTTTTCGTCCTGCTGTTTTTGCTGGGGATGGGGTTGCCCAGTTTGGCTCATGGGAAACCTGAATATAGCATAGCGCAAGCGCAATCACGTCCTGAAATATTAGAGCAACAGGGGAGAGATCTGTACAAAACAGAACAATTCACCGAAGCAATCGCGCAATGGCAACAGGCAGAACGGCTATTTCGGGCAACTGGAGATGGAGTGCGACAAGCAATTGTTTTGAGCCATCTGTCGTTAGCTTATCAAGAATTGGGACAGTGGCAAGATGCAGCATCAACAGTTCAAGCAGCGATCGCGTTACTCCAGCCGGATGCAACTGGAGATGAGAGCAGGGAGCGATCGCCAATTCTGGCTCAGGTATTAGATGTGCTGGGTCGATTGCAACTTTCACGGGGGCAGGCAGAAGCCGCATTGACAACTTGGCGACGGGCTGAAGGGCTTTATCAAGAGCATCAATCTGTTGAGCAAGACCGATTGTTGCGTAATCGGGTCAATCAGGCCCAAGCGTTGCAATCTTTAGGGTTGTATCGCCAAGCAGGAGAAGCTTTGACTGAAATCAGTAAAGCGCTGGCAGACCAACCCAACTCGCTACTCAAGGCAGACGGATTGCGAAGTTTAGGGAATGTTTTACGGGTAACAGGCGATCTGACAGCATCCCAGCAGGTGTTGCAACAAAGCCTGACGGTAGCTGAGGCGATCGCAGATCTAGAAGCAATCGCACATGCCCTGTTCAGTCTGGGTTACACCGCTCGTATCCAATCTGACTTGGTGGCTGCTTTTAGCTATTATCAAAGAATTATAGATGATCCTGCTCCTGACGAACTAAAAATTGCCGCTCACCTCCGTCAAATCAACCTTATCCTGACAGCAGACCCCAAGCTGGTGGAGATTACTCCAGATACCAATCAGTTGGAACTGTCTTCCCGTTTGTTACAACTGCAAAGCCCTATTGATGCCTTGCCGCTTAGCCGCACCAAGGTGTATCACCGGATTGATCTGGCTGATACTCTGATCAAACTAGAACGAAATGATGTTCTCGCCCCCTCTTTCTCTCCACGACCTCTCTCTACTTCCCTCCTCTCTCCTGCCGCTGAACTTTTGGCTACTGCTCTACAAGAGTCACGGACTCTTGCTGATGTCCGTGTCGAATCCTATGCTTTGGGCATTTGGGGTAGCTTATATGAACAAACGCAACAATGGACAGAAGCTGAAACGTTAACGCAACAAGCATTAGCGATCGCTCAATCGATTAATGCTTTAGATTTGTCCTATCAATGGCAATGGCAATTGGGACGCATTTTAGTTACACGATCAGGGATTGATTTAACAACGGGTGTACTGCCGTCCGAATTAGACGAAGGCAATTATTTGCAGGCGATCGCTGCTTATGATCAAGCTGTCAATACATTGCAGGCGCTGCGCTCAGATTTAGCGGCTATTCATCCAGAGGCACAATATTCATTTCGCGATCGCGTTGAACCCATCTATCGTCAATACATTGACCTGCTCCTGCGTCTACCGGAACCCAGTCAGGAGAATTTACAACGTGCTAGATCCACAATTGAGGCATTGCAATTAGCTGAACTGGATAATTTTTTGCGGGAAGCTTGTCTTGCTCCTCGACAACAGATCGATCAGGTGATCGATGAACAAGACCAAACCGCAGCGGTGATTTACGCGATTCTTTTAGAAAATCGCTTGGAAATGGTTCTGAAATTACCCCGACAGCCGCTACGTCACTATGCCACAACCATTTCGCAAACCTATGTGGAAACGACCTTAAATCAGTTGCTTCAAGATTTGAAAGAGCCTGCTGTAGCCTCAATCCTCAATCGTGCTCAGGCGCGATCCCAAGAAGTCTATAATTGGCTAATTCAACCCATTGCGATGGATCTGCAAGACTCAACTATCGAAACCCTCGTGTTTGTTTTGGATGGCGTGTTGCGGAGTGTGCCAATGGCGGCTTTGTATGACGGTGAGCATTATTTAATTGAGAGCTACAACATCGCATTGACACCAGGTTTGCAATTAGTGGAACCCCAACCATTGTCAAACCAACGCTTAGAACTTTTAGCTGCGGGTATTTCAGAGGAGCGTTCCAATTATCCAGCGCTCAAATTTGTAGAAGCAGAGTTGGATCAAATTCAGACAGAACTGCCGAGTCAAGTATTACTGAATCAACAGTTCACCAGTCAAGCCCTACAAGCCCAACTCACCACACACCCTTTTTCTGTGGTTCATCTAGCGACGCATGGTAAATTTAGCTCTAATCCAGATGAAACGATTATTTTGACCTGGGATCGAGAATTGCCAGCCAACCAGTTGGACACATTTCTACAAACCCGTGACCAAAGTCAGATAAAAGCATTAGAACTACTGGTTTTAAGTGCCTGTGAAACGGCTCAAGGGGATAATCGCGCCGTTTTGGGATTGTCGGGAATTGCGGTGCGGGCGGGTGCGCGAAGTGCGATCGCTTCCCTATGGTTGGCAGATGATGAAGCAACTGCTCTGTTAATGAAGGAGTTCTATGCCGCGTTAACTGATCGCTCTTTAAATCGTGCTGCTGCTCTACGGCAGGCGCAACTAAAACTGCTTCAGGGAGATTATCCTCAACCGCGATATTGGGCTGTGTTTATTCTGTTGGGCAGTTGGCTGTAAGACAATCACCTGATGACTAAGGATCTGCTAGTGGGCGTGGGTTTCGACTACGCTCAACCCACTGGATTTGACGACGCTCCACCCACTGGATTTGACGACGCTCCACCCACTGAATCTGACTGCGCTCCACCCACTGAATCTGACTGCGCTCCACCCACTGAATCTGACGACGCTCAATCCACTGAATCTGACGACGCTCAATCCACTGAATCTGACTGCGCTCCACCCACGAATCTGACTGCGCTCCACCCACTGAATCTGACTGCGCTCCACCCACTTTAGTCTGCGTGCTGAGCGCAGTCGAAGCACGGTTATGCCGAAAGTTGCTCGTCAAACAGTTGCTAAGTTGCAGGTTCATGTAATCGTCTCACAACTTTGGGTTGATTGAGAAAGTCAGAGGGTAAGGGTAAGCGATCGCCCGCTGCCTGATTCTGAAACAAAATCGTAAAAGCTCCCGCTCCTAATCCATCTTGGGGAAACATGCGATAGCAGGGCAAGTAGGTTAGATGAGACTGGTATGGCTCCAAATGAGGTACAGGCACGGGTTGAAACTGGGGAAAGCGGTCTAAGAGCCAGGTGCTGACTGCTTCGTTTTCTTCTGGAGAATAGGCACAGGTCATATAAGCCAGATAGCCCTGAGGAGCAACAATCTGAGCAGAGTTGGCCAGAATGCGTTTTTGCCGATTTGCATTTTTGTTAATACTAACGGGATGAAAGCAGCCCGGAGCCGTGTCGCCTTTAGCAATCAGCGATTGCCCAGTACAGGGAGCATCGACAATAACAACATCGACGCTACGTGGAATCGATGCGGCCAGGATTTGAGAATCGAGATTGAGCACGTTCCCTGCTGTTACACCACAGCGTTTCAGGTTAGAGATCAATGCCCCTAAGCGTTTTCCAATGACTTCATTGCTCAGTAAACAGATGGGATGGAGCGATCGCCAGGCAAAAAGACTTTTACCTCCGGGGGAGGCACACATATCTAAGACGATGGATTTTGATTGAGGCGGGAGAGCCAGTAGGGTAGAAATGGCGAAAATAGAGGAAAAATCTAAACAATAAAAGTAACCCTGTTGATGCAATGGATGTTGACCCGGTTTGGCAGCAATGGGGAGGCGATCGACAAATTCAGGTTGCCAAGCGATCGGAACCAGGGTGTCAAATGAGATGGGGATGGGGCGCTCCTGTGTCCACAGAATACAGGGATGGAATGGCTGGGGATGGAGCAAAGCATCGATAAATTTTGCCTGAGCGACGGTATCTGAAAACAACCGTTGGCTGAGTTTTACCAGAAATTTCGTGGGAGTGTCCATCAATTGACTCATTTGCCAGGTTATCAGCGATGCTTATTTGAATTTAGTGGTCTGGCAATTTTGATGTGCGGGATGCTCCGCACATCAAAATTAAATTCAAGAAATTTTTGAGGGGTCATAGACCCCTCGAAAATTTCTTGACAGACTACTAGTGTAGAGCGTTCTGATTTAGTCATGCATCCTAGCCAACAGGCCAATCGCCCAAATTGAGTTAAGCTAACGATCGCCCAATAATTGATAGCAGCCCAACGGAGGGTGATTGTAATGCGACAGCCAGATCTCTTAGCGCTTGATTTTGATGGGGTATTGTGTGACGGCTTGATTGAATACTTCCAGACTGCTTGGAGAGCCTATTGTCAGATCTGGCAACCTGCGGATCAGACTGCACCAGCAGGGTTGGCAGAACAGTTTTATCGACTGCGCCCCGTTGTAGAAACGGGTTGGGAAATGCCGTTGGTGTTGCGATCGCTTTTATCGGGTATTTCAGAAGCCGACATCTTGCAGAATTGGGGAGCGATCGCCCAAGCTCAAGTGGCAGCAGAGCAGTTGACTCCTGCGGAATTGGCAGCAGCCGTAGATGGGACACGAGACGAGTGGATTAAAACAGATCTAGACCACTGGCTATCTCAGCATCGGTTCTATCCTGGTGTCATTGAAAAGTTGCAACACACTCTACAAACTCCAACTCAGATTGTCATTATCTCCACCAAAGAAAAACGTTTTATCCTTCGGCTTTTACAGCAAAGTGATGTAGAACTGACAGACTCACAAGTCATTGGCAAAGATATCAAGCAACCAAAGGCTCAAACTTTAAGGGATTTGCTGCGATTTCACAGTGCGGATGGGGCAAAACCCTTCCACATCTGGTTTGTTGAAGACCGCTTTAAAACGCTCCGCACAGTTCAACCTCAATTTGACCCAACTGAAATTAGTTTGTTTCTCGCTGATTGGGGTTATAATACGGCGGCTGAACGACAAGAAGCGCAGCATGATCCGACAATTCATTTAATATCCCTAACGCAGTTTTCACAAAATTTTGCCCATTGGCTTTAGAGGAAGTTTGAGAAGTTTCTGTCAGCTACTTTTCAGCACCCTCCTAAAGCGGGATTATAGGTAGAATAAGAGTTGGAAAATTGGCATGGCGAATTCTGACGGTTGATTAGGAAGGTAAGAATTGAGTCCTCACCTTCTCAATTAATCCCCGATTAGCAACGCCAGAAAACTTGTTTTCACTTTTTTACTGTTATCTCTCAAGGCGTTGAATTGATGAGAAGCTATGAGCCAGCCATTACCTTAAGCGGAGTCACCAAAGTTTATTCTAATCGGCTGGTGGCGTTACAAGATTTCAATTTGACTGTGGAAGAGGGCCAGTTTATTAGCTTAGTTGGCCCTTCAGGTTGTGGTAAAAGTACAGTGCTGCGACTGATTGCAGGACTCAGTAAGATGACAGCAGGAGCCATTCGTTGGGGAGAGCAGCACTCTCATAAAGAGCTGGCTTTCGTGTTTCAAGAGGCAGCTTTGATGCCGTGGGCGACGGTTTGGGATAACGTTCGGTTGCCCCTCAAACTGGCTAAGACTCCAAAATCGATCGCCAACCTGGCTGTGAGAGAAGCCATTCATCTCGTTGATCTAGATGGCTTTGAACAGTGCTACCCTCGTGAGTTGTCAGGTGGCATGAAAATGCGGACTTCGATCGCCAGAGCACTGGTGACCCGCCCTGAGATTCTCCTGATGGATGAGCCGTTTGGGGCGCTTGACGAGATGACCCGCAGTCGGCTCAATAGTGATTTACTCTATCTGTGGGAACAAAAACAATGGACAGTTATTTTTGTCACGCATAATATCTACGAGGCGGTGTATCTTTCGCATCGCGTAATTGTGATGGCAGCCCGGCCGGGGCGAGTCATTGCTGAAGTCAAGATCGATGTGCCTCATCCTCGGTCGGAAGAATTTCGCACCAGTTCTCTATTTAATCACTACTGTCGAGAAATTTCTCACGCTTTAGCGGTAGCCAGTCGTGCCCAGATCAAAAGCAACCCTTTGTGACTCAGATGACTTGTGATTCAGATGACCAAAACCCGCAAACAATTTGCTCAACATTGGCTTCGCAGTGATAAAGCGCTCAACCAAATTGTGGCAGCGGCAGCATTGCGGGAGAGCGATCGCGTTTTAGAAATCGGTCCAGGAACAGGCATTCTGACACGACGCTTGTTACCCTTAGTGCAATCGGTTGTCGCTGTAGAAATCGATCGTGACTTGTGTAACACTCTGGTTCAATCCTTTCGCTCAGCTACAAATTTTTTGCTCTTGCAAGGCGATATTTTGTCACTAGATTTAGCGGCGCAGTTACACAGTTACCCGTTATGGCAGCATCCCAACAAGGTAGTAGCCAACATTCCTTATAACATTACTGGTCCAATTCTAGAATTATTGTTGGGAACCATCGCTGCACCTCATCCCAATCCTTTTGAGTCGATCGTGTTATTGGTGCAAAAGGAAGTAGCAGAGCGGATTTGTGCTCAACCTGGCTCTCGCACTTTTGGGGCCCTCTCTGTGCGCGTGCAATATCTGGCTACCTGTGAATTGATCAGCATCGTTCCGGCTACTGCTTTTCATCCCCCCCCTCAAGTTGATTCAGCAGTACTGCGGCTGCATCCCCATCTGCATGACCCAACTGCTGAGAATGCTCGACAGTTGGAAACCCTGGTGAAACTGGGCTTTGCAGCCAAGCGAAAAATGTTGCGAAATAATCTCAAGAGTTTAATGGAGGGCGATCGCCTGTTAGCCATCTTTGAGTCGCTGCATATTGATCCTCAAGCCCGTGCTGAAGATTTGAGTGTCACAGATTGGGTGAGATTGAGCGATCGCTGGAGAATGGAAATTGATTAGATCTTGAAATTTTAATTATTGGTATTTAACGTGAGTTCGACGAGCAGTTCTTCGTTGGGGACCCCAAGGAAAAACCGCCGTTTGAGGGCTGTGGCGCGTCACTCCACAGCCCTCAAACGGCGATGATCGAACATCACGTTATTTAAGTCATGCTTTTGAGAAGCACGACGCAGCCCGTACTCTCCAAATCGTTATCTGTTAGGACTCCCTGTCAACGGGTAGGATTGAAAGGATACTCTTCTACAGACAAAATTGATCCAGTGTTATGAAAATCCCAGGACTGCTGTTATCTCCTTTACTCGCGGTCAGTTTAAGCATGGGTTGTGCTAGCCCAGAACCGACCGAACAACTGTTGGAAACAAAAGATTGCCTGGAGTGCAATCTGGAGAACGCTAATTTGGCGCAAAAAGACCTCAGCAAGGCGATGCTGAATCGCTCGAATCTAAAAAATGCTGATCTCTCTGGGGCAACTCTAAACGGCGCTCTGCTTGACAGTGCCGATTTAAGTGGAGCCAATTTAAGTGGAGCCAGTTTAAAGGCGATCGCCCTCACAGGAGCTAACTTAAGTCAGGCTAATTTAAGCAATGCAGATTTAGAAAATGCCTTCCTCCGCAATGCCAACTTAAATAACGCTAATTTGAGTGATGCTAACCTGACGAATGCCGACCTATCCAATGCCAATCTGGAGGGAGCAACTTTAGATGGAGCAATCTTGCAAGGAACATTAATGCCTGATGGCACAATAAACCCATAATATGAAGGTGGCACTGAAAGAATTTACCGTTGAACTTTACCAGTGGTAGTCCTGTATGGTTAATCCAACTTCAGATCCAAAAGATAATGCTGCGCCTGCGGCACCTAAAACTACAATCCCAGTCGATTCTCCCACCCCTTTACGATGTTTCATAGGGGCTGCGATTTCGGCAGCGTTTGGCATTCCTTTGTATTTTCTGACCAGCGCGATCGCCACGACTTTTGCCAACAAACCCATCACGGGCAACACGCTGGCCATGCGGATATCAATCACCGTGAGGACATTGGTTGTGGGTTTGAGTAGCATGGGCACGATGATTTTTGCAATAGCAACCCTGGGTTTACTGGCTCTGGGTATTCAACTGCTGATTAAACAACTGATGTCGCCTCAATCAACGCACTGAGAGGGATGATTGCTGAACCACGCTAGCCAGCGGTGAAGTAACAGCATGATGCCTGCAAGGGGTAAGAGCAAAATGGGGATGATCTCTAATCCTGCCCAACTGGCAAACCAACCCAGCCCGGAGGAAATACCAGAGGCTCCCAAACTGGCAACGCTGGTCAGAAATCCGATCGCTGCTGGTACAAGATGGGCGGCAATCCGTTGAGGCATCAGCAACATCGTTGTAGGGAAAATGGCGGCTAGCGCCAATCCCAGTAGGGGCAAACTCCACAGCCATTGGGGAAAGATCCACCAAATCAGCAACCCCAAGGTCAGCATGACAAACGACACATCCATCAGCCGAATGGCTCCGATCTGTTTGAGCGCTTGAGCCATCATCATGCGACCAATCGTCAGTCCCATCCAGTAGGCACTAATGCTGTAACCTGCGATCGCCTCTGGTGTATTGCGGCTAATGGTTTGCACGCTGTAAGCCCAGTTGCTAATTGACACTTCAACCCCAACATAAAGCATCAACAATAATGCTGAACCCCAGACAACTGGACTCCTCAAAGCAGCACGCAAATTAGCTTTGGCATTTCCAACAGGCTGGACAACTGCCTGAGTAACGGTTTGCTCCTGGGTAAGTACTTTCCATAGCAAACCAATGACCAGCAATCCAACGATGCTCGCTAGGACGAAGTAAACCTGTTGCCAGGATAGATTCATTCCCAAAAGAGTTGTGGCGATCGCTGGTCCGAGAAATGCTCCGACTCCATAGAATCCATGTAGCATTCCCATAAGACGGGAATACTGGAGGTGATTGACCATGTAAGTATTAATCCCCGCATCCAGCCAGCCAATTCCCAACCCCAAGCAACTACCAATCAAAACCATAATTGACCAGAACGGTGTAATGGCATAAGTGATTAAGGCAAAAGTTAAAAGAATAGAGGCTATCAGCAGCAGCCGAGATAACCCCAAATGCTGACTGAGCAAGCTACTGGTAAACGCAGCAATGATGTATCCTCCTGTTTGACTCAGAAAGAGTAAGCTGACCGTTGCTGAACTAAGTTGAAAGGTCTGCATGATGGCAGGCAGTAAAACGCCCAAACCCCCTTCTGCAATGGCGATCGCAACAAATGCATAGAAGGCGAGAACCAATCCTAGCCACGGCGGAACAGGATGGGCAAGTTGGCGGCGAGGAGGTAAAGGCATGGTCTGAAAACGTCAAGAAAATTAAAGAAATATCTAAATCTAAGAAGTAGCTCTCCTAAAAGTAAACTTTATGTTAAGCATTTGTCATGCTTCAAAAGCAAGAATTTCCTGCTTCAGGGAAATGAACTTTAATCAAGCACCGGGCTTCGACTGCGCTCAGCCTGCGTGTCTGAAGTGGGTTGAGCGCAGTCCTCGTGTCTAAAGCTGGTTGACCGCAGGCGAAACCTGCGATCGATCCAGCAGAGGATTTTATTGTCACGCAAGTCTTTCACCTGTCCAGATATAGCAATCCTGTTTGATTTCTGAACCGCAGTGGGTTGTGAACGGCACCCCCTCAGGAGGTGCCGTTCACAACCCATAGGATTGATATATCATTCTCCTGAGTCGCGTGACTGCGTTACACGTCGCCAATGCGCTCTATGGCTAAAACCAACTGCAAATTTAATCGATCGCCAATATTTCCTGGCACAATTGCCGAAAATGATCGCCCCGTTGCTCAAAGTTTTGATATTGGTCAAAGCTGGCGCAGGCCGGAGAGAGCAAAACAACTTTAGCCTGATCCTGTTGGGCTAACGCTGCCCCTCGTTTCACGGCTCGCTCCATCGTCTCGACAATTTCGTAATCTGTATATCCAAGTTGAGCTAATCGCTGAGCAAAGGCAGGAGCTGCCTTACCAATCAGCAAAACAGTAGCCACTTTCGACTGAATCCGGTGTAACCAGGCAGTATCATCCCCTGCTTTCGCTTCTCCGCCAGCAATCAAAATCACCGGACTGTTGACCGCAGCTAAACCGACATCTGCGGCATCATAATTCGTCGCCTTGCTATCGTTGATGAAAGCAATCCCTTTCCAGGTGCAAATCTGCTCCAATCGATGCGGCACTCCAGGAAACGTGCTGATAGCATGAACGATCGCCTCTCGCTCAATTCTTGCTAGTCGGGCTGCTGCGACTGCCATTAACAAATTTTGCTTGTTATGTTCACCGACCATTCGCAGCAGGTTAACCGGCAAAATCAGGTCGCGTTGAGTTCTCACCCAGGCATCTTCGATATAAACCCCATTTTCTGGATGACCAATCAGTCCCGCCTTTCCCTGAGTACTCGTCCAGCAAGCATCTACCCGCACAGGTGGACTCTGTGCCAACCCAACCTGCCGTAAATGAGAATCATCACCATTCAACACTTGCTTTTGAGCATGCTGGAGTAGTTTGGCTTTGATGTTGTAGTAGTTTTCTAATGTTTTGTGGCGGCTCAGGTGATCGGGTGTGAACGTTGTCCACACCCCAATCTTAGGGGCGATCGCAACTGAAGATTCGATTTGATAGCTGCTCAGTTCAGCGACTATCCAATCTGGTGTCGGTTGAGGAGCAAGATGAGGATATCGCCGGGGATAGAGGGTTGCCAGTGCCAAATCACAGGCCGCAAAACCAATATTGCCACATGCAGGAGCGTGAAATCCAGCCGCTTGAAAAATCGCAGCAATCAATGCCGTGGTCGTGGTTTTACCATTGGTGCCCGTGATGGCAACCCAAGGAATATGCTGTAAGTGCTGCCATGCCAATTCCATTTCACCAATGGTCTCAATTCCCAATTCTCTGGCTTTGATCAGGGCAGGTAAATCCCAGGGGACTCCTGGACTGACAACGATTCGTTGGGTCGCTGCATGGGGTTCATAGGAATGCCCCAATTGCACTGTAATCCCCTCAGCTTCTAACTCGCGTTGGGTGGCAAGCAGGGACTCAGAGGTGGAGCGATCGCTAACACTCACCTGCCAACCCGCTTGGTGCAACAGTCGTGCTGCTGCGATGCCTGATGTGCCCAAACCAATAATGTCAGCGTGCGGCATACTTACAAAAGTTTAAGGTATGGTCTGTTTTTAAGGTATGGAGGTTGCGGGTTGCCTCTAGCGCAGCTTTACCGCGCCGCAAGCTATCCTCCTTCCAATCTATTATTCCGTATTGGGGAATCCTGAACTCAACCTTTTCCACCCGTGAAGGGAGTTCCCCAAAACTCCCAGTTTTCTTTGTTAAAGGGCGATCGCCAGCGATAAATCAAGCCCAGTTCCAGCTGTTGCCGCGATCGCGTCTGAGTGGGGGCATGTGGCCAAAAGGCAATCCCTAACTGAGAAGGTAACTGGTGTTGATAATGCACCTGCCGATAATTTAAGAGATAGCGTTTACAGTCGTGTTCTCCTTTCCACCGTTGTCCTGATTTGATCGTTTCGCCAACATACAACAAGAGAGGCAGTTCGTAATCAATCACAAAGTATAGCGCTGAGGTTCCCTGATCGCTCACTTTCCAGCGCCAGAACTCTACGTTTTGTTGGGGCAAGCTAAACGGATCAATGTCCATCTCTATGACCAATTCGCGCAGGTAACTCTCAAATAAACTCCCTTGCTGCAAAGGTTGTTCCAGGCGGATTTGCTGCTGATAAACCAGGATTCGGGACTTCCAGGTTTGGAGGGTTTCACTGCTGATTGCCAGAGGAGCGATCGATTTGACAGCATAGTAACCACTGGTTTCAGCAGCGGTGAACAGGGGTAGTTGGCGATCGTCATCCTTCAAGCGAAACCTCCAGGAATAGAGTATGCGTTGCTAAAGCTACGCTATAGATACTGGGATTTCAGTAAAACATAAGAACGAGGAGATTGTAAATATGTTTTGCAACATTTGCTAAGCAGACGCACTGTTTGTTTTTTCGTCTCGCGTTCTTTCCCTGGTAAAGTGGGTTTCGACTGCGCTCAACCCGCTGTTATTCGGGTATTGCTGATTTGATGGATGATTTTGCACGTGAAACCTGCGGTTTCACGTGCAAAATCATCCTTTTATTAAGCAACGCCGTTATAGCGGTTGACACTTTAATAAACTACGGTTGTTTTTGTGAGAGCCGCGCAAAGCGCGGCTCTCACAAAAACAACTTGTACTTCACTCAGATGAAAATTGCTATATTCGAGTGCTGAGCGTAGTCGAAGCACGGCATTTGGGCAAAACAACGACTGTCAGGTTAATAATAGAATTGAGAGTGATCATTTCCGCAGGTGGCATCATGATGCGATCGCAGGATAGATGCGAAGGATATCAACCGAATCGGGAAGCGGGAGCTTGGTAATGAGGGACAGTCAGAGAACTGTGACATATAGTCCCGCTTATACGCTCGTCCCCACCTATGAGTGCTTCAATCGCTGTACCTATTGTAATTTTCGAGTTGATCCGGGAGCGGATGAATGGTTGTCTCTCTCTCAAGCAGAAAAGCTGTTGCAGCGATCGCGACAACAAGGAGTAATCGAAATTCTCATCCTCAGCGGTGAGGTGCATCCTCGCAGTCCCAATCGCTCAGCCTGGTTTCACCGCATTTACAACCTGTGCGAATTGGCTTTGCAAATGGGATTTTTGCCCCACACTAACGCTGGACCGTTGAGCCACACAGAAATGGCGAAATTAAAGCAGGTGAATGTGTCGATGGGGTTGATGGTCGAACAAACGACTTCGACTTTATTAGAAACGGTACATCGCCACGCTCCCAGCAAAATTCCAGCCTTGCGCTTGCAGCAGTTAGAATGGGCAGGTCAGTTGCAGATTCCCTTTACGACTGGATTGTTGCTGGGCATTGGAGAAACCGAGTCAGATTGGCAAATGAGCTTAGAGGCGATCGCCCTGTTGCAACAGAAATGGGGACATATTCAGGAAGTGATTTTGCAGCCCTATTGCCCAGGAACTCAGCAAACCTGGACAGCAGCAGGCTTCCCTCTGGAAAATTTAGTTAAGGTGGTGGCGATCGCTCGTGGGTTGTTGCCGCCAGAAATCACGCTGCAAATTCCGCCTAACCTCGTCACTCATCCCAATTACCTATTGGACTGTTTGCAGGCAGGAGTCCGAGATCTGGGGGGAATTGGGCCAACCGATGAAGTGAATCCTGATTATCCCCATGTTGATATCACAACCCTCAGAACCTATCTGGCAAACGAGGGTTGGCTATTACAGCCACGACTGCCAGTCTATCCCCATTACGATGAGTGGTTGCCCGCAGATTTACAGCATCGGGTGCAAGGATGGCGCGATCGACTCCTTACCGTTCGCGACCCCAGGTAAAGTTGATTGTCCTGCTAGCAACCTGGCTCTGAGCACTAATCTATTTAAGGAATTCTCACAGCAGGGGTCAGGAGAATGACTCTGCGACTATCTGTAATCAGAGCCGTATAGTTGCGATCGCTCAACTGCCGCAAAATCTCACTGGCAACGGCTGCATCTCCTGTGTAGACAGCTAGCAGGTAAGGACGCTGTTGATAGGAGACAAGTCCAATCTGACGATTCAACAGTTGCCGAATTTCTCCAGCGACCTGTGGGCGACTGGCGTAATCAACCAACACGGCAAAACCTGCTCCTAA
>Ga0224722_1001002_pt1 | contig 16061 bp, 30 predicted proteins | sample Balambano_FR1_Me_FD_161646 | JGI IMG/M metagenome (GOLD analysis project Ga0224722, IMG submission 161646) | Freshwater sediment microbial communities from Lake Towuti, South Sulawesi, Indonesia - Balambano_FR1_MetaG | ecosystem: Environmental > Aquatic > Freshwater > Lake > Sediment | place... | reverse complement strand
ACATACAAGATGTTGAAGTTACGCAAGCTCAATATCTAAACACTTATATATTGCTAAACGCCGACACGGTAATAATCACTAACAAAGCACTAGAAATTGTCAATAATTGGCTTGCGACCACATCTATGGGGGCGAATCAATGAATATCTTAACTTTGAAACCTAAAATGAGCGAGAAAACCTATGTTTTAAGTAACGATGGAGTCTATGTTTTTGAGGTTGATAAAGAATTCAACAAACATCAGATATCTGATGCTGTAGAGAAAACCTATAAAGTTACTGTTACTAAAATCCGCACAGTTACATCTAAGGGCAAACAAAAGCGAAGTTACCGTAATCGGAAATATGAAATTGGCACAAGATCAGACACCAAAAAGGCATATGTGACTTTGAAAGAGGGTGATGCTATCCCGATTTTTGCCGCGGTTGAAGAAGCTGAGCAGAAAGCTGAAAAAACTACAAAAACCTTAGAGAAAGTCAGTGAAAAAAACGCCAAAAAAGAGGCAAAAAAAGAAGCTAAAGAGGCAAAAAAAGCTAAAAAGGAGACAAAATAATGGCTGTAAAAGCCTATAATCCTACTACTCCTGGCCGTCGCGGTATGACTAGCAGAGATTTTTCTGAGCTTACTACTAATAAGCCACTTAAGAGTTTGGTTAAGAACAAAAAAATTACTGCTGGTAGAAATAACCAAGGTAGAATTACCACTAGACATAAAGGTGCTGGTGTAAAACGTCGCATTAGGCTAGTCAACTTTAACCTTGTTCCAGGCACTATTGCGACAGTAGAACAAATAGAATACGATCCGGGTAGAACAGCTAATATTGCTCGAATCAAAGACTCTAACGGGGATTATCATTACATTTTAGCCTCTCAAGGATTGAAAGTAGGTTCGAAAATTGAATCTGGATCTGAAGCACCAATAAAACCAGGCAACAGATTAGCGTTAAAAAATATTCCTGCTGGTTCTGTTATTCACTCTATTGAGTTATCGCCAGGCAAAGGCGGTCAGATTGTTCGATCAGCTGGAAACAGTGCTCAACTTATTGCTAAGGATGAAGATTATTGCCAAGTGCGTTTGCCCTCAGGAGAAGTTCGTAAAGTGTTGTCTGCTTGTATGGCAAGTATTGGAACAGTAGGTAACTTGCAGCACCAAAATGTTAAATACGGAAAAGCCGGTCGAAAACGCAAAATGGGTGTGAGACCTACAGTTCGTGGCGTTGTTATGAACGCCGCAGATCACCCTCACGGCGGTGGTGACGGCGGTAGACATGGTATTGGTGGTGGTGTTAACCACGGTGCAGCACCAAGAACGCCTTGGGGACAAAAAACTCTGGGATACAAGACACGTTCACGAGCAAAATCGTCAAATAAATTTATCGTGCGATCACGCCACGAAGCGAAGAGGAAATAGGAATAGTATATGTCTAGAAGCTTGAAAAAAGGACCATTTATCGATCCAAAGTTAGCTCGAAAAGTAGCTGCACTTGAAAAAGAAGATCGTACGATTATTAAGACATGGGCTCGAGCATCTACTATTCCGCCTGAATTTGTTGGACGAACGATTGCAGTTCATAATGGCAAGGTTCATGTGCCTGTGTTTGTGACTGAAAATATGGTAGGCCACAAACTTGGTGAGTTTAGCCCGACACGTAAATTCCGTAAACACGGTGGAAAGTTGGCTAAATAGCATGTCTATAGAAGTAAAAGCACTAGCAAAAGGCGTATCGCATAGCCCAAGAAAGGTTAGCGAAGTTGCTAGTTTGGTTAGAAATCGATCAGTCGCTGATGCACTTGTTATATTAAGTCACACGCCAAGGCGATCTGCATTGCCGGTTCAAAAAGTTGTGGCAAGTGCTAAGGCAAACGCAGAACACAATCACAACCTTAAGCCTGATACCCTAGTTATCAAAGAAATTACTGTTACAGCCGGACCTAGAATAAAGCGTTATCGACCTGCTGCTCATGGACGTGCACTACCGTTTCAACGCAAAACAGCGCATATTAGAGTAGTTGTTACGGGTGAAGAACGCCGTAAAAAAAATGAAGATAGCGGATTGAAGAATCAAGATAAAAAAGTAGCTAAGAAAGAGGGTATTTAAGATGAGCAAACCCCCAATCTCCAATCTCCAATCTCCAATTTTACGACTGAAAGGAGTACAGTAATGGGTCAAAAAGTAAATCCTATTAGTATGCGACTTCAAGTTAATAAAAACTGGAGATCTAAGTGGTTCGCTGACAAACGCGATTACGCTAACAAGCTTACAGATGATCTAAAAGTTCGTAAACTAATAGAATCAAGGACAAATTCTCGTGCATCAATTAATCGTGTTGATATAGAGCGATCACCAAACCAAGTCACAATTACCATACAAACTGGCAAAGCCGGCGTCGTAATCGGAAGAGGTGGAGCTGGTGTTAATGAGCTTAAAACCGAAGCGGAAAAAATATATAAAACTCCGGTACGAATTAACATTGAAGAAATCAAGAAATCTGAATTGTATGCAAAGTTAGTCGCAGAAAACATTGCAAGTAGCTTGGAGCGTAGAATTGCGTTTAGGCGTGCTATCAAGCAAGCGAGTGCCGCGACTATGAGGGCTGGAGCAAAAGGTATTCGTATTGAAGTCGCGGGACGACTTAACGGAGCAGAAATGTCGAGAACTGAAAAAGAAGTGCAAGGTAGCGTGCCGTTGCATACAATTCGCGCAGACATAGACTATGCGCACGTTGATGCTATGACTCCCGCTGGAATAATTGGTGTTAAGGTTTGGATTTATAAGGGGGAGATTCAGTAATGCTAGTCCCGAATAAAACCAAATTCAGAAAAGTTAGAAAAGGCCGAAATGACGGCGTGGCAACTCGCTGTAATACAGTTGCTCACGGCGAATTTGGATTGCAATCATTAGAAAACGAGAGAATCACTAGTCGCCAAATTGAAGCTTCTAGGCAGGCAATGACACGTTATATCAAGCGTGGGGGTCAAATTTGGATCAGAATTTTTCCGCATACGCCAGTTACCAAAAAACCACAGGATGTAAAAATGGGTAGCGGAAAAGGCAACCCAGAGTATTTTGCTGCTAAAGTCCAAGCCGGTACAGTCATGTTCGAAATTGCCGGAGTATCTGAGGAAACTGCACGTGAAGCTATGAGATTGGCTGCTCATAAGTTGCCTGTTAAGACAAGATTTGTTTCTAGGGAGGGTGCGTAGTCATGTTGAAAATAGAAGAAATACGTAAATTTTCTACAAAAGAACTTGTCGAAAAGAGTACTGAGCTTAGAGATGAAATCGCTGAGATGCGACGCAGGATTCACATGGGCGAAATGCAAAATACCCGCAATATTAGAATTAAAAAGAGAGAGTTGGCAAGGATGTTGACTGTTTTGAGTGAAGATTTAGCTAAGGAGAACGCATAATGGCTCGAACAATTATAGGTACTGTTGTTTCAGATAAAGCCGATAAAACTATTGTGCTGTCCGTAACCGTACGCAAAACTCACCCGATATACAAAAAACAATATAGTAGAACCTCAAGATACATTGCACATGATGAAAATAATGAAGCAAAGATTGGTGACAAGGTAGAAGTTGTTGAAACTAGGCCAATATCTGCACGCAAAAGGATGAAACTAGTAAAAATTATTGAAAAAGCAGCTATTTCTGAACAAGATACAGTAGAAAACATCACAAAGGAAGCCGAAGTTGAGGAGAAATCATAAATGATTCAACAAGAAACTAAACTGGTTGTTTGTGATAACAGTGGCGCTAAAGAGATACTTTGCATAAAAGTACTTGGTGGTACCAGGAGGCGCTATGCTAGAGTCGGTGATATTATTGTTGCTTCTGTTAAACAAGCTTCACCAAACGGAACAGTTAAGAAAAAATCAGTAGTGCGTGCAGTAGTTGTCAGAACGCAGGACATAATTAGGCGTAGGGATGGCTCAACTATCCGATTCGATGATAACGCGGCTGTCATTATCGGTGAAGACAAACTGCCGAAAGCGACTAGAATTTTTGGACCTGTTCCACGAGAACTACGTGATTTAGGCTACGCAAAGATAATCTCACTTGCACCGGAGGTACTATAGATGAAATCTCAAATCACAAATCATAAATCACAACGAGTTTTTAAAATTCGTTTAAAAAAGAACGATATAGTTGTTGTCACTGCTGGCAAATACAAAGGCAAGACTGGCAAAGTTATCGCTACGCATCCTATGGACAACAAAGTGACTGTTGAGGGTATAAATGTCGTCAAAAAAAGCATTAAACCAACTCAGGTAAAACCTCAAGGCGGAATTGTAGAAATTACTAAACCTATTTGGGTGTCGAAGGTTGCTTTAATAGATCCAAGCGACAAAAAACCAACAAAAATTGGTTATAAGTTTGATAAAACAGGTAGCAAAGTTCGAGTCTACAAACGAAGTGGGAAGGAAGTAAAGTAATGACAACAAAAACAGCTGATACTAAACAGACAACAGCAAACAAGAAGTCTACTTCTACTTCTGCGCGCTTAAAAACTCAATACAATCAAGTTTTTAGGGCTGAATTAGCAAAAGAGCTTGGCTTAAACATTAATGAGGTGCCTAAACTTCGCAAGATATCAGTTAATGTTGGTTTGGGCAAAGCTAAAGATGATAAGAAATTGCTTGAAGTCGCATCAAATACGCTTGCAAAGATCACTGGTCAACAGCCAGTTGCTACAACATCAAGGATGTCTATAGCAACGTTTAAACTGCGCGAGGGTAACAAAATTGGTATGATGGTAACTCTGCGCGACGGACGGATGTATGAGTTTATGGATAGAGTAATTAATATAGTTCTACCGAGGTTGCGAGACTTCCACGGTGTTTCTAATAAATCTTTTGACACGCAAGGAAATTACACTATAGGATTCAGAGATCAAAGTGTCTTTCCTGAGCTAACATTTGAAGAAACTTCTACTCCCCACGGTCTACAAGTTAATTTTGTGATAGAAGCTAAAGAACCTGCACACGCTAAAGCATTATTAGAAAAGTTCGGTATGCCGTTCATGAAGGAAGGAAGATAGAATGAAGCACATAAACATACTAGAATCTAAAGTCTATAATCTAAAATCTATAAAGCGACTGAAAGGAGTGAAGTAATATGGCCAGAAAATCAAATATCGCAAGAGACAAGAAGCGAAATCAAATGATCGATAAATATGCTGAGAAACGCGCAGAATTGAAAGCGGCAGGTGATTATGAAGGCTTACATTTGCTCCCTAAAAATAGTAGCCCTACTCGACGCAAGAATCGCTGTTCAGAAACCGGACGACCGCGAGCTTATATGCGTCAATTTGGACTAAGCAGACTATCATTTCGAGAGCATGCAACTAAGGGTGAAATACCTGGTGTAACGAAAGCAAGTTGGTAAGGAGAGCATATGACAAGTACAGATCCAATCGCAGATATGCTTACAAGAATACGAAATGCACTTGCTGTGCATAAAAATGAAGTTATTTTGCCTCACAGCTCAGTTAAAGAATCGGTTGCCAAGATTTTGAAACAAAACGGCTATGTGTCTGAGGTTTCAGTAGAAAAAGACGGCTTCAAGAAACATCTAACAATTAGCCTTCCAGAACGTGTCACGATTAATGAAATTAACCGTATTTCTAAACCCGGTCGAAGAGTATATGCGAAAGTTAAAGAAATCCCACAGGTTAAACAAGGAAGAGGAATAGTAATCATTTCTACTTCTCAAGGTGTTATGGCCGGTTCTGACGCTAAGGACAAGAAACTCGGTGGCGAGATAATTTGTGAAGTATATTAAAAATGAGTAAACAGCATATAGATAACAGTAAACAGTTGAGAACAATTAGTGGTCACTACTGTAGACTGTCGACTATAAACTGTAAGCTTTTAACGGAGTTAAAAAAATGAGTCGTATAGGAAAACAGCCAATCGCAATCCCTGCGGGCGTGACAATCACTGTCGATGATAAAGCTATCATGGTAAAAGGGCCTAAAGGCGAATTATCTCAGTTTATGATGCCGGGCATAAAAGTAGACGTTGGTGCAGATAGCATATTGGTTAGCAGAGAAACAGATGTTCAAGAACACAGATCAAAACACGGTTTAATGAGGACTTTAATAGACAATATGATTGTTGGCGTGACTAATGGTTTTGAAAAAAAACTAGAAGTAACTGGAGTCGGTTTTAGGGTCGCCTTATCAGGAAACATACTTAAGTTATCATTAGGATTTTCGCACGAAATTGATTACAAACTACCAGACAATATTCAGGCAAAAGTTGAACAGAATACAATTACTATTTCTGGGATAAGTAAGCAGTTGGTTGGACAAGTCGCAGCCGAAATTAGGGCTCTAAAGAAACCGGAACCGTATAAAGGTAAAGGAATTGCTTACGTTGGTGAGAGAATCTTGCGTAAGAGCGGAAAGTCAGGTAAGGAATAACCATGAGCGAACTACATAAAAAATCACAAAACGCCCAGCAAAGATCTAAAAGGACACGATCAAATCTGCGTGGCACGACGCAAAGACCAAGATTATCGGTTAATATAAGCAATTCACATATAAGCGCACAGATTATTAATGATGACGAAGGCAAAACTTTAGTCTATTCTACGACTTCAGGACGAAACTTAAAAACATCAATGAGCGAACAGGCTGAATTTATAGGAGCTGATATTGCAAAAAAAGCCAAAGCAAAAAAAATTACTAAAGTGGTGTTTGATCGTGGTAACAAACAATACCATGGGCGGGTTAAGCTTCTAGCTGAGAGCGCTCGAAACGAAGGATTGGAGTTTTAAATGGCTGGACAAGATAGGGAACCAAGAGTTCCAAAAGAAGAAAAGCAGTTTGACGAAAGAGTTGTTGCAATTGACCGAGTAGCTAGAGTAGTTAAAGGCGGAAGAAGATTTAGATTCAGGGCGCTTGTTGTAGTCGGTGACAGAAAAGGAAAAGTTGGCGCAGGAACTGCAAAAGGCGCGGATGTGACTGCTGCAGTTGCCAAAGCAACAGAAGTTGCAAAGAAAAACTTAATTTTAGCACCGGTAGAAAAAGGCACAATTCCTCATGAACAGCAAGCAAAGGTGGCTGGTGCAATCATATTGCTGAAGCCCGCATCCCCTGGTACGGGTCTTATTGCTGGTGGAGTTGTTAGGATAGTGCTTGAAGTTGCCGGTTTGCAAAATGTGCTTTCAAAATCTTTAGGATCAAGCAATAAAATCAACCTAGCTTATGCGACAATCGAGGCTTTGTCTCAAATTCAACCTAAGAAAAACTGGCACACAATTAAGACAGATAAAATTTCAAATCAGAAAACAACCGTCAAAGCGGGGGGCAAGTAAATGAAATTCAACGAACTGACAGTAGAAAAAAACAAGAAACCTACAAGAGTTGGTCGTGGAATTGCGGCTGGAAAAGGTAAAACTGCGGGACGTGGCACTAAAGGACAAAAATCAAGAGCTGGCTCTGGAAAGAAGCCAGGTTTTGAAGGTGGTCAAAATCCACTGTTTAAGCGCGTTCCTAAACTTCGTGGCTTTAAACCCTTCTGGGAGCAGTCAATAACTATCACGACTAGTCAATTAAACAGATTTGAAGGTCTAGTAGATAACTTTACGCTTTATGAAGCAAAACTATTAAAATCACCTTCAAATAACGCCAAAGTTGTTGTTAGAGGCGAGCTAAAATCAAAGGTTGACGTAAAGATTCAAGGTGCTTCTCAGGGTGCAATTGACTTGATTACAAAAGCTGGTGGAAGTTTTGAAAAAGTTGATCGAGTAAAATCTGCCGGCAAATCTGACAACGATAATTAGTAGATCTTATTTGTTATTAACTGTTATAATTTAAGTCGTACAATTGAAAAAAACATTGTGAAACTTAATTGATGCAGTTATTAAATAACGGCGCATCAAAAATAAGCTTAGGTTGACTGTCAAGAAAGGAACTTACAAACGGGGTGAACTGGAAGGTAATTCGTAAATCGTTCAAACATCAAGATATGCGAAAACGCATATTTGCTGTAGTTGGGATGATTGTTGTGTTCAGGATGTTAGCCCAAATACCTATACCTCTGGCAGATCCAACTACTCTCAAAGGATTACTTGAGACCCTATTCACCGCAACTCAAGACACTCAGTTGTTTAGTTTTCTTGATGTTATTTCAGGTGGTGCCCTTGCAAACTTCTCTATTTTGTTGATAGGACTTGGTCCGTATATTAATGCAAGCATCATTATGCAGCTGTTGACCCAGGCTATACCAAAGCTTGAAGCACTAAACAAAGAAGGTGAATATGGCAGAAAAAAGATTAATCAGTACACCAGGATACTGACATTTCCGTTAGCTATTATCCAGTCCGTGGGTGCTTTGTTCCTAGTCAGGCAGCAAGCTCAACAGATATCTGGTGTAGATATTCTGTCTAACGCGACGGTTGGGACTTGGGTGTTAATGGTTTCAGCATTAGTTGGTGGCGCGATGCTGCTTATGTGGTTAGGAGAACTTATCACTGAGCAAGGAATTGGTAATGGAATAAGCTTACTTATCACCGCAGGTATAGTTTCTCAGTTGCCATCTACAATCGCATCGATTACAACCTCAGTATTTTCGGGAGAAAACAGCTTCACTATATTTGGCAAGACTATTAATTACGGAACAGAATCTTTAATTATTGCCCTGATTATATTAGCGTCTGTAGTATTTACAACTTGGGCTGTGGTTAAACTTAATGAGGCGGCGCATTATATAACAATAAATTACGCAAAACGCGTACAAGGAAACCGTACTTATGGAGGAGTTACGACAAAACTCCCAGTCAAGCTAATAACTGCTGGAGTTATACCAATTATTTTCGCGGTTGCTTTCTTGAGCGTTCCTAGCTTTGTTGGGCAGCTGCTAGCTACAAACAGTAGCGCAAGATTATCTGAACTTGGCAATAATCTGCTTGTATGGTTTGCTCAACCTTCACCAGAAACTTTTGCTGCAGGCGGCTTTACGCCATATATCTATCCTATTACATACTTTTTCTTGATAATACTGTTTACGTTTTTCTACACGGGTATAACCTTTAACGCTAAAGAAATATCAGAAAATTTGCAAAAACAAGGCGGCTTTATTGAAGGAATCAGGAGTGGTTTGGCGACTGAGAAGTATTTAAAGAAGATAGTTAATAAGCTTACTCTGTTCGGAAGTGTGGCACTTGCAATGATCGCACTTGGACCAGTAGTCGGTCAGATATTCCTAGATACAGACATAACTATCGGTGGCACAAGCGTATTGATCCTTGTAGCAGTAGCGCTTGAGACGTTGCGCCAAGTTGAATCTAGGGCACTCATGGTAACATATGATGATTATTCGACACCTGATTTTGTTTATGGTCCAAAAGAAGAAAAGCCTAAAAAAACTCGACGGCTAAAATTAATATCAAAAAAGTCAAAAAAAGACAAGTAAATTGTTGATATTACAGCGTAACTACTGTATAATTAAAGGTTGAATATAATATATGGCAGTAAATAAGGAAGTAATTGAATTGGCTGGGGTAGTAGTGGAAACGCTACCAGGGACCCAATTTAAAGTACAACTTGAAAACGGTCATCAAATTATAGCCCACGTCGCAGGTAAGATGCGTAAACATTACATACGTATCGTGCCAGGTGACAGCGTGACAGTAGAATTGACTCCTTATGATCTAACTAAGGGTCGGATTACTTACCGCAAATCTTAAAAGTTTTAGGATTTTATTTAATAAATTAAAAAGCAGTGTGTTATTAAGCGATTTATGTTTCAATTAAGAAACTAAATAATCCTTAATGATCCGCATAACACCTATAGATTATATGGGTATTAACCAAGCAAAAGAAAGGACTTATTGCTGGATGAAAGTGCGTGCAAGTGTAAAAAAGATAAGCCCAGACGACATCATTGTGCGTCGTAAGGGTCGTCTTTATGTTATCAATAAATTTAAACCAAAGCATAAGCAGAGGCAAGGCTAGATTATGTTTTTAGTATTTAAAGAAAAGAGCAGCCAAAGTTTGGATTCACTCCAAACGTTGCGCGATGAGAAAAACCATTTGGTTTGTCTCATGCAGAAAAAGAGGCAGGGCTAATGGCTCGTATTTCAGGTGTTACGATTCCTAACGAAAAACAGATCAAGTTTTCTCTGTGTTATGTCTACGGAATAGGTCCCAAAACGAGTGAAGATATACTTAATAAGGCCAATGTTGAGCTAACCGTTAGAACTAAAGACCTAACTGATGCAGAAATATCTAGAATACAAGAAGTTATTAACGATAGATATATCGTTGAAGGTGAGCTACACAGAGTAGTAACTGCAAATATTAAACGACTTAAAGATGTTAAAACATATAGAGGGACGCGTCACAGCGCCAACTTGCCTTCAAGGGGTCAACGAACTCGTACTAATGCGCGAACTAGAAGAGGCAAGAAACTTACAGTAGGTGGAACGGCGAAGAAAGCGCCTTCAAAGACTTAAAGGCTAACAATATGACAGAAGAAACACCACTAATTGAAACACCAGTTTTAGAGAAATCTGCTACAAGTAAGAAAAAAAAGAATAAGCGTTCTGTGCCTTATGGAATAATGAATATTAATGCTACTTTTAATAATACAATTGTTACCTTCACAGATCGTAGCGGGGCTGTTTTGGCATCATCAAGTGCCGGCGCTTGTGGGTTTAGAGGGTCTAAAAAGGGTACTGCTTATGCGGCACAGATTGCAGCAGAAAAAGCCGGAACTATAGCAAAGCAACAGTACGGCATGACCAAAGTAGATGCCGTTGTAAAAGGCGTAGGACAAGGTAGAGAAACCGCTATCAGAGCGTTGATAAACCTCGATATTTCTGTAGAGAGTATTAAAGACGTGACTTCTATTGCGCATGGCGGCGTTAGACCTAAGAAGGCGAGGAGAAACTAAAAATGGCTAGAGACACTCAATCAATAGTAAAAATGAGCCGTAGAGAGGGCTATGCTTTGCATCCTAAAGCCCACAAAGCTTTAGTGAAGCGTTCTACCCCACCCGGGCAGTCAGCAAGCTCGAGATTTAGAGGCAAAAGTAGTCAATATTCCTTGCAATTACGAGAAAAGCAAAAAGTTAAAAGACTTTATGGACTTCTAGAAAAGCAATTTTCAAACTTAATGGCTGAAGCCAGTTCAACAAAAGGGCAATCTGGTAAAGTGCTCCTAATGATGCTGGAACAAAGGGCCGACAATGTTGTGTATAGAGCTGGTTTTGCTCCAAGCAGAAGAGCTGCTAGACAGCTTGTTACTCATGGACATTTTTTACTTAACGGCAAAAGATTTGATATACCATCACTGCGATTAAGTCCTGGTGATGTTCTGACAGTACGCAACCACAGCAAGAACACTGATTACTTCAAAAGATTAGACGAAGTGAGTCCAAGCTTAGAAACAACTGTTTCGTGGGTTAAAGCTGACAGGAAAAAATTACAAATCACTGTAGCTATGGAACCAATTAGAGAAGAAGCTGAACCAGACATTAACGAACAACTAATAGTCGAGTATTACTCGCGTTAAGCAATAAGGAAAGAAGGAATATGTCCAACCACATTAATACACCAACCATAACTAACGTAGCTAAAGACGGCACAAACGTAGCAACCTTTACAGTCGAGCCGTTACACAATGGGTATGGTATGACTCTAGGAAACAGTATTCGCAGAATCTTATTGTCTAGCATATCTGGTGCTGCAATAACTTCATTTAGAATCGAAGGCGTCACGCACGAGTTTACAGCAATCGAAAGTGTCAAAGAAGATGTCGTAGATATAATGCAGAACCTAAAAGGTATTAGATTCAGAGTTTTTAGTGATGATCCTCAAACTTTGACCATAGAAAAGAAAGGCAATGGATCAGTTAGTGCTAAGGACATCAAAACTAATGCTGATGTAGAGTTGGTAAACCCAGATCATTATATTGCAACAGTAGACGGAAAAAGCGGGTTCAAAGCAGAAATTGTCGTTGAAAAAGGAAGAGGCTATAGAACGATTGAAGAGACAAGCAATAATCGACAAAGTGCTGACTTTATTGCCATTGATGCAATCTTTACGCCTGTTACAAGGGTACGATACAAGGTTGAAAATACACGTGTTGGGCAAATGACAAACCTTGACAAACTAATTCTTACAGCAGAAACAGACGGATCAATTACGCCAAGTGATGCATTTGAAGAAGCCTGTGCTATTTTGATCAATCAATACACGGCATTAGCCGGCAAGACTCGTGTTGAAGCAGCTCCGCTTCAGCTTCATGTCCCTGCAAGCGAAGCAGGTTTACAGCCACAAGAAGAAAAGGACGCTTTAACGACATCGATAGAAGATCTAAATTTCTCAGCAAGAACAACAAATGCATTGATTAATAATGATATTCACACCCTGAAAGACTTGTTTAGCTTGACTGACGCAGAACTTAAAGATCTTAAGGGTTTTGGATCTAAAGCTTTGGATGAAGTTCGCGAGAAGCTAGCAGAATTGGAGCTATAAAATGAGTAGACAGTTTACAGCATACAGTTTACAGTTTGGTTTTAGGGTAGCTCCGCCGTCTTCTAACACTTGTCAACTACAAAATGTTACCGGAGGCAACGATGCATAGACACGGATATAAAGGTCGTAAATTTGGTCGCGAACGCGATCAACGTGAAGCCTTAATTAAAGGACTAGCAGATAGTTTGATTTTAAACGAATCAATCGAAACAACTCTTGAAAAAGCAAAAGACGTCAGACCTTATGTAGAAAAGTTAGTGACAAAGGCTCGTAGGGGCGGACTACATAATCGCAGACAGATTATTAGCTCCTTGCAGACACTAGAAGCAGCGCATAAACTTGTTGATGATATAGCACCAAAAATGAAGCGTGAAAGTGGCTATTTAAGAATTGTTAAGACGAACGCCCGTAGGGGTGATAATGCTCAGCTAGCAAGAATATCATTTATTGACGATTTAAAGACGTCAACGGCTGAAAGTGAAAAGTTGAAAGTTGAAGGTAAGGCTAAAACAGAGAAAGCTCCGCTTAAAAAAGCCACTGCTAAGGAGACTAAATAATGAACGCAAAAACTTACTCAGCAAAGCCTACTGAAGTTAATAGAAAATGGTATGTTGTTGATGCTAGTGAGGCTCCAGTTGGGCGCGTGGCAACAAGGATTGCCACTCTACTAACAGGTAAAGACAAGCCGATGTTCACTAAACATATAGATTGTGGAGATTTTGTCGTAGTTATCAACACCGACAAAGCAATATTCACTGGTCTAAAAGAAGATAACAAGAAATACTATCGCCACACTGGTTTTCCGGGCGGAATCAAAGAACGTAGTGTCAAGGAACAGCGTCAACTTGATTCTACAGCCTTAATCGAGAACGCAGTTTTGGGCATGTTACCTGTAAATAAGCTTCGCGATGGACGCATGAAAAGATTAAAACTTTATATTGGTTCAGACCACAATCACGAAGCTCAAAAACCAGAAACAATTATACTGAAAAAGGAGAGTAAATAATGGCCGAACACTATTCATATGCTATAGGTAGGCGTAAAAGTGCGACCGCGAAAGTGCGAATTACTAATGGTAAAGGCAATATTACGGTCAATGGCGTGCCGGCTAATGAATACTTTGCAGATTCGCCAATGTTACTTAACGAACTTAAAGAACCTTTCAAAGTTATTGAGGACGACAAATACGATGCTTCAGTAATGGTAAGTGGTGGTGGTCACTCAGGTCAGATTGACGCCATAAAAAACGGAATTGCAAAAGCTCTAGTAGTTAAAAACGAAAGTCTAAAAGCCACGCTTAAAAAAGCCGAACTACTCGGTCGTGATTCACGTGCGCGAGAACGTAAGAAATTCGGTCTAAAAGGCGCTCGCAAGCAAAGACAATTCACTAAACGTTAAATATCGTAACCAGTTCAGAGCCAACAGTAGACAGCAAAAGGAGCGGAGAACATCCAATCTTTTATATTTGCAATTATCTATAAAAAGAGTATAGTATTACAAATGAACAAACTTATATCATGCCTAGGTTATTGGTACACGCACCCGGAATTGGCGGTTTGTTCAGTGCGTTCATAGAATAAAGTTTGAAAATACAGACAACCCGCCAATACAGGCGGGTTTTTTAAATTAAATTACCTTTTAAGGATTAAACAACTATGAAAACTATAGCAATAATCGGTGGTATGGGTCCTCAGGCTTCTGTTCATGCTCATAAAATATTAGTTTCTGAGCTAACTTTACAATCAAAACATGCAAACATAGTTCATGTTTCGCTTAACACAAGTCATTTCTTTAGATCAAATGCTAAATTTCAACTATCACGTGAACACAAGGAGTTACTTTGGCCCTATTCGAGCTGACGTTGGCTTTATTGCCTGCAACACAGCACATAGATTTTTTAACGAATTTAAAGCATCAGTTATGTTTCCGCTAGAAAGCATGATAGATAATCTTAAACTACCTGTGGGTGTGTTAGTTCTTTGTTCTCCAAATGCAAGAAAAACGAGATTGTTCGGGGATGTTAACTATGCTTCAGAGAAACTTAATAGAAAGCTAGAGACAATAATTAGTTCTATTAATAAAGATCAGGTTTTGCCAGACAATTTCCTGAGAGAATCTGTAAAAGATATCCCGAGCAATCAAACTTTTGTTTTTGCATGCACTGAAATAAGTATGCAAGCTGATTTTGAAGGATTGACAGGAATAGATACATTGAAAATTTTAATTCAGAGAATTGTCAAGGAGTTATGATGGAGAAAATATGTAACTGTGAACTGCAAAAGAATATTTGTCTTGATCAAAGAGACGTAGTCGGAAGAAGTCAGTATCCTGGTATGTCATATGAAGCTATATTAATTGCAACTGTAAGTATTAATAAACGCATAGAAGGTAATTCGGACCTTAGCATAGAAGGACTCTCGCCACTAGAGAGGGAAGCTCACTTTATATACAAAAATATTGGTGGGATGCCATCCAAAACAGTGGTAGAATTAGTAGTAAATGAGTAAGCAAGTTATCTTAACAGGCATTAGGGCCAACAACGACTTAACTATTGGTAATTATTTTGGTGCAATTTTGCCAATGATAGATATGGCTAAAAATAAGTCTAGCGAATACCAAATTAACTTGTTCGTTCCAGATCTACATAGCTTTACAACTCCAATCAACCACAGCCAACTTCAGGAGCAAATACGTCACAATTTGCGTCTGTTTGTAGCTGCTGGATTACCTCTAAACAATGAAAATGTTCATATTTATCGACAAAGTTACGTTCCAGCACACAGTGAATTGACGTGGATATTGGATTGTTTTACGGGATATGGAGAAATGAATCGTATGATTCAGTTTAAAGAAAAAAGACAAAGACTTCTTCTTATTGATAACAACACCGGAAATATTGATGACGCAGGAGAAGTTGACGTAACAGTAGAAGCAAATGTTAGTTTAGGGCTATTTAATTATCCAGTTTTAATGGCGTCGGATATTTTGATCTACGGAGCTACTTATGTACCAGTTGGCGACGATCAATCGCAGCATCTAGAATTCACTCGTGATATAGCTAGCAGGATGAATAGTAAATTCGATCAAGAGCTATTCACTATTCCAAAAAGTGTTAAAGAACAGCATGCATTTTTTGGTAATGATCAGGGTTTACGTATTAAGGATTTACAAGACCCGACTAAGAAAATGAGCAAGAGTGATGACACTGGCAAGGGCGTTATATTCCTCAGCGATGATCCAAATGAAGCTGCCAAAAAAATCTTGAGTGCTACAACAGATTCTATCGGCTCGATTAATCTCGACTGGGAAAACCAGCCTGGGATATCAAATCTTCTGCAGATTCTAGCTTTATTTAGTAAAAAATCACTCAATGAAGTTCTGTCAGATTGGAGCGGTAACTCAATTTACGGAGAATTCAAGAAAACAGTTGCTGAAGAGACTAAAAGTTTTCTAAGCGAACTACAAACCAAACTAGCTCAAGTAGACGATTCTGCTATTCAAACTAAGCTAGAGGCATCAGAGGCCGCTATGAACGAAATTGCTAATAAAACTCTTCTAAAAGTACAAAAA
>Ga0224722_1000999_pt1 | contig 16072 bp, 15 predicted proteins | sample Balambano_FR1_Me_FD_161646 | JGI IMG/M metagenome (GOLD analysis project Ga0224722, IMG submission 161646) | Freshwater sediment microbial communities from Lake Towuti, South Sulawesi, Indonesia - Balambano_FR1_MetaG | ecosystem: Environmental > Aquatic > Freshwater > Lake > Sediment | place... | reverse complement strand
CACCTACCCCTCACCCCCTCATCTCCCCTTTGAAGGAGTTTTCCTATGCCAATCGGTATTCCCAGTGTGCCTTACCGTCTCCCTGGGGGCGGTTATGAGCAATGGATTAGCATTTACGATCGCTTGTTTCGCGAACGCATTATTTTCTTGTCTGAAGAAGTTGATGATGGAATCGCCAATGCGATCGTGGCCTATCTTCTGTACCTCGACTCAGACGATCAATCGAAGCCCATCTACCTTTACATCAACTCCCCGGGCGGCTCCGTTACCGCGGGCATGGCGATTTTTGATACGATGCAGCACATCAAATCAGAGGTCGTTACCATTTGTGTTGGTTTAGCGGCCTCAATGGGAGCCTTCCTGCTGGCTGCTGGCAGCAAAGGTAAACGACTTGCCCTCCCCCACGCCCGCATCATGATTCACCAACCTCTAGGTGGCAGCCGGGGACAAGCAACCGATATTGAAATTGAAGCCAAAGAGATTTTGCGCATTCGACAACAACTCAATATCCTGCTGGCAGAACGCACCGGGCATCCCCTGGAAAAGATTGAGCGAGATACGGATCGCGATTACTTTATGTCTGCCCAAGAAGCCAAGGAATACGGCCTGATTGATCAGGTCATTGAAACAATGAATCCGCAATAATTCTACGAATATTCGCCAAACTAGCTCAGCGATGGCAGAATTCATATACTTTCTGTCCATCGCTTTTTCATGAACCTGGCTGACTGCTATCAAGTGTTGGGATTGTCTTCGGCGGCAACGTTCCAAGATGTGAAGTCGTCTTATCGTCAACTGGCACGGCGCTATCACCCCGATGTAAGTTCTGGCGATCAGCGAGCTAAAGATAAGTTCATCGAAATTACAGCAGCCTATAAGTTTCTACTGAACGCATTGGCAGAGGCAACCACTGGCCAACATCCTGGTTATGCCTCCACGTCGCGTGAACGTCGCCCTGCACCGGCCCCACCTCCCGAAAAAAGTTTGAGGAAGCCGGTTCAGCTCCAACTTGACCCCAAATTGTCTCGTGTAGAAGCTCAATTGAAAGTGGGTTGCTACCAGCAACTGCAAGAGTTACTTAAAGCTCAACGGTTTCCTCGGGCAATTGCCCTGATTGAAGGATTGGCGCGTCGATTGCCGCAAGATTTGGAAGTGATGCAGTGGCAAGCGATCGTGTATCAACAGTGGGGCCGCTATCTGATCCGCGATCGGCAACCCGATAAAGCCAGACTTTACTTACAAAAGGCTTTACGAACCGATCCGCATAATCGCTCACTATGGGCAGAAGTAGAAAAAGACTTCCGCTGCTTAGAACAGTCATTTTAGATACCAGACTCGCTTCTGATTTCAATCCAGAATAAGACAGGCTGCCCGCCATTGAAAATTCGTATCAGGGGTGTCTTTGGGGCAAATCCTTTGTTATATTTTAGGTAAAGAGAGGTCAAGTTGCCCTGTGCTTGGGCTGCTTCAAACTTTTGAAGTTTTGACTTCTGCAAAAAATCTGAATAACCCCTTTGACAATTTATAAAAGCTTCTTCAACTCACTACGAGTTTTTACGGTTGGATTTCACAACGTAGGCTACGAAACTAAGCACATTTACGAAAGGTTTATTGTCCATTTGTAAGCTACGGGGTTTTTCTGAGTGATAGCTGTCTCGTCCCGTCCGGCTAAACGTCATTGGAATACTGTTAGCTTCGCCTCGACGCTTTACCTTGTTCCGATTTTGGATCTGCTCCTTTCGGAAATTCCCCAGCAATGGAAGCAAGAAGTTCGCTTGGGATTACAAGAGGCTTTGGTGAATGCGGCCAAGCACGGCAACAAACTCGATCCAGATAAGACGGTCCTAGTGCGCTTCTCTGTGATTGCAGATCAATACTGGTGGATTATTTCAGATCAGGGAGGTGGATTTAAACCCTCCAAGGATTGTCTTGCAAATTTGGATGAAACAGTTTCTTGTTGTGACAAGGAATGCGGTCGTGGCCTCTACATTCTGCATCAAGTATTTGACAAAGTGCAGTGGAATCCGCAAGGAACCGAGTTGCGCTTGTGTAAAAAGGTGAAACACTCGCTGCGCCTGCCGCTTGTCACTTAAATTGACAAGGAAAATAGCCGATTTGAACTATTCCATCATCTAAACAAAGTGAAATGGCGGGAGCGGTTCGCCCCAAGTTAAGCGCCAGTGTGAGGCTTGCAGGCTGAGTTGGGCGAGTTGGGCCTCTAACTTTGCAGGATTGTTCTGCTCTGCAAGGATGTAAATCTGCTGCAAACTGGGCTGAGTGGCAACAGGGTAATGTTGACTGATCGTGGCGATTAAGGCATTGAGTTCAGTGTCCTGTAGTTCTTGCTGACGTTGTTGCCCTTGATAGTGCTGCTTTTTGGCCAGGAAGTAAGCTTTTCCAGTCAAATTTGGATCGACTGGCTCAATCGCAGTTGGGAGCGCTTCAAACTTCACTGCGTACTCAGCTCGCCCTCGTAAACGAGCCAATGTCTCTAGATAGGTTTGCTGATTGGTTTGCAGGTCAGCTAGTAGACTTTCCCGCTCAGGAAATGCCGTAAACCGTAACGGCAGTACGGTCGTTTGCAGAAACAATTCTCGGATAACTCGATCGTGCGCCAGAACAGCCTCTAGCAATTTAGTGTCATCAGCTTGCAACGGCTCTAAGGCTAATCCTGGCTCGACCACGGCTGCCATTTGTCCACAGGAGATGGTTTCTAGCGCCTGAGCAATCCCCCTTGGAAGGACAAGATCGATCGCCGCTTGGTGGATTAACGCATAAACATGCATAACAGCGACTATGACTGAGCAGGGCGGAAGAGGTGACTGTGGTCAGGGTTATAGAGGCGCGATCGAGTTTGATCCAGGGTGGCAATATCGCCCAAACGGGAGATCTTAGGAGGAACCGTGGCTGCCGCCAGTGCAGGGCTGATCACGTATAGCGTTGTGCGAATAAGGTTTTCTTGCTGAGTAATTGTGGTCATTTCTTGTAATGGAACTAACCAAATTTTTTCGTCAGGCCACCCTAACCGAAAACAAACTGCGACCGGGGTCGTTGGGGCATAATGTCGCATCAATTCCTGTTGAGCTTGCGCCACATGACGGGCACTTAAGTAAAGACACAGGCTTGCTTGATGAGCGGCCAGACTGGCTAACTCTTCCGTTTTTGGTACCTGGGTGCGGCCACTGATGCGGGTCAAAATAATCGATTGCACCAATCCTGGTAGCGTTAATTCTACTCGCAATCGAGCTGCTGCTGCTTGAAATGCGCTGATCCCAGGGACAACCTCAAACGGGATCTCAGCCGCCAAAAGGGCATACATCTGCTCTTGAACCGCACCATACAGACAGGGATCACCGGAATGCAGCCGCACCACTGATTTTCCGGCGCGGACGCGATCGGTCACCAACAGCAAAATTTCTTCCAGGGTTTTGTGGGCCGTGCGAATTAGCTCGGCATCAGGGCGCACTCCCTCCAACACAGATTTGGGCACCAGAGAATCCGCAAATAAAATGACATCAGCTTGTGCCAAAAGGCGTTGGGCCTTGATGGTCAACAGTTCGGGATCGCCGGGACCCGCACCAACGATATACACCATGCCAGGAAAGGGAGAAGTCGTCATAAAAGTGAGAAATGGATGGTAAGCAGGGAGCGGTTCAAGAATTGCTTGAATTTCCTCCGGATCACACGTTAACAGCTAGAAGAATAGATTGGTAGATGCACCCTGATTTAGCCCTGGAGAAACCCTCTAGGGTTTTCTAGTTTTTCACAACTAGTACCGATTGCTGGAAGCCTTTGTAGGATGTGCTAAGCGTAGCCGTAGTGCCTCAATCCCTTGAACCGCATGAGTTACTACAGGGGGTGGCTGTTCAATGGCACCGAACTCGGTAGTACCGATTATTGGAAGGAACGATTCAGTTCACTGAAGCTCAAAAGCAGAATTAGGAGGAACTTTCGCCTTCTACCTTCTGCCTTTTCCCCGCTGCCTTCCTGATCTGGTAACAGGTCAGGAAGACCGACCGGACGGTGCAGAGGGTTCTGTTGGTGGGGGAGCGACATCAGGCAGCGATCGTCCAAAGCGATACACGTACAGTAACCCCAAACTCCCAACCGCAATAAAAACCAGGCTAACTACTTGCGCAATCCGTAGTGGCCCCAGCATCAAGCTGTCAGTGCGCAGACCCTCAATCCAAAAGCGGCCACAGCCATACGTAATCAGGTACACCAGAAAAATCGTGCCTGTCTGAAGTTTTGGCTTTCCCTTCAAGTCTCGCGCAAACAGCACCAGCAGCAGCGCAAAAATTGCAATATTCCAGATGGACTCGTAGAGAAACGTGGGATGGAAATATTCTGCCCCCTTATATTCCAGTGGGCGAGCGTCATAGGGAATAAATAACTTCCACGGTAAATCCGTTGGGCGGCCAAATGCTTCCGAGTTGAAGAAATTGCCCCACCGCCCGATCGCCTGCCCTAACGCCAACGAAGGCGCAATCAAATCGGCCATTTGCCAAAACTGAACTTTTTGAATCCGGCAAAAAATTAGAGCTGCAATGAGTCCGCCAATGATCGCGCCATGAATAGCGATCCCGCCCTTCCAAATCGCCAAAATATCGGCTGGGCGTTGAGCATAGTCTTCCCATTCAAACAAAACGTAGTAAAGCCGCGCACAGGGAATTGCGCCGATCACTAGCCAGATGGCTAGATCACTGATGAGATCCGGATTCACGTTGCGCCGCCGCGCCAGATTTTGGGAGAGTGTAACGCCAATCAGCACCGCAGAGGCAATCAGCAGCCCATACCACCGCACTGAAAAGTTTCCCCATTGCAAAAATGGCACTTCTGGCCCAGGCGAAGTAAATTGAAATGCTGGCAGTAAAAATGAAATCATTGCAGGCTCTCAGAGCATAGTTGCCACAGACTTGATTTTAGGTTGCTTCCGCCCATCTGGGAAAGGTTACCTTTGCGGATTAAAAAAGTTGGGCACTCTGAGAAGAGTTTGTTGCACGCACGCGATGATGAAGTGGCTGGGAGTTTTACCATGACGGGTTTTTCTAATTCTTTAGCGATCGATGAGTCCCCGCAACCTGATGTCCGCGAGCATCAATGGATAGAGGCTAAATCGTTGCTGAAAACGATTCTGAAAGTATCCGATCGTGCTTGCCTGGAAGCATTGATTCAGCCGGGTAATCCCTCAAACACAGCAGTTGAAGGAATGCAACAGTTAGTGGAGCTAATCCAGCGGCTGCGATCGTTGAAACCAGATCACACCTTGCCTCTGGAAAGCCTGCTTCCCTATGTTCAGGATGAAGCCTGCGAAATTTTGGACTTGCTTCAAGCTGATGGTGAGTCTATTCCAACTGGAGCCGCCTACATCCTGGTCGAAGCCCTGGTTCCCCAACTGTTATGGAGCATTGCACGGAACTCTTACACCACGATGCAACTAATCGAGGGGGTTCAGGTCAAGCTCAAAGCATCGGAGCAAGTTTGGGTGTCAGGCATGCTGCGGTTGGCAGTGGAGTTATATGTTCAAACGCCGACCGCGATCGCTCGGTTAGATTTGGCGACAGGCAGTCAGCCGCAAGCCTCGTTCTATCTAGAAGGGGTGCTGGATCTGGACACAGATGACCTGGGTTGGGAACTGCTCAAACCGCGATCGCCGCACATCGATCCCACTTCAGCCGACGCTTCAGAACGACTGGAACAAGCATTGGATGGAATTTCTCAGGCACTGATCACGACGCAACCTGTTTTGCGTTCCTGGTTGGCAGGTATTACGATCGACTTTCTGGCTCCTACCAGCCAATGGCAGACAGGGCTGGCTCAGTTGAAACTGAACTTTGTGTTTATGCCCACCTCGCCTGAGCAGAATATTGAACTAGCTGAGCATCCATTTATTGAAGCCGAACTTTTGGAGGAACAGGAACTCAGGACTGCGGCTCAGACGACTTCGCCCAAAACCCAATACTCAACCACCCCCATCTCGATCGTTGAAATGCCAGCATCAGCGTTAGTTGAAACCACGATCGTCCGTCTGGCCGAGTCAAGCTTGGTAAACGATCTGATTCACTGCGGCCTGCGTCAGGAACTGGTGCGATCGCTGAATTGGCTCCAGCAAGCTGCTAACTGGCAATGTGCTGTGTTACCCGTCGTGCAGGAGGCTGATCGACTTGCTAAGCTCACAGACACCACTTTCAGTAAAACATTCTGCTTGCTTCAACCCGAACTCCTGTTTGATGAACTAATCCCTAAGCTGTTGTGGCACATCACGCGGATTTCCTTTGAGGGCATGCAATGGTTGGGAGGCCAACACTGTGAAATCCTTCAACCAGATATTCCATGGCAAACGGGCCTTTTACGCTGGATAGTGGTGCTACAAATCCAGTCTGCGCAGGAACAAGGGTGGATTGATTTAACAACCAGACGATTTGTGCCAGAGGCGAGTTGGCAGATGCCAGGAGGCGCGATCGTCCAGTTACCGACTCCCAGGCAAAGTGTAATCCCGCTAGCGCAACTTGAAGCTCGACTGCATCAGTGTATCCACTCGGCGGCACCAGAAATTGCTGGTTGGCTGGCTGGCATCCCGGTGGAATTGTTGACGACTAATCATGAGTGGCAGACTGGTCAGTTAAGGCTGCATACGGGTTTAGAATTCAGGCCCGATCTTTTTTAAGTTCTTTACGGAATCGCCTCGATCGTGAATGTTGTTATCAGTGAAGCACTCATAGGTACACCCAACCCGCACTCCAATCGCGGGTTTTTTACTGCAAATTCGCGCTAGCCTGGAAAGCGATAGAACAGCTTACCGGAGATTGATGAAAACACTCACAACAACAATAACGTCGCTGATTCTGGCTGCCTGGATGGGCGCAGCAGCAATTTTGGCTGTGCAAAACTTTACCCCCGTTTCCTTTAAGTTCTTGACTATTCAATCCATCGAAATTCCGTTTGGAGTGATGTTGGCCTTCAGTGCTGGGCTCGGAGCGATCGGCACCACGATTGTCCCCCTTGTGTTTGGCTCTGTGCCTGCACCAGATGACGAGGAGTAGCCAAAGCAGGAGCCTGTGAAAGCTAGACTCAAAATTTCAGCAGGGAATGGGTTAATTCAAAGAATATACCCGGCCATCAATCAATAAACGGGTAATGCCCTTCGCCCGCAGATGGGAGCATGTCTTAGACAAAATACGGCCATCTGGTAACTTGATTACTCGTTGCGTGCGGGGGTTGGAGTAGCGTTTAGCAATGCGGTGGTTGTCGAAGATGGGTAAAGTTTTGGCCTGCACTTCCTCAGCAGGAATTTGGCCCAAGTCGCCAAAGTCTTTAAGCGGGGGAGCTACCAACTCGGCGGCGCGATCGACGACCAAATAACAAGTCCGTGGGATAGTGGCTTCTTCGAGCGGCAAAATCTGAACGGCAAAGCCTTCCCTCAATCCACTACTGACCAGTAACGGCTGATCAACAGCTTCATCAAAGTCTTCGTCTTCGTCTTCGTCTTCCTCTAGATCGTCATCCAGATCATCGGTCAAATCTTCTTCATCCGGTTCGATGATGTTTTGGCTCAATATTTCCTTCAGAACCTCGGCCTCGGCGGAAGCGGAATCTACGGTTTGTGTCCTTTCAAGGTTGGTATTCGCACCTGCCAGTGGCACTTCCAACTGTTCGACTTCGGCTTCTTCGGCCTCATTGGTTAAACTCGATCGCCGTTTGGAGCGCCGCAGGATTGGCTTAGATTTCCCAGATAGAGGCTCTGCGACGACGGGTTCTGGTTCTAGCTCTGACACCTGAACATGTGGTTCAATTTCTGCTGCTCCTAGTTCTGCCTCAACCACCACAAGCGGGTTAGGAGGGTCATAGCTCGCTTCAGAATTGACCTCTACTGTTCGCATCGATCGCTTCTGTTGGATCAACGCCTCATACTCATCTGCCGGTAAGGAGCTTTTCAAGAGCCGACTCACGGTAGATGTGCTTACCCCATACTGATTGGCTAGGGAGGACGATGTTTCCCCAGTCGTACGGTAGAGATGCAGAATGTCCTGCTTTTCGGAATCAGAAAGTTTGCGAGCGGTCATTGATTATGCAGGCACCAGGAGACGACTTTAGCCTGCTTCATTGTATGTCGAATTACCAATCTTCAGCATGGATGAGGTTCGTTCTGGTGCGGTTTTTTCTAAGTCAACGGCGGCGAGAAGTCGTTCGCCGCGATCGCATGGAAAGGTCATACTCCAGAGCGGCACCAATCCCAAAGAACACCCCACTGAAGACCCAGGCCACTTCGGGTAAGCTCCCACTTTGATAATTGGGATCGCGAGTTGCGTACTTGAACCACATATCCCCCAAATAGAGGAAAAAAGCCGCGATCGCAATCATGCGCCAGGACTGGGAAAATCGTCCGCCCCAAAAGGCCAGGAGTAAGGTAGTGGCCAGCACCAAAAGAATCGTATCAACTACCAGGTAAAACAAAGTGACTGGCCCTTCGAGCGGTTGGAGTTGTTGCTCCAAATTCAAAGCCCATTCTGGAGACTGGGGGGCTGAAGGGGCATCAAGGGCAGGAGCAGGTGTTTGAGCCAACACATGAATTGGTTGGGCTTGAGCATAAACCGGAGCCTCTATAAACGCGCGAGCGGTAGTTTCAGTTGGTTTGCTGGCCAGCGCTACAGCGATCGCAATCCCCACCACGGCAATGCCCACCACTACTCCTTTCTGCCAAAGTTCCAAATTCAAGCGGCGGGAGAATACAGCCTGCACCATACCAACTAGTAGAAAAATGTAAGTCAGGATATAGAAAAAATCACCTGGAGAGACCGCAGGTTGCAGTCCCAATACCAGTTCCCAATAGGTGAACACCAAACTACCAACGAAATAAAACAGCATGCCTAATCCGATATTGAGCCAGACGCTGCGACCACTCACAATTTGCGAACTGCCCCAGTTCCTGAAACAGAGGAGCGCTGCCAGCAGAAATGCTACTACTTCAAACACGGTTGTGCCGATGGAATACCAGAAGGGCCGGGTTTCGCCTCTAGCCGTAATGCCAAACAGGGCAAAAAAGAGTAAGGCCAGGACGGCCCAACCCACCAAAGCAAGCACGATCGCCTGGACAGAGAGGAACGATTTGGAACCAGGATTTTTTTCAACACTGCTCATAGGTTTAGTTCTTAGGGTAGCTGCGGTGGAAACCAGATCTGACCGTTGAATAGGGTTCAACCAAGATTAGAACGAGGTAATGACGAGCGATCAGTTTGACAATATTTTTCAAATTAGTGCCAGAGTTTGCCCAGGGGCGATCGATTTAACCATCCCTGAAAAATCGCCAATTCAGCCGTGGGCAAATCCTGAAGTGCCTCCAAAGCGCGCGGGGCAAAACTGGTGTTACCAAAGTAAGATTTCCCGATGCGGTGAAGTTCTTGCAGGAGTGTGTTTAGGTGATGCTCTTGCCAGATCGGAAGTTGAGCTGAACCGAGGGGATCCATGGTTAACACATATTTCACGGCATCGGGGGTATCGGCCTGCGGAAACCGCCACTGCTTGAACACATCCACCACATCTTTTTGAAAAAGCCCTGCTTGGCGATGCCCTAACAAATCTTCGACATCAATAGAAACTGCCTGCAACATGAGAATGCACCCCCGCACCAAGGCCGGATTGGAGTTGATATTTTGAACCGATTCTTCCACTTCATGGGCAAACTGTTCCAACCGAATTTTGCCCCACACACTGTAGCGCTCGGGTTCTTCCAGCAACACACAGGCTTTCCCCTGGTTATCGGTTAAGTCGCGCCAGAAGGCTTTGGCATCTTCTTCTTGGGCAGCATTGAAGACACTAATCAAGCGAAAGGTTTGCCCCTGATAAGTCAGGATCGGGATTTGTTGATCCCGCTTTGGGTGCTGAATGCTCGAAATCTCAACATCCTGACGTTTCAGAATAAACATGACGCTCGAAATGACTCCTGTCGGGCGGAATAGCGATCGCAAAACGAGGATAGCCTTACAGCATGTCAGCGTAGTCTAAACGGGGCACGAATACTGTAAGCTTATAGCCTGTAAGCAAATTGATCCGCTAGCAGGCAACGAAGTTATCCTTAGGTGAGGGCTATCGTTCAGAGTAACTTAGAACTTCCAGATTGAACCTGCTTTGTTGCTGGTTTGCCTAGAATGGGGAAAAGATCCTCACCGTTTGGTTGGGTTTGCTGGGGCTCATAGCTCAGAGGATAGAGCAATCGCCTTCTAAGCGATCGGTCACAGGTTCGAATCCTGTTGAGCCCGTCAATCACGTACAACCACTGGCGTTCCTACCGTCGCCCAATTGAACAACCAACGAGCATGGTTAACTGCAACATTCGTGCAACCATGACTCACGGGTGTGCCAAAGCGATGATGCCAATAGGCTCCATGAATGGCATAGCCGCGATGGTAGTACATTGTATAAGGAACATCGGGAATATCGTAGTCATAACCTTGCATGCGGGCATAGCGATGGCGCGATTGAATGGCAAATTGCCCTGTAGGGGTAGGGGTGGCAGCTTTGCCAGTTGAGACAAGGACGGCATAGACGGGGCGATTGCCCTCCCAGGCTTGTAACCGCTGACTGGATAAATTAATTTCAATCCAGCGTCGGCCAGATTGCTTCAACTGCTTCATCGCAGTGGCATGTTGGGCTATGAGCCGAGGTTGAGATTGTCCCCGCTCTAAACCTATGGCTGCGATGCTCAACCCAATACTGAGACTTACGATTCCGCCCCAGCAGCATTGCTTTAGCACAGTTTTTACATTCATAGATTCGCTCCTGTTCAATCCTATGCTGAGGCGATCGGGCAGTAGGATGAAGATCCACCGAAGCGTTAAATTTCTCTACTTTTCTTGAGAAGACCTTACAAACTGTTGCAGATTGGCCATCAAAGTAACAGCTCGTTGGTTGATGATGTCCCAGTGTTTCGCTTGCACCGCTGATGGAGGAAATAAATCGCCAGATAGCCCCACCGCGATCGCCCCTGCATGCAGAAATTCCAGTGTGTTTTGTAAGGTAACTCCCCCGGTAGGAATCAGCGGAATATTGCCCAGTGGCCCCTGCAAACTACGAACATAGGCGGCTCCACCAACGGCTTGCACTGGAAAGACTTTGACGCAGGTGGCTCCGGCCTGCCAGGCCGTGACAATTTCAGTGGGAGTCAGTGCCCCAGCCACCAGAGGAATGTCTTGAGCAACCGCAGTTTGAATCAAATTCGGGCTGACATGGGGCGTAAACAGAAATTGTGCTCCCGCTGAAATCGCCGCCTGCACCTGGTCTACGGTCAGTAACGTGCCTGCTCCAATCAGGCTTTGGGGTAGCTCCTGCCGTAACTGCTGAATCAACTCGGCGGGGCGATCGCTATTCCAGGTAATTTCGACGTGTTGAATCCCCCCCGCCACAGCAGCCCGCGCCATGGGTAGTCCCCACTCAAAGTTGGGTGTCCGAATCACCGCAATGATCCGGGATTGGCGAACTTGTTTCAGCCAGGCTTGAATCATGATGCACACGTTCCAATACAACCCTTGATCTACCACGGCCATGAGCATACTGAGACCGGGTTGAGTTTTTATGAAGATCCGCGATCGCTCCCGTGACATGCGGGAACACTAGATGAAATTCTGAGTGTGATCAAGCTATCACTAGAAAAAACGCCTAATTGGGAAATCTTTAATATCATGGTAGGCACATTCAGAACTCAGTAGTTTTATTGTCATGAGTCTGGTTTTTGATATGAATTCTGTTCCTCCTTCAGACGATTCAAATCCTGAATTGATTGCTCAATCGCATGCGAATTCCAATCCAGAAGACGCCAGTTGCAGTGAGCAATTAACTGAAGAGACGGTGATGAATATCGAACTTTACGAAGAACTTCCAAAACTCGATCGCGAGATCGTTGTGCGTGAGAACGTTCAGATTAAAAAAATTCTTATGCAAAAAACGGCTGACTCTCAGCGTTAACCTGTGGTTCTTTTCCAGAGCCGAAATTGTCCCTTAGCGATGCAGGAAAATGTACCATCAATCTTCTGCAAGACCGAATAATTCAGAGCCAGAGTCCGATCGCCTCAAAACCCTGCTAGACAACCTCAACAATTTGAGGGGAAAGCTCAAGAACTTCACAGTGATTGATGAGCTAGGGCAGCCACTCGGTGAAATCAGCGATTTAATCCTCGATGCTGGTCATCAGCTCAATTTGGTCATTGCCCAACCCGATTCTCCAGAGCGGCGATCGTCCATTCTGCTCAACGGACGGCGGATCAAAAAGGTCAGCGTGCAAACCCAATCTGTCTTTGTAGACATCACCAAAGCGGATGCCCGTTTCTTGCCCGAATATTTGCCTCCTGATGATTCCTTTGCCCCTCCAGCAGAATCGGCAGCAGATCTTCCTCCAACTCGCCCCCTCGTGGAGCCATCTGTAGACGATTTGGCAACGGTCTCGCCGCCCCCAGTTGCCCCCCTGCCAGACTTCAGCCTGGATGTGATGGAACCTCCGCCCGTGCCCGCAACAGCGGCAACCGATGAAACACTTGAGTTTCCAGAACTGGAAAATGCCCCTGCCACAGAAACTTCCGGCGAGTTGTTTGAATTGGAGCGACCCAATGAAGCTCGCTCACTGGATGAGTTTTCGTTATTTGATAGCCCTGCTCAGTCTACCGAATCGTTGGAGCTTGAACCTTCGCCCGAATTTGCCTTAATTGATACGCCCACATCACCCCCGATCGAGGCGATGGATTTGGAAGAAGAACTCAATCTGTCCCTGGCTGACAGTCCCACCTCTCCACCGATCGAGGAATTACAGTCGGAAGCTTTAGACGATTTCAGGTTGCCCCTCGATGAAACCGTGGAAACTAATACAGTCGCTGAGTTGCCAGAGTTGAATTTTGAAATTCCAACAGCTCCAGTTGCAGATGACACGGCTGATTTGTCACTAAATTTTGAGGCCGACACTCCCCCCGATGCCACAGATGAATGGGCTGAATTCGATCGCATTATGGCCGTTCCGCCTGCTAGCAGTGATGCGTCGCTGGCGGCAGACTTCGCCCTGCCCGAACCGGAGATGGTTACGGCTAGTGAAACCGAGTTGCCAGAACTCCATCTCAACCAAACTTCTGCTGAAACGACGAATGACTCAACCGCTGACGCTCTCGCTGCTGCTGCTTTCGCAGACCTATCTTTAACGGCAGACACCACAGACCCATTGATACTAGAACCTTTACCAGACAATGCTGTGGAGGCGCAGTGGGCAGAGTTCGATCGTGAAGTTGATGAACCCTCGATCGAGCTTCCGTCGCTAGAATCCGCTGTAGAGGCACGGTTGGCGAGTGATCTCCCCGAACTCACGCTGGATGACCTTAGCCCAACCGTGGAGACCTCCCCTGACTTGAGTTTTGATTTAGAGTCCCAGGACAACTTCGACGCGATTGCCGAAACCCCCTTGCCTGACTTGAGTTTTGACTTAGAGTCTCCAAACGACTTTAGCCTTGAGTCAGAAACACCTGCAGATTTAAGTTTTGATTTGGAGTCAACCGATGACTTTAGCCTGACATCAGAAGCACCTTCAGAGTTGAATTTTGATTTGGAGGCGGCCAATGATTTCGACTCCCCGATGGAGTCCGCCTCAGAGTTGAACGTTGACTTGGCAGCGCAGGATGATTTTTCCTGGTCTACATCCGCAGTGGAGCCGGGAGAGACCTCCCCAGAGGCTGATGAAGGTCTAAGTTGGGAGCATGAGGCGACCAGTTTTGAGCCTGACTTAAACATGGCTGCAGTGAACCTGGGTGAACCAGACCTATCATTCAATGATCCGGCTCTTAATCTGGATCAGGAAGAGGCAGACCCATCCGTTGATCTAAGCTCTGAAACCGAGTCTTTGGCCGATGTCGATCTGGTTGGAGATGCGGATACGATCGCCTTTACCGAAGACGGGACAGACTTTGATGCTGATGCTGATGCTGATGCTGATCTAGAGACAATTTCTAGTTTGGCGGATCTGGATTTCACGCCTGAAGTCACACCGACACCAGCCGATTTGGCTGACGAAGAGATTTTGGCTGGTGGAGACATAAACTTGGGGATTCCCTCATCAGCGGCGATCGAATACACACTGGATGCTCAACCCAATGCCTCATCGGATTTTGCCTGGGAGGAGCAGACGGTAGGCGCGATCGCTGAACCCGCCCCTCTACCCGATTTAGAACTTGATTCTCTGGCCGAATCCTTAAGTCAGGAGTCAACCGAACCTGACTTGAACCTGGATTTAACCGATGCGGTTGAGGCAGTAGACTTGCCGGAACCACCAGCCATTAATTTGGATGACCTTGGCCTGAGTAGTACACCTATCCCTTTACCAACCACAGAGCCTTCCTTCCTGGTCGATCGTCCGACAGATGATCCAGCCCTGACTACGGCTAGCACAGCGAATCAAGCAGAATTCGGGTTGGAGAGTATCCCAGCTGAGACATTTGAGCTGGCCGCAGCACCTGCTCACAATCCGCTCAGTTCAACAGAATCATTGCAGGAGGTGGAGACCCCCCTCACCCCCGATACGATCGAGGCGGTCGTGCCACTGTTGGAAGAACGTCTGAAAGTGGAATACGAGCGGCGGAAAGTGGGCGATGTGGTGATTCGGAAGCAGATCGAAACTCGCATGGTGCAGGTGCCCGTTCGCTACGAGAAGTTAGTGATTGAGCAGGTTGGCGACCAGCCCAAGACATTAGCCGAAGTTGATTTGAACCAGGATTTGAACCAGACTGATTTGGCAGGAGTAACCGCTGGAACGCTCGTCAGTGGTGAGTTTAAGTCTGCCAGAACGGCAAGTCATGTCCTGGATGCGATCGCCAAGACACTGCGCCAGCGGTGTAAGAACGTTCGCATTGAAGTGGAACTGGATGACCCAAAATTGCAAAAAGCCTACCAGGATTGGCTCAATCAATGTAGCCAGGTACAGTAACAACAAAGGACAGTCAAACGTTGACTGTCCTTTGTGATAATGCAACTACTCGACTGACGAGAATGGCTTAAGCGATCGAGGCCACTTTGACATCGCTATTGGCCAGCAATTCCTGTAACTCATCAGCGTCCACAGTTTCCTTTTCAACCAGCATTTGAGCCAGTTTATCCAGAACCGCTCGATTTTGAGTTAAGACTGTTTTTGCCCGCCGATACGCCTGATCAACCAGATTACGCACTTCGTCATCGATCGTTGCCGCAGTCTCTTCCGAGAAATCGCGTTCAGCCGCAATATCACGCCCCAGGAACATGTTGCCCTGCTGCCGCCCCAACGCTACGGGACCAAGGCGATCGCTCATCCCAAAGCGGGTCACCATCTGGCGTGCTACCCGGGCCACCTGTTGCAGGTCATTGGAAGCCCCTGTAGTGACTTCCTCTTCCCCAAAGATGATTTCTTCGGCAATGCGGCCACCCAGGGCAACTGCCATCTGGTTTTGCAGGTAAGAGCGAGAATACAAGCCAGAATCCATCCGATCCTCGCTAGGAGTGAACCAGGTGAGGCCACCCGCACGCCCCCGCGGGATGATGCTGATTTTTTGAACGGGATCGTAGTCTGGCATGAGGGCACCCACAAGCGCATGTCCTGCTTCGTGGTAGGCTACCAATTCTTTCCGTTTTTCGCTCATCACCCGATCTTTCTTCTCTGGCCCTGCCAGGACACGATCGATCGCGTCATTCACTTCATCCATCGAGATTTCTGTCAGGTTCCGACGAGCCGCCAAAATTGCGGCCTCATTCAGCAAGTTGGACAAGTCTGCACCAGTGAAACCAGGAGTCCGACGGGCAATCTTTTCCAGATCCACATCTTTTGCCAAGGTTTTACCCCGCGCATGCACTCGCAGGATTTCCAACCGACCAGCGTAATCGGGGCGATCGACCACCACTTGGCGATCAAACCGACCTGGGCGCAACAAGGCTGCATCCAGCACGTCAGGACGGTTTGTCGCGGCAATGATGATGATGCCTGTGTTGCCTTCAAACCCGTCCATCTCAGTCAGCAACTGGTTCAGGGTTTGTTCCCGCTCGTCATTGCCGCCGCCGAGACCAGCCCCACGCTGGCGACCTA
>Ga0224722_1000998_pt1 | contig 16074 bp, 12 predicted proteins | sample Balambano_FR1_Me_FD_161646 | JGI IMG/M metagenome (GOLD analysis project Ga0224722, IMG submission 161646) | Freshwater sediment microbial communities from Lake Towuti, South Sulawesi, Indonesia - Balambano_FR1_MetaG | ecosystem: Environmental > Aquatic > Freshwater > Lake > Sediment | place... | reverse complement strand
GCCTCTTTTTTTATGAGATATCAACCATGGCTGCAACCGCACAAGCTTATGATTCAGGTCTCAGCCCGCGACCGCTGATCGATGTTCGCGCCTTCGCGCGCAGACTGGTCCGGCGGCAGAGCTGGCTGATCGCCTTCATTATCCTCGACATCATCATCGCGATCGCAATCCTGACCGATCCGATTCTGATCGATGCCTGGCTGTTCATCTCACCCGGCATCAGCGTTTCCCTGTCGATCACGCTGGCGTCCTTTGCATTCTCGATCGTCATCGGTCTGATCGTGGCGCTGATGCGGATCTCGAAGAATCCGTTCATCTACAACATTGCGACCTTTTACGTAGAAATCTTTCGCGGCCTCCCGCTCCTGGTGATCATCCTGATCTTCAACTTCGTGTTTGTGCCGGCGCTGGTCGATGCCATCGCCGGGGTTGACGAGAGCACATCACAAACTGGCGAGACGATCGCGGCCCGACCGCCGATCTACTTTCTGGACGATCTTCTGCAGCGCCTCGTCGGCATTCCCGAAGAACGGATTGCAGAGACAACCATTCGTTCCCGCGACATTGATGAATCATGGCGCATCGTGCTTGCATTTGCCGTCACCTATGGCGCGTTCATGTCCGAAGTCTTTCGAGCAGGGATCGAAAGTATTGGCAGAGGGCAAATGGAAGCGGCACGTTCGCTCGGCATGTCCTATTTTCAGGCGATGCGCTACATCATCCTGCCACAGGCAGTGCGCAACATTCTGCCTGCGCTGGGCAACAACTTCATTCTGCTGCTGAAGGACACTTCGCTTGCCTCGGCGGTGGCCGTGCCCGAAGTGTCCTTCCTGACGCGCCAGTTCTCGAGCAACAGATTTCGCTATCCGGAAGGCCTTCTGGTTCTGTCGTTCATTTACGCTAACCTGACCATCCTGCTGGCTATGCTGGTGAATGCACTCGAGTACCGGCTGCAGGCAGACAGGCGGGAGAATTAATCTCATGGGGCAGCCCAATCCCAACGCCATCATCAGCATTCGCGGCGCAACCAAACACTTCGGCAAAGTGCGCGCGCTCAACGACGTGGATCTCGACGTTCACCCGGGCGAAGTCGTCGTCATCATCGGCCCAAGCGGGTCCGGAAAGAGCACGCTGCTGCGCTGCATCAACAGGCTCGAAACAATCGACCGGGGGGAAGTCTGGGTTGATGGTTTACAGGTCAACGACCGCAAGACGAACATCAACCTGGTGCGCGAAGAAGTCGGCATGGTGTTTCAACAGTTCAACCTGTTTCCGAACCTGACGGTACTGGACAACATCATGCTGGCCCAGCGCATTGTCCGCAACCGGAAAAAAAGCGAGGCCGAAGAAGTCGCGCAGGAACTGCTGATCAAAGTCGGCATCCCTGAAAAGGGAAACACCTACCCGCTCAAACTTTCAGGTGGTCAGCAGCAGCGTGTGGCGATTGCCAGAGCACTGGCGATGAACCCGAAAATCATGCTGTTTGACGAGCCTACGTCGGCGCTCGACCCGGAGATGATCAAGGAAGTCCTGGATGTCATGCTCGATCTGGCGCGTGAGGGCATGACGATGGTCGTGGTGACGCATGAAATGGGCTTCGCCCGCGCCGCGGCACATCGTATCATCTTCATGGATCAGGGCTACAAGATTACCGACACCTCGCCGGAAGACCTGTTTGAAAACCCGGAACATGAACGACTGAAGCTGTTCCTGAGTAAGATTCTTTAGCCGGTCGGTTCCGGAAGCTGCACCCAGAAGATGCTGGGGCTGAACATCGTGTGGACGAACAGCCGCAGATCCGGCGTCACGGTCAGGCCGGCCAGAGGCGCTTCCAGCTCAGTATATGCCACGATATCGACCTGTTCGTTGGTGCACCCGCCGTTTTCCCGACATTCGGCAGGATTGACGCGTCCCACCACGCCGCGCGTCCCTACTGCGTAGGCGAAGTAGAGATAGCCATCCGCTGCGAGCTGCAAGCCGGTCGTATTCTGCAGCCCCGACACGAGCACCTGCGCAGATTCGGTCGAGAGCGCATCGCGGTCATACCACTCAATTGCGCGCCGCGTGCTGCCGTTGTTTGCCACGTACAGATGCTGATCATCCAGCGCCAGTCCTGTCGGGCCCGGCAGATCCTCCAGCACGACTTCCTGTTCACCGTCGCGCGAAATGCGTTCCAGCGTCCTTCCCAGCAGGTTGCTGACCAGAAATGTGGTCTCGGTTTCGGCGACAAGTCCCCAGGGACCGTTAAGATTGGACGCGACCCGCTGAACGCCGACGCCGCGCACGATTCGTTTCAGGCTGTTGTCTGTGTAATCCACCGCCCAGATCACCGGCAGCCCATTGCCTTCTTCGACGAACAGGGAATGCGAATTGTTCAGACCAAACAGATAGGTCTGGGTGCGGCCTGTTTCGCTGTTGGTCTCGTAGACCGTCTGATCGCCTGTGCAGGCAATATAGAGGTTGTTGTTGAAAAACGCGATGCCGTTCGGTCGCTGGACATTGCCGGTCAGAACCGAGAAGTCATCCTGCGTGAAGGGCTCAAATGCAGAGACAAGCGGCTGACCGGTAGCAGCAGGTTCAGCAGACACCGGTTCCGCGGTCGCCGTCTTTGGAGGCGCGGGCGTCGGTGTTGTCACTTGTTCCTGGGCGGATCCGGCAACGCTGATGGCAGCAGCGCACACCGCAGCGCCAGCCAGCAGGACAATTCTGATTGTTGGTTTCATGAGATGACCGGGGCGCACGGCAGCGTGATGAAGAAGCGTGTGCCCTTTCCTTCCTGACTCTCTGCCCAAACTCGTCCAGAATGATTGGTGGCCACTGCCTTCACAAGGCTGAGACCCAGTCCGGAGCCGCTGACATGTTCCACACCGCGTTGTTTGCCGCGGAAGAAACGGTCAAAAATCCGTTCCTGAACTTCCGCCGACATTCCGACGCCAGTATCGGACACCGTAAACAGAATTTCCGGGCCCTGCTGAGTCGCGCTGACTTCCACGCGCCCGTCTGCCGCTGTGAACTTGATCGCATTCTCAATCAGATTAACCAACGCTCGCTTGAACTGCTCCTGATCACAGTACACCGTCGGCAAATCGTCTGAAGCGGTGGCAGTCAGGCTGATGCCGTGTTCGCGTGCGTATTCGTTCAGATCAGCGATTGCGTCACGAACGATCTGCGCCGGTTCACACGGCGACAGGGTCAACGTCCCTTCGCGCACGCGCTCCAGATCGAGGATGCCGCGAATGATACGATTCATCCGCTGAAGCTGGCGGTCCACGACGTCGATCGAATGCTGAACGTCAGCGCCCGCAGAATCATACACATCTTCGCGCAGCAGGTCGAGATTTGCCATCGCAGCCTGCAGCGGATTCTTGAGGTCGTGGCTGGTCATGCGAACCATTTCACTCTTCAGTCGGTCCAGTTCCTTGAGCTGTGTGATGTCGTTCAAGACAGCAACCCACCCTTCCATGCGCTGCTGGCCAAGCGAAGCGACGTGGCACAGGAAGATGCGCTCTCCAACGGTGGCTTCATAAGTGAGTGCATGAGCACGGCGAATCTCGCGAAATGCCCTGCGAAGATTGGCAGGAAAGGCTGAGGCCGGCAATAGATCTGCGATGACTGCGTCATGCGCTGGTGGACTTCCAGCCGGAAAGAGAGCCTGGGCAGCGGGGTTGGCGATCAGCAGTCGGAAGCTGCGGTCGACCGCAATCACCGGGCTTTCGGTGCTTGCGACGATCGTTTCAAGCTGGTTGCGGCTCTGAACAATCTGTTCGGTCAGCTGGGTCTGTTCCGAAAAAAGACGGCTCTGGGTGATTGCGACAGCAGCCTGGGCAGCAAGAAGCTGCAGCAGATACGTATCTTCACGGTCAAACAGCTTGCCCTGTCGGCTTGCAACAACCAGCATCGCCCCGATCGGGTCGCCGCCTGCAACCAGCGGCGCACAGACAACCGAGCCAAAGAACGTACGCGCAAATGAGAAGTCTGACTGGCCCCGCCAGTCTCTGGCGTAATCATCCAGCTGGATGATCTGGCCAGACGTTGCCACGGCACCGGCGACTCCGTGGCTCAGGGGGCGAGTGGGCAGTTCATGTTCTGTCGGCAGCTCATACGTCGTCCGCAGGGTGAGCTGGCCTTCGTCGCGCAGAAAGATCGCCGCTCCATCTGCCTCCAGCAGTGCAGCGGACTGACGCGCCAGCTCTGACAGAATGGGGTCGATGTCGCTCTGGTTGGCCGTCGACGTGATGACCTGCCGCAGCGCTTCCACGGCGGACTTTCTGTCGGACAGCGGATTGATGATCTCCTGCTGAATGACACCCAGGCCGATCAGCAGAGCCGAGGCAGAACACAGCATGGTGGTCAGCGCGAAGGTCTGAAGCTGGGGGTTCAGAAAGCCGATGCTTTGCCCGATGATGAACAGCACCAGACCCAGCATCAGCAGTCGAACGCGAATCTTGCGCTGAAATCGCCAGATCAGGTAGAGCGAAGCGCCGTTGAAGACAAGGTAAAACAGCAGCAGTGGGCCGCGCTCCTGCATGCGCAGTGAACCCGTTTCATCCACAGCAAACGGTGCTGGTGCGCCACTCGCGTAAAGGACAATGCGGTAGATCACCAGCAGTGCAAGCGCGAGAAGCACGAGTAGCCGGAAGCGCCGTGTGAATAGCTTTACCTGTGCTGCGATCAGCGCGTACAACGCAACGCTGGAACCGGTGAAGCCCAGCTCGAGAATGAACAGCGGAATAAGCACCGTTGCAGACAGCGGCCCAATCAGTGCCAGCGACTGTGCCAGCAGTGAACCCAGGTTCCACAGGATGACCAGACTCAGGAAGGCCGCGAAAAAGTGCGTAATCTCGCGCCTTGCGTCATACCAGAAAAGAATGATCAGAAAGCTGAGCGAGAGCGCGAGTGTCAGCCCGTTAACGATCAGCGTCAGCGCGTTTTCGGACGACATCGGTCAGCGGCAGTTAGTTTGCCTTCGGGACGGTCTGTGGCTGCTTCTCAAACCGGTAACCGATGCGGTGTTCCGTCAGCACGTAGGCCGGGTTCCCCGGGTCGCGCTCGATCTTGCGTCGAAGCTGACTGATGTACACCCGAGGATAATAAACGTCGTCGATGTATTCCTTGCCCCACACCTGCTCCAGCAAATCGCGCTGGTTGACCACCCGCCCGGCGTTTTCCATGAGAACTGCCAGAAGCTTGAATTCCGTCGGCGTCAGATGAATCTTGCGGCCATTCACATAGACATGCCTGCGGTGCAGATCGACATTGAGAAAGCCGTCATTGTAGTGCTGCTCCAGCTCGACAACAGCGATCGTCGCACGGCGCAGCAGCGCCTGAATGCGCGCGACGAATTCGTTCAGGCGAACGGGTTTGGTCAGGTATTCATCTGCGCCTGCATTGAGTCCCTGAATGATGTCATCTTCCGTCACTGCATTGGCCGACAGCATAAGGATGGGTGTGTCCGACATCTCCCGAATGCGCCGGCAAACAGTCAGGCCATCCATGCCATCCGGCATGACGATATCCAGGATGACGAGATCCGGCCGTTCGACATGAAACATGCGCAGGGCTTCAAGACCATCTTTGCACAGCACAACCTGAAAGTTTTCGCGCATCAGTTTGCGGCCGAGCGCTTCCCGGATAGCCGCTTCGTCGTCCACGATCATGATTTTCATGGATGCACCTGGCATTGTCTGACGGCTCACCAACGATGACGATCTGCTAAAGCGTATCACAATCCCCGGCGCAGAAAATATAGGTCATAATGGAGGCGCGCTTCCGGCGCAGCCACCCGACCACGCTGCAGGAAATCAGGCATGAGAACTTCCAGTCCGAAACTCGTCACCATGCTTTCGATCATTCTCATTGCGCTGGGTGCGTGCCGATCTGCGCAGCAGACACCCGGCATGATCATCACGCTGATGGTCGATGGTCGGGAGCGCGCCATCACACAGAGCACTTCCGTAACCGTGGGCGAGCTCATACGGCAGCAGGAAATCGAGCTGGGCGAGCTGGATGAGGTCAATCCGCCGATTTACAGCCAGGTGGTAGACGGCATGCGGATCACCGTCGCGCGCGTTCGCGAGGAGACATCATGTGAGGAGGTAGAGGTTCCATTCCAGAGCCGGACGATTCCCAACGAAGCCCTTGAGGAAGGCCAGACCCGCCTGGCACAGCCGGGCGTGACCGGGAGTGAACAGGTCTGCTACCGTGTGACGGTTCGTGATGGCGTGGCTCAGGATCCGGTTCCGATCAGCCGCGTGTCGGTGGCAGAGCCGCAGGATGAGATCATCTATGTCGGCCCGTCGGGAGAGCTTGACCCGGTCGCAGTGGATGGCACCCTCGCATACCTGAGTAGTGGCAATATCTGGATGATACGCGGGAGCAGCACCAGCAAACAGGCACTGACTTCCACCAATGATGTGGATGGTCGTGTGCTTGATCTCAGCGATGACGGACGCTCCCTGATTTTCACCCGGACTGTCGATGACAGCGCCGGCATCTTCAATCAGCTTTGGCTGCTTCCGGACACAGCCGTGTCTACCGAGCCTGTAGCGTTGATGCCTGACAATGTGCTGGCTGCACAGTGGGTTCCGGGACAGGCCAACACCATCAGCTATTCGACGGGTGAAGTGACAGATGTCGCACCGGGCTGGCGCGCCAACAACGATCTGTTCGTCATGACGTTCGACCCGCAAAGCGGCGAACCTGTCACCGTCGAGCCGCTGGTTCCTGCATCCAGCTTTGGGCTGTACAACTGGTGGGGCACGCGCTTTGAATGGTCACCAAGCGGCGAACAACTGGCATGGGTCCGTGCCGATTCGATGGGACTGGTCGACCTGAACAGCGGAAGTTTTCAGACGCTTCTGACCTATCCTGTGTTTGAAACGCGACAGTCTTGGTCATGGAGGGCAACCGTATCCTTCTCACCCGACGAGGATTTGATTGCGACCACTGTCCATGGCGACCCGGTCGGCAATGAGCCGCCCCAGACGAGTCCGGCATTCCATGTGGCGGTGGCTGCGGCCGACGGCAGCTTCTCTGCCGACATCGCCGAGAATACCGGCATTTGGTCAACGCCTCAGTATGCGCCACTGGCTGCGGCCGATGGCCAGCAGTACATCGCGTATTTGCGCGCACGTGACCTGGCAAACAGCATCAATCAGGGTGCGGAATACGACCTGGTCATCGCGGACCGTGACGGAAGCAATGACCGCGTGGTCTTTCCGCCGGCGGGTCAGCGTGGATTGAACGGAACCGCCGGCCTTACCTGGAACCCCGCCGGAATGCAGCTCGCCCTTGTGTACCAGGGCAATATCTGGATTGTGGATGCCGAGTCCGGCCGAGCCAACCAGTTAACGCTGGACGGCAATGCCAGCCAGCCCGTCTGGTCGCGATGAAACGGAGCTTTCTGGTCTTTCTGCTGACGCTGGTGACCTTTTCTGCCAGCGTCAGCGTCCTGCTGGTGATTCGCCAGCAGTCGGCTTTCGAACTGCGCGGCGTCCGGGACGCAACACTCAGCGCAGACCTCCCCTTCAGGACAGACCGCTTTGGCGTCAATGCCGACCTGACCCAGTACGAGGGGGATGAGCTGGCTATCGTGCTGAACCAGATGCAGGCGGCGCATGTCCAGTGGGTACGCCAGATGGTTCCGTGGCAGTCCATCGAGACAGAGCGCAACCGATATGACTGGACGCGCTGGGATGAGATTGTCGAAGCGATCGGTGCACACCCCGAACTGAAGTTGGTGGCTGTGCTCGTCGGCAGCCCTCCATGGCATGCCGATCCGCGATCATCGCCGAAAGCTGCTCTCCCGCAGGATCCTCAAAACTTTGCCGATTTTGCCGGAGCATTTGCCGGGCGCTATGGCGATCAGGTTGACGTCTACCAGATCTGGGACGAGCCGAACCTGATGGATGCGTGGGGCGGCCTGAACCCGTCTCCGCAGGATTATCTTGCCCTGCTGTCTGCCGCCTACCAGGCCATTCACGCGGCGGACAGTGACGCTGTGGTCGTGGCCGCGGCGCTGGCCCCAACGACTGAAACCGGGCCTCGTAACCTCAGTGACATCACGTTTCTGCGGGATCTGATCGCGCTCGGTGGGGCCAGTTCGATGGACGGCGCAGCAGCCAAGCCTTATGGCTTCAGCCTGCCACCCACAGATCGAACGGTTTCGCCTGACACCCTGAACTTCTCACGGATCATCGCGCTGCGCGAAGTACTCGAGCAGGCTGGCCTCGGGAGAATGCCGCTCTGGGCCAGCGCATGGGGCTGGAATCATCTGCCCGATGACTGGCGCGGCACGCCGTCGATCTGGGGATCGGTCACGCAGATCCAACAGATTGACTATACGAATCAGGCGCTCGACCGTGCGGATCGTGAATGGCCGTGGCTCGCAGGGATGATTCTCTCCACCTGGCAGCCCAATGCGCCCGCAGATCACCCTGTCTGGGGCTTTGCGCTGCTTGACCCCTCGGGCGAGACGACACCATTGTATGACGCGCTTGCGGCACGTCCGGTTTCCGAGACGGCCGCCAACGGCCTGCACTTTGCACAGTCACCGTCCGCGCAGTATCACGGGCTGTGGACGTTCAGTCCGCTTGGCGCAGACATCGGCTGGCTGAACGACAGTCGGCTTCAGTTTGATTTTTCCGGAACAGACGTATCTGTTCTCACCCGACAGGGAGATTATGTCGGGATCCTGTACGCCAGCGTGGATGGCAGCCCGGGAAATGCGCTTCCGCGTGACCCGGCAGGCAACGCGTTCATCACACTGACCAGCGGCACCCGCGAGCCACAGATCGAGAATGTTGCCATCGCACGAGGGCTTGGTACAGAGCCGCATCGGCTCGAGCTGACCGCCGATCGCGGCTGGGATCAGTGGAGCCTGGTTGGTTTCGGAGTCGGTTCAGGCGATCTTTCGCGGCCTTACGCGCAGTCAGAAGCGGTCGCCTGGGCCGCGGTCATCGTGTCCGGTGTCAGTCTCCTGTTTGCCTCCACGCCGGTTCGCTGGCGTGCGCTGACCGATCGACTTGGAGCAGTCGCGCGGCTGGCATCCGATGGTGTTCAGCTCGTGGCCGCGGTGATCACCTCTCTTGCGCTCCTGGCAGGGCTCCTGCTGACGTTCCACGGGCCTATTCCGGAAATTCTGCGACGGGAACCGGTTCCCCTCATCCTTGCCGTCGTCACGGCGGGACTCGCTTACTTCTCGCCAGGTATTCTGCTGACCGTGGCCGCAGTCATCGTCCTGTTCGTCCTGCTCTACTACAGGCCCGTTCACGGGCTCGCGCTGTCGATCGGTTTTGCGCCACTGTACCTGTTCCCCGTCGAACTGTATCGCTTTGCCTTCCCGATGAGCGAGCTGGCACTGATGGTGACCGCTGCTGCTGCGGCGCTGAGAGTACTCTCCGCATGGGGACGTGCGCGTCAGAGCGCCGTGAGCCAGTTCGCGGCAACACCTGTCTGGAAGCGATTGCAAACGCTGCACTGGCTCGACTATGGCGCGCTCGCGTTCTTTGCACTGGGGCTCGTTTCGCTGGCGATTTCGGATGTGAAGTCGGCCGCATGGACTGAATTTCGAACCCTGTTTGCCGAGCCGTTTGTCTTTTACGTGCTCATCCGCGTGTTTGTGCACTCGCGCCGTGATGCGCTGCTGCTGGTCGACGCCCTGCTTGTCACAGGCGCCATCATCTGTGTGATCGGGCTGGTACAGTTTGCAGCGGGACAGGCGATTATCACCGCGGAAGGCGGCGCACGCCGGCTGGCCGGCGTCTACGGCTCGCCGAATAACCTGGCGCTCTTTCTGGGGCGCTGCCTGCCCTTTGCACTGGCGATGGCCCTGATGCCGACAGACCGTAATCGCCGGGCGGCCGCTGCGGCGCTCGTTGGCCTGTTCCTGATCGTGACAGGTCTCACTCAAAGTGCCGGAGCGCTCTTTCTCGGCCTGCCGGTCGGCGCGGCTGTCGTCCTCCTGCTTCACTACCGGCGGCGGGCCCTGACGGTGCTGGCTGGAATCTGCGCGGCGGGGATCGCGCTGTTTGTGATCCTGACCAGCACTGAGCGGTTCGCGAGGCTGCTCACCGGCGAGGGAACGACGTTTGTTCGGTTCCGCGTCTGGCAGAGTGCCATCCAGATGATTCGCGATCACCCGATGACAGGCATCGGCCTCGACCAGTTTCTGTACGCCTATCGCGGGCAGTACATCCTGCCAGACGCGTGGGCCGAGCCTGATCTCTCACATCCGCACAATCTCCTGCTCGATCACTGGCTTCGTCTGGGAATCGCCGGCGTCATCTGGCTGATCGTGACCCAGTTCGTTTTCTTCTCGGCGATGCTGCGGCTGTTTCGCCGCGTGTCGTCAGCAGATTTCACGCTGTCGGCCGTCATCGGTGGTGGCATCGGTGCCATGGCCGCCACACTGGCACATGGGATGGTTGACAACAGCATCTTCGTGCAGGATCTGATGCTGATCTTCTTTCTGCTGCTCAGCCTGCCTTCCATCATTGAGCGGATCCTCCGAACGCAGCCCGCTGATTAAATGGTATTGTATGCTTCAGAGCGGATTCTTCTGAGAGGAGTCGGCATGAAGGCCAAGGTCAACCGCGTCACGATTCGCGTCATGCAGGGCGATATCCTGAGCGCGGACTGTGCCGCCATTGTCGTGCAAACCGACCGTGACCTCAACCTGAGCCCGGAGCTCCTGGAACGCGCCGGCATCGGCCTTCGCCGCGACACCCTCGACGCAGGATTTCGCGAGGTGGGAAGCGCAGTTCGAATCAGTGGGGGCCAGCTCAAGGCACAGGCAATCCTGCTGGCTGTCAGCCCACGGTGGGGCGAAGGCAGCGAGCGAGGCAAGCTGGCAAGTGCCACATTCGAGTGTCTGCGGATCGCCGAAGCCGAACGGCTTAAATCCGTCGCTTTCCCGGCCCTTTCCGCCGGACAACTTGGTTACCCAATCGAGAACTGCGCCACCACCATGCTGACTCAGGTCGTCGATTTCACGTTCGAGCCGCTCAGAAACCTTCGCCGGGTTGACTTCATCCTTGAAGACGCGCTCACTGTGGCTGCGTTTGAACGCGAACTGGCCAGCCAGGTGGCCGCGCTGCCAGCCAGCAAGACAGGCGGAACGGGATAGTCAGCGCTTTCCGGGCTGTGCTACACTTCGCCTTCGGACTCGACTCATGATCAGGGCATACAGCGTGCGGATACTCATCACTGGCGCAGCAGGTTTTGTCGGCTCTCATCTGTGTGATCGCTTTCTCGGCGAAGGTCACACGGTGGTCGGTATGGACAATCTCATCACCGGCAACACCCGCAATATCGCGCACCTCGCTGGAAATCCTCAGTTTACGTTCATTCGGCATGACGTCACCAACTACATCTATGTGGACGGCCCGATTGATGCGGTTCTGCACTTTGCTTCGCCGGCCAGCCCGATCGACTACCTCAAGCTGCCAATTCAGACGCTTAAGGTCGGCGCACTGGGAACCCACAACGCGCTCGGTCTGGCCATGGCCAAACAGGCGGTTTTTCTGCTCGCGTCAACATCCGAGGTTTACGGTGATCCCATGGTCCACCCACAGCGGGAAGACTACGCGGGAAATGTCGATCCCATCGGGCCGCGCGGCGTTTACGATGAAGCCAAACGCTTTGCCGAAGCGATGACAATGGCCTATCACCGAACGCACGGCCTTTCGACGCGCATTGTGAGAATTTTCAATACCTATGGCCCACGCATGAGGCTGGACGATGGCCGGGTCGTGCCAAATTTCATCGGTCAGGCACTGCGAGGTGAACCACTCACGGTATACGGAGACGGCAGCCAGACGCGCAGTTTCCAGTACATTTCCGATCTGGTAGAAGGCATCACCCGGCTACTGTCGTCCAGCTTCAGCGAACCGGTTAATATCGGGACGCAGGAAGAACGGTCGATGGTTGAGTTTGCCCGGCTGGTCAACGCGCTGACGGGAAATTCAGCAGGGATGGTTTTTCTCGAACGAGAGCGCATCAAGGGCGACCCGCAGACCCGCCGGCCCGATTCTACCCGCGCTGAAACAGTGCTGGGCTGGAAACCCATTGTATCGCTGGACGATGGCCTCAAGCAGACGATCGCGTATTTTCGCGAGGTAATCTGATCGAACTGCGCGCACCACGAACAGACAGCGCTTCATTTGCCAGCCAGGGTGCGTGGATCGGTATCGCTGTTGCAGCCGGCATCGGCGCTGCGATACTCCCGTTGCCTATCGTCATCATCACTTCGGCCATCCTCATCTTCGCCATCAGTATCGCCATTACGCCGGTTGCAGCGATCGCGGTCATGGTCGTGATGAGTCCGCTGAGGGCACTGATCGAGACCGAAGCACCAGGCGCCCTCCCGGTAGATATCGGCCTGCTGACAGCGGGAATCACGGTGGCCGGCTGGTTCGGACATCGCCTGATCTGGCGTCGTTCCATAAGCGGGCTCGCGTCATCGCCTGTTTTCATCGCAGTCCTGCTGTTCGCGATCCCGGCTGCGCTCAGTCTGTATGTCGCACAGTCTCCGTCTGCGTGGCTCAGCGAATGGCTGAAGTGGGTGCAAATCGGTCTTCTGATCGTGATCTGCCTCGACCTGCTGCGCGGCCCGGACTGGCAGTGGCTGCTCGGGGCGCTTGTGATTGGAAGCGTCGCCAATGCGCTGGTCGGCATCTATCAGTTCCTGGGCGGCAGTGGTGCCCTGCATCTGCTGATTAATGATCGTTTCTTTCGGGCTTTTGGTACATTTGGGCAGCCAAATCCGTTCGGTGGCTACATGGGCCTGCTTGCACCGGTCGCTGTTTTTTCAGGGATTGGCTTCGGGGTGCTGGCATGGATGAGGCTGCGAGAGCGACAACCGCGCGTGCTTCCAGCATCAGTTGGCGCGCTGTTTCTCCTGAGCGGTGGTGCATTGCTGGGCTTGGGCGTCATTTTGTCCTGGAGCCGTGGCGCGTGGCTTGGGCTGATCGCCGCGCTAATCGCATCGGCACTGGTCGTTCCCAGGCGATGGTGGCAAAGCCTGCTGACACTGGCTCTGATCGGTGGCGCAAGCCTATTGCTAATAGGCTTTGGCCTGATCCCTGCTTCGCTGACGCAGCGTCTTTCCAGCGCGTTCGAAGACACCTTTGCAGTCAGCGATGTCCGCGGTGTCAACGTCACCAGCGAAAACTATGCAGTGGTAGAACGACTGGCGCACTGGCAGGCGGCAGTTAACATGGCGACCGAACATCCGTGGCTTGGCGTCGGCCTTGGAAACTATGAAGTGGCCTACGCGGAATATCGCCTGCTGTACTGGAAATTTTCACTTGGACACGCGCACAACTACTACTTGAATGTTCTTGCTGAGACTGGCATTATTGGCCTCGCTGGTTACCTGGCCGCACTCGTCAGTCTGCTGGTGCTGACCTGGCGCGCGCGGCGCCACCCCGATATTCCCACGAGATTTGCTGCGATTGGTCTGTTCGGCACGTGGGTTTATCTCACTGTCCACAGCCTGACTGACAATCTGTATGTCAACAACCTGTTTCTGCACGTCGGCATCCTGTTGGGCATACTCGCAGTCATCGATCGACAGACACGCGCTGGCACACGCTTTTCGAGGCATGAATGACCCAGACTGAAAGCATCAAGATTCGGCGCATCACGGTTCGCAATCCAATCGACGCAGCGATCGTGTTCGTGGCCGGGCGCTTCGGGTCGCGGTCAAAGGAAATCGAACGCTTTCTCAAGTTTGCGATCGTTGGCGGGCTGGGCGCCATCATCGATGCGGGCACGCTGTTCGTCCTTCAGGCAACCTTACTGGCCCCAGTCGAACCGAACCGCGCTCTAAAGGTAACGCTTGCCAGCACTATCGCCTTCGCTGCCGCTGTGACGAGCAATTTCATCTGGAACCGCTACTGGACATATCCCGATTCGAGGACACGTCCCATTCGCCGTCAGCTCAGCCAGTTTGCACTCATCAGCTTTATCGGCTGGGTCGGTCGAACCGTATGGATCAACCTGTCCTATCTTGCGCTGGGCAGCGCACTGGCCGTAGTGCTGCTGCCGGAGATTCAACTTCTGCGGCCCGGCTACGTTCCCTCTCCTGCTGCCGAGGCCAAGCTTGGCACAATGGCTGCATGGGTGATCGGTGTGCTGATCGTGCTCGTCTGGAACTTCTTCGCAAACCGCTACTGGACATACAACGACGTCGACTAATCCCGGATCGCCTGCATCATGGCCGTAATTGGCCTCGATTTCACGCCTGCCTATGAGCAGGGCGGCGGAATCGGTCGCTACGTTCGGGAACTGACCCATGCGCTGGCCGAGCATGTCCAGTTCTCATACCGACTGTTCGTCTCAGGCGTGCCCCGCGGCACCCCTGGAGAGCCGCCCGCTCCGAACATGAGCTGGGCAGCGACGCCGGTCACGCCTGCATGGCTTGCACGCCTTTGGCACCGCGCTCGGATTCCCTTCCCGATTCAGGGCTTCACAGGACACCTTGATCTGTACCACGCGACAGATTTTACGCTTCCCCCCGTGTGGCCCCATATCCCGACTGTCCTGACAGTGCATGACCTGAGCTTTGTGCGCGTGCCCGAAGCTGCCAGCCCGAGCCTTCGTGCCTATCTGAACAGGGTCGTGCCGCGTTCGGTCGCACGCGCCTCGCACATCCTTGCCGATTCTGAAGCCACGCGCCAGGATATCCTGACGCTGTATGGAACGCCTGCCGAGAAAGTCACCGTACTGTACAGCGGCGTGGACGCACGGTTCAGGCGGGTTGCAGACGCAGCGGAATTGGCGGCGATCAGAATGCGCTACCACCTTCCCGACAAACCGCTGCTGATCTCGGTCGGCACGGTCCAGCCGAGAAAGAACTACAGTCGCCTCATTGAGGCGCTTGCCAGCGTGCGAAGGCGCGGTCTCGACGTCGATCTGCTCATTGTCGGCGGCAAAGGCTGGCTGGACGGGCCGATCTACGAGACGCTCAGGTCAACTCAAATGGAGCCACATGTCCACTTCACCGGCTTTGCGCGCGAAGACGACCTGCCCGCCCTGTATTCGCTGGCCAGCGCGACCGTTCTGCCGTCGCTCTATGAGGGTTTCGGCCTGCCAGTCCTCGAGAGTATGGCGTGTGGCACACCAGTGGTTACGTCAAATGTTTCATCGCTGCCAGAGGTGGCTGGTACAGCCGGCCTGCTGGTTGACCCGCTGAATACTGACGACATCGCCCACGCAATCGAGCGCGTTCTTACGGAGGACAGCCTGCGGGAAAGGCTCAGCAGCGACGGATTTGCACGCGCAAAAGACTTCTCCTGGTCGCGCAGCGCAGCACAGCTTGTGGAGTTGTATACACGTCTTCTGGCGCGAGAACATCAACGGAGCGACGGGTAAACCAAGCTATAATGACCTCTGTGTTCCCTTAACGTCACGTTCCCGGAGCCAGTTCATGTCGCATCGCGCGTTCACCATCGACCCAACGAAGCCCTTTTACGTCTTCGACACGCCGGGGGAATGGCATGCAGTTGTCCTGCACCACTATATCTTTGATACGCGTGGCGAATACGTGGGCTTCGTCCGCGGCGAAAATCATGACGTGTTCACATCATCCGGAGAATGGATCGGCGTCCTGATCAGGGACGGGCGAATCATCAGGAAGCGCGGCTCTCCACGCCCGCCCCTGCTGCGTGATCTTCCGCCAAAGCCGCCCAAGCCGGTCAACTTCCCTGCGCGTGCCCCGCTTCCCCCGCAGACGGGTGATCTCGGATTCGACAAAGTCGACGTGCTGGACGAAGACCCGGAAGTGTTCAAGCGTCTTTCCGACCTCACTCCGGACGCCGACTAGGCTCGTTCGCGGCGAGATGAGCGTTCTACCCGACTTTGGCGATTCGATTCAGGACTCGGCGCTGCTTCGTATTCTCAGCGATGCAGGGGCTCGGCGTATTCTTTCGGCACCCGCCCAAGACCTCGGCATTTCAGAACAGCCGCCGTTCCCGTTCATGGCGCTGGTTGGCCAGTACGAGATGCGCATCGCGCTGATGCTCGCGGTGATCAATCCGCAGATTGGCGGCGTCCTGCTGATTGGGCCACGGG
>Ga0224722_1000995_pt1 | contig 16100 bp, 16 predicted proteins | sample Balambano_FR1_Me_FD_161646 | JGI IMG/M metagenome (GOLD analysis project Ga0224722, IMG submission 161646) | Freshwater sediment microbial communities from Lake Towuti, South Sulawesi, Indonesia - Balambano_FR1_MetaG | ecosystem: Environmental > Aquatic > Freshwater > Lake > Sediment | place... | reverse complement strand
CTGACCTGGGCGGACATGGGCGCGGTGGGCTGGCTGGTCGACGGCGCGGCGATCATGAACCAGGTGCCGCTGCAGCGCACCTCCTTCGGGCCCTACAGCCGGGCGATGATCCGGATCTGCAAGGAGGAGTCGTTCCACCAGCGCCAGGGCTACGCCATCATGATGAAGATGGCCTCGGGCACGCCGGAGCAGAAGCGGATGGCGCAGGACGCGCTCAACCGGCTCTGGTACCCGTCGCTGATGATGTTCGGGCCGTCGGACAAGGACTCGGTGCATTCCGCCCAGTCGATGGCCTGGAAGATCAAGATGAACACGAACGACGAGCTGCGCCAGAAGTTCGTGGACCAGACCGTGCCGCAGGCGGAGTATCTCGGGCTGACGATCCCCGACCCGGACCTGAAGTGGAACGAGGAGAAGGGCGGCTACGACTTCTCCGAGCCCGACTGGTCGGAGTTCTACGACGTGATCGCCGGCAACGGCCCCTGCAACAAGGACCGGCTCGGCGCACGGGTGAAGGCCTGGGAGGACGGCGCCTGGTTCCGCGAGGGCCTGGTCGCCCATGCCGAGAAAGCCGCCGCCCGTCGCGCGCCCGTCGCCGCCGAGTGACGCCCGGGGCGTCCGCACGCGGACGCCAGGTCAAGTGTTTTATACAACTGGGAAAAAGGTCCGCGTTTACCGAAACTCAACCATGGTCCGCGCGGACGCCAGGGCCGCGGCGCCAAGGGAGGAAGCAATGTCGAAGGAATGGCCGCTCTGGGAGGTCTTCATCCGGGGCCAGCACGGGCTGAACCACCGCCATGTCGGCAGCCTGCACGCGCCGGACGCCGAGATGGCGATCCTGAACGCCCGCGACGTCTATACCCGGCGCAACGAGGGCGTGTCGATCTGGGTCGTGCCCTCGGCGGCGATCACGGCGTCGAGCCCTTCGGAAAAGGGGCCGCTGTTCGAGCCGGCGAACGCCAAGGTCTATCGCCACCCGACCTTCTACGACATCCCCGAAGAAGTGGGGCACATGTGAGATGCCGTCGCTCCCTGACATGAACACGCCCGACCTGGCGGAGCTGGCGCGCGGCGCGGCGGCCCACGCCCATCACGCCGAGATCCCGACGCCGGACGCCGGGCAGGAGGCCTTTTTCGAGGCGTTGCTGCGCATTGGCGACGCGACGCTGATCCTCGGTCACCGGGTTTCCGAATGGTGCGGGCATGCGCCGGCGCTCGAGGAGGACATCGCGCTCGCCAACGTCGCGCTCGACCTAATCGGACAGACGCAGATGTGGCTCGGCCTCGCGGCGGAGGTCGAGGGCAAGGGGCGGACGGCGGACGACCTCGCCTATCTGCGCGACGCCTGGGACTTCCGCAACCCGCTGATCGTGGAGCGGCCGAACGGCGACTTCGGCCATACGCTGATGCGCCAGTTCCTGTTCGACGCGTACCACTTCGAGCTCTTGAAGGCGCTGCAGCGGTCGAGCGACCCGCGGGTCGCCGAGATCGCGGCGAAAGCGGCGAAGGAGGTCGCCTACCATCTCGAGCGCTCGTCGGACCTCGTCGTCCGCCTCGGCGACGGGACGGCGGAGAGCCGGCGGCGGATGCAGGACGCGCTCGACGCGCTCTGGGCCTACACGGGCGAGCTGTTCCTCGCGGACGAGAAGGACGCGGCGGTGGCGGCCCAAGGCCTCGCGCCCGACCCCCGCGATCTGAAGCCGGCCTGGGAGTCGGTCGTGCGCGACGTGCTGGCCGAGGCGACGCTGACGATCCCGGAGTCGGCCTTCGCCCACAAGGGCGGCAAGCGCGGGGTCCACACCGAGCATCTCGGCTTCATCCTCGCCGACATGCAGTTCCTGCAGCGCGCCTATCCCGGGGCCACCTGGTAGGACCGAGAAGATGACGACCGTGACGCACCCCAGCCCCGCCGAGGTCTGGGACTGGCTGAGCCATGTCCCCGACCCGGAGATCCCGGTGATCTCGCTGACCGACCTCGGCGTCATCCGCGACGTCGCCTGGGACGACGACACGCTCGTGGTCACCGTGACCCCGACCTATTCCGGCTGTCCGGCGACGGCGGTGATCAACCTCGACATCGAGGCGGCGCTGCGGGCGAAGGGCGTGCGGAAGCTGCGGCTGGAGCGGCAGATCTCGCCGCCCTGGACCACCGACTGGATCAGCGCCGAGGGACGGGAGAAGCTCAGGGCCTACGGCATCGCACCGCCGATCGACGGGACCGCCGCCGACGGACGGCTGATGGGACGGGTGAACCGGCTGGCGGGGGCGGACCTCGCCGTCGCCTGCCCGCGCTGCGGATCGAAGCGAACGAGCAAGGTGAGCCAGTTCGGCTCGACGCCATGCAAGGCCAGCTATCGCTGCGACGACTGCCTGGAACCGTTCGACTACTTCAAGTGCATCTGAGCGGACGAGGACAACCGACATGGCGCGCTTCCACCCTCTCGAGGTCGTCGACGTCCGCAAGGAGACGCGCGACGCCGTCGTCGTCACCCTCAAGCCGCGCGACGAGGACGCGGCGCTGTTCGACTTCACCCAGGGCCAGTACCTGACCTTTCGCCGCCGGTTCGACGAGGACGAGCTGCGCCGCAGCTACTCGATTTGCGCCGGCAAGGGCGAGGGCTGCCTCAAGGTCGGCATCAAGCGCGTCGAGGGCGGCGCGTTCTCCACCTGGGCCAACGAGGAGCTGAAGGTCGGCGCGGTGCTGGAGGCGATGCCGCCGATGGGCCGGTTCTTCACGCCGATCGAGCCGGACGCGGCCAAGAGCTACCTCGGCTTCGCCGGCGGCTCGGGCATCACGCCGGTGCTCTCGATCACCAAGACGGTGCTCGCGATGGAGCCGAAGTCGATCTTCACGCTCGTCTACGCCAACCGGCAGATCAGCTCGATCATGTTCCGCGAGGAGCTGGAGGATCTGAAGAACCGGCATCTCGGGCGGCTGTCGATCATCCACGTGCTCGAGACCGAGGCGCAGGACATCGACCTGTTCTCCGGCCGCGTCGACGCCGAGAAATGCGCGCAGCTCTTCCGGACCTGGATCGACCTGCCGAGCGTCGACACCGCCTTCATCTGCGGCCCGGAGCCTATGATGCTCGCCATCGCCGGGGCGCTGAAGGCGCACGCCCTCGCCGAGGAGCGGATCAAGTTCGAGCTCTTCGCCTCGGGGCAGCCGGGCCGGGCGAAGCGGCGGGTGGTCTCGGCCGAAGTCTCGACCTCGAACTCGGCCGAGGCGACCGTGACGCTCGACGGCGCGACGCGCAGCTTTCGCATGCCGAAGGCCGGCCAGAGCCTGCTCGACGCGGCGCTTGAGGCCAACATCGACGCGCCCTACGCCTGCAAGGCCGGGGTCTGCTCGACCTGCCGCGCCAAGGTGCTGGAGGGCGAGACCGAGATGGCGATGAACCACGCGCTCGAGGACTACGAGGTCCGCCAGGGCTACGTGCTGACCTGCCAGTGCTTCCCGCTGAGCGACCGGGTCGTCGTCAGCTACGACCAGTGACGGAGGGAACGATGTCCGACGCCGAGAGCATGCCGATCGAGGACTATCTCGCCGCGGGCGGCCAGCTGACCTCGCCCGCCAACGTTCCCGCGCGCTACCGCGGCGAGTTGCTACGGCTGATGGCGAGCTTCGTGGACAGCGAGCTCGCCGCCTCGGCGGGCTTCGCCGACACGATCAACGACGCGCCTGGCATCACCGCCCGGATCGCCGCCTGCCGCATCACGCTGGAGAAGGCCGACCACGCGGAGCGCGTTCTCGGCCTGATGGGCGATTTCGGCGCCGACGCGGGCCGCTACGCCACCTACCACAGCTGGGCCGACCGTCTGCCGCGCGACGCCGCGCTGGGCCAGGCCCGCCATGGCGGGGACATGCGCCTCGCGGTCTTCCACTACCCGATCGAGGGCTGGACCGACGCCGTGGTGCTCAACGTGCTGCAGGGGCTCGCCGCCGCGGTCACGCTCGACGAGCTGTCCCGCGTCTCCTACGCGCCCCTCGCCGAGACCTTCCGCGCGATCGCCCCGCGCGAGAAGCGCCACACCGACCTCGGCGTTGCCGGCCTCGCGGAGATCGCCGCGACGGCGGAGGGCCGGGCGGAGGCGCTGGCCTCGATCGCCTACTGGCGGCCGCGTGTCGCCGACAGCTTCGGCAGCGTCAACTCCGCCCGGTTCGAGACGCTGAAGCGATTCGGCCTGCGGCGGCGCCCGAACGACGCGCTGCTCGCCGACTGGACCGCCCGGGCGCGCGAGACGCTCGCGCCGCTCGGCCTTGAGTGAGGACAAGATCATGACCGTCGACGTCACGACGACGCCCCGCACCCTCGAAAGCTACGTCGGCGGCAAGTGGGTCAAGGGAAGCGGCGCGGGCCAGACCTTGCTGCACGCCGCGACCGGCGCGCCGGTCGCGCGCATCGACTCGGCCGGCGTCGATTTCGCCGGCGCGCTCGACTACGGCCGCGAGGTGGGCGCGAAGCTGCGCAGGCTCTCGTTCCACGAGCGGGCGGGCATGCTGAAGGCGCTCGGGCAGTTCCTGATGGCGAACAAGGAGGAGTTCTACGCCGAGTCCTTCGCCACCGGCGCCACCCGGCAGGACGGCTGGATCGACATCGAGGGCGGGGTGGGCACGCTCCTGTCCTACGCCTCGAAGGCGCGGCGCGAGCTGCCGAACGCGCGGGTCCTGCTGGACGGCGACGTGGAGGCGCTGTCGAAGGACGCGAGCTTTTCGGCGCAGCACATCCTGACGCCGCTCGAAGGCGTGGCCGTGCACATCAACGCGTTCAACTTCCCCGTTTGGGGCATGTTGGAGAAGGTCGCCCCCACCTTCATCGCCGGCGTCGCCTCCATCGTGAAGCCCGCGAGCCAGACCGCCTACCTGACGGAGCTCGTCGTGCGCCGCATCGTGGGCTCGGGCATCCTGCCCGAGGGGGCGATCCAGCTTATCGCCGGCTCGACGGGGGATCTGCTCGACCACGTGACCGGCCAGGACGTGGTCACCTTCACCGGCTCGGCCTGGACCGGGCGCAAGCTGCGCGCGTCGCCGGCGATCGTCGAGAACAGCGTCCGCTTCACGATGGAGGCCGACAGCCTCAACGCCGCGATCCTCGGGCCCGACGCCGGGCCGGGCACGCCGGAGTTCGACCTTTTCGTGCGCGAGGTGGCTCGCGAGATGACGGCGAAGGCGGGCCAGAAATGCACCGCGATCCGGCGCGTCATGGTCCCGCGCGCCCACGCCGAGGCGCTGGTCGCCGCGCTCGGCGACCGCCTCGCCAAGACCGTGCTCGGCGATCCGGCGGCCGAGGCGACGCGCATGGGGCCGCTGGCGAGCCTCGGCCAGCGCAAGGAGGTGCGCGAGCGCATCCGAGAGCTGCGCGCGGAGGCCGAGATCGTCGCCGGCCATCCCGACGAGGTGCGCGTGGCCTCGGGGGACGCGGAGGCGGGAGCCTTCCTCAACCCGGTGGTGCTCTACGCGGACAATCCCATGGGCAAGAACGCGATCCACGACGTCGAGGCGTTCGGCCCGGTCTCCACCGTCATGCCCTATGACGATCTCGGGGAGGCCGTCGCGCTCGCCCGGCGGGGCAAGGGCTCGCTCGTCGCCTCGGTTTTCACCGACGACAAGGCGGTGGCGGAGGAGATCGTGCTCGGCCTCGCCCCGTTCCATGGCCGGGTGATGATCGGCAACCGCCTGAGCGCCAAGACCTCGACCGGCCACGGCTCGCCCCTGCCGGGGCTCGTCCACGGCGGCCCCGGCCGCGCCGGCGGCGGCGAGGAGCTGGGCGGCATGCGCGGCGTGAAACACTACATGCAGCGCACCGCCGTGCAGGGCGCGCCGCGCCTGCTCGCGGCCGTCACCGGCCGCTGGACCGAAGGCGCGGACGTCGGCGACGACGGCGTGCATCCGTTCCGCAAGTCCCTCGCGGAGCTTCGCATCGGCGATCAGCTGGTCACCGCCGCCCGCACCGTCACGCTGGACGACATCGAGCATTTCGCGACCTTCACCGGGGACACCTTCTACGCGCACATGGACGAGGCCGCGGCGAGGGCCAATCCCTTCTTCGACGGCCGCGTCGCGCACGGCTACCTGATCGTCTCCTTCGCCGCCGGGCTCTTCGTCGATCCGGCGCCGGGGCCGGTGCTCGCCAATTACGGCGTCGACAACCTGCGCTTCCTGACGCCGGTCTATCCCGGCGACGCCCTCGGCGTGCGGCTGACCGCCAAGGAGATCAACCCCCGCGCCGGGGCCGAGCACGGCGAGGTGCGCTGGGACTGCCAGGTCACGAAACGGGACGGGGCACTCGTCGCGCAGTACGACGTGCTGACGATGGTCGCGCAGACCTGGCCGCCGGCTTCCTGACGCCGAACGTCGCTCGCCCGGCCGTCGATGAGCGTTGAGACTGGGCCGTCGGCCGGGGCGGCGAAGCGCGTCGGCGGATGCGACAGGAGGGGGTGAGATGGATCAACGCCGTCTGGAGATGACCGTGCTGATGACGCCCGACATGGCGAACTTCTCGGGCAAGGTGCATGGGGGCGCGCTGCTGAACCTGCTCGACCGGGTCGCCTTCTCGCTGGCCTCACGCTATTCCGGCCATTACGCCGTCACGCTCTCCGTCGACCAGGTGACGTTCAAGGAGCCGATCAACGTGGGCGAGCTCGTGACCTTCCGCGCGAGCGTCAACCTCGCCGGCCGCACCTCGATGGAGATCGGGATCCGCGTCGAGGCGGAGAACATCCGCGCCGGCACGGTGCGGCACACGAACTCCTGCTACTTCACCATGGTCGCTGTCGACGACACCGGAAGACCGGCCGAGGTCCCGCCGCTGAGCGTGCTCTCGGCGGCGGACGCGCGACGGCTGAGCGCGGCCGAACTCCGGCGCAAGCTGCGCCGCGAGGTCGCGGCCGAAATGCGGCGCGTCGCCGAGGGCGAGCCGTGAGCGTCCGTTCCAGAAACGTGGTCGCTGATCTGACGGCTTTTTTTCATCGCGCCGACCATCCGGTTGTGCAGGCGCTCCGGCGATCCGCGCGCCGCTTCAGCGCACCCCGCGGATCCCCTCCAGGATCAGCGTCGTCGCCACCCGCGCGTAGTCCTCGCGGGTGATCGGCCCGCCGTCGCGGAACCACATGTAGACCCAGTTCAACATGCCGAAGAGCGACATGGTGACCGGCATCAGCAGCGGCCGCTCCGCTCGGTCGAGGTCGGGATTGAGGCGGCGCAGCACCGTCGAGAAGTGCCGCACGATGCGCCGCTCGACCGAGCGGATCTCGGCGCGCTGCTCTTCGGAGAGGGCGGACGCGCCGACGAGCTGCACCTTATGGGCGTCGTCGGCGCCGCGGTACTTTTCGAGCACGATCCCGACCAGCGCGCGAAGCTGCTCCTCTGGAGACAGCTCGTCGTCCACCGCCGCCGCCAGCGACGTCTCGAGATCGACGAGGTGGGAGTGGATGATGGCGAAGATCAGCTCGACCTTGCTCGGATAGTAGTGGTAGAGCAGCGCCTTGGAGACGCCCGAGTGGATCGCGATCTGCGCCATCGAGGCCTTCTCCATCCCCTGTTCGGCGAAGACCGCCGCTGCGCTGAGCAGAAGGCCGTGCTGCTTTTCCTCGAAATCGCTCGCCCGCGTGCGCGCCATTCATCTCTCCGTCCTGCCACCCTGGACGCAATTGGGGGAGGGCCGTCTCCGACCCTCCCCGCGTCGACCCCTGGGGCTCTCGCTGCTCAAGTTACCCTTTCGGACGGTTGTCCACCACCCGCTTCGCCTTGCCCTCGGAGCGCTGGACGCCCTCCGGGTCGTGCACTTTGATCTTCGTCGACACCCCGACCACGCTCTTGATGTGATGCGCCAGCTCCTTGGCCGCGGCCGCGCGGGCGGCCGGCTCGGCCGCGCTCGCCGCCGCCTCGACGTGGACGATCATGTCGTCCATGCGCCCCGTGCGCACGAGCTCGATCTGGAAATGCGGCGCAAGCCCGGCGCACTTCAGGATCTGCTCCTCGATCTGCGTCGGGAAGACGTTGACCCCGCGCAGGATGATCATGTCGTCGGACCGGCCGGTCACCTTCTCCATGCGCCGCATGCTGCGCGCCGTGCCGGGCAGGAGGCGGGTGAGATCCCGCGTCCGGTAGCGGATCATGGGCAGCCCCTCCTTGGTGAGGGTGGTGAACACGAGCTCGCCCATCTCGCCGTCCGGCAGGACCGCGCCGGTCTCGGGGTCGATGATCTCGGGGTAGAAGTGGTCTTCCCAGACGTGCAGCCCGTCCTTGGCCTCGACGCATTCGTTGGCGACGCCGGGGCCCATGATCTCGGACAGCCCGTAGATGTCGACGGCGTCCATCTCGAAGGCCGCCTCGATCTCCTGGCGCATGGCGTTGGTCCAGGGTTCCGCCCCGAAGAGCCCCACCTCGAGCGAGCTCGCGCGCGGGTCGAGGCCCTGGCGGCGGAACTCGTCCTGGATCGACAGCATGTAGGACGGGGTGACCATGATGATCCGGGGCTGGAAGTCCTGGATCAGCGTCACCTGCCGCTCGGTCATGCCGCCCGAGATCGGGACCACGGTGCAGCCGAGCCGCTCGGCCCCGTAATGCGCGCCGAGCCCGCCGGTGAAGAGGCCGTAGCCGTAGGCGATATGGCAGATGTCGCCCGCTCGGCCGCCCGAAGCGTAGATTGAGCGGGCGATGAGGTCCGCCCAGGTGTCGATGTCCTTCGCGGTGTACCCGACCACGGTCGGCTTGCCGGTGGTGCCGGAGGAGCCGTGGATACGGCAGAGTCGCTCGCGCGGGACGGCGAACATGCCGAAGGGATAGGTGTCGCGCAGATCCTGCTTCACGGTGAAGGGGAACTTCGCGAGGTCCTCCAGCGCGCGCAGGTCGTCGGGGTGGACGCCGTGCTCGTCGAAGCGTCTGCGGTAGAAGGGCGAGTTCTCCCAGGCATGTCGCACGGACCATTTCATGCGCTCGAGCTGCAGCCCGGCGATCTCGTCGCGCGAGGCGTTCTCGATGGCGTGCAGGCCCTCGCGGGACAGCGTCGCGGTCGGCATTGCGTCCTCCCCAGTTCGTTGCGGGCCCCGGATCACTCCGGCAGGTGGGTTCCCTTGACGGTGCGGGAATGGCCGCGGAACTCGGCCACCGGCTCGCCCCGGTCGTTGGTCACGTGCACGTCGTAGATGCCGTCGCGCCGGCCGCGGTAGATCTCGCGGGCGACGGCGGTCAGTCGATCGCCGAGCCGGCCGGGCGCCATGTAGGTGATCGCGGCCTGATGCGCGACCGTGCGCTGGTTGTAGCCGTTGCAGGCGAAGGCGAAGGCGCTGTCGGCGAGCGCGAAGACGAAGCCGCCGTGGGCGAGGCCGTGGCCGTTCAGCATGAAGTCGGTGATCTCCATCGAGAGCGTCGCCTCGCCGGGGGCGATGCGCTCGATCGTCATCCCGAGCCGCTGCGAGGTGGAGTCGTTCGACCACATCGCCTCGGCGCAGGCCTCGGCGAGCGCCTGGGGGGAGAGGGCGGCGGCGGTAGGCGTGGGGGCCGCTCTGGTCATCGCCCGACGAACTCCGGCGCGCGCTTCTCGAGGAAGGCGGCGACGCCTTCGGCGTAGTCGGCGGTGCGGCCGGCCTCGCGCTGGAGGTCGCGCTCGAGGTCGAGCTGCGCGTCGAGGCTGTTGCCCGCCGCGGCCTGGATCGCGCGCTTGGTCAGGCCCAGCCCGCGCGTCGGGCCGGCGGCGAGCCGCGCCGCGATGGCGCGGGCCTCGTCGAGGAGGGCGTCGTCGTCGACGGCCCTCCAGATCAGCCCCCAGGCGGCGGCGGTTGCGGCGTCCACCGGCTCGGCGAGCAGCGCCAGCGCCTTGGCGCGCGGCTCGCCGAGGATGCGGGCGAGCGACCAGCTGCCGCCGGCGTCGGGCACGAGGCCGATCTTGGCGAAGGCCTGGATGAACCGCGCCGACTTCGCCGCCAGCACGACGTCGCAAGCGAAGGCGATATTCGCCCCGGCCCCGGCGGCGACGCCGTTCACCGCGCAGACGACCGGCTTCTCGATGGCGCGGATCAGCCGCAGCGTCGGGTTGTAGAACCGCTCCAGCGTGGCGCCGAGGTCCGGAGCGCCGCCGCCCCTGCGCGGGTCCCGGTCGCCGAGGTCCTGCCCCGCGGAGAAGCCGCGTCCGGCCCCGGTCAGCAGGATCGCCCGGACGGCGTCGTCCGCGGCGGCGCGCTCCAGCCCGGCGCGCAGCGCCCGGTGCATGTCCTCGTTGAACGCGTTCAGCTTGTCCGGGCGGTGCAGGGTCAGGGTGAGCACCCCCGCCTCCAGCGAGACGAGCACCGTCTCGGACAGGGTCGACGTTCCGGTCATCCTGCGTTTCCCTCCCATCGCCGCGCCCGCTTGCCTGGAACCTCTCGCGGCGTTGAAAAAAACTGTTGCATAAACCGGCCGGTCAGTCAATTATAAAAGGAACGAGAAAAAGGGGAACGCCGGAGAATCGCGCTTCGACCGACAGCTTGCGATGGGGCGCCGACCCGCCGCAGCCCGAGCCAGAACAGCCTGACATCACCAAAGGGGAGGAAACCCGCATGAAGACCCTGACCGCGCTCGCCACCCTCGCCGCGCTCGGCCTCGTGACCGCCGCGTCGGCCGAGATCCGGCTCGGGGCCACCATCTCCGAGACCGGCCCGGCCGCCTTTCTCGGCGATCCGGAGGCGAAGACTCTCAAGATGCTGGTCGAGAAGGTGAACGCCGCCGGCGGGATCAACGGCGAGGAGATCGCCCTGACGCTCTACGACGACGGCGGCGACCCGAACAAGGCGCGCACCTTCGCCACCCGCCTCGTCGAGGACGACGAGGTCGACGTGATCATCGGCGGCACCACGACCGGCACCACAATGTCGATCATTCCGGTGGCCGAGGACGCCGAGATCCCGTTCATCTCGCTGGCCGGCGCCATCGAGATCATCGATCCCGTCCGGGAGTGGGTGTTCAAGACCCCGCACACCGACCGCATGGCCTGCCAGAAGATCTTCGAGGACATGCAGGCGCGGGGCATCACCAAGATCGGCATGATCTCCGGCACCGATGGTTTCGGCGCCTCGATGCGCACCCAGTGCCTCGACGTGGTCGGCGACTACGGCATCGAGGTGCTGGCCGACGAGAGCTACGGGCCGACCGACGCCGACATGACGCCGCAGCTCACCAACATCAAGAACACCGCCGGCGTCGAGGCCGTGCTCAACCCGGGCTTCGGTCAGGGCCCGTCGGTCGTCACCCGCAACTTCCAGCAGCTCGCCGTCGGACTGCCGCTCTACCAGAGCCATGGCGTCGCCTCGAAGGGATTCATCGACCTCGCCGGCCCCGAGGCCGCCGAGGGCGTGCGCCTGCCGGGGACGGCGCTGCTCATCCCCGATCTCCTCGCCGCGGACGACCCGCAGAAGCCCGTGGTCGAGGCCTACGTCGCGGAATATCAGGCGGCCTACGGCGAGGCCCCTTCCACCTTCGGCGGCTATGCGCACGACGCCTTCGCCATTCTGATGGACGCCCTCGCCCGGGCGGGCTCGACCGAGCCCGCGGCCATCCGCGACGCCATCGAGGCGACGTCGGGCCTCGCCGGCACGACCGGCGTCGTCACCATGAGCCCGGAGGACCATCTCGGGTTCGACCTCTCGGCGTTCCGCATGCTGGAGATCAACGACGGCGACTGGACGCTCGTCGAGTGACCCCGCCGGCGCCCGGGCGGTCGGTCCCGGGCGCCGTCGCACGCCCCTCCACTGGAGCTCGACGCCGATGGACGCCCTCATGCAGTTCCTTCTGTCCGGCGTGACCGTCGGCGCGGTCTACGCGCTGGTGGCGCTGGGCTTCACCATCATCTACAACGCCTCGGACGTCGTGAACTTCGCCCAGGGCGAGTTCGTGATGCTGGGCGGGATGATCACCGTCTTCACCCACATGGCCGGGCTGCCGCTGCCGCTGGCGGCGCTGATCGCCGTCGTCGGCGCCGCGGCGGTGGGCGTGGCGCTCAACAAGCTCGCCATCGAGCCCGCGCGCGGCGCGCCGGTGGTCTCGCTCATCATCATCACCATCGGCGCGTCGATCTTCATCCGCGGCGTGGCCCAGATCGTCTTCGACAAGCAACTCCACCGCTTTCCCGCCTTCTCCGGCGACACCCCGATCCGGATCATGGGCGCGACCATCCTGCCCCAGTCGCTCTGGGTGCTCGCCGGCTCGGTCGCGGTGTTCGCCGGACTCTGGGCCCTCTTCACCAAGACGCTGACGGGCCGCGCGGTGCTCGCCACCTCCAACAATCGGCTGGCGGCGCAGCTCGTCGGCATCAACACCAACTGGGTGATGACCCTCTCCTTCGCGCTGTCCGCCGCCATCGGCGCGCTCGCGGGCGTGCTCGTCACCCCGATCACCAACGTCAGCTACGACGTGGGCATCGCGCTGGCGCTGAAGGGCTTCGCCGCGGCCATGCTCGGCGGCATGGGCAACCCGATCGGCGCGCTGGTCGGCGGCATCCTCCTCGGCCTGATCGAGGCGCTGACCGCCGGCTACGTGTCGTCGGTCTACAAGGACGCCGCCGCCTTCGTGGTGATCCTGATCGTGCTCTTCGCCATGCCGCAGGGTCTGTTCGGCCGCAAGTCGACGGACCGGGTGTGACGATGAGCACCAAGCGCGTCACCCTCCTCGTCCTGGCGATCGTCGTGATCGCCTCGCCCTTCTTCTTCCCGTCGAACTACTACTATCGGGTCGGGTCGCTGATCTTCGTGAACGGCCTCGCAGTGACCGGCATGGTGATCCTGATCGGCTACGCCGGGCAGATCAGCCTCGGCCACGCCGGCTTCGCCGGGATCGGCGGCTACGCTTGCGCGCTGGCGCCGGCGCATCTCGGGATTCATCCCGGCCTCGCCGCGCTGCTCGGGGCCGCGCTCTCGGCCGGGCTCGCCTGGGCGGTGGGTCGCCCGGTCCTCCGCCTCAAGGGCTACTACCTCGGCGTCGCCACCCTCGGCCTCGGGATCCTCGTCTCCATGGTCCTCGCGAACGAGGCCTGGCTCACCGGCGGCCCCGACGGCATCGAGGTGCCCGACCTCGGCCTCAACGACGCGCTGGAGGCCCTGGGCCTCGACCTCTCCAACTCGCAGTTCTGGTACTTCTTCTCCGGCCTCGTCCTGGTGATCGGCGCGTGGATCGCGCTGAACCTCTACGACAGCCCCAGCGGCCGGGCGCTGCGCGCGCTCCACGGCTCGGAGATCGCCGCCCGCACCGTGGGCGTTGACGTCGCCCGCCTCAAGCTGCAGGCCTTCGTCGTCTCGGCCGTCTACGCCTCGCTGTCGGGCTCGCTGCTCGCCCTGCAGAACCGGTTCATCACCCCCGACGTCGCCGGCTTCATGCATTCGATCGAGATGGTCACGATGGCCGTGCTGGGCGGGGTGGCCTCGGTGCTCGGCGCCTTCTTCGGCGCGGCGATCCTGACCACGCTGCCTCAGGTGCTGACCGTTTTCCAGGAGTACGAGCAGATCATGCTCGGCCTCGTGATGATGCTGTGCATGATCTTCATGCGCGAGGGGCTGCTGCCCAGCGTCCTGCGCGCGCTGCGGGGGAGGGGCAAATGACGGCGCTCCTCGAAGTCCGCGGCATCGGCATCACCTTCGGCGGCCTCAAGGCGGTCAACGACGTGCGCTTTCGCGTCAACCCGGGCGAGATCGTCTCGGTGATCGGCCCGAACGGGGCGGGCAAGACCACGCTCTTCAACATGATCTCGGGCATCTACGTCCCGAACGCCGGCAGCGTGACGCTCGACGCGCGGGACGTGACCGGCATGGACCCCTACCTGCTCGCCCGGCGCGGCCTCAGCCGGACGTTCCAGAACCTGCAGATCTTCCAGACCATGACCGTCCTGGAGAACGCCATCGCCGGCTTCCACCTGCAGGAGAGCGGTCCGCTCCTGGCCGACCTGCTGCACCTGCCCTCGATGAAGGCCCGCGCCCGCGCCGCCGAGGCCGAGGCCCGCGCCCTGCTGGACCGCGTCCGCCTGGGCGCCGCCGCCGAGAAGGAGGCGAGCGCGCTGTCCTACGGGGCGCTCAAGCGGCTGGAGATCGCCCGGGCGCTGGCGCTCAAGCCCCGCGTGCTGCTGCTCGACGAGCCCGCCGCCGGCTGCAACGCGGTCGAGACCGAGGAGATCGACCACCTGATCGCCGAGGTTGCCGCGTCCGGCACCGCCATCCTCCTGGTGGAGCACGACATGAAGATGGTCATGCGTATCTCGAACCATATCGTGGTCCTCGACCACGGCGAGAAGATCGCCGAGGGCGAGCCCGCGATCGTCAGCCGCGACCCCAAGGTCATCGAGGCCTATCTCGGGCCCGACGCGCAGCCGGAGGCGACCCATGCTTAGCGTCGCGGGCCTGCGCTCGCGCTACGGCCGCATCGAGGTGCTGCACGGCGTCGACCTCGCGGTCAATTCGGGCGAGATCGTCACCGTCGTCGGCGCGAACGGAGCCGGCAAGACGACGCTGCTGCGCTGCCTCTCCGGCGTCCAGCCGGTCTCCGGCGGGTCGATCACCTTCCGCGGCGAGAACTTCACCTCCGTCCCCGCCTACAGGCGCCTCGGCTTCGGCCTCGCCCAGTCGCCCGAGGGGCGGCAGATCTTCACCAACCTGACCGTCGAGGAGAACCTGCGCCTCGGCGCCTTCCTCTACGCCGACGACCGGGTGGAGAGGGACATGGCCGACGCCTTTGCCATGTTCCCGATCCTGAAGGAGAAGCGCAACCTCGTCGCCGGCGGCCTCTCCGGCGGGCAGCAGCAGATGCTCGCCATCGCCCGCGCCCTGATGGGGCGGCCGTCGTGCCTCCTGCTCGACGAGCCGTCGATGGGGCTCGCGCCGATCATCGTCGCGCAGATCTTCGACGTGGTCGGCAGCATGCGCGAGCTCGACGTCACCGTGCTCCTCGTCGAGCAGAACGCCTTCGGCGCGCTCAAGATCGCCGACCGGGGCTATGTGCTGGAGACCGGCCGCGTTACCATGGACGGCCCCGCGGAGGCGCTGATCGCCGACCCTCGCATCCGGGAAGCCTACCTGGGCATCTGACCGGCTGCGAAGGGCGAGCGATCCGGGGCTTTTCCTGCTGGAGTCGCATGACGGCGGCGGATAGAACTCGCGCCCATGACCGCGCCGCCGCATTCCGTGATCCGCCCCCGGCCGGGCGTGCTCGACATCGCCCCCTACCAGGGCGGCGAAGCGAGCCTGCCCGGCTGCGCCGCGCCGCTGAAGCTGAGCTCGAACGAGAACCCCTTTGGGCCGGGCGCCGCGGCGCGGGCGGCGTTTCTCGCCGCGGCGGACCGGCTGCACGTCTATCCTGACAGCGGGCACGCCAGGCTGCGGGGGGCGATCGGCCGCGAGCTCGGGCTCGACCCGGCGCGGATCGTCTGCGGGGCGGGGTCGGACGAAATCCTCTGCCTGCTCGCCCACGCCTACGCCGGGCCCGGGGACGAGGTGATCCACACCGAGCACGGCTTCGGCATGTACCGCATCGCGGCGCTCGCGGCCGGGGCGACGCCGGTCGAGGTGCGCGAGGCCGGGCGGCGCACGGACGTGGACGCGATCCTAGCGGCCGCCGGGCCGCGGACGCGGCTCGTCTTCATCGCCAACCCCAACAACCCGACGGGGACGATGCTGGACGAGGCGGAGGTCGCGCGGCTGGCGGCGGCGCTGCCCGCCCAGGCGCTCCTGGTGCTCGACGGCGCCTATGCGGAGTACGTCGAGGGCTTCGACGGCCATGCGGGCCTGGTGGACGCACGCGACGACGTGGTGATGACCCGCACCTTCTCGAAGATCCACGGGCTGGGCGGCCTGCGCATCGGCTGGGGCTACGGGCCCGCGCATGTGATCGACGCGCTCGGGCGGCTGCGCGGGCCGTTCAACCTGTCGACCGCGGCGCTCGAGGCCGCCGAGGCGGCGATCGCCGACCACGGCCACGTCGCGCGTTGCCGCGCCGAGAACACGCGCAACCGCGCCTGGCTGGCCGCGGCGCTGGCCGGGCTCGGGGTGCCGTCCGATCCCTCGTTCGCGAACTTCGTGCTGGCGCGGTTCCGCGACCCGGCGGAGGCCGCGGCCTGCGACCGGGCGCTGCGCGACGCGGGGATCAT
>Ga0224722_1000994_pt1 | contig 16100 bp, 11 predicted proteins | sample Balambano_FR1_Me_FD_161646 | JGI IMG/M metagenome (GOLD analysis project Ga0224722, IMG submission 161646) | Freshwater sediment microbial communities from Lake Towuti, South Sulawesi, Indonesia - Balambano_FR1_MetaG | ecosystem: Environmental > Aquatic > Freshwater > Lake > Sediment | place... | reverse complement strand
GGAAATGGAATCGGTGCGCCCGTTGCCAAAATTCCATACAAAATCCACATCCTCGCCCCGGCTGCGGTTTAAAAACGTGACCGTCAGATCGGCGCAACCTGTTTTCTGATCCAAATCAAACGCCACAGTGGGCGGCGGCTCGGATACATGGATGACTACCGTTGTGTCGCTTTCGCAGGCAAAAGCGGATTTGACCGTGAGGTCCAGATTGTAATCACCGGCAGTGGCGTAGCTGACGGTTGGATTTTCCGTTGTAGCAGTTTGTCCGTTTCCAAAATTCCAATTATAAGAACTTGCGTTGGTAGAAGTATTCGTAAAACGCACCGTGTCGCCCACGCACTGCTTGCCGCCGGTGTTGAAACCGATAACGGGCAGCGGATTCACGGTGAGTACGAGTTGATCTTGCGCCGAACACGAGCTAACCAACTGATTTTCAATATAATAAGTTAGTGTGTAATTGCCGGGTTGTAAAAATCGAATATCCACCACGCCCTGAATGGAGTCCACCACGCCCGTGCCGCGCCACCTGCCGCCCGCCGGAGAAAAGCCCGTGAGGGTCACCTGCCCGGCTGATTCGCAAAACGCCACGTCGGGTCCGGCATTCACGCCGCTCACATCAATGATCTCCACCTGCACTTCGTCGCGGCTCTCGCAAGTCGTACCGGCAAAAATCGTGTATGCATAGGTATTTGTGCCGCCGCCTGCCCGCGCCAGGTCAATTACGCCGCTTGTGGCGTTGATGCTGCTTTTGGCATCCGACCATTGACCGCCTGCCGGACCTGCTTGCAGCGTTAAACTTCCCAGACTGATACAAACGCTGGTATCCCCTTGCGCCACCGCTTGTTGTTTCGGCACAATTTGCACCACAAACGAATCCTGCGACACGCAGCCCGCCGGGGAGGTGTAGGTATAGACAATCGGGTAATTGCCAACCGCCAGATTATTGTTATTAAAAATGCCCTGCGCGGTGTCCACGATGCCCATGCCGCGCCAAATGCCTTTGCCGCCGCCGGGATTGAGCTGTAATTGTACTACACTTGCCAGGTTGATGTTATTCGGGGTGTTGCAAAGCGGCAGCGTATTTTCAACAATATTAACGGTGGGAATGGGTTCTATACGAATTTTTTTGGTTGCGGTGGACACGCAGCTATTCATGGCTTCCGTGTACGTGTAGGTGAGGGTGTGCTCGCCCACGCCCGCCTGCACGGGAGAAAACACACCGAGCGTTGCATCCGTGATGCCTGTGCCGCGCCACGAACCACCGGTGGGCGAAAAAGGCAGCGTCAGGTCAGGACTGCCCTGGCACAAGGTAGAATCCTGCCCGACGTTGAGCGGCGTACCCGCCCGCACGGTGATGTCCACAGCGGCTTCCGAGCGGCAGTTGTCGGGTCCGTAGCGGTATTGGATTGTGTTGGTGCCTACCATGGCACTCGCCGGATTGAATAAACCTTGTGGGTTCACACCGTTGCCCGACCAGGTGCCACCCGGTACGCTGGCATTGAGGCGTACGGTATCCGAAGTGTTGCAAAGTGGTGCCACGGGCGCAATGGTGATGTTTTCTTTGCGAATGACTTCTACGGTTTTTATAAACTGCTGGCTGCCGCAAGCACCGTTGACCGTGAGGGTGACGTTGTAGCGACCCGGGGTGTTGAACGCCACATTCATTGGGTTAGCTTCGGTGGAAGTTGCAGGCGTGCCGCCTTCAAACGTCCAATTGTACGAACTGATGGTGCCGCCGTAGGTGATTTTCGGGGTGTAACTGAGTCGTTCGCAACTCACGGGCGGCTCTTCCCACATCACCGTGGGGGCATCCGCTACGGTGATGGTTTGTTCCCAACTGGTTGTACCGCATTCGTTACCGGTTTCTAATTTTACCACATAACTTCCGGCTTTGGTAAACAACAGGCGCGGATTTAGCGAAAGTTCGGAGGTGCTGTCCACAAATTGTACGCCATTGCCGATGGAGGCGACCGTCCAGCGGAAGGTATTGGCACCGGTGGACTGGTTGCTCAGGTTGATAATGACGGGTACGCAACTCGAACCTGTAGCACTGTTGACCGTAGCAGCGGCAACGGGCAATTTTTTTATTTCCACAATTTTGCTGAACGTGCTGGAGCCACAGTTGCTTTGCACACTTAGCGTTACTACGTAAATGCCCGGTTTGCTGAAGGTGTGTTTGGGTTCAAATTCGGTGGAAGTGTTGGCTGCGCCGGAAGCCGGGTCGCCGAAATCCCAGGCATACACCGCGCCGGTATCGGCGGTGCAACTCAGGTTTTTGAACATCGCCACCGTGTCGGGGGCGCAGAGCAGGGCTTTAGTGTCAAATTTAGCGATGGGTTTCAGGTACACATACACGGGTTTGGTCACGCGGTGCCCAAATAGCGGACAACCGGGTACTACCGCTTCCAGCTTCAAGTCGGGTACTTTGATGCCCTGGTCACAGGCGGTTTGCTCCGGGAAGAAATAGGTGTGTTTTACGTTGGTCAGATCCAGCGTGGTGTCTTTGGTGCCGTCGCCCCAGTCCCACACGTAGAAGGCGTTGGTGTTGCCAAATTCCTGCGAGGTATTCTTGGCGGTGATTTCGATGCCCTCGCACACGTCGTTTCGGTCGAGTTCGTAGCTGGCATCCACGCGTTGGGTGCCGGTGCAGGTTTGGCTGTAAAGATTATTATAGGTGTAAATCAGGCATAGCGTACTGATGATTATTTGTATCGGGCGCATAGGTCGGCGAGATTACGCGAAATTGGAGATAATCGGTTTTCGCCCTAAAAATACAAGTATTTTCCTACCAATTAGGATAAAAAGGAACAAAATTGTAAAAAATTAACATATCCAACCAGATGATTTGGAGGCAAGTATTTGAATAACAATTAAGTAAAGTAAAATTTTAAAAATATAAAATTTTCTAAAATAGAAACAACGCTCGTTGTTGAAAGACAACGAGCGTTGCTGTTGTAACAACATCTTTTCAAACGTTTTCAACTTCCGAATGTACAAACGCTTCAATCGGCGGACACGTACATATCAAATTCCGATCCCCGTACGCACTGTCAATCCGCGCCACCGAAGCCCAAAACTTATACCCTTCACGCAGATAGGGCAGGGGGTAGGCGGCTTTTTCGCGGTCGTAGGGCAGATTCCAGTCGTTGGCGGTGAGCAATTCCAAGGTGTGCGGCGCATTGTGCAACACATTGGATTTGGCATCGGCAGCACCGGAAGCAATTTCGTCTATCTCCCCGCGAATTTGCAGCAGCGCGTCACAAAAACGGTCGAGTTCGTCCTTGCTTTCGCTCTCGGTGGGTTCGATCATAATGGTACCCGCCACCGGAAAAGACAGCGTGGGCGCGTGAAAACCGTAATCCATCAGGCGTTTGGCTACGTCTTCAGCACTCACCAGCGATTTGAACGGACGCAAGTCCACAATCAATTCGTGTGCAGAGCGACCTTTTTCACCGGTGTACAAAATTTTATATTCCTTTTCTAATCGGGCTTTAATGTAATTCGCGTTCAGAATGGCGTATTTCGTCGCTTCGGTCACCCCGCGTTTGCCCAGCATTTTGATATAACCGTAGGAAATCAACAAGATACTTGCGCTTGCCCAGGGTGCTGCCGACACCGCCTGTATGCCCTGCTCACCGCCGGTTTCTACCAGCACGTGTTTGGGAAGGAACGGAGCCAGACTTTCGTTGACACAAATGGGACCCATGCCCGGACCGCCGCCGCCGTGCGGAATGGCGAAGGTTTTGTGTAGATTCAGGTGGCATACATCCGCACCGATGATGCCCGGACTGGTCAGGCCCACTTGCGCATTCATATTCGCACCGTCCATATACACCTTGCCGCCGTGCTGATGTATGATGTCACAAATTTCAATAATGGCGGTTTCAAAACCCCGTGCGTAGACGGGTACGTCACCATCAACGCTGCCAGGTTCTCGCTGTGTTTTTCGGCTTTGGCTTTCAAGTCGCTCACCATCACGTTGCCGTTTTCGTCGCATTCGACCACCACCACCTGCAAACCCGCCATGACCGCGCTCGCCGGATTGGTGCCGTGCGCCGAAGAGGGAATCAGCGCGATGTTGCGATGCCCCTGCCCATTGGCTTCGTGGAAGGCGCGAATGGTGAGCAGCCCTGCGTACTCGCCCTGCGCACCGGAGTTGGGTTGCAAAGAACACGCTGCAAAACCCGTGATTTCAGATAGATACGCTTCCAGTTCTTTAAAAATACGTTGATAACCCTGTGCTTGTTCGAGCGGTGCAAAGGGGTGGATATTGGCAAAATAATCCCAACTCAGCGGAATGAGTTCTGAAGCGGCATTCAGCTTCATTGTACACGAACCCAGCGGAATCATGGAATGCGTGAGGGATAAATCTTTGTTTTCCAGCCGCTTGATGTAACGCATGAGCTGGGTTTCGGTGTGGTGGATGTTGAACACCGGGTGGGTCAGATAGTCACTTTCGCGCACCAGTGCCGAGGGAATTTGGTACGCTGCCGGTTCAGTTGTATCCAATTGAAAATCAACACCATCCGCTTCCGCGAAAATGCGTACGATTTCTTCCACGTCTTTCATACTCGTGGTTTCATCCAGGCTGATTTGAATACAATCGTCGGTGTAATAAAAATTCATCTGGTGCCCCAGCGCAATCTGGCGAATGTGTTGAATAATTGCTTTATTGACATTCACCGAAAGGGTATCAAAAAAGTGTTCGTTGGTTTGAACGTAGTCCAGTTTTTTCAAATTTTTATTTAAAATCTGCGCCAGCGTGTGCACCCGCTGGGCAATGGCGCGGATGCCCTGCGCACCGTGATACACGGCGTACATACCCGCCATGATTGCCAGCAAGGCTTGCGCGGTACAAATGTTGGAAGTGGCTTTCTCGCGGCGGATGTGCTGCTCGCGTGTTTGCAATGCCATGCGCAGTGCCCGCTTGCCATGCTGGTCTACGGACACGCCGATGATTCTACCCGGAATCTGGCGTTTGTACTCGTCTTTGGTGGCAAAATACGCCGCGTGCGGACCACCGTAGCCCATCGGCACGCCGAAACGCTGGGTGTTGCCCACTGTTGCGTCTGCGCCCCACTCGCCCGGCGGGGTGAGAATCGCCAGGCTTAAAATATCTGCTGCGACGGTCACATACACCTCCTGCGCCTTGCATTTTTCTACAAAAGCGCGGTAATCTTCCACGGCACCTTGTTTGTTGGGATATTGCAGCAGCACGCCAAAGGTTTTTGTGGTCAGTTCCACCGTTTTCCAATCGCCGACGACGATTTTGATGCCGCCGAATTTGGCGCGGGTTTGCAAAATATCAATCGTTTGCGGAAACACATTTTTGTCCACAAAAAATTCGTCGGCTTCGTCCGCTGCCTTGCGTACTTTGGCATTTTTGATGCCGTAAAACAGGTGCATTGCCTCCGCCGCCGCGGTGCCTTCGTCGAGCAGGGAGGCGTTGGCGATGGGCAAGCCGGTGAGATCGCTTACCATCGTTTGAAAATTCAACAACGCTTCGAGTCTTCCTTGTGCAATCTCCGCCTGGTAGGGCGTGTACTGCGTGTACCAACCGGGGTTGTTGAAAATATTGCGCAGGATGACCGACGGTGTGATCGTGCCGTTGTAGCCCAAGCCGATGTAAGAGCGGAACACCTTGTTGAGGGTGCCTGTGCGGCGCAGCTCGCGGTGGTAGTCGTACTCGGTCATGGCATCGGGCAGGTGGAGTTCGCGGTTCAGGCGAATACCCGGTGGTACGGTTTCGTCAATCAGTTGGTCGAGCGAATCCACGCCAATGGTGTGCAACATTTCCTGCAATTCGGTGGCATTCGGACCGATATGGCGATTCGAGAACTGGTCGAAAACAGCAATTTTATTCATGTTGAGAAGGCCCTTTCTTGATTTGAAAAATGAAGATACAAAAGTACGATAAATTTGTGTGACGATAACAACGAAAGGGGGCGGGAGGTTTTGATATGAAGTTGGAAGTACAAGGTCGGAAACGTGGGGCAATCAAAACACAGATTACTTTTTCACTTTATCAATCAACTCCTGCACGTTTAAAGTAATATTTTCCAACACTTCCACCGTTTTATTCCAATCCGAGGTAATCCAGTCTTGTCCTTTCTCGGCAATCATGATTTTTTCATTGTCAGTGAAAATCCAAATGACTTTTTGCACACCAAAATCCAGTAACTGTTGCGTTTTCCGATAATAATAATTGCTGCTGCCAGCCGTGAAATCAATGTGGGCTTTGGTGTCAATTTCGATAACAATGTCAGGTGGAAGTTTTGCGTACTCGTCGGTAAATTCAAAATTTTCTACTTTAAAAATAGAAATATCGGCGGCGCGCCAGGTTTTTTTTGCTAAAGACAACCCATGTTCTCCAACACCGGTGACGAAGTCGTCGGACAAAATATTGTTCAACAAAGTGATAATTTGACCTTTAAGCCACGCTTGCAAACTACTATCTGCCATAACATCGGAATCTTCTATGGTTTTTTTACCATCTAAAAAATCTTCATACCCCCGATAATAAATCGGTTTGCCTTCATCCATTTCGTAGATTAGGTAGTCCGGAACGACTTTAGCGCGTGCTTTGGCGGTCATTGGTTGTTTTTTTACAAAAATAAACTTTTCGTACAATTATTCCAAGCCCGGGAAAAACGCATCTTCAAAATGCTCGATGGTGTAATGTTGTTCATCGCGGTAAATAATTGAAATCACATCAAAGCGGATAGCCCATTCGTGCCCCATGTGTTCCATGCACGCAGCGGCGGCATCGGCGAGGAGGCGTTTTTTGCGCGGGGAGATGGCTTCGGTGGGCTGCCCGAACAGGTCAGTGCTGCGGGTTTTTACCTCTACAAACACCAGCGTTTCATCGTCTTTGGCAACGAGGTCAAGTTCGGCGCGCCGGTAGCGCCAATTGATTTCTAAAATAGAATAACCTTTGTTTTCAAGGAAGGTGCGGGCGAGTTGTTCGCCGATTTTCCCGACTTCATTGTGATTTGCCATTTAGCCAATTTCCGAGTTTCTCAATTTCTTATTGCCCGAATAAAAAAAGCCCCCTCCGCAAAGGCAGAGTGAGGCTATCCCAAAAACCTATTCTTCATCTAAACGTGTAAAGATTGCTCAAACAATCGTCATAAGATTATGATTTGTTACCAACGAACTATAACCATTGCGGTTTATAATAATGAAAGTGGAATTCTCTTTCAAGACTTTAAACGATAGACAATAGATTAGGTTTTAGACCTTCTATTGCTTACACTGCAAATAAACAATGTCAGGCTAGCCTCTCAGGTCTATTTTCTAACGTTTAAATAAATAAATGTTCGATGGGATAGCTGGGAAAGCAATGTTTGTTTGTGTTGTGATGTCCTTTGATTGATGTTGTGCTGTGATGTGCCTTAATATCGATCGGTTTGGGAACGAGAAGCAAAACAAGCAGGCAGAGTTTACAATAGGCATTGAGCAGTGCGGAAACACAGCTGCCATTGAGTAAATAGTTGCTACTTGTTTATATCAAACATTTTACCATACAAAGATAGAAACGCTTCGCGGATTGCCTATACCCTAAATCAGGTATTTTACAAAAAATAATATATAGAAGTTATTATTGGTTATGACGCGCAGCGGCACCCCGTTGAACGGCGGTAGCGGTTTTCTGCTATTGGATCATCTGTTATCGGGCAAGTATCACCCCGTCTCTCCGTCTCCCTACCTCACCTTTCTACCCTTCCACTCATATTTTTTCACGGTGTTCCCCAAAATTCCAATCACAATGATATACCAAATGTGCAACAACTGCGCCGGTAGAAAAGCTTTGAGCAGTTCTTTTTTATTAAAAAAAACACAAGCGGTGTATAATAATCGAGAATCCCAGTAAAGTTTATTCACTAATTGTAATAAAAAAATACCGGTCATTTGCCAGCCAACAAACGGAATCAGTAATATACTCAATAAAATATTGCAACAGTAAAAAAACACCATCGCCACCACCCCGGTCACACGCCGGTCGGGGTACGCTGTGCTTTTGGTTGCCCAGCGGATGCGCTGCTGCCAGAAATCGCGCCAGGTGGCTTTGGCGGTGGTCAGCACCGTTGCCGCCGCATTTTTTAAAAACACAATGCCGTCCGGGTAACGACCGGCAATTTTATGCACCAGCATCATATCATCGCCCGAAGCTAAATGATAGCTATCGGCAAAACCTTGTAATTCTTCAAAAACCGCTTTCGGGTACGCCAGGTTGGCACCGTTGCTCAGGCGCAACGTGCGCGCGTGAATGCCCGCGCCCGTGAGCAGCATGGTACCCGCGTAGTCGAGCGACTGGAAGCGTTCGAGCAGGTTTTTTTCCTGATGAAAATTGACGGGCGCACAGATGCACCGGGGTTGCCGGGTTTCGTACAAACTTGCCAGCAATTGCAGCCAATTTGGCGGTGCCACACAATCCGCATCCGTAGTTACGATCAATTCGCCGTTTGCATAGGCGACACCAATTTCCAATGCCTTTTTTTTATACGAATTTAAAACACTGCTGTTTGTAAAGTCAGCCAGGTGTAATAATTTGATATTGGAATATAATGTTTGTAATTGTAAAACCAAATCGGCAGTGCGGTCGGTCGAATGGTCATTGACAACAATAATTTCAAATAAATCAGTCGGATAAGATTGATTTACAACAGAAGTTAAACAGGCAGTAATATTCGCCTCCTCGTCACGAGCGGGAATTAAAATCGAAAGGATTGTTTTGGGTTGAAAATCAGGCGGCACCCTCCACTTCGACAGGCGGTGCCAGGTTTTTAATGCACTGAAAATAACATAGCTGTAAAAAAGGCTAAGCAAAAGACTGAAGGTAAGATAAGCAATCATGGCACGTTTGAAAAACTTTAAAAGTTTCCTAAACGTACAAAATCTTATTTAAAAAAGCTGGTCATACTGATTATCCGGCTTCGGGCGGCGGGGTTCCTCGCGCTTTTCGATCTCCGGCAGGCGGATGGGTTTTTCCATTTCTTCATAATCCACATACTCGCCAATGGACGGACGCACCTGCTCTTGCTGGCGCTCGCGTTGCATCTTACGGATTTGCCGGTTCAGCATGGCTTTGCCAAACAGTGCCAGTGCCACAATCGGGAAGCCGATGAACGTGAGTACAATTGCGCCGATGCCCAGCAGTGTATTGCGCTGCAACATACTCGCCAGCCACTTTCCGTAGCCCAGTAGCACCCGGTAGTCTATGATCGCCGTGGCAACCAGCAACACCGGTGCAATCAGGTACAACAGCCGAAACACAAACCGCGCCACCACAAAAATCAAAATCAGCACTACGATGCCGATCACGATGCCACCAAAATTGAACGGACTCCTGGGGCGTTCTGTAGTATTAAAAGTATCAAAACGATATCTTCGATCTTCCATTTGTACAAGTCTTTTTTAAATAACTCGAATGCAGCGTATTTGTTGTCATAAAACACAGTTCCTCGACGGAATACGACCGCGCTTCGACCGAAGAAACGTTAAAAAATTCTTAGGAAAACTTCCGAGATTGGTTTTAACAGAGAATCCCATTATTTTTGAGAAATTTTTTGCCACCGGGTCTGGTGCATTTCAAAAAAATGTCAGCCTTTTTCAACCAACCAATGAATCATACCATGAAAAAAATAGCTGCACTGCTGATATCACTCGCAATATTCACCCACACGGTTGCTTTTGCACAGCAAACCGTTTCGCTCACCGCCAAACTCACGCAGTGCGCGGGCAGCGTGACGCTGTTTCGTTTTAACGGCTTTGATTTTGAACCGGCGCAACAGGCAACCGTCGTGTCGGACAGCGTATTTCAATTCAAAGTACCCAAAACTACGGAACCCGTGTTTTACTACCTCGGCGAACGGCGCGAAATGGCAACGCCGCTGCTCCTCGGCACAGAAAAAGAAGTGACGGTGGAAGGCAATTGCCGTTCCTTGCGCCAGTTGAGTTTTAAAGGCTCGCCGCTCAATCAAAATTACGAGCAGGTCAAAAATCAACTCAATACCTTCAAACGCCGAAACACCCAGCTATCGCGCAGTTTTCAAAGTGCCGACGGCAATATGGTGGAAATTAAAAAACTGACCGAAGATTTTAAAAATCTGGATACCGAGCGCGTAAAATACCTCGATTCGCTGAAAAAAACACAGCCTTTCCTGTCCAAAATTGTAGCACTGGAAACCTACCTGAGCTATCAGAACAACGGCGAAAGATATCCCAATGAAGTCATTTATTTTGCCAATGAGTTTTTTCGCTTCGTGGATTTTAACGATAAAACCTACAACCAGTTGCCCTGGGTGTATGAATCGTTTAAGACGTACACGTCTTCGTTGAGCCCGATCGGTTTTGAAGAGGGCGAACTGAAAGGCTATCTGGAAAAAGCGTTGCAGCGCATTCCCAAAGGCAGCCGAACCCACCTGCTGGCACTCAGCGGCGTGATGACGGCACTCAAACAGCAACAACACGCAGATTACCAATATTTTGCGGAGCAATTTGTCAACGAATTTAAAGCGGAACTCCCCCAGCAAACAGCAGCTTTGAAACAGCAACTCGATTTTACCAAAAACTTCGCCATCGGTGGTACCGCGCCCGATTTTACACAAAAAACACCGGATGATAAAGAACTGAAACTGAGTGATTTGCGTGGAAAAGTGGTGCTGGTGGATTTTTGGGCAAGCTGGTGTGGACCCTGCCGCCGCGAAAACCCCAGCGTGGTGAAATTGTACCATGCCTACAAAGACAAGGGTTTTGAAATCCTTGGCGTGAGCCTCGACAACAGCAAAGACCGCTGGCTACAAGCCATCCAACAAGACGGACTCACCTGGCAGCACGTGAGCGATTTAAAATATTGGCAAAACGAAGTGGCGCAACTCTATGGCGTGCGCTCCATTCCGCACACCATCCTGTTGGATGCCCAGGGGAAAATCATCGCCCGCAACCTGCGCGGCGCGGCACTCGAACAAAAACTGGCGGAATTATTGCAAAAGTAGAGGGTAGAGGGACAATGGTAGAGGGATACCGAGTAAGCGTCCCTCTACCCTCTACCTTATACCCTCTACCCTCTACTTACATACACCAGCTCCGAGCAATTTTCACAGTGGAAAAGTTCGTTTGCCATGCGCTGCATATCCTCGGTAGTCACTTCGTTGTAAAGACGGGCTTCGTCGTTGATGAGTTCGGCGTGGCTGAGTACCTCAAACGAGGCGAGGTTCAGGGCTTTGTTCACCGCGCTCATTTCCGAAAACGTCAGGGCACTTTCCACCTTATTTTGCAATTTTTCCAACTCGGTTTGCGACACCGGATTATTTTTCAAATCCTCCAACTCCGCCCAGATCGCTTCCCGCGCCTGTTCCATCGAGATTTCGCCATTGGGTTTGCCTTCAATAATGAGCAAACCAGGGTCGAAACTGCCCGTCAGGTAGCAATCAATCGAACTGAACAACTTTTTTTCTTTCAACAGGCGGCGAAACAAGCGCGACGACTGCCCGTTGCTCAAGGTATCCGTCAGCAAATCGGTAGCATAAAAATCACGGCTCAACCGATCCGGCATATGAAACGCCAGATAAATCGCGTCCAGCGGCACGTTGCCTTCGTGTACCAGTCGGCGGAATTCGGTTTGTTTGGGTTCTTTCGGCAGGTTGCGCTGCGGAATCACTCCCGGCGGGATGCCGCCAAACCACTTCTCGGCGAGGGCGCGTACTTCATCGGTTTTCACCTTGCCCGCCACCACGAGGATGGCGTTATTAGGGCGGTAATATTGGAAATAAAAATCGCGCACCTCTTCCATCGTCGCGTCTTCCACATGCTGAATCGTCTTGCCGATGGTGGGCCAGCGGTACGGATGCACTTTATATGTCAAATCCAGCAGTAGGTGCAGCACATCGCCGTAGGGTTGGTTCAGACAGGTTTCCTTAAATTCCTCCACTACCACTTTTTGCTGGGTTTCGAGCACCGTGGGATCAAAATTCAGACTCAGCATTCGATCCGATTCCAGCCAAAACGCCACTTCCAGGTTCTGCGCCGGCAACACGTTGTAAAAACTGGTCATATCGTTGCTGGTAAAGGCATTGTTGTCGCCGCCTGCCAACTGAATCGGATCGTCAAAATCAGGGATGTGTGCCGAGCCGCCGAACATGAGGTGTTCAAACAAATGCGCAAAACCCGTGCGATTCGGGTCTTCGTCGCGCGCACCCACATCATACAACACATTCAACGCCGCCATCGGTGTACTGTCATCTTCGTGCACCAGCACCTTCAAGCCATTGGGCAGTGCAAACCGGGAAAAGTGAATCAATTTCTTTATACTTTTGGATGCCGAATGCCGGATGCCAGACTTCCTGATACTCCGCGACCCGTCTGGCGTGGTCTGGCATCTCCCGATCTGGCATCTGGCATCTCAAAAAAAATTCCTGCATACGCCAAAAAGAAACGCTTGGGCATCTAAATAGTTGTGAGCGGGGATTGGTTAATTGGGGATTTGGGCGAGGAGTACGAGATTTGCCAAATCTCAAACATTTGGCAAATCTTTACCCAAACACGCCAATTTAACCCTACAATAGCTGCAATTGCTCTTTTTAGATAGAAAGTTGCTGGTCAAAGGGAGAAAATTGCCGGTCAAAGGGAGCAATTTGCCCTTATCAGGTAAAAAATGAGTGGTGGCAGGTATCAATTTGCCGGTACGAGGGAGCAATTTTGCTAACCGCTAACCGATCACCAAATAACAAATATACACCATGAAACACGTTGATGAGCGCGGTGCCAAGGTCACTGCTGCTTCCGGTAATCTATTGAAAATCATACTTGCACTGCTTTTAATCCTGGCACTTTTACTGTTGCAAAACCAGTTGTGGTCGCAATGCATGATGTTGAGTAGAAATCCCGATCCGGAAGCACCCCTGCTCGTGCCGATGGATACGGTTTGTAACGCTATTTTGAAAGCGACGAGTTTGTTGACGACCCCAATGGCATTATATTTTTAAAAAATCCTGCCGCGACGGTTTTCACCACCGCCAAAGCCACCTGGCGCGATTTCTGGCAGCAGCGTATCCGCTGGGCAACCAAAAGCACGGCTTACCCCGATCGCCGCGTGACCTTCGTGGCGGCGATGGTATTTTTTTATTGTTGTAATATTTTGTTGAGTTTATTACTCATTCCGTTTTTTAGCTGGATTATCCTGTTTGTTTTTTTATTGCAATTGGTAAATAAATTGTATTGGGACTATCAATTATTACATACGGCTTGTCATTTTTTTAAAAAAGAAAAGTCACTCAGAAGTTTTTTACCGGCGCAGTTGCTGCACATTGGGTATATCGTTGTGATAGGAATATTGGGGAATACCGTGAAAAAATATGAATGGAAGGGGAGAAGGGTGAGGTAGCGAAAGAGAGGCTTAGAGACCAAGTGACCGAGAGACTTAGAGACCGAGTGATTGGGCAATTTGTAAAAATTAGATAGGTTCTTTTCATCATAAAAGGGGGTTGAGTTGTTCTATTCAAAAACAGTGTATCATGGAACAGAAAGTGTCTTTCAAAGAGTTGATCAACGGCGAGCAGCCCGTGCTGGTGGATTTTTCGGCGGAGTGGTGCGGACCCTGCAAGGCGATGGCTCCCATTCTGGCGCAGGTGGCTGCCGAAATCGGGGAAGAAGCCAAAATTGTAAAAATTGATATTGACCGCAATGAAGTGCTGGCGAATCAATTGCAAATACAAGCCGTGCCGACGTTTATCCTGTTTAAAAAAGGCGAAATCAAATGGCGGCAGTCGGGTATGCAATCAGCGCAGCAGTTGAAGGCGTTGTTGCGCGAACACGTTTGAGATGCCGGAAGCCGGACTTTTGACGTTGACCCCCTTTGACGTTAAGGAGGTGGAGAAGATTGAGAAAGTTGAGTCTCGTTCGGAACTCCACCCTCTCCACTTTCTAAACCTTCTCCACGTTAATCAAAAAATATCATAATACCCCAATATCCACTAAATACCTTCGCAACTGCTCCGGTGATTCAAACCGCACCGCTTCGATACCCACGGCTTTGGCACCTTCCACGTTTTTATGATTATCGTCAATAAACAAGGCCCGATTCGGGTGAATGGAAAAGCGTTCCAGAATGAGTTGGTAAATACGCGGGTCGGGTTTGATGAGTTTCTCCGCCCCGGAAACGAGGATGCCTTCAAACAATTGCAAAAACGGAAACATTTCCTGCGCGACCGGAAACGTCTCGTTCGACCAGTTGGTCAATGCCACCAGGCGGTGCTGCTTACGGCGGTGCAATGCTTCCAAAATCTCCACCGTGCCGGGAATGGCACCGCTCAGCATCTCGCGCCAGCGCCCGTGGTAGGCGCGGATGTGGGATTCGTATTGCGGGTGTTGGGCAATGAGCAGGTCAGTAGCCTCCGCCCAGGGTCTGCCAGCATCTTGTTGGATGTTCCAGTCGTGGTTGCACACCTCGGTGAGGAAGTAGCGCATTTCGGTTTCATCGTCAAACATCGTGCGGAACACGTACTCCGGGTTCCAGTCAATGAGTACCCCGCCCAGGTCGAAGATGATTGTGTCGAATTTGGTTGTGTTCATGTGTTGGTGTGTTTGTGTGTTAATGTCCCTCGTTGCTTATTCAGGTTGTCAGAATCAGGATTCACAGGATTATAGAATTTTCAGGATCAATTCTTTGACTATTCCAGTATCCAGCATCCACAGTATCCCTCATCCCTCTACCCTCATCCCTCTACCAATCCTTGTTCGTTGTAAAAACAGGAATGCCATCAGGAAAAACACGCTCAACGACAGCACGCTGGGGCGCATACTATCCATTTGATAATTGATGTAACCAAACATAGTAGTACCCAGCACAGTGGCAATTTTTTCGGTAATATCATAAAAACTGAAATACGAAGCCGTGTCGGGCGTGCCTTCGGGTAGCAGTTTGGAATACGTAGAGCGCGACAGCGATTGCGTACCGCCCATCAAAAAGCCCACCGAACTCGCCACCAGGTAGAATTGCAACTTGGTTTGAATAAAATAAGCCGCCGTGCAGGTGAGTATCCAAACGAAAAAAATGAGGAGCAGGGTGAATTTATTGCCGCGCCAATCGGACAATTTTGCAAAAAACAGGGCACCTACAATGCCCACCAATTGTAAAATGATAATGGTAAGGATGAGTTCGCCGGTGGCGAGTTTCAACTCTTTCTGCGCAAAAGTAGTAGCGAGGTACAATGCCGTTTGCACCCCGGCACTCAGGAAGAAAAACGACCAAAGAAAGCACCGGGTGTGCGGCTCATGTTGCAGGTTGCGCCACACTTTTTGCAACTCCTGAAAGCCTTTTTTGAAAACGTCCCTGTCCATCGGGGCAGGGCTGTCTTTGGGCAGGTGCCGAAATGGAATTTGCGCAAAGCCGATCCACCACACCCCCACCAGAATGAAAGAAAATCGGGTGGGTATTTCTTCATTGGCAAAACCCAAGGCTTTATGGTTTAAAATAAAAATCAAACTGATAATCAACAACACCGTACTACCCACAAATCCATACGAAAAACCCCGTGCGCTCACCGCATCGTAGCGGTCTTCGGTGGCAATGAGCGGCAGGTAGGAATTGTAAAACACCAGCCCGCCTGCAAACCCCATCATACCCAGGATGAACAGTGCTGTGCCATACGCCACCTGCCCGGTGAAAAAAAACAGTGCCATGCAAGACAGTGCGCCCACGGTGGTAAAAATTTTGAGAAAAAACTTTTTGCGTCCGCTGTAATCGGCAATGCCCGACAGCAGGGGCGACATGGCTGCGACGAGTAAATAAGCTGCGGCAATGGCATAGGCGTAGAGCGAGCTATCGGCTACGGGTTCGCCCAGGATGTTTAGGGTGTCGCTTACTACTGCTGCATAGTACGCCGGAAAAATCGCCGCCGTAATGACGAGCGCAAACGCTGAATTTGCCCAGTCAAACAGTGCCCAGGCGTTGATGATGCGGGGGTTGTTGATCGGAAAAGGGGAAGGTTGACTCATGGTGAGTAGGTGTTTTAAAATTGTGGGGAAAGATAAGCGATAAGTTGATAGGTTGATAGGGTGATGGGGTGATAAGTTGATGGGGTGATGGGGTAGTGGGGTAG
>Ga0224722_1000993_pt1 | contig 16123 bp, 11 predicted proteins | sample Balambano_FR1_Me_FD_161646 | JGI IMG/M metagenome (GOLD analysis project Ga0224722, IMG submission 161646) | Freshwater sediment microbial communities from Lake Towuti, South Sulawesi, Indonesia - Balambano_FR1_MetaG | ecosystem: Environmental > Aquatic > Freshwater > Lake > Sediment | place... | reverse complement strand
CGCAGCGGGTGGAGACCGCCTTCGCCTTCACCGGCGCGGCGCTCGTCTTCGCCGCCGACGGCGCGGCGATCGACCCCGCGACCGGCGCGCTCACCATCCCGACCGACGCGCCGGTCGCGGGCGCCGAGGTCACGGTCACCGCCGCGAACTCCGGCGGCGCGGTCTCGGCGCGGCTGGTCTATACGGTTGAGGCGGTCCTGCCGGCGCTCCCGCCGGAGACGATCGCGGCCGGCGACGTGGCGTTCCTGCCCTACTGGGTCGACCCGGCGCGGCGCACGCTGGTCGCGGCCGAGGTCGAGGTCGCCGGCGTGGGGCCCGGCGACCTGCTCGAGTGGCGCATCGACACGGCGCGGGTGAACGGCGTCTGGCGGGACTGCCCGCCGGCGTCCGGGACGCGCCGGTCGCTGGGGCTCGCCCCGCGCCCGGCCAATCTGCCCGGGAACCACCCGCTCGGGCACTTCGACGACGACGAGGAGCGGTTTTCGATCCGCTTCCGCAAGAAGGTCGGATCGAACCCGTGGAGCGCGCCGTCGCCGAAGCTGCGCCTCGATCCGCCGGGGCCGTATCAGCCGACCGCGACCGCCGCCACCGCAGCCGAGCTGCGCAGCGCCGTTCTCGCCGGGTTTGCCTCGAGCGCGCACTACGTCGTCCACGTCACCGCGCCGATCACCTATTCGGGCTCGGCCAACACCCTGCACTTCTCGGGGCTGACCAAGGCGGGCGGCGCGCTGGTGATCCGCAGCGCCAACCGGACGAACCCGCCGCGCTTCAGGGGCTTCTCGGGCGACCTGTTCAACTTCAAAGACTGCCACAACGTCGTGCTCGACCGGCTGAACATCTGGAACGATCGGGACGCGCTCGGCGGCGGCGACGCCGCGTTCACCGTGCCGGTGGGCGGCGGGCAGGCGATATGGCTGGAGGACTGCACCCGCGTCACGGTCGAGAACTGCCTGATGCGGCGGGTGTTCCAGGGGCTGCATCTGCGCCGGTGCCAGCATTTCGCGGTGTTCCAGAACGAGGTCATGGAGCAGGGCCACGACGCCTTCCGGCTGTGGGTATGGGTGCGCGACGGCGTGATCGAAGGCAACTACATCCACACGCAGCAGGTCGACCAGGCCGCGACGAGCCTGAGCACCTATCACCCGGACGGGATGCAGTCCTCGCCCATCGGGACGACGGGCGGCGTGCAGCGCGTGCGCTTCCGCCGCAACGTCGTCATCGGCAAGTCGAACGGCGACTACCTCCAGGGGATGCTCATAACCACCGGCGCCGGCGCGTCGGAGGCGTCCTGGACCAACGACACGCTCGTGGTCGCCGACTGCGAGATCGTCGACACCTACGTCGAGTGCTCCAAGCCGGTCGGCATCAAGTTCTCGGGCTCCAAGCGATGCCTCGTCGAGCGGTGCCGGGTGGCGTGGGTGCCGAGCCAGTATCCCACTGCGAGCATCCGCCTCGGCACGCCAGCGGAGGATCTCGTCTTCCGGGACGTCATGGCGCCGGGGACCGGCATCGTGAAGGACAACGACGCCGGCTGGAGCAACACGCAGATCAACGCCGGTCATGGCGTCTCGGGCTGGATCAACGCCAGCACCAACCCGGACTGGCCGACGTGGTGGCCGTCGGTTCCCGCCGGCCAGGACCGGCGGCTGGCGCACAGGCCCGGGCCGGACGCGTACCGAACTTGACGCTTGCACGATCACGTCGCGTGACGTGATCGTGCGCCCGAGCCAAGGAGAGGATTCGGAGATGAGCGCGCAGGAAGGGCCGCTGTTCGCGACGTCGGAGGAGCGCCGCCTCCTGCTCTACCGGTTCGGCTTCCTCGTCGCCGCCGCCGGAGCGATCGACGAGGCGGTCCGGCAGGCGCTCGCGCGGATCGGCTGGCGCGCCCTCGAATTCGGCGGCGCCCAGCTCCTGCTCCATCCCGAGACCCCGATCCGCACCATTGCCGGCGGCGAAACGAGCTTCGTCTTCCTGGGACACGCCTATTCGGAGTCCGGGGTCGACCTCGACGGCCTGTTCGCGGCGTGCCCCGCAGACGACCTCGACGCGCTCTGCGACCGTCTCGACGACGTCGCAGGACGGTTCGCGTTGGTCGTCTTCTCGCCCGACCGTTTTCAGGTTTTCCACGATCCCGCCGGGTCGCGATCGGTGTTCTTCAGCCCCGGGGTCGCAGCGGCGAGCTCGCATGCGGGGCTGCTGGCGGCGGCGATTGGCGCCGGCCTCTCGGCCGAAATAGCCGATTACATGAAGCATCCTCTGTATGCGAACAAACGAGGTGCGCGTTATCTTCCTGGCCTGCAGACCATTTATTCTGGACTTTTATATATGCCGCCCAATCTGTACTTTAAAAGCGCTGATCGCATGATCCATCGACACTGGCCACGTCGGGATCCGACTCCAGCCACCGTTGAACAGTTTCAAAGTTACATGAGAGAAAGCGTATCCAGTCTTTACAGATATGTGAAACAGAGCTATCGTCCACTTCTTGGTTTCACGGGCGGCGCTGACTGTAGAACGGCGCTTGCGATATTTAGATTGATCGACCATGACATCGAAACGGCGACATGGCACATGAAGGGCCTCGATCCTGGCGAAAAGGAGCTGGTCGATAAGCTCGTCGAACATATGAGTTTGGAGCACATATATTTTGAAGAAAGCGCCAAAGCCGACGAAGTGTCGGCTATTGCGCGGCATAATTGCGGAAGTCACATGAAGCAATCTACGCTCGCTTCTGCTATGTACGATCTATACGGCGATCGGACCGATCTCGTTCTTCTCCGTGGTCTTGGCGCCGCAGTCGTCCGAGTGTTTTACGCGGATCGTCTGTGGCCCATGCGGTTCGCTTCGGCCGACGAGATGGCTCGTGTCTACCTTACTCCTGCAAAAGTTGGGAACAGCACGCTGAATCCGGCAAGCGACCGTGCCTACACGGCCCTGACGGCACAGTATTTTGCCAAACTTACAGAGCTTTGTCATTATGACGAGATCGATTTTAAGAAGTATGATATAAATGATGTATTCTATCTTGAGCATCGGCTTGGTTCTTGGGGCGCTAATTGCAACAACGAGACGGATACAGCTCTTTTTTCCATGATCACATTCAACAGCAGACGCTTGTATGAGATTGCTTGGAGCCTTCCTTTGGAGGAGCGGAAAAAGAAGAGTCTGTTCATGGACGTCATCCGTTCGATCGATCCAGGAGCGGCGGCGATAGGCATCACCAACCCACCCACCACGCCCAAGAACCGCGTCAAGTCGGCGCTCTCCTTCGCGTTGCGGGCGGTGGGAAGATAAAGCGGGGCGTTCGCCTCTATTCCCTCGGCCAGCCGGTCGGCCGGCCGAGGACCTCCTCCAGCGCGACGACGTCCGCGGCGAAGCCGCGGCGCAGCGCCGCGCGCAGCTCCGGGTCGAGCGTCGGCGGCTTGTCGACGGCGAGGCGGGAACGAACGGCGAGCGACAGCCGCGCGCGCAGCGCCGGCGGCACGAGGGCCGCGCGCAGCCGGCGCAGGGGTTCGCTCTCGACGACGGCCGCCGCGAGCGGCGAGCGGATCCGGCCGCTCGGGTTGGCCCGGGGAAAGGACGCCAGCGGGATCTCCGTCCCCAGGAACGCCTCGAGGCGCGCCCTCTGCGCGGGGAAGGCGTCGACGAGCTCCTCGAAGAGCAGCACCAGCACGCGCTCGCGCCCGAAGACGTCGAGATAGGCGCGCACCAGGTCGGCGTAGCGGCCGCCGCCCTCGTAGTCGTACATGTCCGACCAGCCCGCCGCCCGGCGTTCGGCGGTGGCGGCGAGCGCCGCCGCGAAGGGCAGCGTCTCGCGGCCCTTCGACCACAGGTGCGCGTACTGGGAGAACACCTTCGCCGCCGGCTCGCGCAGCATGACGACGATCTTCGCGTCGGGCGCGAACTCCCGGATCCGGCGCGCCACGGCGGGGTACCGGACGTAGCTCGGCGAGACGTCGGCCACCGCCGGCAGCCGCGGGTCGAGCGCCGCGAACTTCGCGAGGTAGTCGGCCTCGCTGCGCACGACGTTGCGCGCGATCGCGTCGTCGCCCGGGCCGTTCACCCGCGCGAGCAGCTCCGGGTGCGAGAAGTAGTGCAGCTCCTTGACGGCCGGGACGCCGATCCGCGGCGAGAGCGCGAACAGCTTGTGCAGGCTCGTGGTGCCGCATTTCGCGTCGCCGACGACGAAGACGTTGGGGCGGACCGGCGCGCGCGCCACGTCACGCGGTCCTTTCGGGCCGGCGCCCGGCGGCGGCGGCGACGCATCCACGCGCGAACTCGGGTCCGGAAAGGAACATCATAACGAAGATTATCCGCGCAGCCCGGGCGCCCTCAGCCCCGGCCGCCGGCGACCATGCGGCGGAAGTCGTCGCTCGTCGCCACCAGCTCGTCGTAGGCGCCCTCGGCCGCGACCCTGCCCCGCTCGAGCAGGAAGATCCGGTCGCAGTCGCGCACCGTGCTCAGCCGGTGCGCGATCATGATGATGGTCTTGGCGCCGCCGAGGTTGCGCACCGCGTCCATCACCGCGCGCTCGGTGAGGTTGTCGAGCGCGCTGGTCGCCTCGTCGAGCACCAGCACCTCCGGGTCACGGTAGAGCGCGCGGGCGATGCCGACGCGCTGGCGCTGGCCGCCCGAGAGCCGCACCCCGCGCTCGCCGAGCGTGGTGGTGTAACCTTGGGGCAGCTCGCGCGTGACGAAGTCGTGCAGCTCGGCGATCCGCGCCGCGCGCTCGACCGCGGCCATGTCGATCGCGCCCGGCGCGACCCCGAAGGCGATGTTGGCGGCCACGGTGTCATCGACGAGGAAGATGTGCTGGGGCACGTAGCCGACCGAGTTCTGCCAGCCGCGCAGCCGCGCCTCGGTCACCTCCGCGCCGTCGACCCTCACCACGCCGGACTGCGGCCGCAGGAGGCCGAGGACCACGTCGACCGTCGTGGTCTTGCCGGCGCCGGTGCCGCCGACGACGCCGACCGTGGAGCGGGCGGGAATCGAGATCGACAGCCCGTCGAGCGCGGCCCGCTCGGCGTTCGGGTAGGCGTAGCGCACGTCCACGAGCTCCAGCCGGTCGCGCAGCGGCAGCGGCGCGGCCTCCTCGGGCCGCGGCGGCGGCGGCAGCGTGGCGAAAGCGCCGGTCATGTCGGCGTGCAGCTTGTCGAGCACCGGCCGGCTGTAGCGCATGGAGGCCATGGACGCGTAGATCTGCTGCAGCGCCGGCAGGAGCCGCAGCCCGGCGAAGGCGTAGAGCCCGAGCACGGGGATGAGCGTGGACAGATCGCCGTCGCGGCGCACCAGCATCACGACGACGAAGAACAGGATGCCGCCGAGCGTGACGGCGCGCAGCGCGTTGCGCGGCAGCTCGCTCATCACCGAGACCGCGGCGGCGGCCCGGGCCGAGCGCCGCGCCGGGCGCTCGAAGCGGTCGAGGAACGCCGCCTCGAGGCCCATGAGCTTCACCTCCTTGAAGCCGCCCATGGCCTCGCCGGCGATCTTGTACTTCTCGATGTTGGCCGCCTTCTTCATGCGCCCCATGCGGGCGAGCCGCCTGCGCGCTGCGGCGTAGATCAGCGCGTAGACCCCGCCGATCAGCGCCGCGGCGGTGAGGGCGGCGACCGGCTCGGCCGCGACGAGGAGCCCGATCAGGAAGGCCGCGACCGCCCCCTGGGAGACGAGCTTCATCGCCGGCAGCATCGAGCGCTGCACGGTCTCGTTGACCTCGCCGAGGATCGAGGCCCCGACCTCGGCGCTGTGCTGGCCGAGAAACCAGGCGTAGGGTCGGCGCAGGCAGGCGTCGAGCATCCGCCGGCTGATCGAGGCGGCGCGCATGGTGCTGAAGCGGTGGATCGCGTACTGGGTCAGCGTGGCGAAGGCGAGGCCGAGCACGACGAGCAGGAACACCGCGACGCCGCCGAAGACGAGGAACGCCTCGACGTCGGCGAAGCCGAGCCGCTCGTAGAGCCGCGCGAGCAGCGCGTTGCGCTCGACGATCGAGGGGTCGGCCACCACCGCGAGGAAGGGAAACATCGCCGAGATGGTGAAGGTCTCGACGAGCCCCGAGATCGCCATCATGACGAAGAGGAGCGTCATTGTCCGCCGTTCCCGGGGCGACAGCAGATCCCGCAGCTTCCTGAACGTCCCGGCCATGGCACCCGTCACTCCGAACACGAGACCGGGCGCGCCCGGCCGGGGGCGGACCGCGTCGTCGCAGGCCCCGCCACGACGCGGAGCCATACGCGAAAAGCCCGCGGCGCACAATCCGAGCCGGGCCCGTTCTAAAGACCGTTCTAGCCCGTTCTCAGGGCGACCGGCGCTCTGGCTCGAGGCCACCGGCGCGGCGGCTCAGCCTCCGGCACCGCGGCGCCGGCCGGGCGCGAGGGCGGCGAGCGCGAGGCGCGCCGACATCGCCCAGTAGCGCGGCTCGCCGGGGTCGAGCGCGCGGGCGCGCGCGAGCGCGGCGCGGGCGGCGGCGAGGTCGCCCGCCGCGCGGTGGCCGCCGGCGATGACGTAGTGGTGCCGGGCGTGGATCGCCGGATGCCGCGCCAGCGCGGCGGCGTGCTTCTCGGCGAAGCGAATCCGGGTCGGCAGCTTGCGCGCCCGGTCGGCGGTGATGCTGTTCGGCGAGAAGCGCTGCAGCGCCAGCGGCTCGTCGACGAAGGCGATCGGGCCGAGCGCCGCGAGGCGCAGGGCGCAGTCGCGGTCGATCGCCGCCCGGAACTCCGGATCGAAGCCGCCGATCTCGAGCAACCGGTCGCGCCGGGCGACGAGCGTCTGGGTCGAGATCAGGCTGCGGCGCAGGAGCGACGTGACGAGGTCGCCCTCGAGCGCGCAGGGCGGCGGCGGCCGCCGCCACGGCGCCGCCCAGCGAAGCAGCCGGTCCGCCGCCTCGTCCTCGGAGGACTCGCCGTCCTGCCCGGGGAAGTAGCGCGGCAGGGTCCGCGCGCCCGCCCCCGCCCGGCCGGGCGGCGCGTCGAGGATCAGCATGCCGCAGTAGGCGGCGATCCAGCCGGCCCCCGGGGCGAGCAGGCGGGCCATCTGCTTTTCGAGCTTCAGCGGCAGCCATTCGTCGTCGCTGTCCTGGAAGGCGATCCAGGCCCCGCGCGCCTCGGCGATCCCGAGGTTGCGCGCCGCGCCCGCCCCCATGTTGCGCGGCGTGACGATCACCCGCAGCCGCGGGTCGTCGAGCGCGCGCGCCGCCTCGGGCGTGCCGTCGGTCGAGCCGTCGTCGACGACGATCAGCTCGAAGTCGCGCCAGGTCTGGCGCAGCACGCTCTCGAGCGCCGGCCGGATCGCGGCCGCCCGATTGAAGGCGGGCACCACGACGGAGACGGGCGGCGTCACCCGCGGCCCGCCCCGGCGAACGGGCCGCGCCGGACCCGGGCGGCGCGAGGGAGGCTCACGGGGGCTGGGCTCCTTCCGGACGGCGCGATGCGGCCGGACTATGCGTCGCGGGCGCGGACCGCGCAACGGCGCCCGCGGGGGAGGCGACGGGGAGGCGCGCGGGCGGCGGCGTTAGGGCTGCGCGCGGTTCGCCCTTGACCGGCCCCGCCGATCGGGCAAGTCACGTCGCCGGGCCCCACCCGGCGGAGGCGAGCCGCTCGACCATGGCGACACGGGCAGACGCGACCGAGACCTCCCGATCCGCCGGCGCCGTCGACCGGACGACGAAGTGGGCGGTCGCGCTCTTCTTCGTCGCGCTGTTCGTCCCGGGCTCGTTCGAGATCGGCGTGCGGATGACGCCATACCGGCTCTACCTGATCGTCATGGCGGTCCCCGCGATCCTGCGGTGCCGCGCCGACCCGACGCTCCGGCTCACCGCCGTCGACGCGCTGATGTTCCTCGCCTGCGCCTGGCGCTCGCTGGCGGTGCTGGTGAACCACGGCGCGTCGGAGATCGCCTACGCGGGCTCCACGTTCCTGGAGCTGTTCTTCGGCTACCTCCTGGGCCGCGCCTACATAAGGAGCGCGGAGGACTACAAGTATCTGTTCAAGTGCTTCCTGGTGTTCCTCGCCGTCTCCCTCCCGTTCGCCATTCTAGAGGCAGTCCTTCGGCGCCGCGTTCTAAGAGATTTGTTCAGTATTTTTTTTCTGCATTCGGAGCGATCAATGACCGGCGGCCAGATCCGCTTCGGCCTGCTCAGGCCCCTGGTGTCGTTCGAGCACGCCATGCTCTTCGGGACCTTCTGCGCCATGGGCCTCGGGAACGTGCTCTACATATACCGGGACAGCCTCAGGAAGCGGGTCGTCCTTTCGGCGTTCGTGACCATGATCACCATTCTTGCCATTTCCACGTCGTCGCTTATAAATATAACTATGCAATATGCGATGATATTTTACAACTATGTATTCAATTTCATCAGAACGCGGTGGATCTGGGCCATCGCCGGCGCGCTGTGCTTCCTGCTGTTCTTCAGAAGCATCTTCGGCATGAACATCATCGAGTTCGTCGCGCTCGAGGTGGCGCTGAACCCGTCGGCCGGATCGACCCGGCTCGGCCAGATCGAGTACGGCCTGAAGGAGGTCTACCGGCATCCGGTGTTCGGCATCGGGCTGGCCGAATGGGTGCGGCCGTTCTGGCAGAGCAGCGTGTTCGACAACTTCTGGCTCGCCACGATGGTCCGCTACGGCGTGCCGTGCGCGGCCTTCCTGGTGCTGGTGTTCGTGGTCCACGCCCTGCGCGCCATGAACGCGCCCCATCTGACCGACTTCGAGCGGCAGATCCGGACCGGCCACCTGATCCCGCTCGTGGCGCTGTTCTTCACGCTCGGCATGCACGGCCTCTGGGGCGGCATGCTCGTCTTCGTCATGCTCTACATCGGGGCCGGCGCCTGGATCTACGACACGCCGCGCACCGCGCCGCCGCGGCCGTGGCGGCGCGGGCCGGGGCCGGACGCGCCGCGCCGCGCCTCCGGTCCGGAGGGGCGGGTCATCCGCCGGTGAGGCGTCGCCATTCCCGGCGGACGCGCCGCAGCCGCCGCGCGAGGCGGCTCTCGCCCGCGCGCGCCGGCGAGAGGTCCGACGCTTCCTGGAACGGCTGCATTCCCGCCCGCTCGCGGGTCCTGAGCGCGTCCGCGTTCCGCGCCGCCCAGTCCGCGTAGGCGGCGTTCGCGGCGGCGTGCATCCCGTCGTCCCAGACCGTTTGGGGCGGCGCCGGTCCGTCCGGGGGCGGGTCGAAGGCGATTCCGGCGACCGGCCGGCCGTAGGTCTCGAAGAAGGCCGCACGCTGTGCGGCGTCGCGCCAGAACGTCGAGGGCGCGGGCTCCGCGAAGACCGGACGGCCGTCCTCGACCAGGGCGAACCGCCAGCGACGCAGCTGCTCGGGCCTGGAGAGCCCGCCTTCCGCCTTCGCCCGCCGCATCCAGAGCACCGCGCGGTGTGCGACCGCCGTCCGGAACGGCCGGTCGGCCTGCGGATCGGGCGGCGGCAGTCCGACGTCGGCGCAGAACCCCGCCAGCAGTCCCGACCGCGCGACGCGGTCGAAGGGACGCGCCCGCACGGCGTCGAACCGTGCCGCGAAGGCCTCCAGATGCCGGGCGTAGTCGAACGAATGGCTGCGGGCGGCGAGAAAGCCGTCGAAGTCCGAGGTCCTCTCGGTCACCATGATGCTGTTGGCGTACATCGACTCCGCGAGGCCGACCGGATTCCTGAGGTAAATCAGGATCTCGGGGTTCATTCCCGCGAAGTACGCCGCCATGCGGTCGAGATAGGCCTCGCGCGGCGGCCAGAACTCATGCTCCGGCCCCTTCCGCCCGGGCGGCGTGACGCTCTGGTAGAACACCTCGGAACTGACGATCACCGTCCCGTGGCGCTCCAGCGCGCGCCGCAGCTGGTCGCGGAACCGCTCGAGCGGCGCCCCGAACGGGCCGGGCCGGGCCAGGGCCGCGGCGACCTCGTGATGAAGGTCGGGATTGTGCGCGGCGAAGACGCCCGCGTCCGGGTAGTGGGCGCCGTGGGCCTCGAGCCAGGGACGCGACCGCGCCAGGAAGGACTGGATCGCGGTCGTGCCGGTCTTGTGGGTGCCGACATGGATGATGAGCCGCGCCATAGGGTCCGCCTCCTCGCCGGCCCTTGCTTACGCGGCCGGCCGCCGCAGGCCAAGCCCGAAGGCGAGGCGTTAACGAAGATACGCGAAATCCGCCGATTAACCCTGAGCTGCGTTGCTCTTACCCGGTCACGGGACGTAAATCCGACCTTAACGAGTGTTGGGGGTGTGCCGTGTCCGTTGTGTTTCGTCGTGTGTGCGGCGTTCTCGTCTCGATGATTCTGGCGTCCTTCGTCGCCGGGGCGGCGCAGTCCGCCGTTCTTCATGTCGACCGCTTCGACAAGTCCGAATCCGCCGAGGCGCGGGCGGCGCTGGCCGCGTTCCGGTCGGGCGCCGCGACCGGGCCCGCCCGCCGGAGCGCCGACGTGCGCACCGAGGGCTTCGAGCGCTTCGAGGCCTGGAACGGCGCGACCGGCGCGAGCGACCCGTCCGCGACCGCGGTCGGGGCGTTCCGCAGCCTCGGCGGCGTCGGCACCGGCGGCTCCGCGGTCAACGGCGGCACCAAGCTGCAGGTGCGCAGCGACGTCGCCGGGGGGTCGGGCCGTTTCGACATCGACGGCCTCCAGGGCAACTGGCTCGACAGCAACGACACGCTCGGCATGCGCTGGGACGTGGCGGGCCTCCCGCGCTTCAACGCGCTCGCCTTCCTCCTGATCGACGTGGCCGACGTGGGCGCCGTCTTCTCGATCAAGGTCGGCGACACGCTGCTCTCCGAGGCGCTCGGGGCGGCCGGGCGACTGCCGAACGGCGCGATCCATCTCGTGCGGATCTTCCTGCCCGAGACGGTGGACGCGCTCGCGGTCGAGTTGCGCAACGACCGGCGCAACGACGGCTTCGGGATCGACGGGGCGACGGTCGCCCGCGTGGCCCCGGTGCCGCTGCCGCCGGCGGCGCTGCTGCTCCTCTCGGGCGGCGTCGCGCTCGCCGGGCTGCGCTGGCGCCGCCGCCGCCTGAGCCCGAGCGGCGCGACCGGCGGCGAGGACCGATCCATGAGAAGGAAAAAGCCTTTTCGTCCATAGCGTTCCGGGAGACTTGCGGGGTCTCTCCGCGCCGCGGCCGCTTGACGGCCCGCGGCGCGGCGCGTATGGGGCGCCCGGGGCGGAGTAGCTCAGCCGGTTAGAGCAGCGGAATCATAATCCGCGTGTCGGGGGTTCGAGTCCCTCCTCCGCTACCAGCCCCCGCCCCTGCCCCGCGGAGCCCGCCGGGCGCGCCCGTCAGTAGTAGCCGTACTCCTCGTCCATGTAGCGGCACATGTTCAGCACGACGCCGAGCAGGTTCGTGGACTGGGCGAGCTCGTGCTCGCAGCGGTCCACCTCGTCGAGCCGGCTGCGCCCGGCGCCGGCGACGAGCAGCATGGCGTCGAGATGCGGCAGGAAGGCGAGCGTATCGTCGCTGGCGAGCATCGGCGGCAGGTCGTAGAGGATCACGTCCGGCGCGAAGGCGGCGCGCATGCCCGCCACCGCCTGCGCCGCGGCGGCGCTGTTGAGCAGATCCCCCGAATGGCGCATCGGCTCGGTGCTCGCGCCGATGGCGAGGTTCGCGCCGTAGCGCACGAAGGTCTCGCGCGGCGTCGCCGTCCCGCGCAGCACGTCGGCGACCGCGCGCGGCCCGTCGAGCCCGAGGTGACGGGCGACCTCCGGACGGCGCAGGTCGAGATCGACGAGGACCGTGCGAAGCTCCGACTGGTGCGCCAGGCTGAAGGCGAGGTTGAGCGCCACCGTGGTCTTGCCGCAGCCCGGCGTCGGCGAGGTGATGCCGACCGAGGTCCAGCCGTTCTGCTTCAGCGCCCGCAAGAGCTTGGTGCGCATCATGTCGAAGACGGCGTGCGCGGGGTCGGCGTCGGCGAAGGTCACCACCCGGGCGCGCTCCAGCCGCCCGGGCTCGGGCTCGAAGGCCGCGAGCTCGGCCCAGGCGGGGCCGGGGGCGGCCGGGGCCGCGCGCGCGGCGGGACGCGGCGCCGGCGCGGCGGGCGGCGGCGCGCCGCGGGCCTCCTTGGCCTTCTGGATGGCGGCTTGGATGCGTTCCATCGACGGGGACCTTCGACAGGGGCCGGCGCGCCGGCGCAGTTCGGATCGCGGAGCTCAGACCTCGGGCGGCTGCGGCTCGATCCCCCACAGGAGGGCGTCGAGCGGCTGGTAGAGGACGTGCACGAGCCCCAGCGCCAGCGGGATCCCGACGACGATCAGGAGCAGCGCGCCCCAGAGGACGCTCCGCTTCCACCGCCGCTCCCGCTGGGTGCGGATGTAGGGGATGGTGGCGAAGGGCGCCGCCCCGAGCCGCTCGGCGATCTCGACCGGCCGGCGGATCGAGCGGTTGATCAGCTCGAGGAACAGCACCAGGGCGAAGCCGAGCCCCACCCCGCCCACGACGCCGGCGCCGGCGATCAGCGGCCGGTTGGGCTCCGAGGGCGAGCCGGGCGCGGTCGGCGGCTCGATCAGGGTGAAGCGCTCGCCCTTGGCGAGCACCTCGATGCGCTCGCCCACCGTCGCCTGGCCGAGGCGGGCGACCGTGTTCTGGTACTGGGTGGTCAGGGTGGCGAGTTCGCGCTCGAGACCGCCGAGCGCCATCTCGTTCGCCGGCGTCGCCTGGATCGAGGCGTCGATCTCGGCGAGCGTCGCCGCGATCGACGCCTTCTCCTCGGCGATGAACGCGAGGCGCGCGTCGATCGGGGCGAGTTCGACGTCGAGCTCGGAGGCGGGCGCGGCGGGCGCGCCGTCGGCGCCGGGTACGGCGCGGGACGCGCGCTGCTCGTCGACGAGGCCCTGGAGCGCGGCGATGCGGCTCTCGAGGATGCGCACCTGCGGGCTCGAGGGGGCGTAGACCGCGCGCTGCTGGATCAGCTGGCTCCTGAGGCTCTCGAGCTCCTGCTCCTCGGGGCTGAGCGCGATCGTGCCCGCCCGCCCGGTGCGCTCGAACACCCAGACCACGGTGGCGCGCTGGTTCCTGAGCGCCGCCTCCTCGCGCTCGAGCGCCAGGAGCCGCTCCTGCTCGCGCTGCTGCTGGGCGCGGCGGGCGTTGAGGCTGTCGGGCAGCGCGTCGACGTTCGCCGTCTTCAGTTCGGCGATCTTCGCCGACTGGACCTCGATCGCGGCGGCGAGCCGCTCCACCTCGGCCTGGAAGAACTCCGAGGTGTCGCCGGCGCGGTCGGTCCTCAGCCGCACGTTCTCCTGCAGCACGAGGTTGACGAGCTCGTTCGCCCCCTTCAGCGCGAAGTCGGGCGTGGGCGCGGTGAAGGCGACGCCGAGGATCGTCGCGCCGGGCAGGCCGCGCATCTGCGTCGCGTCGGGGGTGAAGCCGATGAACTCGATGCGCCCGGCGATGTCGCCGGCCATGCCGTTCGCCGTCATCTCCGGCTGGTCGGCGTAGAGCCCGATGCGCTCGGCGAGCCCGACGAGGTTCTCGCGCGTCATGATGCGCTGCTCGATGATCTGCGCCTGCTCGAAGGGGTTGACCTCGACCGTGGCCTGGGCGAGGTCGCCCGGGATCTGCTGCGGCTCGACGAGGATCGACGCCTGGCTGCGGTAGGCCGGCGGCAGGATCGCCGCGAGGGTGACGCCCATGGCCGAGACCAGCGCCGCGACCACCAGGAAGTAGGGCAGCCGGCGCAGGAACACCGCGAGATAGAACTTCAGATCGATGTCGGGCATCGCCCCTCCCCTTCCCGGCCCGGGCCCCGGCCTCACACGACCATCTTGAGATTGCCGTGCGTGCGGCGGTCGACCACCACCGCCTCGATCACGCCGGCGTCGACGGCGTCGAGCCCGTCGGTGAAGGCGTAGACCAGCGCGTAGTCGCAGATCTGGTTGACGAGCCGCGGCACGCCGCGCGAGGCGACGTGCACGCACTCGCAGGCCGCCGGGGTGAAGATCTCGCGCGTCGCGCCCGCGACCCGCAGCCGGTGGCGGATGTAGTCGCGCACCGCCGGCGCGGTCATGCCGGGCAGGTGGTACTCCGCCGCCACGCGCTGCGCGAACTGCACCAGCCGCGGCCGGCCGATCAGCTCGCGCAGCTCCGGCTGGCCGACGAGCACGAGCTGCAGGAGCTCGTCCTTGTCGGCGTTGATGTTGGAGAACATGCGCAGCTCCTCGAGCGTCTCGACGCTGAGGTTCTGCGCCTCGTCGAAGATCAGCAGCGTGCGCCGGCCGGCGGCGTACTCCGCGATCAGGAAGTCCTGGAACTGGGCGAAGAGCCGCACGTAGCTCGCGTCCGTGTCGGTCTGCGCCCCGAGCGCCATCAGCACCCAGTGCAGGAGCTCGCCCCGGTTGCCCTGGGCGTTGGAGATCAGCCCGACGGTCACGTCCTCGGGCAGCTGGCGCAGGAGGTGGCGCAGGAGCGTGGTCTTGCCCGCGCCGATCTCGCCGGTGATCACCGTGATCGGCGCGTGGGTCAGGAGCCCGTACTCGAGCATGGCGTAGGCCCGGGCGTGGCTCTCGGACCAGTAGAGGAAGTCCGGGTCGGGCAGGAGCGTGAACGGCCGCTCCGCAAGGCCGAAATGGGCGTTGTAGATCGTGAGGCCGCTCGACATGCCCATCTCGCACCAACGCACTCGACCGCGGGATGCGCGCCCCGCCCCACCACGGCCTCGACCGGCCGTCCCGAAGCGCTACATACCGTCATCTGCGCGGGTTATCATCCCCTTAATTTGGTAAAGGGCCGCCCCGGAGCAAGATCGAAGCGCGGCCGGGGCGCGGAACGTGCGGCCGGGAAAGCCGCGGGCGGCAGGCGCGCCAGCGGGCGGCCGCCGTGCGGAACAACCCCAGGTTGCACCAATGCTCGTTAATCATGTCATTAAAAAACAACACAATTTTGGTTGAGGTTTGCGGCGAAACATGTCTTAATGCCCGCGGCGAGGGGGCGGCCGGGGCGTCTCCCGGACCCCTGCCGGGGGAGGGACGTCGGACAGGGCGAAGGCACGGCCTCCCGCGCGCGTCGCGGGGACGGCCTGCGTCCGGCGGCGACGCATGTGGTGTTAGAGGGTCGGGTCCGTATGTCGCATATCTCCGAGTTGGACGCCGAGGCGGTCGCCGCCGCCTACGCGGCGCCGACGGCGGACGGTCTCTACCGTCGGGTGTTCAAGCGCTGGATCGACCTCGCGCTGACCCTCGTGGCCGCGCCGTTCGTGGCGCCGGCGATCGTGCTGCTCGCGCTCCTGGTGCGTCGGGATGGCGGGCCCGCCTTCTACGTGCAGGACCGGGTCGGCCGCGACGGCCGGGTGTTCCGGCTCTGGAAGCTGCGCACCATGGTGGTCGACGCCGACGCCCGGCTGGCGGCCGAGCTCGCCGCCGACCCCGTGCTCCGGGCGGAGTGGGACGAGACCCAGAAGCTCAAGAACGACCCCCGCATCACCCCGATCGGCCGGCTCCTGCGCAAGGCCTCGCTCGACGAGCTGCCGCAGCTGTGGAACGTCGTGCGCGGCGACATGAGCCTCGTCGGGCCGCGGCCGATGCTGCCCGAGCAGCGCGCGCTCTACCCCGGCCGCGCCTATTACCGGCTGCGCCCCGGCCTGACCGGGCCCTGGCAGGTCAGCGGCCGCAACGCCGTCTCCTTCGCCGGCCGCGCCGAGTTCGACGCCGACTACGCCCGGCGCATGTCGCTCGTCACCGACGTCGCCCTCATCGTCCTCACCGTCCGGGTGGTGCTGCGCGGCACCGGCTACTGAGGCCGGCGACGCCGCGCCGCACGGGCTCGGCATGACCGGCGCGGGCGTTCACGAAGGTTGAGATTCGGTTGACGCAGGCCTGAAACTTACGCATTTACAATGGCTTGACCATTTGTCCGCGTGCGGACAAGGCGCCTGCCGCGGGCCCGGCCCCTCCGGCGGCGGCGCTAACCAAGGTCGGCGGAACGCGGTTTCCCGCGGCGGCGCGGGCGGATAGGATGCGCCGGCGCGGACCGGCGGCGACGCCGGCCCGTCGTCCGTTTTTCGCCGGAGTCCCGCGCATGTCCCGCCCCCTCGGCCTCGCCCTCCTCCTCGCCGCGGCGCTGGCGCTCGGCGGCTGCGACAGCAAGGCGGAGCGGGCCGAGGCGCACTACCAGCGCGCGCTCGAGCTGCTCGCCGCCGGCGAGCAGCTCGAGCGCGCGCTGGTAG
>Ga0224722_1000992_pt1 | contig 16125 bp, 11 predicted proteins | sample Balambano_FR1_Me_FD_161646 | JGI IMG/M metagenome (GOLD analysis project Ga0224722, IMG submission 161646) | Freshwater sediment microbial communities from Lake Towuti, South Sulawesi, Indonesia - Balambano_FR1_MetaG | ecosystem: Environmental > Aquatic > Freshwater > Lake > Sediment | place... | reverse complement strand
GTCGGGGGCCGGGCTCGGGCTGGCGATCACGCAGGCGCTGGTGCGCATGATGGGGGGCGATCTCAAGGTCGAAAGCACGCCCGGCGTGGGATCGCGGTTCACCGTCCAGATGATGCTGTCGCAGCCCTTCGCGCCGCCGGTCGCGACCCCTGCGCCTGCGCCGGGCGCGGTCAGTGGCTATCGCGGGCGCGAACGCTGGGTGCTGCTGATCGACGATGATCCTGCGCACCTCGCGATGGTGGCCGGCCTGCTTGAACCGCTGGGGTTCCAGGTGCGCACGGCGCGCGATCACGAGACCGCTCTTGCGCTGGCGGTCCAGATGCAGCCCGATCTTGTGCTATGCGACGTGGCGCTGGCGGGAGAATCGGGCTGGGAAATTGCCCAACAGCTACGCCGCCGCCAAGGGCCGGCGTTGCGGATCGTGATGCTGTCGGGCGAGGTGCCGCCTGCGCGGGCGGCGGGCGGGGCAGGCCCTGCCAATGACATGTTCGTGATGAAACCGTTCGACTTCACCGCGCTGCTCGACGTCGTCGCCGCCCAGCTCGGGCTGGAATGGGTTCGCGCTGTCGATGCGGCACCGCCCGCGCCCGGGGGCGATCCCGTGTCGGCCGACCCGCCCGTGCTCGACGAGGTTGCGCGCGCCCATCTGGACGAAATCGGACGGCTGGTGCGGACCGGGCATGTGCGCGCGATCGAACGCGAGATCGACGCGCTCGCCGGTCGCGGACCCGATGCTGCCGCGCTTGCCGAACGGCTGCGCGCCTGTCTCGACAGTTTCGATCTCGCGGCGCTCGCGCGCTTTGCGGGCATGGCTGCGCAGCATGACCGCTAGCGACACCATCCTTGTCGTCGACGACAACCCGGAATCGCTGCGGTTCCTGGTCGATACGCTCGAAGCGGAAGGGATGACCGTGCTGATCGCGCGCAGCGGTGAGGCGACGCTCGAACTGCTCGATCATGCCTCCCCCGATCTGATCCTGATGGACGCCTTGATGCCGGGGATCAGCGGGCTGGAAACCACCCGCCTGATCAAGCGCAACAGCGCCACCGCGCATACTCCGGTGATTTTCCTCACCGGCCTCAACCAGCCCGATCACGTCGTTGCCGCGCTCGGCACCGGCGGGGTCGATTACGTGCGCAAGCCGATCGTGATCGCGGAACTGCTGGCCCGCATCCGAGTGCACCTCGCCAACGCGCGGCTGTCCTACCGTTCGCGGCTGGCGCTCGGACTGGCTGGGCGCAGCCTTGTTGCCCTCGATTCCAAAGGGGCGCTGATCTGGTGCACCCCGCAGGCCGAAAGCCTGTTTGCACAGATCGATCCCAACTGGTCCGCCGATTTGCGTGCATTGCCGCAGGCGCTCGCGGCGACAGCGCGACAATTGCTCGCCGAGCGCGGCTATCCCAAGGCAGGCAGCCGAATGGAGGTTCCCGACCTCGAGATTGAACTCGCGGTGCTGGAAGCCGATCGCTCGGGTGAAACGCTGATCCGGGTCACCCAGGCGCGCGAGGATAGCAAGATCGCGATCCTCCAGAAACAGGGCAATCTCACTCGCCGCGAGGCCGAGGTGCTGCTGTGGGTCAGCTACGGCAAAACCAACCGGACAATCAGCGAGATTCTCGGTATAAGCCCGCGAACGGTCAACAAGCACCTCGAACAGGTGTTCAGAAAATTGTCGGTCGAGACCCGTGCCGCCGCGACGGCGATTGCGGTGCGGTATCTATCCGACTGATCTTGCGCGGCAGGTGGGGGTCTGGCGCGCAGACTACGTCATTTGCCCACTTCCGCCGGGCCGAGAGCTTGCCAAGGGTCGGGTCAAGTATCGGGACGGGGCACGCCAGAGGTTGAAAAGGTGGATGCGGTGTCGGTGCCGCAGGCGATCAAGTTGAACATCAAGCCCGATTGGAGTGCACGATGTCAGGAACACGCGTAGGCAAGCGGATCATCGGTGCGGATGCGCCGGTAATCGTCGGCTGGGAGAACATCGGCCGGGTCGAGGGCGGTCCGATCAAGCAGTTCGTGTTCACGTGGTTCCAGCCCGTGATGCTGTTTGCCGCGATCCTGTTCTGGTATTATGCGCCCAACTGGCTCGCCGTGGCTTCGACCGCAATCGCCATCAGGCTGTCTTTCACGGTGCTGCTGCTGGCGCTCGAATGGGTGAACCCGCGCTATCGCAGCTGGCAGCTGACGTGGAAGGAGTTTGCCACCGACGTCTTTTACGTCGGGCTCGGCATGACCTTCATCGGCATGATCGAAAGCTACATCGGCGACGGCGCGATCATTGCAGCGGTGCAGGGCGCGTTCGATTGGGACAAGTTCAGCTGGTTTACCGGATTGCCCCTGCTGCTGCAGGCGGTGCTGATCTCGATGATCTTCGATCTCGGGCAATACTGGATGCACCGCGGGATGCACAACTGGTATCCGCTGTGGCTGACCCACGCGCCGCACCATTACATTACCCAGCTCAACATCAACAAGGGGGCGGTCGGCAATCCGGTCGAGCTGTTCCTGATCGGGCTGGGGATCGGCGGGTTCTTCGATTTCCTCCCGCGCGCATTTCTGCTGGCCGGGGCGATCGGGATGACGGTGTCGGTCTATCAGCACATCAACGTGCGCTTCAACACGCCGCGCTGGTGGCGCTTTATCTTCAACACGGTCGAACATCACAGCGTCCACCATTCACAGGATTACGAGGCGACGCGCAGCAACTATTCGGGCACGTGGATCATCTGGGACCGGATTTTCGGCACCTGCGTCGATGGTGAAGCCGAGGTGCTCGGGATGGAAGGCGGCAGGCGGATGGATATCGGGGAGACCATGGTGTTCCCGTTCCGCGAAGGCTATCGCAGCGCCCGCGCGCAAATCCGCCGACGGTTCGGGCACAGCGAACCGGGCGCGCGGCAGCTGGAACCGGCGGAGTGAGATCGACCGGCAGAGCGCGTCGATGTTGAGGTTGCCGGTGATCGAACGCATCTGGCGGGTGCGCGGCGAGGTTGCGCTGGATCATCCGCTGAGCGCGGCTGAAGCCTTTGCCCGGCTCGATCCGCTGTTCGCGACCGCCGGGACGCACTACGCGGTCGAAGGCGAACGGCTCACCTACACCAAACGCAACCCCTCGGCGCAGGACAAGCTCGCCACCTTCACCAGCGGCACGCTCGATGTGGTGCAGGATCGCGGCCGCGCGAGGCTTGCTTTCGACCTGTCGAGCACCGCGCTGCTGCTCTGCTTCCTTGCACCCCTCCTGTTTCTCGCCTTCGGCCAGATTGCCGAGACGGTGAATGCGTGGGAAAAAGCCGGCGCCGAGACGTCCGAAGCCGACAAGGACGAGGATGAAAAGCCCAAGCCCGTGCGCAAACTGAACCCGATCGATGAAATGCTCGGCGCGCCCGCGCCCGAAGACCCCAACGCCAAGAAAGACAAGGACGAGGAGGAGGAAGAACGCCACTCGCCGGTCGAGGCCTATGTGCTCGCCGGGCTGTTCTTCGTCATCTATCTGGTGGGGCGGGTGCTCGAACCCTGGTTGGTGAAACGGCGGCTGCGGGCGGCGCTTGCCCGGCCGACCGAGCGAGAGCGCGCACCGGCCACTCCGGCCTAGCTGCCCTAACTTTTGTGCGTCTGCGGCTGCAACGGCAATGCAAAAATGACACATAAGTCAAATGGCGCATAGAGACACTGTTCAAATCGCGCGATGACGATGACAGTCGTGTTGCAGTCCGGGGGGGGCTGCACACGGCGCGGGGAGCCTGACGCAAGCGACGATGTCAGGCCACCGGAAGCCAGGAGAGGTTCACCTTTACCCAGCTTTTCCGGGGGCATAGATGATCATCGCCAAGACATTTCCGATCCGCCGCGCACTCCTTTCCACCACTCTGCTTTCCGGCCTTACCGCAGCCGCGACGCCCGCTGCGGCGCAGGTGACCGATCCCGCACTTGCCAGCGCCGCCGCCCAGGCGGCTGATGGCGATGACGACCGGGGCGAAGCGATCCTTGTCACCGGTTCGCGGTTGCGGCGCGATTCCAACCTCGAATCGCCCTCGCCAGTGGTGAGCATCGATGCGACGACATTGCGCGGCGAACAGGAAGTGGTCGATGCGCTGCGGACGATCCCGGCGCTCTCGGCGTCGGTCTCCTCGGCGCAATCCGTCGCCCCGGGCGAACTGGGATCGGGCGGGGCGGTCGGGTCGGCGACGCTCAACCTGCGCGGGCTGGGCGCGGAACGCACGCTGGTGCTGGTCAACGGCCGCCGCCACGTCGCCGGGGTCGCCGAAACCTCGGTCGTGGACATCAACGCGATCCCGAGCTCGCTGATCAAGAGCGTCGAAGTACTGACCGGCGGGGCCTCGGCAGTCTATGGCGCCGACGCGGTCACGGGGGTGGTCAACTTCGTCCTCGATCGCGAGTTCGACGGGGTAGAGATCGGTGCGACCGGCGGGATTTCCGACGATGGCGACGGGTTCAATTTCGACGGCTTCGTCAAGCTCGGCCACAATTTCGGCGACGGTCGCGGCAACATCACCATCGTGGGCGAATACAACCGCGACGAAGGCCTCAGGTTCGGCGACCGCGCCCAGTTTCGCGACGGCAATATCGCCGATGATGGTCCCAATCCCGCCTTGCGGTTCCAACGCGGCGATCTGGGCTCGGGCACTCCCAATTTCAGCAATTTCTTCAGCCTCGCCAATGGCCGCTATCCCTATGGCTTTGTGATCCCGACCCCGGGTAGCTCGCAATATGCGCAGATTTTCCCGGCCGGGACCACGCCCACCGCTGCCGAACAGGCGCTGATCGACCGTGCGCTCGCCGCCCCCACCCGCGCGATCGGATCGCAATACGGCTTCCAGATCACTTCGGCCGGCGGCGTCATCATTCCGGCCGATTTTGCCGATCCGTTCTCCGACATCGACAATGACGGTCTCAGCGACTGCACCGAAAGCTTTACCGGGTTCAACGGGCTGTTCGACTACAACGGCTTCGGCGCGCTGGGCGGCTGCTACCTCGTCACCGAAAACGGCGTCAAGGTGTACGAGGATGACGGGCTGATCGCCGGAAATTTCAATGCCTTTGGCGGCGAGGCGACGATCTTCGACAACAACGGCTATCTGATCCCGGAGACGGAACGATACGGGATCAACATCCTCACCGATTACGATATCGCCGACGGGCTCAATGTGTTCTTCGAAGGCAAGTATTACCGCCAGGAAACCACCTTCGGCACCAACCAGAACTCGTTCTACGACCTGCTCACGATCGCGCCGGACAACCCCTTCATCCCCCCAGTGTTGCAGCCCATCGCCGATGCCGCCGGCGGGTTGTTCGTCACCCGCGATCCGACCGATCTCGGCCCCAACATCGACACCAACATTGCCGAGACGTGGCGCTTCGTTGGCGGATTGCAGGGCGATATCGACGACAACACCACTTTCGAGGTTTCGGCCAACTGGGGGCGGTATGATCTTGAAGCGATCAACCGCAACAACGTGCTCTACGACCGCTTCCTTGCGGCGATCGACGTGACCAGCGATGCCAATGGCAATCCGGTGTGCCGCAGCGAGCTCGACCCGACCGTGCGCTCGCCCTCAACCGTGTTCGGGATCCCGACCGGCGAGTTCGGATACCTCACCTTCGTGCCGGGCCAGGGGCAGTGCAAGCCCGCCAATATCCTCGGCGGACTGCCATCGATCAGCCAGGAAGCGGTCGATTTCATCACGACAACCACGATCAACACCTTCCGCACCGAACAGTTCGAATTGAACGCGCTGGTGTCGGGTGAGACCGCGATGCTGGGTCTTCCCTACGACACCATCCAGTTCGCCTTTGGCGCGCAATACCGCGAGGAAAAGAGCGCTTCCGAATTCGATCCGTTGGTGCGCGGCATCCTGCCGGTGACGACCGTGGACGGCAATGCCGGCGACTTCGTCGGCGATCTCGGCTTCTCGCAAACCTCGCTTGCCACCCCGCCCGATGAATTCGCGCAGAATTCGGGCGGCAGCTACGATGTGATCGAATTGTTCGGCGAGGTCGGGACGACTCTGGTCGAGGATGTGCCGCTGATTGCCGAATTGCGGCTCGAACTGGCGGGACGGTTCTCGCATTACAGCACCGTGGGTTCGGTGTTCACCTATGCGGTCAACGGGTTCTGGTCGCCGATCGAGGATATCCGGTTCCGCGGGACCTATTCGCGTGCGGTGCGCGCGCCCAACATCTCGGAACTGTTCGCCCCGGCACAGGCGGCGTTTTTCCGCCCGTTCGATCCATGCGACCAGACCGAGATCTACCGGCTTTCGACCAATGGCGATCCCAACGTCCAGAACCGCATCGCCAATTGCCGCGCGGACGGCATCCCCGAAGGCTTTTCTGATCCGCTGAGCGCGCGCTTTGCCGGCACGATTTCGGGCAACCCCAATCTCAAGGAGGAAACCGCCGACACCTACACCGTTGGGGTAGTGCTGCAGCCGCGCTTCATTCCCGGCCTTGCGATCACCGCCGACTATTACAACATCACTATCGAAGACGCGATCAGCACGGTGGCGGCGCAGGATGTCGTCGACAACTGCTACGACAGCAGCACCTTCCCCAATGATTTCTGCGCGCTTTTCACCCGCAACCGCGATCCTGCTTCGGCGCAGTTCCTCGGTTTCACCTCGCTCAACCTGCAAACCATCAATTTCGTCGGGATCGAGACTGCCGGTGTCGATGCCTCGCTGTCCTACCAGACCAGCATCGGCAACCACCGGCTGGGCCTTGCTGCCACCGCCTCGTGGGTGGACAGGCTCGACTTCTTCTTCGATCCGACTGACCTGACCCGGATCGATCCCGAACTGGGCGAGATCGGGCGGCCTGAATGGTCGGGCCGGGCGACTGCCACATACGGGCTTGGCGATTTCAATCTCAACTACACGCTCACCTATCTCGGCAAGATGGCGCTGCGCGGGGTGGAGATCGAGACGATCGACGCGCAATTCGGTCCGTCAGGGATGGCGGGCGAGACCTGGACCCACAATCTGGGCGCGTTCTTCACCTTCACCGGGCTCGGGCTCGAGGTGTTCGGCGGGGTGAACAACCTCTCCGACGTCAAGCCCTTCATTACCGAACGTGCCTACCCCGTCAGCCCGATCGGCCGGTCGTTCTATCTGGGTGCACGCTGGACGATCTGAGCCGCGCTGCTGGACCCGCCCCGGCCGCAAGATCGGGGCGCGGATCGGCTGCACGCACGAAACCGCTTGCCCTGCCGCCTGGCTTGGGCTGAATCCCCGCGTCACGACAGACGGGGGAGATAAGCCGCCATGACCTATTTCGGCGCGATGCAGAACGAGATCTACAATGCGGGTCTCAAGGGGATACTCCCGACCTTTCCGGTCGATTTCGCCACGCTCGAGGCGCGCGCGCATCAGGCGCTCGGACCGATGATGACCAATTACGTCGCGGGCGGCTGCGGCGATGAACACACCCAGGACCAGAACGCCGCCGCCTTTCACCACTGGGGCATGGTTCCGCGGATGATGGTCGATTGCAGCACCCGCGACCTTTCGATCGAACTGTTCGGCCGGACCTATCCCACCCCGCTGTTCATGGCGCCGATCGGCCTCAACGGCGAGGCCAGCCAGGACCGTCACGGCGATCTGGCCGCGGCGCAGGCATCATCGCTGACCGGGGTGCCGTTTTGCGCCTCGACCCTCGCGAACGACCCGCTCGAACAGGTGAAGACCGCCTGCGGCGACACGCCGGCCTGGTTCCAGCTCTACACCCCGCGCAACCGTGAACTTGCAGAAAGCCTGATCCACCGCGCCGAGGCGGCGGGCTACAGCGCGCTGGTGGTGACGCTCGACACCTGGGTGACCGGCTGGCGCCCGCGCGATCTCAATGCGTCGAACTTCCCCCAGCTGCGCGGCAAGGTGCTGCAGAACTACTTCACCGATCCGGTGTTCCGTTCGCTGCTGGCTAAGCCGCCCGAGGATGACCCGGCCGCGGCGATCTTCACCTGGGCGGCGACCTTCGGGCAGGTTTTGACGTGGGAGGATATGGCATGGTTCAAGTCGGTCACCAGCCTGCCGATCGTGCTCAAGGGCATCTGCCACCCCGACGATGCGCGCCGCGCGGTCGATCACGGGGCAGATGCGGTCTATTGTTCGAACCACGGCGGGCGGCAGGCGAACGGCGGGATCGCCACCATCGACCTTCTCGCCGATGTGGTCGCGGCGGCGGGCGACACGCCGGTTTTGTTCGACAGCGGGGTGCGGTCGGGCACCGATGCCGTCAAGGCGCTGGCGATGGGCGCGCGGACTGTGGGCGTGGGGCGGCCCTACACCTACGGACTGGCGCTTGGCGGGGCCGATGGTGCCGCCTTCGTGCTGCGATCAATTCTCGCCGAGGCCGATTTGTTGATGGCGGTCAACGGCTATCCGACGCTGGCCGATGTGCGCGCGGCAGGTGTGCGCCGAACGGCTTGCTAGACCGAATTGCAACAGCCGGGAACGAATCTGCTAATCTGCGCCTTCCAGCTATTGACACCAGTCGGGGAAACTTTCCGGTTTATTGCAATTCGGGATGGTTTTTCCACAATCTTAACGTTAGTCTGACGTGAATAACAGAACGCGATTCGGGGACGCCGACAATGGAAAGACCGACCATCTGGTCCAGCCGGCCAGATCCTATGCGCCGCACAGTTTGCATGCACGACGAACATTCGCGACGTGCGCGTTACGGGCGGCTGCGCCCGATGGAAACCCGGGCGACGCTGCTGGGGCGAATTGCCCGGCTCCTGCCGATTTACTGAACGACCGCGGTCGCGCGCCGACGGCACCTATCCCCCGGCGCGGGCGATCGTCACCAGCTTCGTATCGGTGAAGGCGAGATAGCCTTCTTCCCCGCCCTCTGATCCGAAACCGCTGTCCCCGATCCCGCCGAACGGGGATTCGGGCGATGCCACGATCAGGTGGTTGATCGCCACCATCCCTGCCCGCAGCGCGCTGCCAAGATAATGCGCCTCGTCGAGATCGCGCGAAAAGGCATAGGCGGCAAGCCCGTAGCGCAGCGAATTGGCGATCCCGACCGCCTCCTCCAGCGTATCATAAGGCACGATCCCGGCAATCGGACCGAAGGGTTCTTCGGTCATGAACCTGCTGTCGGGCGCGGGATTGGCGATCACGGTGGGTTCGAAGAAGAACCCCGGCCCGGCGATCGCTGCACCGCCGGTCACCACCTCGCCGCGATTGCCCGCGGCATCCGCGATCACCTCCTCCATCGCCGCGATCCGCCTCGCATGGGCGAGCGGGCCCATGTCGACGCTCTCGTCCGCCCCGGGATCGCCGACCTTGAGCGCGGCGGTGCGCGCGGCGAAGTCAGTGACGAAGCGGTCATAGATCTCGCGTGCGACAAGAAAGCGGGTGGGCGAGACGCACACCTGCCCGGCGTTGCGGAACTTGGTCGAGGCGCAGGCCGCAACCGCGCGTTCGAGATCGGCATTGCGACTGACGATGACCGGGGCATGGCCGCCCAGTTCGGGGGTGAATCGCTTCATCCCCGCCGCCGCCAGCGCGCCCAGATGCTTGCCCACTGCGGTCGATCCGGTGAAGCTGACCTTGCGGATCGGCGCGGCTGCGATCAGCCGTTCCGAAACTGGCCCGGGATCGCCGTAAACGAGGTTGAGCACGCCCTTGGGCAAGCCCGCATCGACAAAGCATGCGACCAACAGCTGCGCCGATGCCGGGGTGTTCTCGGCCGGTTTGAGGATCGCGGTGCAGCCCGCCGCGAGCGCGCCTGCGATCTTCTTGGCGGGCAGGTTGATCGGGAAGTTCCAGGGGGTTAACAGCAGGCTTGGCCCGACCGGGGGGTGCGACACCATGTGCGCGATCAGGTGGCTGCCGCGGGTCGGCACCAGCCGTCCGCCGCGGCGCTTGGCCTCTTCGCCGAGAAAGTCGATCACGTCGCTCGACCCGGTGATCTCGCCCATGGCTTGCGCGCGCGGCTTGCCCATTTCGGCGGTCACCACACGGGCGATGTCGCCTGCCCGTTCGCGCAGCAGTTCCGCGGCGCGGCGCAGAATCGCGTGGCGTTCCGCCCCCGGGGTGCGGCTCCACCCGGCAAAGGCATCATCGGCGGCCTTGACCGCGGCATCGAGCTGGCCGGGCGCGGCCTTGGGGCAATGGCCGATGACCTGCCCGGTCGCCGGGTTGACGACCGCCATCGTGCCAGCCTCCCCGGCAGCGATCCATTCTCCGTTGATGAGCATCTTGAGGTCGGGATAGGCGGTCATGGGCGATGTCCTCGAAGCGCCGGGCGGCGCGGGGTTGCGATCAATCTGGTGGGCGGGCCCCCGGGATGAAAGCCCCTGCGCAATGTTTCACGTGAAACATTGGCCGGTCGGCTGCCCTTGCCGGGGTCAGAAGTTCGCCCGCGGCAATCAGGCCGGGGCCGGGGTCACCACGTGCTGTTCGATCGCGCCGAAGATCGAATGGTTGGCGGCATCGCGCATTTCGATCCGCACGCTGTCGCCCGCTTGCAGGAAGGCGGTCTGCGGCTGGCCTGTGCGGATCGTCTCGATCATCCGCAACTCGGCGATGCACGAATAGCCCGCGCCGCCCTCGGCTACCGGCTGGCCCGGCCCGCCATCTGCGCCCTTGTTCGAGACCGTGCCGGTGCCGATGATCGTGCCAGCGCCAAGGGTCCGGGTTCTAGCCGCGTGGGCGACCAGCTGGGCGAGGTTGAAGGTCGCATCGACCCCGGCATTGGCTCTGCCGAAGGGCTGGCCGTTGACGTCAACCATCAGCGGCAGATGAACGAGGCAATCGGCCCATGCCGACCCCAGTTCATCGGGGGTCACCGCCACCGGAGAAAAGGCGCTGGCGGGCTTCGATTGAAAGAAGCCGAAGCCCTTCTCCAGCTCCGCCGGGATCAGCCCGCGCAAGCTCACATCGTTGACCAGCATCAGCAGCTTGATGTGGCCCGCCGCCTCGCCGGGGGAGACACCGATCGGCACATCATCGGTGATCGCGGCGATCTCGCCCTCCATGTCGCACCCCCATGCCGGATCACCGAGCGCAATGTCGCCCCGCGGCCGAAGGAAGCTGTCGGAGCCGCCCTGATACATCAGCGGATCGGTATAGTAGCTTGCTGGAACCGTGCTCCCGCGCGCCTTCCGCACCAGCTCAACGTGGTTGATATAGGCGCTGCCGTCGGCCCATTGGTAGGCGCGCGGCAGCGGCGAGTGGGCCTGGCGTTCGTGAAAGCGCTCGCACGGCACCGCCTCGTGCTCGACATCGCGGGCGAGCACTTCCAGTTCGGGCGCAATCCGTTCCCAGTCGTCGAGCGCGGCCTGCAAGGTCGGCGCGATGTATCCCGCCGCGCAGCACCGGGTGAGGTCCTTCGAGACCACCACCAGCCGCCCATCGCGGGTGCCGGTGTCGAGGGTAGCGAGCTTCATTGGGATTTCCTCTCGATCGGTTCGGACTGGTTGTCGGGGTGCGCGCGGGCAAAGGCGGGGAGCGCAAGGCAGGCCGCCTCGATCCGGGCAAGGTGCGGGCTGGCGGACATGTCGTAGGCGAACCGGCGCGCATTGTAGAGCTGCGGGACCAGCACCACCTCGAACAGGCCGGGCGCATCGCCGTGGAGAAAATCGCCCGCCTTCCCGGTCTCGGCAAGCTGCGCGAGCCGCGCCTCGACCGGCACCAGCGTGCGCGCCAGCCAGTGGCGATACCACGCGTCGATCTCGCCCTGGGTGTGCCCGAGCGGGTCCTTCAGATAGCGCAGCACCGGCAGGTTGTTGACTGCGTGGATTTCTGTGGCGATCGCATAGGCCAGTTCACGCACGGTGTAGCGCGCCTCGATCTCGCGCGGCAGCAGCGGCGGGTCGGGATAGGCCTCGTCGAGCCAGGCAATCAGCGCCATCGACTGTGCCCGGTCGCGTCCGTCCGCGGCCAGCATCGGCACCGAGCCATAGGGGTTGCGTTGAGTGAAGGCTGCGTCCTTGTTGGCACCGGTGACGAGATCAACCGGCACGTTCTCATAGGCAAGGCCCTTCAAACTGAGCGCGATCCTGAGGCGGTAAGAAGTCGAGGAACGGAAATAGCCGAAAAGCTTCATCATGCGATTATCCTCGTCATTGCGAGCGTGGCGAGGCAAGCCAGTGCCTCTTGCACCTTCGTTCGGGATTGCCGCGCCTGCTGCGCATGCTCGCAATGACGAAATAGCATCAAAACGCCGCGATGCCCGTGATCGCGCGGCCCAGGATCAACGCGTGGACATCATGGGTGCCTTCATAGGTGTTGACCGTCTCGAGGTTCACGGCGTGGCGGATGACCTGGTATTCCTCCGAGATCCCGTTGCCGCCGTGCATGTCGCGCGCCATCCGTGCAATATCGAGCGCCTTGCCGACATTGTTGCGCTTGATGATCGACACCTGATCGGGTGAAAAGCGGCCCTCGTCCATCAGCCGCCCGACCCTCAGGCTGGCCTGCAGCCCCAGCGCAATATCGCTCATCATGTCGGCGAGCTTCTTCTGATAGAGCTGGGTTGCGGCGAGAGGGCGGCCGAACTGATGGCGATCGAGCCCGTACTGGCGCGCGGCGGCGAGGCAGAACTCGGCTGCGCCCATCGCCCCCCACGAAATCCCGTAACGCGCGCGGTTGAGGCAGCCGAACGGGCCCTTGAGCCCTTCGACCCCGGGGAGCAGCGCTGCGGCGGGAACGCGCACGTCCTCCATCACGATCCCCCCGGTGGTCGAGGCGCGCAGACTGATCTTGCCCTTGATCCGCGGCGTGCTGAGCCCGACCATACCCTTGTCGAGCACGAAGCCGCGGATCGCGCCGCCATGGGCATCGGATCTGGCCCAGACCACGAAGACATCGGCGAAGGGCGAATTGGAAATCCACGTCTTGCTGCCCGAAAGCACGTAATCATCGCCGTCCTTGCGCGCCCGGGTCTTCATCCCGGCGGGATCGCTGCCGGCGTCGGGCTCGGTGAGGCCGAAACACCCGATCAGCGTGCCCGCGGCAAGGCCGGGCAGATAGCGGCGGCGCTGTTCATCCGAGCCGTAGGCGTAAATCGGGTGCATCACCAGGCTCGATTGCACGCTCGCCATCGAACGGTAGCCCGAATCAACCCGTTCGATCTCGCGCGCGATCAGGCCATAGCCGACATAGCCCGCGCCCGCGCCGCCGAATTCGGGCGGGATGGTGGCGCCGAGCAGCCCTGCGGCGCCCATCAGCGCGAACAGCTCGGGCGCGTCGGCTTCCTCGCGGAAAGCGGCGATCACGCGCGGTTGCAGCTCGCCCTGGGCAAAGCCGTGCGCGGCATCGCGGATCATCCGCTCTTCCTCGGTCAGCTGGCTTTCGAGATCGAAGGGATCGGCCCAGTTGAACGGGGCCATGGTCTCGCTCCTGGGCGCGCCATCTCGCGGCGCAGAGGATGGGGTGCCGTGCATGGCGGTGCTCCTGCGGGTTCTGTGCGCCGAGCCATCGCAGGCTTGGCGGCGCGCGGCAAGGGGGAGCGGGGCGGCTGGCCGCCGGTCGCCGAGGTCAGCCGTTGGTCAGCACTCGGCTTACCGTTTCGAGCAAATCGGCGGGCGGGCACGGCTTGGGCAAGGTCACCGCCTCGGGGAAGCGCGCGGCGAGATCATCGCTGTCGGCAGGATCGGACTGGAGGATCACCGGGATGTGATCGTCGATCAGCTTCTGCGCCAGTTCGAAGGCCAGCCCGTCAACAAGGTCGATATCGAGGAACGCCAGGTCGGGGCGTTCCTTCTGGCAGGCGAGCATCGCCGAAGATATCCCTGCATGGGGACCTTCGACTTCGTATCCCGCCTCCTCGAAGGTGTCGCAAAGATCGAAGGCGGTGACAAATTCGTCCTCAGCCACCAAAATGCGCAGCGCCATCGGTCCTCCCCCGTCAAAATGAACGACTCCCCGTTCATCCAACAGTAACATGGATTGGACGTCAGCTTTGCCTGAAACTTATCCATTCTTGCCGAATTTTTCGGAGAACCCCAGCTCGTCGCCCGTAGCGAGCATTCTGGCCTGTTCGACCCATTGGTCGCGGGTGATGCGCCCCTTGAAACGGCCCATGGCGGCATCGAACCGGGCGACGTCGTCGTCGGACCACGCGGCGATCTGCGCGAAGGAAGTGATTCCCTGATCGGCCAGCAGCGCAGCGATCTTGGGGCCGAGGCCCTTGATCCGGGTGAGATCATCGCCGCCCGTCGCCGCTGTGACCGGGGCAGGAATGGGCGCGGGGGCAGGTGCAGGGGTTGGCTCAGGGACGGGAATTGCAGCAGCCGGCGCGGCATCGATCAGCGCCTGGTTGCGGCCTGCCTTGGCCGCACCTTCGTCGAGCACGTCGCGGGCGAGCGTGGTACCATCCTCGATCACGCGGGCCTTGCGACGCGTGCGTGCCAGCACCCATACCGCCAGCACGAACAGCACCAGCGCGATCAGAATGAACGGCAGCGACACGGAAAGATCAGGGGACATAACGGGATATTCTCCGACGGGAATCGCCCGGCGCGCGGATCGCGGGGCGGCTGAGGCCATCGCCCTTAGGGTCCGGACCCCGATCCGGCAATGGCCGAGATCGACGGGAGCAGGCTGGACGTCGACCGCCGATCAGCCGCCCTTCATGCTCCCGGCAAGCGCATTGAGGCGCAGGAACTCCTGCCGCCAGAAATTGTCCTGACCCCTTGCCAGCACGCCAATCTCGGCAAAGCCGAAATCCATCATCAGTTCGTCACCGCGCAGCACCTGACCAAAGGCGGCGACCGCGGCGGCGAAGGCGAAATCGCCCCGCGGCGCGGTGGCCTCACCGAGCGCGCTGGCGGGCACCGCCTGTTCGATCAGCCGCGAGGTGTCGCCATCGGGCAGCTTGTAGCGCAGCTTGACATTGGCCGCCTCGGACAGCCGTGCGGCGGCGGCGCTGTCCGGCGCATCTTCATACCGTCTGGGCGCGATCCAGCCCTTGCCGCCCACCGGCACCACTTCGTAGATCGCGGTCACCTGATGGCCCGCGCCGATATCGCCCGCGTCGACGCGGTCGTTGTCGAATTCTTCCTCGCGCAGTGCCCGGTTTTCATACCCGACGAGGCGATACTGGCTGATCACCGCGGGATTGAATTCGACCTGGATCTTCACGTCCTTGGCGATCGTGAACAGGGTCGACTGCATTTCCTCGCCCAGCACCTTCTTCGCTTCAAGCGCGCTGTCGATATAGGCGTAGTTGCCGTTCCCCTTGTTGGCGATCTGCTCCATCATCGCTTCGTTGTAATTCCCGGTGCCGAACCCCAGCGTGGTCAGCGTGATGCCGGTGTCGCGCTTGGCCTCGATCAGTTCGATCAGCGCGCCGGTGTCGGCAACGCCGACGTTGAAATCGCCGTCGGTGGCAAGGATCACGCGGTTGACCCCGCCGCGAACGAAATTGTCCTCGCCGATCCGGTAGGCCAGTTCGATGCCTGCGCCCCCCGCGGTCGATCCGCCGGCTTCGAGGGCATCGAGCGCGCGGCGAATGCGTGCGGTATCGCTGGTGGGTTCGAGCACCATCCCCGCCGCGCCGGCATAGACGACGATTGCGACCTTGTCCTGCGGCCCAAGCTCGCCCGCCAGCCCTGCGAGCGCAGTCTTGACCAGCGGCAGCTTGTCGGGCGCGCCCATCGAGCCTGATACGTCGAGCAGGAATACAAGGTTCGCCGCCGGACGCGTCTGGCTGTCGATGTCATAGCCGCGAAGGCCGATGCGCATCAGGTAGGTGCCCGGGTTCCAGGGGGTTTTTGCAAGATCGGTCGTCACAGTGAACGGCTGGCTGCCGTCCGCGGGCCGGGCATAGTCGTAGCGGAAATAGTTGATCATCTCCTCGGTCCGCACCGCGTCTTGCGGGGGCATCATGCCCTGGGTGAGAAATCGGCGGGTGTTGGCATAGGCACCGGTATCGACGTCGACCGAGAAGGTCGAAACCGGCTCGGCCCGCGTCAGCTTGACTGGGGAGACCTCGCGCCCGTCATAGCGTTCGTTGCCCGGATCGGTGGGCACGATCACGGGCGGGGCATAGTAGAGGCTGGCAGTGCTCGCATCGGCGGCGCGGCGTTCGGCCTCGCCTCTCGGGCGCGCCGCGCCGGTCACCACGATCGGGGCGGCGGGTGAGACGTTGGC
>Ga0224722_1000991_pt1 | contig 16126 bp, 10 predicted proteins | sample Balambano_FR1_Me_FD_161646 | JGI IMG/M metagenome (GOLD analysis project Ga0224722, IMG submission 161646) | Freshwater sediment microbial communities from Lake Towuti, South Sulawesi, Indonesia - Balambano_FR1_MetaG | ecosystem: Environmental > Aquatic > Freshwater > Lake > Sediment | place... | reverse complement strand
ACGAGAAAAGCTTTTAACTTAACTGAGCTACAGCCTTTTTCAGGCTGATGGAGTCCAAGAAATGGGGTGCAGGGGCAGAACCCTGGACGGGGAGAAAGCCCCCACACCCCCTGTCCCTGACCAGAGTGGAAAAAGCGATATCTTTATCCAACTTCGGCAGAAGCTGTAAGAAGGTGTTTGAAAAGTATTAAAAGTGCTGCGTCACCCCCTCAATCCCCCAATGCTGAAGGACTTCCGCACCTAAATTCGGCTTGGTTCCCCCCAGAATTGGGGGGCGAGAGGGGCGGTTCGGGTCGCAATGGCGACTTTAAAAACATCCTTTAAGGTATCGACATCTCATCGAATGCTGAATTTGAGTGCTCAGGCTGAAATCAAAGCTTCATGCAAAGAACCCTGTAAAAGTACTGACTGTTTCCGTAGGCTCAATATGCCCACCTCTTCTACCGACGTAACATTCGGGTCGCAAAATTATAAATATTTGCCTGAGCTTGCGCTGAACGATCGGAAAATACGGTTCTTCTGTGGCGTCCCACTATGGAGTAACCCGATACACAGCGAGAAAAACCTTGAGTGGAATTGATGCGACACAACCCCTAAACATTTTGCGACGTAGATAAGATTAGAATCCCCAGGATCAGGACGATCGCCATTCCACTCAGCACTCCGTAGGACAGTCTGAGCCAACGATTTTTCCAAAGAGGGCGATCGAGTTTAGGGTTCATAGGAGAAGGGGGGGTGTAGAAGCTTGGCGGAGCTGTGTCTCGTGTGTATCTAATGTCTAGAGTAAGGCAGCTAGTGAGCTTGAAGGGAAGCGTAAATTTTTCTTTAGAAAGGCTTGACCTTTAGGAAAGAAGTAGTACATTTGTATGATTCTTGTTCGTGGTTCTTGAGCCACTTTAAGCCAATGGTTCAGCAAATCCTGCGTTTGTTTGACAATTCCCTTGCTGAGGAATTGACTGTTGAGGAACTGACTATCAAGGAACTGACCGAGGAGCGCATTACTGAGGAGCACATTACTGAGGAGGGCATGGAGGAACGCCTCTTTGAGGAACGCCTCTTTGAGGAATACCTTGAGGAATACCCTGATGACTCTCTCGATGAACAGGATGAATCGTACCTTGTGACGGGAACTCTACTTCAGGAAACTCAGCAGCTTTTCCATTCTGATGGCTCTGAAGCTGAGCTTGTTGCCCTGATCCACAAGGCGATCGACGCAATTCATCAGATGTGTGACCAAACAGATGTGTAACCAGACGAACGCGCCTCACTAAATCGATCGGCTTCAACCTGTCAACTTCAACCCATACGCTTCTAAGATTCTTCCTTGGCTACCTCCGCTTCCAGAGCTTCCTGAAGATAGAGCTGCGCTAAGCGATCGTAAATTCCTGCACCAATGTACATTGGGTATTTGTGCGATCGGCTGTAGACCCAGACCAGTTCATCCAGGAGGTAAATTCTGACATCTTCTGTCCACTTTTTGCACTGGGGCATCAGAGACTTTGCCGTTTCGAGGGCATCCGTCCATCGCTCAAATTCCTCAGTATAGTGGGGTGTGACAACCTTGAACATTCAATAATCCTGCCAACTTCTGTAAATGCGATCGGCTTCTGCAATTGATTAAGCTGATTATATCGCTGACTTCTAATGCCTGGAATTTCAAATGCCTTTATAGGCTAGAACTTCTTTTGCCGGAGACCGATCGCCTGTGCAGGAAATTCGTCTGGGAGCATCCAGCAAAATGATCGAGAACCCATAGTTTTTGTAGAGACTCATAATTCGATCGGTTGCCTGGTTGGAAGCGACAACGGGTCCGCGATGACTGGCTAACCATGCCGCCAATCTCACCTGATCCTGCCATTTAAAGTCCTTAGCACTGTATTTTGTAAATTCTACGTCGTAGGGTGGATCTGAATAAATAAAGTCTTCGGGTTGGACAGAAATATTAACGAAATCGTCTGCTGTAAACGACCAGTTCTGGAAAATTGTGGAGTAGCTCGTGAAATTCCTAATGTAATTTATCGTCTTATAACGTCCAAAAGGAACATTAAATTGATTGCTGTTATTAAATCGACAAAGACCATTAAATCCTGTTCTGTTTAAGAAATAAAACAGTTTTGCTGCTTTCAAGCTATTTGCTTTGCCGCTGAGAATTAGCTGATTAAATTCTAACCGACATTTATAATAATATTCTGCATTATTTTCTAAAGGAATTTCAAGATGAAATCCTTTCTTCAGCCAGCGATAAAAGTTGATCAGATGAGGATTAAGGTCATTTAAGATAGCCTGACCGGGCTGTAACCCCAGCGCAACTGCCATACCCCCGACAAACGGTTCCACCAGCCTGTGGCTCGAATAGGGTTGCCACATCTCTAGAAGTAAAGGAACAAGCCATCTCTTTCCACCAGCCCATTTAAGAGGCGGTTGAACACATTCACAATTGACAGTAGCAGCTTTTACCAATGAATCTGCTCCTTAATTTACCCAACTAAATATGCGGATTGAAGCCGGATCAGAAGTAATACTTCCGTACATAATTCTATCGCTAAAGTTCAGAATCAATCTCACCGGAAACCAAGTTTAGAGCAATATTTCTCTTGCTGCTCACTGCTTTGCAGAACATTGATCAGTTTCACTAATCGTTTAGTCCTGCAATTGATCCGGTTTAATTATTTAGAGAAGCGAGAAAAGGAAACAGAAGAAGCTACAAACCTGAAATTGTTCGTCACGACCTCTGATTTCTTGAACTTCACAAGCTCAAACTTCACAGGCTTGAACTTCACAAATCGGAAGGGTTTTTCAGGCGGCGACAGCAAATCGATCGCGGAATACTCACGCCCATTGCCAGATCCGAGCTGCCTGAGAGGGTAGCCCCCATGAAGGTGTATGAGGACAGCAATTCAGACTTCTGCAAGTAAAAAGGAGTCAGTTTAAAATAGAGGTCAACCGAATCGATCGCGAACTCTCTGATCGAGCAGTTTTTCAAAGACTTCCTCAATACAGTTGACCTTGTCCGATCGATTGAATTCGCTCTATCACTCGCCCTATATTGATTAGATATTGATTAGAAATACTGAGCTTCTATCTGTATGACTTCTAATTCACCCTCTATGGGGGATTCATCTGGCGAAATCGCCTCAGCAGTAGAGTTAAATTTAGAGCAGTCGCCTAAACATGATGCCCCCTTTCCAGTGGTCGGCATTGCCGCCTCTGCAGGTGGGCTGGAAGCCTTCAGACAACTGCTGAACCATCTGCCGAGCGATACCGGAATGGCTTTTGTGTTGATTCAGCACCTAGACCCTAATACTGAGAGTTTGCTGCCGGAAATCCTGGGGCGGGTGACTTCGATGCCAGTCAATCAAGTCCGGGACGGGATGAGGGTAGAGCCAAATCAAATCTACGTGATTCCGCCCAACGCGAAAATGACGTTAGCGGACGGCGTGTTGCAGCTTGCGCCCCGCGAAAAAATTTATGGCAAATATATGCCGGGTGATGCGTTTTTTAGCTCGCTGGCAGGGGATCGGGGTCAGAAATCGATCGCAGTCGTGCTCTCAGGGACGGATGGCGATGGTTCGCTGGGCTTAAAGGCGATCAAAGCGGCGGGTGGCGTGACCTTTGCTCAATGCCAGGGGACAGCCCAGTTTGACGGAATGCCGAATACGGCGATCGCAACGGGCAGTGTTGATTTTGTGTTGCCGCCTGAACACATTGCTGAGGAACTGGGAAATCTCAGTCGCAATCCCTGGATCGCTCGTCCAGTCTCGCCGGAGTCGATTGAGGCTCCTGAAAGTGAGGATGCGCTGTCCACGATTTTTTCGCTGCTGCGATCGATCACAAGCGCTGACTTCAGCCTCTATAAACCCTTTACTCTCAATCGGCGGATTTATCGGCGGATGCTGCTGTATAAGCTCGAACGCCTGGAAAATTACGCTGCCCATTTGCGATCGCATCCCGCTGAAGTCAAGGCGCTGTATGAGGAAATCCTGATTCATGTCACCAGTTTCTTTCGCGACCCGGAGGCGTTTACCCTGCTGCAAACCCAGGTCTTTCCCATCATCGCCCAAAATAAGTCTGCAGAATTTCCGATTCGGATCTGGGTGGCAGGCTGCTCAACAGGTGAAGAAGCCTATTCGATCGCCATTGCGCTGCTAGAGTTTTTAGAGGCGAGATCGACCCAGCCGCTGATTCAGATTTTTGCCACTGACATCAGCGAAGTGGCGATCGACAAAGCAAGAATCGGCATTTATTCCGAAAATCAGATGGTGGAAGTTTCACCAGAGCGGCGGCGCAAATACTTTAACAAGCTGGAAGACGATCGCTATCAAATTAGTAAGTCGGTGCGCGAGCACTGTGTATTTGCCCGTCAAAACCTCGGCAGCGATCCGCCCTTTTCTAACCTGGATTTGATTAGCTGCCGGAATGTGCTGATTTATATGGGTGAAGTGCTACAAAAACGCATTATGCCCATCTTTCACTACAGCCTGAATCCCACGGGTTTTCTATTCCTGGGCACCTCGGAGGGAATTGGCAAGCATTCCGATTTGTTTACGCTGATCGACAGAAAGTACAGAATCTATGCCAAGAATGTCACTGCCAATCGTCCTGCGTTTGCCTTTGTCACCAACAATTATTCGACCGCCAGACCGCCCGATGCTCAGTCGCTCATTCCGCCGACTGCTGAGGGGTCTGACCTCCAGCGAACAATGGATCAGCTCATTCTGAATCACTATGCGCCCACGGGTGTAGTGGTGAATTCCAAGATGGAGGTGCTGCAACTGCGGGGAGAGGTCGATCGCTACCTCAAGCTCGTTTCAGGTGTGGGCAATCTCAACCTGTTTAACCTGGCGCGGGACGGCTTGCTGGTGGAGCTGCGCGCAGCGGTTCATCAGGCACAGCGGCAGAATTTGCCCGTGCGGAAGACGGGGTTACAAATTACCGAGGGCGACGGGTCGCAGATGGTTGATCTTCAGGTGATTCCTTTTCAGGCTCCATCTGGAGAGGCTCACTTTCTGGCACTGTTTGAAGAAGCCTCCCCTCCGCCAACGGTGACTAATTCCAGCCCCAGCACTTCTGAAACGCCCCAGGGAGATTTAGATCGAGAGATTGCGCGACTGACTCAGGAACTGGCAATTGCGATTCAGGAACGAACCGTGATGCAGGAATATCTGCAAGTCGTGATTCAAGAACAGGAACACATCAATCAAGACCTGAAGGTTGCCAACGAAGAAATTTTGTCGAGCAACGAGGAGCTGCAAAGCACAAATGAAGAGCTGGAAACTGCCAAAGAGGAAATTCAGGCAACCAACGAAGAACTCAACACCACCAACGCAGAACTTCGCAGCCGCAATTTTGAATTACACCAGCTCAACAACGACCTGATCAACCTGCTTGCCAGTATCAATGTTCCAATTTTGATGCTGTCTAATGATCTCCGGATTCGGCGGTTCACGCCATCGGCGCAGCGATTGTTCAACTTTATTCCCACCGATGCCGGACGACCCCTGAGCGATATCCGGGCGAATCTCAACATTCCTGATCTGGAAGCTCTGATTCTGGAAGTGCTGGACACGCTCAGCGTTAAAGAGCGAGAGGTTCAAACGCAAGGTGGACACTGGTATAACCTTCGCATTCGTCCGTATCGCACCACAGAAAACCAGATTGATGGGGTCGTTTTGGTGTTGCTCGACATTGATGCCCTCAAGCGCAGTGCCGAGACGCTGGAAGCCGCCCGCAACTATGCCGAAGCGATCGTCGAAACCGTCCAAGTTCCGCTAATTGTGCTGGAATCGGACTTTCGCATTAATAAAGCCAATCGATCGTTCTACGAGACGTTCCAGGTTTCACCGCCCGAAACCGCGCAGTCGCTCTTGTTTGAACTCGGCAACGGTCAGTGGAATATTCCCAAACTGCGATCGCGGCTAGAAAATACTTTGACCAGCAGCAATGCACTCATCCACAACTTCGAGGTTGAGCATGAGTTTGAGCAGATTGGGCAGAAAACCATGCTGATCAACGGCTGGAAGCTGATTGCAGACGGAAACATGCATCGGATCCTGCTGGCAATCGAAGACATCACCGAGCGCAAGCAGTATGAATGGGAGCGATCGCAGCTTTTAAGTCAGGAACAGGCTGCCCGGCAACAGGCAGAGGCTGCCAATCTCGCCAAAGATGAATTTCTCTCCAATCTCTCGCATGAACTTCGCAATCCGCTCACTGCCATGCTGGGCTGGGCACAGGTTCTCCGCAGCCGCCAGCCCGACGAAGCAATTCTGGCTCGTGCCCTGGAAATCATGGAGCGCAGTGCCAAACTGCAAGCGCATTTGATTGACGATCTGCTAGATATTTCAAGGATTACCAGCGGCAGGCTGCAGCTCAACACCCAGCCCGTTGATCTGGTCTCTGTGGTGGATCTGACGATCGCCTCTGTGCAGTCTGCGGCGGAAGCAAAAGCAATTCAAATCGTGTCGCAGCTTACCTCTGCCCCCATTTTGGGCGATCGCGATCGCTTGCAGCAGGTGGTGTGGAATCTGCTCTCGAATGCGCTTAAATTTACGCCAGAGGGCGGACGAGTGCAAGTGACGCTGGAACCTGCGCAAAGTCAAGCTGAGCTGCGTGTTCGCGATACCGGACAGGGAATTCCAGCCGATTTGCTCCCTTATGTGTTCGATCGCTTTCGTCAGGGGGATTCTAGCAGAACCAAAAGCAGTCAAGGTCTGGGATTGGGGTTAACCATTGTTCGGCATATTGTGGAGCTGCATGGCGGCACGGTGCGGGCAGAAAGTCTGGGCGAAGGACAGGGAACGACGATGATCGTCCGATTACCGCTGCAATCGATGCTGCCGGAATTGAGTCCACCCAGCTTAGAACCGACAACCGCAGAACCGACTGTTCAGCCGGGTCAGGAGATTTCCCTGCAAGGCTTACAAATCCTGACAGTCGATGATGATGAGAATAGCCGCGCCTTAATCCAATTCCTGCTGGAAGACGCAGGCGCAACCGTGACGGCTGTTTCCTCGGCAGAAGCCACGATCGCCGCTTTGACGACATCCCCAAACCCATATGATGTGTTGTTAGCCGATATTGGAATGCCCGATGAAGATGGTTTCTCTTTGATTCGTCGAATTAGATCGCTTGCGCCTGAAGCCGGGGGACAAATTCCGGCGGCGACAATCACTGCCTATGTTAGCGGTCGAGAACAGCAGCAAGCGATCGAGGCTGGTTTCCAGCGGCACATGTCAAAGCCCATTGACGCGACTCAACTAATTTTGATGGTTGCGGATCTAGCGGGACGAGTGGGGAATGCCTGACGCTTGACATGGACAGTAGGGGGTTTCAGCCCTGTATTCCGTCCTAACCCAAAGGACGATCGCTCTATCAAACAGGTTCTTCATCGAGAATCTGAATCAAAAATCTGAAGGCAAAATGATGTGAAACCGGGAGTCGATCGCAATCTTTTTCTGACGCTGCAGTTCGCCTAGCAAGCGCGTAACGGTGACTCGACTGGTACAGCAGGCACTTGCAATTTCTTCGTGGGTGAGCCGAATCTTGAGTCGCACTCCGTTCACTAGAGGTTCTCCCATTTCCTGTTTCAGCAGGCGCAGCAGCAGATAGAGCCGTTGACGCACGCGCCGCTGTCCGGCGATCGACATCAAAGCTTCCATTTGTTGAAAGCGTTTATTCAGCTTAGGCAGCAGCAGTTGAGCGAGCTGGGGAGAAGCCTGAACTTCAGCCATTGAAAACTGCAAGAGCTGCACATCCGTTAGCGCGGTTGCCTGGTAAACGGGCAGAAAAGACGAACCTGTACCAAATAGCATCAGAGGTACAAGCAGCCCCAGCAGCACTTCCTCGTTTTCCTCAGTCAGAGTATGAATTTTCACCAGTCCTTCCCGCACCAGCCACAGGTTCTGCAGATTGAGCGAAATGGCTTCGCCTCTGGCATAGCTCAGAACGGGGCGATTGTCTTTGAGAAGCAAATCGTGGGGATCGATCGACTGGCGATCGTCCTGTTCTAAAAAACTGTCCTGCTGCGGAAAAGCCGAATTCATCTGAGCATTTGCTTCTCGCACAATCCAGTGCAGCGAAATTTGCGCTTTGTCTGAATTATCCTGGTTTGGATTCGAAGAATCTGGATTAAGAGAATCCGAATTGAGCGAAACAGAAGTGGTAATGGTCAGATGAACGGGAACCCGGTCGTTGGGTTGAAGCCAGCATGACCAGGTACAGGGACGATTTTCCTGCACGATTTGCAGCAGCTCTGTGCGAAACCATGTCCGCTGCCCCGGCGGCACAAACGTCAACAGCAGCTTACCCACAAGCTGAGACTGCGGCAGATTGAACAGGCGGGCTGCCATCAGGTTTGCTTCCTGAATTTTGCCGTCTTTTGTGGTGATGAGATATGCCTCAGGAATCTGGTTGATCAAATTCGCATAGTAGCGACGCTGCACAGATGCCTCTTCAAGCATGAGCGCAATTCGATCGCTTTGCTGGCTCAGTTCTTCCTGGGCAACCTGCAGTGCCTCAGCCGCTATTCCCACCTCTTTCCACACTGAGTCAACCACACTGGAAGATAGACCTGTGGGTTCGTCAAGATTGGCGTAGAGTTTTTCTAAACGACTGCTTAATGCACCAATTTGTCTTGTAATTGAGCCTGTGCGATTGATCATTGTAATTTTCTTGTTGATGAAAAACGTAGTTTGACCACCAGGACGAGACAGACTAAATCTCTCACCTAACCCCACAATTTAGATTTCCCAGAAACAATTTAAGCCTTGACAGGTTGATCAATTTGCTGCGTTTTATTCTGCATCTTTCAGCTTTTTTATTGAGCTGCAGTTATTGAGTTTTAGTCATTGAGCTGCAGTTGATTGAACAATGCGTGGGTGGCGATCGGTTTGATTGAGGCTTTAAAACCTCAATATTGAGGTTTTATTGATGTGATTAGAAGACGTCTTGTTCTATTCACGTTTTTTCAACGGGCATTTCTTGATAGCAATGGCTACAGTGCCAGTGAATTGTTCCTGAACGAACATGGCGCAGCAAGATGTTTGAGCAGCAAGGGCAGTGAAGTGTATCAAGTATCAATTGATTCAAAGTTATAGAGCTACTCTGCTGATTGCACCCTATGGTTAATTCTTGAACTGACATGATTACACCCGGCTTTGCTAAATTGCTTCAAAACGCAAACCTACACAGTGCTCGTAACAGAGCAGAGGGTAGGTGAGAAACGCTCTTGGGGTTCTATTGAATGTGTAGATAATTTGTAGATAAAGATAAGATGCCATACTCTTCCGAAAGAGTGTGTTCTAGCTTGTGTTGCAGTTGTGTATAAGTTGTATAGGTTGCGCTAAAACACTCCAAAGTCATAGACAGTGCTGAGCTTTATTTCCTGATAGAAGTTTCAGTTTGAGGGTCGGCGGTAGAATTAAATTTTCGATTGGGAGCGTTATTGGTATTGCTTATTCACCATGACAAATGGAGGGCGAATGACGGACGACTCCCTCATCTCTCGTTATTTCCACCGACCTATTTCTTCAACAGATCATCGCTCGATTTCTGAACCAACATGAATCAAGATGCGACGATCGCTCCCCAAGCCTGCACGATCGCCAGCAGATCAGGGGGAAGCTGATTGGCAACAAAATCGACGTACTGAGTTGTGCCAGTTTGGCTGGTGAGGGTGATGGTGATGGCGTCTGCGGTGGGTTGACCAGAAGCGTAGCTGAGGCGATCGAACGCCTGAAACCGCTGCAGCAGCTTTTCAAACTGTTGGACTTGCGCTTTTGATACCTGATGGATGTGGGGCGAGAACGTTGACTGGTCTGCCCGCAGCAGCGATCGAATCACCTGACCGCTTTTCAGCAAGACGGTTTCGTAGGTATATCCGGCAATGTCACCACTGGCAGTCGAGCGAAACAGCACCTGATCTTCCAGAGGAGCAGTCAGTCCAGAGAGAAACCGAACCCCATCCAGGCTGGCAGTTGCAAAGCGATTTAAGCGAATTTCTGAACCGTCTCCGTTGGAGTGATAGACCCAGCTTTTGCCGTTTCCGAAAACCACTACGCGCCAGCCAAAAATTGCGATTTGAGGACACATTGCGGTTCCGGTTTCGATGCCCAGACAGCCATCCCAGGTTTTTTCCTCAGCGTAGGTAATGCGCAGCCGCTCAACCGGAATGCCCGATTCACGAGAAGCCGCCGCTAAAATTCGATCGCTCACTTCCTCTGGCAAAGCCGTCTGCCCGGTCTGGCTTTCCTGCCGAATGACCTGACCTGTGCTGTCCGTGCGATAAATCCAGGTTTGGGAGCCGTCTGTAACCGTGACGCGCCAGCCCGGTACGAGTGCTGTCGTGCAGAGTTCTGCGGGTCCGCCCAGACCCAAACAGCCATCTTGCCAGGTTTGTTCTGTGACGGTCACGACTCGCAGCCGTGAAGCCGGAATGCCTGTCTCGCGAGCAATCGTGCGCCGGACTCGAATCCGAACCGATCGCGGAGCTTGGGACTGCTCTCGTTCGTTGGTACTGCTGGAATTCTGGCTGGAGTGCAGCCCGTTTAAGTTAAACGGAAACGGAAATGCGGCAGCAAGCTCGAATTGAGCCGTCAAGACCACTGTGGTCAAACAGGCGATCGAGGCGAGACGCGACACAGACGAATGACGCATAGAAGATCTCCAGAAGGATGCTGTCACCCCAAATCTGACTCCTGCCACCGTAAATCAGTTTCCACGCCTCAGCAAAAGCGGTTACAGAAATTGAATCAGCACCGCCCCGAAAAAAATTGCGGCGATCGGGCACATCCGGCAACCGACTCCGTCTAGAGGCATATAGGACAGGACTGAGACGCTAACCATTCCCAAAATTGGCAAGCCGCAGTCTGCCGGGTGCAATGCCGTATATCAAACGCTTGTAGGGCTTGAGCTTCTCTACAGCTCGTTTTTCGCTGCTCATTCGCGCGATAGCGCAACAACTCGGTATATCAGAACACGGGGAACAGGTATGTCAAGCTTTGCTGGAGTGAATCTGAAACAGGCTAGACCCATTGCGGTAGACACTCAAACTCGCATCGCCACAAACCACAGCGAGACAGGTGAGGTGATGCCCAATCATCTTTATCGATTCCGCTTAAACCAACGCAGCAGTCTCAATCTCCGATTAAAAGGGGGAGATGCAGGGGTGGAACTGATTCAAGATCGAAATCGGAATGGCAAAGTCGATCGCAATGAGGTCATTGGGCGATCGGCTCAGGTGAATGGTTTGGAGAGTGGAAAACTCAAGCAAGAGTTACGCCAGGGCACATACTTTGTGCGTGTTCTGGGAAACGGTGAATCGGCGCAAAGCTTGGCTCAAAACTACCGCCTCATGCTGTCAGCCATGCCCGTTCAATCCGCAGGCAATTCGCCCAAATCTGGATTTAATACCTGGTCAGCAACCCGCGATCGAAAGCGAACCGCACAGACCCAGCAGCAACCCTACCGACTGCACACTAACGAAACCGGACAGGTTTTCGTGAAGCCCGACCCCAGCACCCGCAGCTTATCCCGCAATTCAAACCGGAACTCGAACAGCCGTCTGCGGCAGGTGCAGGTTGCCCCCGATCGATGGAATGCCAGCTTTATTAACCGCAATCGCAACAACGTCGCCAATTACCGCACCTATAATTTCAATCGAGCAGACTTCACGACCGACCTGGGCAGCCAGGGCAAGAACGGCACAGTCATCGCACGACTGCGGCAGAATTATGGCATGGGCAGCCCCAATAAGAGCATTCGAACCCGCCACTTTGCCATGCAAGCCTGGACCAGAGTTCAGCTTGAAGAAGGCAAATTCTACAAAATTACCAGCCGCTCAGACGACGGAACGCGCTTTTTGTTCAAGAAGCCCGGCAGCGATCAAACTTTGACTGAAATCAGCGGCGATTGGCGGAACCGCACGACGAAAGACGCACCCTGGTCACAAACGCTGGTGGCAGGAGAAGGAGGCAACCTTGACTTTTATGTGCAGTACTACGAGCGGGTGGGTGCTTCCACGATTGATGTGACGCTAGAGCAAGTGCAGTTCACGAGCCGCGTTACCTCCAGTTCTGCAATTAACCTCCGTAGCCAGCCTTCGACAGTTGGCAATACCCCGATCGGCAGTCTTGCTGCGGGAACCAGTTTTTCGATCGTGCGGCAGGTGCGCTCCGCCAACGATGCCAACTATCCCAACTGGTATGAAATCAGCACCACGGACGGCAAACGGGGCTATGTGGCAGCCGACAGCAGCCTGGTCGAGCTTGCGGGCAACAGCAATCTGGCGACGATCGGCACGGGTGCGCCTCCAGCCAACAATCCCACCGTTCCCGCCCCTGTGCCAACGCCCCAACCCACGCCGCAGCCCCCTCTACCCGGCACAGGCAGCACAGGCGGGACCGATCGCAAAACGTTTAGCTTCTCGACCACCTATCCCAGCGGCTATTCCTACTTCAAGCAGGACTTAGCGGAGATTAATAATCCGACCTATTATTCCAGCAGCTACAAGCCGATGATCGAAGAACTGGCGCTGCGTTACGACTGGCTTCAGCCTTCGGTGATTGCGGCGATTGGCTCGCGGGAATCTGCCTGGGGCTTGCTGCTGTCTCCCAGAGGACCGAGCGGCACGGGCGATGGCGGATATGGGCGCGGCATTATGCAGATCGACGCTGAATTCCATCCTGAATTTATTAGCACGGGCAAATGGACTAATCCAAAGGAAAATCTGACCTACGCCATTGAAAAGGTGCTGGTTCCGTACTACAACTCGCTCGATCGCAACACAAACCTTCAAGGTCAAGAGCTGCTGCGTGCTACCCTGGCTGCCTACAACGCTGGTCCCGGAAACGTGCTGGCTGCATACGATCGAGGACTCGATGTCGATTACTACACCACCGGACGCGACTATGGGCGAGATGTGCTCGATCGGGCAGGGTGGTTCCAGCTTCAGGGATGGGTTTAGGCGCAATCCTTAACTCTTTCTCAAGAAACGGCGATCGTCTTCAATCCAGCGGTATTGTTAAAACAATTCTTGCGATCGCGTCTGCTTCGATTCAAGTGAATCTCTGTCCGTGAATGACCTATCGGTAAATAACTTTCGGTAGGTGATTTGTAGGTGAATGTCAATCTAATCTCAGTCTCATCAGGGCGCATTAATCTGCGTCCTTTTATCGTTGCGTATGATGATTTAATAGAAAGTCCTACGCTTGGGTGAATAACAAGCACAAACAATGAAAAGCAGTAAAAAAGAAAACGAAGAAAAGAACGCTCCAACATCAGCAGAAGCGCAGAATGGTAAGAAAGATAAACAGACTGCTAAGAAAAACAAAAAGGATAAGAAAGAAAAAAATACGATCGCACAAACCCACGAAATTAACGGTGCTGAACCTTTGACGGCTCGATCACTTCATCAAACCAGAGTTAAATTGGGAAAACTTTCGTCCCAATTTTATGAACAGGAACTTTTGCGTCTGCAAACAGAGCTGGTGAAATTGCAGTATTGGGTCAAGCATCAGGGACTCAGGGTGGTGATCATTTTTGAGGGCAGAGACGCGGCTGGCAAAGGGGGCGCAATCAAGCGGATCATTGAAACTCTGAATCCGAGAGGCTGTCGGGTGGTGGCGTTGAGCAAACCGTCAGACATTGAACGAACCCAATGGTACTTTCAACGCTATGTTGCCCATTTGCCTGCTGCGGGTGAAATTGTTCTATTCGATCGAAGCTGGTACAACCGCGCCGGAGTGGAGCAGGTGATGGGATTTTGCACCGAAGCGGAATATCAGGAGTTTATGCAGTCCTGCCCGGAATTTGAGCGAATGCTGGTGCGTTCTGGCATTATCTTGCTGAAGTACTGGTTTTCGGTGAGCGATGATGAGCAGGAGCGTCGCTTTCAGGCGCGGGTCAAAGATCCGGCAAAACGATGGAAGCTCAGCCCGATGGACATTGAAGCTCGCGATCGCTGGGAGGATTATTCCAGAGCGAAAGACACAATGCTGGCACATACCAACATTCCTGAAGCGCCCTGGTTTACTGTTGAGGCTGACGACAAAAAGCGATCGCGCCTGAACCTGATCCACCACATCCTCAGCAAAATCCCTTATGAAGACATCACGCCGCCTGCTCTGGAACTGCCGCCGAGACGATCGGGAGAACACTATGTGCGTCCGCCTTTGAATGAGCAGTTTTTTGTGCCGCTAGTCTATTAGGGGGACAAGCTTCTGAAGGGAAACAGACTGACCCGCAGCCAGGGATCTGTGATGCTTCCTGCGAGCCTGCCATTGCCTGAATCGCCTGTAGTTCCAATACACACCTCACAGAAATCTGTATACAGCCTTTTCCAGGCGAGTGGAGTACAAAAACGGGGTGCAGGGGCTTCGCCCCGGTGTGGGGACACAGCCCCCACACCCCCTCGTACCTTGAGAGAGTGAAAAAAGCTATAAAGACTTGTTGAACCTTTGATAAAGTTTCAGCACAATTACCGTCAACTTGCTGAATTGGTCTTGCGGTGCGAAGAATATCGCTGATAATTTTCTCGTAACGATCGCTGTTGCTTACGTACTTATACTTATGCCCCGGCAGAGCCAGCATCTACCGAGACCGCTCATTAGCAATTCACCTGGCGATTTACCTGAAGTCGTTTATTCTTCCACAAGCCTGCTGCGCCAACCCCTGAAACTGATGGGTGCAATGGGGCGAGACTTGTTGGCGGCGCGAGAGCTAGCGTGGCGTCTACTGGTGCGCGATATTCGTTCCCAGTATCGGCAGTCCTTGCTTGGCGTTTTTTGGGCGTTTGTGCCGCCGATTGCCACTGCAGTAGGTCTAACGCTGGCGAACAATGCAGAGGTGCTCAATATTGGCGAAACAGACCTGCCCTATCCGGCGTATGTGATGCTGAGCATGACGCTCTGGCAGACCTTTGCCGAATCGCTGACGGGACAGGTGCAGGCAGTGACCAACGCGAAGTATCTGCTGTCTCGGATCAACTTTCCGCGTGAGGCGCTGGTGCTATCCCAGTTGGGACAGGTCGGGTTCAATTTTTTGATCAAGCTGGTGCTGATTGGGGCACTCTTCCTCTGGTTCAAAATGCCCGTCGGCTGGACGGCGATCGTTGCTCCTGTAGCACTGCTGCATCTGGTATCATTTGGCACAGGGATTGGGCTGCTGCTGGCTCCCTTTGGCGGACTGTATGAAGACATTTCCAAAGGTTTGGGTCTGTTTCTCACCGCCTGGCTGTTTGTTACTCCCGTGCTGTATCCCCTGCCCCAGTCCGGCTTGTTTGCTGCGCTGGTCAGGCTGAATCCCGTGACTCCCCTGCTGATGACGACAAGAGAACTGGCGACGATCGGCACTGTGTCTGATCCCAGTGCTTTCTGGATCGCAAGTCTGATCGCACTGCTAGTGCTGTTGCTGGGCTGGCTAGTCCACCGAGTTGCCATGCCTTTTATGATCGAGCGGATTAGCGCATGATGGAAAGCTGGACTCAGAACCCTCTCCAGAACGGGATGCCGGACGACGCAGCGGAGTCTGCACAATCGAGACAATCGAGCAATGCAGCGGGCGATGTGGTTTTATCCGTGCAGGGCGTATCGAAGAAATTTTGTCGCAGCCTGAAGCGATCGCTCTTCTACGGCATTCAGGATATTGGCGCAGAGCTGCTGGGACTTCGGCGCGAAGCGGACACCCTGCGCTACAACGAGTTTTGGGCACTCAATCAGGTCAATTTTGAGCTGCGGCGCGGTGAGGCGATCGGTTTAATTGGGGCAAACGGCAGCGGTAAGACGACTCTTTTAAGAATCATCAGCGGACTGATTAAGCCCGATCAAGGCGTGGTGTATGTTCGGGGAAAGGTTGCGCCGCTGATTGCCCTGGGAGCAGGCTTCAGCCCGATTCTCAGCGGAAAGGAAAACATTTACGCCAACCTGTCAATTTTGGGACTGTCGAAGCGGCAGATCGATCAGCGGTTTGATCAGGTGGTGGAGTTTGCCGAAATTGGGGAGGCGATCGAGGCTCCGGTTTATAGCTACAGCTCTGGAATGGCGGCTCGCTTGGGCTTTGCCTGCGCGGTTCACACTGACCCCGACATTTTGCTGATCGATGAAGTTTTAGCGGTTGGAGATGTCAAGTGTAT
>Ga0224722_1000990_pt1 | contig 16132 bp, 14 predicted proteins | sample Balambano_FR1_Me_FD_161646 | JGI IMG/M metagenome (GOLD analysis project Ga0224722, IMG submission 161646) | Freshwater sediment microbial communities from Lake Towuti, South Sulawesi, Indonesia - Balambano_FR1_MetaG | ecosystem: Environmental > Aquatic > Freshwater > Lake > Sediment | place... | reverse complement strand
TGCATAGCCCTCACTGGTCAGCACCACGTCTACGCTGCGGCCATCATCTGCCGCTTTTTCACGCAGCACCAGCGGCGGCGCTGCTGCCTCAAGACGCTTTACGAGGCCTGTCATCGTGGCGTTGGTCAGGTGGTGTTCCTGGGCTATCTGACCAATACGGCAGCGACCGTGATGTTCGATAAGCGTCTTCAGCACATAAAACTGGGGCGGCGTCAGATCATGGTCGCCCAGGAAGGCGAACAGACGTTTTTCCATGTCAGTCACAATTTCAAAAACCAGCGACCAGAAGGCATCAATATCCTGGTCTAAATCTGTCGTCAACGGCGCATGCCTCGCAGAAACTGGGCATCCCCTGCCCCAATTAGCCCACGCAAAGTATAGCACACCCACAGCGTAGGTCTATCGTACCCTGCGAAATTTGCGCAATGTACGTTAAACTCTTGAAGACTAAACCAAACGCAGGAGTTTGACCCATGAAAGTTCTTCGCATGGTGAGTCTGGCAGCCATCGTGGCACTGGGCACCATCAGCTACGCTCAGCAGGCCACCGCCACTCCCTCCAGCCCGCAGTCCTCCATCAACTGGTTCTGGGCCATCTGCGATACCAAAGCGGTGGTGGATCTGGACGGCAATATGGTCGCTGGGGACGACGTTTATCTGCAATTCTTCCGTGAGAACGATGCACGCGGCGCCGCCCTGAGCGATCTCATTCGTGTCGCTGCCAACGGCGCCTTCCGCACCAGCCAGGTGATCAACTTTCCATCTGGCGTCACGCTGGGGGTAGGCCAGTTCGGCAGCATGCGCATCGCCATCGCCAGCGAGACGGATCCAACCAAAGCCAGCTTCAGCCGGGTGGTCAACGACGTCTACGACACATGTATCACGCCTGCCAACCCGGTGGGCACCATCACGACGGTTGGCGGTGGGACAGCCAGCGGCGTCGGCCAGTTTGTGGATCCCACAACCGGTGTCGTTGTTAACCCCATTGGGGGCGAGATTATCCGCACCAGCGGCATCCTGAAGCCTGGCGGCGGTTATCTGAACCCGGTATACGCCCAGCCAGTGGAATCGGCTGTACAGATTGGGGTGCGCCCCAGCGAGAATATCCGTGAGATAGGCCGTGTGACCGATGTTGGCCTGTTGTTCGCCGAATGTGACCAGTTCCCCGGCGCTGATCCTGGCCGCCTGTACGACACCGATAACCTGACTGTGTTCTGGTCGTGGTACGCGCGTACTGCCGCACAGGTGCGCGACCACCTGGCCAAAGCCCAGTACCGCGTCTTTTTTGAATCGCCGGGGCTGCCATCGCAGATTTTCCCCAACGTTCAGGTGAGCCCCATCGTGCGGCGCGAGGATGGCAATTTCTACGTGTTTTACACCGTGAACCTGGGCAATAGCTATCTGCCGGGCACCTACCGTGTAAATTACGAAGTGGGCTGGAGCGAACCAACATTTGACGGCTACGAGAACTTTGGGCCAGGCACAGAGAACGAGATCCTGCGGGGAAGCTGCACCTGGGAAATTGAGAAGAATCCCTACGGCGTCAATGTAAACTACAACAATCCGCGCATCTTCGGCCAGTAGTCGCCAGCGGCGGGGGCCTTCGCTGCTGGCGGCGAATGCCCTCCACAAGGGCAAATGATGCCTTCACTCTCTGAAATGGCACACGCAATGTTCGGCCTGGAACTCAGCAACCACCAGGCCGATCAGTTCAGCACCTACGAAGCAGCGCTGCTGGACTGGAATACCCGCATCAACCTCACAGCCATCACTCAGCCAGACGATATTCGGGTGCGGCACTTTCTTGATTCCCTGTCGCTCGTCACCGTGGTGAACTTTGATGAAGGCGACAGGCTGATTGACGTAGGCACTGGCGCCGGGTTTCCGGGGATGGCACTTGCCATCGCATTCCCGCACCTCCAGGTGACACTGATGGACGCTACCGCTAAGAAACTGGCGTTCGCCGAACACCTCATTGCCCGGCTGGGGCTTCGCAATGTGCGCACCCTTCATTCACGGGCAGAAGAGGCCGGCCAGCGTGTTCAGCAGCGCGCCCAGTTCGACGTGGTTACCGCGCGCGCCGTAGCCCGCCTGCCTATATTGTTAGAGTACATGCTGCCGCTGGCAAAGGTTAACGGCCTGTGCATCGCCATGAAAGGCCCTACCGCCGAGGCCGAGATTGGGGACAGCCGCAAGGCTGCCGCCATCCTGGGGGGTGAGATTCAGCCGCCTGCCCAGGTTGTGCTGCCAGGGGTTGAGGATCCGCACTATCTGGTCACCACGATCAAGGTCAAGAGCACCCCACGCGCTTACCCACGCAAAGCCGGCATCCCGACGAAAAGCCCGCTGGGGGCAGACAGCATGTCGTGATTCAATCGGGTGTGAGGATAATCCTCTGCGGCTCGTCGCGTTCCACCGGCGGCACATAATGCAGCCCGATCAGAGGCGGCCCATCCTGGCTGGCAACCTTCAGCGGTCGCATATAGCTCAGGCGGCTGAGCAGCGTGACAATCTCCGCGCTGTATTCTTCCATGCCGTGGGGCAGATGAGCCGGGTAAACATACCCTGCCAGCACCACATACTGCCACAGGTCGCGCAGCAGTGACTGCGGCATGAACAGGGCGTCACGGTCTTCTGGCATAATTTTCAGGCTCATCAGCCGGGGGTTGGCATCATCACGGCGAAACGACAGCCTGAAGGGCTTGTGGTCAGCCAGCGTAACCATCTCCGGGTGGCGGCGCACCAACGATGATACCCCGCGCCAGAACGTCTCAAAGGGTATGGTCTGCGGGCGGCCCAGCAGCCATTTGCTCAGCGTGGAGATATGATGCCGTGGTTCTGGCAGGGATGAATCGGCGGGCAGATGCACAAACACCATAATGGGCAGCGTGCCCAGGTAAGACGTGAGCAGCAGGCGCACATCCTCCAGCGAAGCAATGCCATCCCCAACGCCCAGGGCATTCAGAGAAACAGCTGTGAAGCCGTGCTCAGCGTACAGCGTTGCCAGCTTCTGCAGTACCAGCTCCACAGCCTCCAGCCGCACATGGGCCCTGAAGTGCCGCTTTACCGCCATATTGAGGATCCACTTGTGGGGAGTCCGATGCAGAAATGCCTGCCCAACCGCAAGCTGATCAGCCTCACAAAGCCGCTGGTAACGGGCAAACATCTCTGGGTAAACGCTGCGGAATACCTCACCCTGTTCGCCGCTCATCGTGCCCACTGTGTTCACCGGGTTGACGAGCACACGCGCCGGGCTGGTAAACAGATCACCATAGACATACGTAATCATCGCTATTCCGCCTTCTGCCACAGCGCCACAAAGTGACACAAGGGGCGACAGATGCCGCCCCACACCTTCCCCTAGATGATACTGTTGATCTCTGGGAACAGGCCGAAGGAATCCATGATCTGCTTCCAGGTGCCGTACTGCTGGGCGTCATCCTCTGCGTTGAGGTCAATGCCGGCGCCTGGCATACGCAGGTCTGCCACGTGCACACGCTCACCCTCCACCAGGATGACAGCATAGCCGCTGACCGTACCACCATCCGCATCCGGCACCTGGTAAGCCACCGCAAAGCCAGGGGTACCAAAGCGATCCACCGCCTGGGAAGACACAATAGTCGCCCCATAGGTTTCGGTCACCCAGGTTTCAGCCGCTGTTGTGTCGGCGAGTGCCACCGCCATCGTTTCGATACGCAGACTGGCGCCATCGCCTGCCAGGCTGGTGGGCGCGCCGCTGGCGCTGTCGGTGACAGCCCAACTGGTGGGGAAACGAATGAGGTACTTGTTGGTTGTGTCAAAATAGCTGGACCAGTTGAACGGCGCGCCTTCAAACTGGGTGTTGGCCACCAGGCTTCTGCGCACCCCATCCAGCACATACTTTAGCTGTTCAGGGGCATTGGGAGGTGTTACGACGCGTACCATATAAATCCAGGTGCCATCCGTCCAGGCTTCCTGGCGCGCGATGAAGTTACGGGTAGTACGCCGCAGGTTAAAGTCGGCAACGTAGCTGTCGCCCACCACCGAATCGCTGGCTTTATCCCAGCTCGTGTAGTCGCGCCAACTGCTGGCCAGCCATGCATCATCAAAGAAGGCACGCACCCCTTCCACATCGCTGACAGGCGCAGGTGGCAGGATGACGCGGGTCTCAATGACACTTTCTGCCGGGGTATTGCGCTGCGTAAGCTGGGCTTCAGTGGGCGTAGCGGTGTTCGTCCCTACTTCCCAGCCTGTAGGAACCGCCACGCTGAACAAGCCCGTACTGCTGACGACCTGGTTCTCAAACGAAATGGAGGACAGATCAGAGATCGGGGTTGGAATCACCGGCACGGGGGTGGGTGTTGTGGGCGTAACAGGGGTGGGTTCTACAATACCACTGGTAAAAATTGGTGCCAGGGCGCTCAGGCTGAGCACAGCCACCATAACGACTGAAAAAACAATATACTGGCGTCTGCGTCGTTCAGCAGCAGTCATCCGCTTGTTAGACATCGAGTTTCTACTCCAGAGGGACAATTCCAAAACACGTCAATGATACATGACGACGCCCGCGCTGTTAAGGCCCCCACTCGGCGCGGTGTGTTATGGGCATGGCTGGGAAGATCGAGCTAAATGCGGCGGATAATCTCCTTACGCTTCGCTTCGTACTCATCCTTGGTGATCAGGCCAGCCTGGTAAGCAGCTTCCAGGTCTTTCAGCCGCCCAGTGGCATCTGCCCCGCGATCGTCGATGCCCAGCACTTCAGCCCCGCCATCGCCAAAATTCTTCAGCATGTCCAGCAGTTCCTGCTGGTTGGTTGAAGTGGCGTCTGTGGTGACTTTACGCACGCTGGTACCAGGCGATACATTTACGGTAAAGCCAGCCTGCCCAGGCACCGCCGAGAACGACACACCAGCCAGCGCCTGCTGTGCGCTCCTTACAGTTCTGGCAGCCGCCATCATGCTGCCAATAATCGTCAGTAGAATGCCCACAGACAGCAGCACAATAAACCCTACGATGCCAATAATCAATACATCCTCAGTGACATCGCGCCGCGCGGTCTCAGAACTATCACAGAAATACTCTGCCGAGTAGCTGGTTTCGCCAGCACGAGGGCTTGTCACCGTGCGCTCAATCTCAAGCGATTCACCCTCAGTGCAGACGAGCGGTTCTATGCCAGCGCGCAGCCAGGGCGCATCGTCTAGATCTATCACAGAGGGGAATACGAGGAAGTAAAACATCAAGCCCACTGCGAACAGTATCACCAGCACGCCCAGCGCAATTGTTTTCATAGCCGTGTCCCTTGGGTGTCGTTATCCGGGTAAAGCCTGTAGCAACAGTATACGTCTGTTTTGCCAACTTGGCTGCATCATCACTACAACTTGACAGGTTGCAAGTCTGTACACCATAATGAACCTTATAGAACCCTTGTCATCACGGGATGAAACCCATGCAGCCTTATTCACCTCTTACAGGCTTCACAGCCCGCCCAGCCCGGACATCCGACGATGCGCTGCTGGCAGCGCTGTGGACGCGGTGTGACCAGGATGCAGGCCTCAGCAGCACCTACGATGCTGCCACGCTGCATACGTTGTTTACCACCCCAGGATTTGAAGCGGCCACGTCCTCGCAGATCGTGTTCGATGCGGCTGGCAACTGCGTGGCGTCCGCTTCTGTCTGGGATTTTGACGAAGTGCCCGCCCTGATACCCCTGCGTGTGCCCATCCGCAGACATCTGCTGCGTTCAGCCCTTGCCGATTCGCTGATCACCTGGTCGGTAGAGCGCAGCAAACAGGCGCTGGCGCGCTGCCCGGAAGATATTGACGTCGTGCTGGTAATCTGGGCGCGCCAGGGCTATGCCGAACGTGAAGCGCTGCTGGAAAAGCACGGGTTCACCGTTACGCGCACCTTTTACACCATGCGCATCCACATGACAGAACCACCTGCTGTTCCCCCGCTGCCGACAGGCTTTACCCTGCGCGCATGGCGCTACCCGGAAGAACTGCTGCCCTTTTGTGCAACAATGCAGGCAGCATTTCAGGATCACTGGGGTAACACCAGCATCAGCGTAGAGCAGGTTGCAGAAGAATTTGACCACGAGATCAGGACATCGCCGGGTTTTGACCACTCGCTGGTATACGTGGTTGTAGACGAGGCCACCGGAACGCTGGCTGGCACGATGGTGTGCAAGAATGAGACATCCTACGACACAACTGTCAGCCATGTAGACGACGTAGGCGTGCTGCGCGACTACCGGGGTATGGGTATTGCCACCGCGATGCTGCGCCACGCCTTCGCTGAGTTCTGGCGGCGTGGGCGCCCAACCGTTGCCCTGAACGTGGACGCCACCAATCTTACGGGTGCGCTGCGTCTTTACGAACGGGCCGGCATGGCCGTGTACAACGTCAACCGTGGCTGGCAGTACCTGCTGCAAAAGGGCACACGCAGCATTATCAACCAGTAAAGGAGCCCCCTGTGACAGAAGTGACCGCGCTAGCCGCCCTGCAGGCCGCGCTTCCCAACGGCTGGACAGCCCGGCCTGCCACACTGGACGATGCCGGGGACGTCATCGCTATTTACAACGCTTACATTGCCCGCCTCGGCGTTAACCGCACCTACACGCCAGAACTGCAACGCTCTGAATGGACGACGCCAAACCATCAGATGGCGCTCAACAGCGTAGTCGTTTTGAACGCAGCCGGAAAAATCGTCGCCAGCGGAGATTACTGGGCCATCTTCACGCCGCCGGTGCAGTCCTCCGCCAGCCTGTGTGTAGATGCCGATTCACCGGGGGCAATATGGGATGCGCTGCTCATATGGCTGGATGACCGCGTACACAGCACTGCCAGGGAATGCCCACCAGACCTTCAGGTCAGCGTGATGACTGGCGCTTATGAGCAGGATGTCAACCTTCGCGCGGTATTTGTCCGGCATGGCTACAGCCCGGTGCGACGCTTCTACACAATGCGCATCGACATGACAGAACCGCCAACGCCCGCGCTGCTGCCTCCGGGGTATCGCTGGGAACCCTATCGCCACCCGGAACAGCTTCCCCTCATCGTTACCGTCGATCGGCTGGCATTCCGCGATCATTACGGCCATATTGACCTGGATTTCGACGAAGAGGTAGCCGAAGTTCGCCACTACTTTGAATCGATGCCCTACTTTGACCCTTCGCTGTTTTTCAGCGTCGTAGAAGAAGCCACCGGGACGATGGTGGCTACCATCTGGAACCTGATCGAGGAGGATGGCAACCCTGCATCCGGCTACGTGGATGGGGTGGCAGTGCTGCGCGAACATCGCGGTAAAGGCATCGCCCTGGCCATGCTCACCAGGGCCTTCAGCGTCCTGTATGAGCGCGGCAAACGCAGCGTTGCCCTGGGTGTAGACAGCGAAAACCTCACAGGGGCGCTGCGCCTTTATGAAAAGGCCGGCATGAAGCCCGTTTCAGCACGCATCAGATACGAGAAAGTGGTGCGCCCAGGCACAGACCTGGCCACCCGCCAGCTAGGAGGCTGAACCATGACAGAAATTGTGCTACCACCAGACTATGCCAGTTACATCTGGCGTCCTTACACATGGGATGATATGGCAGCCGTCGCCTATCTCATCCGGCAGGAAGACCTGCAGGTCGGGCTGACCAATTACCAGATGAGCGAAGAGGAAATGCGGGAGGAATTCCTGGGCGACTTCAGCTTTGAGGAATCGACCCGCCTCCTGCAAGCGCCCAACGGCGAAGTCGTCGCGCGGGTGGAAGTTTGGGATAAGAGCGAACCGCCGGTGCGCATCTTCACCGCCTGGTCGGTACTGCCAGAACATATGGGCAAAGGTCTCGAACCTTTGCTGCTGGCCTGGGCAGAGAACCGCGCCAGGAAGGCGTTCAGCCGCTGCCCGGACGATGCCCGTGTTGTGCTGCAATCCGGCACTGTCAAGGACTACCGGCAGAAGGAAGCACCCTTGGAAGCCGCAGGTTATGAGCGGGTGCGCTACTTCTACCGCATGAAGATCGACATGGCCGAGGCGCCAGCGCCTGTGTCGCTCAGCCCCGATCTCAGCATTCGCACGTTCCACTACCCCGACGAACTGGAGGCGTTCTGCATCGCCCGGCGCGATGGCTGGCGCGACCACTGGGGCTACGTGGAGCAACCGCTAGATGTCATGGCCAAACAGTACCGTGAATGGTTCGACAACGACAGCCTATGGACGCCGGAGATGTGTTTCCTGGCAGTGGAACGCGACACCGATGCGATCGCTGCCGTGTGCAACTGCCGCATGGAAGAATGGGGCGACCCCAGCGTGGGCTATGTGGCAACGCTGTTCACACGGCCCGCACACCGTGGCAAGGGCGTGGCGCTGGCCATGCTCCGCCACGCGTTTGGCGCGTTCTGGGCACGTGGCAAGCGCAGCGTGGCGCTGCACGTGGACGCCAGCAGCCTGACAGGGGCCGTGCGCCTTTACGAAAAGGCAGGTATGCACATAGACGTGGTAGAAACCACGTATGAGCGCGTGCTGCGCGAAGGTCGCGAGCTGATGACGCGCACCCTGCCTGCCACATAATGCCAGGCAAAACCCCAGACAGACCACTGAACCGCCGTTGGGCGGCTTGGTAATAATGGCTGTTATAAGAGATAATAGGCAGGCAGTAAATTGTCATCAGCCATCACAAAAAGGAGATCTGCCTATGGTGACACCTGACCTGAGCGACTTTAGCCCCACGCAGGATCTGGCCAGTGCCAGCACGATGCCGAGCCGCTGGTACACGGATCCGGCCTTTCTGGAACTGGAAAAAGAGAAGATTTTCTGGCGCACCTGGCAGCCAGTAGGCCGCACCGATATGGTAGCGCGCCCTGGCGACTTCTTCGCGTGTGAGCTGGTGGGAGAACCGTTGGTGGTAACACGCACCAAGGACAACCAGCTAAAGGCCTTCTATAACGTCTGCCGCCACAGGGGCGCGCAGGTTGCGCGTGGCAAAGGCAACCGTAAGTCGCTGCAATGCCACTATCACGGCTGGACCTACGGCCTGGACGGCGCGCTGCTCAGCGCCCCAGAATTTGATGGCGTGAAAAACTGGGAAAAGTCACAGGTCTGCCTGCCAGAGGTGAGGGTAGAGGCGTGGGGACCATTTATCTTTGTCAACCTGAATCCCCATGCACCGGCCATGAAAGATACATCCTACGGCTACATCATGCAGGAAATGCAGGAAAAGGGCTTTGACATCACCCGTATGAGCAGCATAGAGCGCCGTGACTATGAAATCGACTGCAACTGGAAGGTCTATGTCGACAATTACCTTGAAGGCTATCACCTGCCCACCGCGCACCCGGCGCTGTTTCGTGAGATAGACTACGATCATTACCGCGTGGACACCTACCGCGATTATTCGTCGCAGTACGCGCCTATTCGCGATATCGACCCGGCAGACGCGCGCGACCGCGATCGTCGCTACATCCGCACCAGTGACGAAAGCCAGGCGCTGTACTACTGGATTTTTCCAAATGTGATGCTGAACGTCTATATGGACAACGTCAGCATTAACATCATCCTGCCGCTGGATCACCAGCGCACCCTTACAATTTTCGAATGGTACTTTGAGCAGCCAGGAACCGGCCCAGGCTGGGAAAGCATGCAGACAGTCATCCAGTTCAGTGACCAGATTCAGCAGGAAGACATTGAAATCTGCGAAATCGTGCAGAAGGGCCTGTCCTCACGCAGTTATGATCGTGGGCGTTTCAGCGCCCTGCGAGAAAATGGCGTGCATCACTTCCAGGGCCTGGTACATGAATGGCTCACGCGGCCCTGATGCAGCCGCATGGCCTTCAGAGCAGGCTAGCGCCTGCTCTGAAGGCCCCTATATGAGCGTTGCCTGGCCGTTTAACAGGCGTTCACGCGCGCCTGGATCATGCGACGGCAGGAACACGGTGCGCCCGCCCCGGCACCACTCGCGGATTTGCGTCAGCGTCTGACGGGCAGCAGCAGGTTCAGCAGCAATGCCGCCAATAACCCCCTCTGTAAGCTGTTCTTCGCTGAATGCCACATCGCCCGCAAAAAAGTAATCGCGTTCAGTGTCCAGCAGCACAACAGACTGATGCCCGCCTGAATGGCCGGGTGTTGGCACAATTACCACGTCGCCGCGCTGGGTCAGCCGGCAGCTCTGGGCGAAGCCCGCAGCAGGTTCCAGGCTGAAGCGCACCGCAATGGGCGCAAACCCAGCCGGATAGCGGCATGGCAGCGTGCCGATTGCATTGGGGTAATCTGCTGCTGGCACCAACACCGGTGACCGCCCGACATGGCTCAGCCCGCCCACATGGTCGCCATGCAGGTGTGTTTGCACCACCCAGCGGATGTCTGTCGGGCGCACCCCCAGGTCGGCAAGCTGCCGGTCAATCTCATCATCGCGAGACAAGGCAAAGCGCAAAAACGACTGATAGAAGAACTGTGTTCCAGGATCACAGGCGAAGTAATCAGCATCCAGCGCCTTAATCGTTTCACCGGTGTCTACGAGGATCAGGCCTTCAGGATGTTCGATCAGCCACACATGGATCGGCATCCAGGGCGTCCACTGCCGGTCAGCTATAATCGCCAGAATGCCAGTGCCATCGGCGCCGCTGTAAGTGTGATGAGCTGTCTTTACAGCCACGTAACCAGTCTGAATGTGGTGAATTTTCAATCCCGACGCAGTGGTTACGGCTGCTGGCTGCACATAACGCCCGTTGGCAGGCGGCAGAGGCGCCTCAAGCTGGCTGGCGTACCAGTAAGCGGTGGCGCGTTCCATCACACCTGCGCCGGCCAGCGCACCCAGGGCACCTGCGCCCAGCATCTGAAGAAATCGCCTGCGCGCTGGCTGTGGCACACGCTGGCGGCTGCTGCTGTTTTCTGTCGTGTTCATTGTCATCACCCAACCATATAATATGAGCAAACCCTCACATATCATAATATGAATTTTTGCTCACATTAGGTTTTATCACCAGAATCTCATACAAAGACTGCTATGCAAACAAAAGCAGGCGCTCTTCAGCGCCTGGCTGCCCGCAGACCCTCCGGGAACGGGCGGCGAACTATTTGTCGCGGGTGACTGCGAAGCCGCTCATGAACTGCTTCTGAAGCAGGATAAAGACGATGACGGGTGGAATGCTGGCAAGCACTGCCCCCAGCATCATAGGTCCAAAAATCAGCGCTGCATCGCCGCCGATAAGGGTGCGCAGCCCAGCCTGCACCACCTGGCGGCTCTGATCTTTGATGATCATCACCGGCCAGATATACATGTTCCACACGTATACGAACTGAATAACTGCCAGCGCGCCAATCGTATTCCAACTGATAGGCACCAGCACCTTCCACAGGAATTGCAGGGGCGTTGCGCCGTCAAGCTGGGCTGCTTCGCTTAGCTCGGCCGGGATGTTGGCGAAGTGCTGACGGAACAGAAAGGTGCCCGTGGCGCTGGCCAGGAACGGCACGATAAGCGCCAGGTAGGTGTTGCCCCAACCCAGCCCGTTCACAAAACGGAACAACGCGATGATAAGGATTTCCGTGGGCATCATGAGCGTGATAAGCACAAAGCCGAACACCAGCCACTTGCCAGGGAAGCGAAAGTATACAAACGCCAGCCCCCCCAGGAGTGAAAGCACGGTCTTGCCCGCCGTCACCGCAAGCGCGACGAAGACGCTGTTGGCCATGTAGTTGAACAGGTTGCGATCCTGCACCACAATCTTCCAGTTGGCAGCAAACGATTCACCGGGCGTGAACTGGTAAGAGAAGACCTGCGCCTGGCTCTGCGTGCTGACAATCATGGCATAGAACAGCGGGAAACCGATAATGAGACAGGCGGTGATAAGGATGAGGTGGGCGTACCAGCGCTTTGGCACCAGGTTGCGCCAGGTGAAACTGCTGGTTCCACGCTTTCGTTTGGGGCTTTCCTGTACTATGGCTGTCATCGTTACGCTCCGTAGCTCACGCGATCCTGGCTGGTGCGGAATTGCAGCAGCGTCAGCCCGATCACCAGCAGGAACAACATAATGGATTGGGCCGCGCCCTTGCCAAGGTCGTTCTGGACTATGCCTTGCTCGTAGATGCGGTACATCAGCGTGGTCGTAGAACGCAGAGGGCCGCCGCCCGTCAGATAATCGATCGTGCCGAACGTCTCAAAAAATGCGTAGGTCATGTTAGTGATCACCAGGAAGAAAGTGATAGGCGACAGAGCCGGCAGCACGATATTGATGTAACGCTGCACCGCGTTGGCCCCATCGATAGCTGCGGCTTCCAGCAGGTCTTTTGGAACGTTTTGCAGGCCAGCCAGGAAGAACAGGATGTTAAAGCCCATGGATTTCCACACGCTGACGATGATCACTGCCCACGGTGCGGCGTTGGGGTCGTTAAGCCAGCCAATGCGAACCCCGAAGGCGTTGTTGAGGAAGTAATTGATAACCCCGCCAGTAGGGTTAAACAGCAGCAGAAATATAATGCCGGCCACCGCGGGTGAAATGGCATAAGGCCAGATGAGCAGTGTGCGGTAAATGGCTGCGCCCTTGATGGGTAAAAAGGCCACTGTGGCAATCAGCAGCGACAGCACCATCCCAATAACCACAGTAGCAATGCCGAGGAAGAAGGTTGTCAGCATCGTCTGGAAATAAATAGGGTCAACAAGCAGCGTGGTGAAGTTATCCACACACACAAACGCGCTGCGCCTGGCACCCAGGCGCACAAGCTGGGTGGAAAGGCTGAAAGTGTCGATAGCCGGGTAATACAGGAAGAGCACCAGAATCACAATCGTTGGTGCCAGGAACAACACGGGCAGCAGCCAGCCCTTAAAGTAACCCTGCTGCGGCTGCGTGGCCGTGCGCACCAGCCCATCACGACGCCCGGCAATGAACCTGCCAGCAAGCACGGTTGGCACTGTAAACAGCAGCACCCCGATAGCGACCAGCAGCACGCCGAACAGCGTGTCCTCTGGCCCCAGTTTGTAAAGCGCCCCTTCTGGCACAGGGCGAAACGTACAGAATTCGATAGGCAGCATAAAGAGCAGCGCACCAACCAGCCCCGCAAGGGCTCCTGCTCCTGCGCCCCACAGCAGGTGGTAGCGCAGCCGCTGAAACGCAAGACCAACAAAGAATGCGCCAGCCGCCATGGCAGCAGCAACAACAGGCAAGGAATAATCGTTCATAGGCACCCGCAAAAAAAGACCTGCAAAAAGATAGGGGCGAGAAATCTCGCCCCTAAGACTGTGCATCCCAGGGCTGTTAGCCGTTGAGCGCGTTGTACTCCGCCAGGCGGGCATTGGCGTCAGCAGCGGCCTGGTCCAGGATAGCCTGGATATCGGCGCCATCGGTCAGCAGGATCGTGTCGATAGCGCTGGTGACGATGCTGCGGATGGCCGGGAAGTCACCCATCAGCGCACCAGAGGTGGCCACGGTGCTCTGGCTTTCGGCAAGCTGGTTGGCCGCCACGATAAAGTTGGGGTTGGCTTCAAACCAGACGGCATCCTTGCTGGCCTGAACAGCGGCATTGTCAAGCCACACCTGCGAAGCGCCGTTGGCTTCAATGGCTTCGTACCAGCCAGGGGCGCTCAGCAGTTCGACAGACGACAGGCGGATGGGCATGTAGCCGGTCACCTGGTGCCATTCAGCGGCGTTTTCAGTGTTGGTCAGCCATACCAGGAAGGTAAGGGCGCCATCTTCAACTTCGGTGCTCAGGCCATCTACCAGCCACAGGCTGGCACCGCCGATGAGGTTACCAGTCCAGCCGCCCTCAGCATCCTGGTTGTAGGGCAGGAAGGAGGCCACCACATCATAGCCGTTGTCCACACCTGTCTGGGTATACAGGGCCGTGTCAGACGAGCTGTAAACGGCATATGCCACCTGCTGGCTGCTGAAGGCCTGATCAACTGTCGTCCAGCTGTCGCCATCGCGGGCGCCGCTGTAGTACAGGTAGCCCATATCCTTCATGCTCTTCAGCCAGGTCAGCAGGGCAACAGCAGCTTCGTTGTTGAAGGCAACTTCTGTCGCGCGTTCGCCACGGCCATTGTCGTTGTTGGCATAGGTGGCATTCTGCTGGGCCAGCCACTGTTCAAAGAACCAGCCGTGGTTCGGCCAGGTAAAGCAGAATTCGGGGGCTACGTCAGAGGCCATAATCACTTCGCAGGCCGCTTCCAGTTCTGCCCAGGTGGCGGGGACAGCGTCCACGCCAGCGGCTTCCGTCAGGGTGGTGTTAGTGAACATCACCGAGCTGGAGGTGTTCCACGGCATGCTGAAGAACTGGCCGTCAAACGTGTAGTAGGCAGCCACAGGTGCGATAAAGTCCGTCAGATCAACCGGCAGGCCGTTGATTTCGGTGCGGCCAGCCAGCGCGGATTCAATAGACTTGAAGTAGCCGCTGTCAATGGCGTTTTGGCTGGCAACTTCAAAGTACTGTACCACAGCGGGCAGCGCGTTCTGTTCGGCGGCCAGCGCAGTTGCGTTGAAGAGTTCTTCGTAGTTGTTATACCCTTCCACCACCACGTTGTACTGGGGGAACACGGTGTTGAAATACTCGGCCTTCTGCTTTGCCCAGTCGAGGCGGTTGTCGGTAAAGGCAATCCACACCTTCACTTCGGTTGCGCCCTGGGCGGCCACAGGCACCAGCGCCAGCGCAGCAAACATCATAGTGACGAATACTGCAAACCACTTGCGATTCAACATAAAGATCTCCTAAAGTGCTAGTATGCAATAGCTTCTGCCAGCCAAAGCTGACAAAACACAGTGTATGCTAATGATAAGTTTTTAACAATACATTGAGAGCAAATTAAGCAGGGGCGGGATTTTCTTAACTGAAGATTAACCGGTCCTGCCGGCTGATGCTTGCACTGCCTGCCGCGCCGCTGCATAATTTCCTAGGTTCGCATACATCACAGGAGAGTAGACCATGGCAGTTCGCCACGCAGTTGCGACATGGACAGGCACACTGAAAGAAGGCACAGGGCACATTGCGCTGCAGAGCGGCGCTTATGAAGGCCAGTACTCGTTTTCTACCCGTTTTGAAGAAGGCACCGGCACCAACCCTGAAGAACTGCTGGGCGCCGCACATGCAGCCTGTTACAGCATGGCGCTGAACGCCGCCCTGGAACGCGCCGGAACGCCCGCCACGAGCGTCTCCACAACCGCCAGGGTTCATCTGACGAAGGGAGAAGCCGGTATGGAAATCAGCAAGATTGACCTTGAAGTTGTGGCCACCGTGCCCGGCATCTCTCACGAGGCCTTTCAACAGGCCGCCGAAGCAACCAGGAGCGGTTGCATCATCAGCCGTGCACTGGCCAGCGTCCCGATGGAACTGCACCTGACGCTGAACTAAGCGATCAAGAAACAGGGCGCCGCTGCCTGCTGGCGCCCTGCCAAACCCCATGCCGCGCCTGCTTTATTTTTCTTTCATGCGCTTTCCCAACGAAAAAGCGCACAGCCTTCAGATTGTGCAGAACTGCGAGGCATTTTCCGCAGTGGGCTACCAGGTCACGCTGTATGTTTCGGCACGCGTCAACACCCCGCCAATGCGCGCCATCCGTGACCCTTACACCCATTACGGTGTGGCGCGCACCTTCCGCCTTCGCCGCATCCCCGTGCTGGACCTCATGCCTGTGCTGCGTGGAAGGCTGGAGCGTATCGCCTTTCCTATCGTCCAGTTGTCTTATATCGCAGCGCTGCTGCTGCTGCTGCCATTTCTGCGTGCAGAGGTGTACTACACCCGCGATGAATGGATTGCGCTGATACTCACCTGGTTCCGGAAGCAGCATAAGGTGGCTTATGAGGCCCACATCTTCTCGCAAACGCCGCGCGGCGCGCGCCTACAGCAGGCAGTATGCCGCCGGGTAGGATCGATTGTGGCCATTACGCCGCATCTCGCCCAGGATCTGATCGCGCAGCGCGGCGCCCCCCCTGGCAGCGTCCTCATCGCCCACGACGGCATCCGCCAGGCGCGCTTCGCCAGCGTGCCCCCGCGCCAGCAGGCCCGCCAGCACATTGGCTGGCCACAGGAACGCTTTGTTGTGGGCTTTGTGGGTCGGCTGCAAATGCTCAAGATGGACAAGGGTATCAGCACGCTGATTGAGGCCATCGCCCAGGTGGGCGATATGTGCCTGGCTATCGTCGGCGGCCCTGATGAGATCGCACAAAGCTACCGCGCGCAGTGGCACGCGC
>Ga0224722_1000989_pt1 | contig 16138 bp, 14 predicted proteins | sample Balambano_FR1_Me_FD_161646 | JGI IMG/M metagenome (GOLD analysis project Ga0224722, IMG submission 161646) | Freshwater sediment microbial communities from Lake Towuti, South Sulawesi, Indonesia - Balambano_FR1_MetaG | ecosystem: Environmental > Aquatic > Freshwater > Lake > Sediment | place... | reverse complement strand
TCCTGCTCGCGGGTCTTGCGGTGATTCTACTCCTCTTTGTTTCCGTGATGTTTAAGGACATCAGTGGTCTGTTCAAAGGGTGAAAATAGTACCCCCGCCCCCCACCAAAGGGTGTCCGGGGCGGGGTAAGAAGGACGGAACTACTTTGTCGCGGGGAGTGTTGGCGACCATATGGGCTGACTACTTGCTCCCTGCCCCTTGGTTAGGTTTTTTGCCTCACCCCCATCCGGGGAGATAGTGTAGATGTCGTTGGCATGAACAAAGGCGATGGTCTTCCCATCCGGCGACCATGCCGGACTCTGGGCAGGCTTATCAAAAATGGGCTTGCCATTACTAATCAGTCCCACGGGGGCAAGAACTAATCCCTGCATCTCTCCCCCCTCCTCGTAGGCTAATGCTACCTGCGAACCATCCGGCGAAAACGCCGCCGATGTCGGGGAATACGGTAGGGCTTCTGCCTCCCCCATCACTGTCCCGCCCGCATCATACACCACAACAATACTCATCTCCGTGGGGGGACGGAACTGTTCCAACGGTAGGGGAGCAAACGATTCCGATTTTGCCATCTCCTCGGTGAGCATGGGGAGGGGTTGGCTCGGCGCACCTCCCGCAAAGACCACCTGAAAACCACCATCGGGTTTGTAAGAAACAAAGATGTTGGTTGCTACTCCCAAAAGAGCCATCTCCTTGGCTTCGGGAAGATACTGAACCAACGCCTTCCCCTCCTCCAATTTGAGTACCACCAGATAGCGCGTTCCATCAGGAGAGATAGCCATCTTTTCGATTCCTCCCCGCTCAAAATAGGAGTTCAGCAGTAGTTTCAGGTCTGCGGAGGGAAGAATTGCCGTCGAATCGTTCCCGATGATGTTATAGGCAACCACCTTGCCGGTATCTAAGTAGTAGAGGAAGTTATCAACAGAGTATTGCGGTGCATCTTTTGAGGAGGAGGTGTTCGAGACTTGGATAACCTTTGCCCCACTCATCGCATCCATCCGAAAAATCTGCGGCGTGACCCCTTTTCGCCCCCCAGAAACAAAGGCGATTTCAGAGCCATTCAATGACCATGTTGGAGAACGGTCTTCGGCTTCATCGTTGGTTAGTGCGACGGCATTGCCGCCATCGGTTCCATCCATCATCCAGATGTCTGGTTTTCCATTTCGTGTCGAGACAAAAGCGATTTTTCCGGCGGTAGAGGGAACACCTTTACCGGGGAGCGGCATTCCGTTTTTGAGCCAAACCGCCAGCGCACTAAAGATAGTGACGGCGGTCAGCAGAAGAATGATATTCTTCGCAGAGAGTAGTTTAGGACGCATAATTTCCTTTCTGTATTCGGTTGGGAGGATAGCACGGCATGGATTGCCTGTCAAGGAATACGCACACACTCCTATCCTGTGTTACCCTTCCCTAAGATTTCCCACAAGAATCTTGACACAGACGAACATCTGCGGCATCAATAGGAATATGAGAAATACACACCCCTTTTTTGCTGTGGTGCTACTACTTCTGCCCTCGGTGACACGGGTTGCGTCTGCACAGAACATCACCTACCCGCCGACAAAATCCGTGGAGCAAACTGATACCTACTTCGGAGTGACTGTTCCTGACCCGTATCGGTGGTTAGAAGATGAAACCAGTGAGGCGACTGCCGCTTGGGTGGAAGCGCAGAACAAAGTTACCTTTGACTATCTAGGTAAGATTCCATACCGGACTAAAATCCAAGAGCGATTGACAAAGTTAGCCAACTACCCCAAGTATGGCGCACCGTTCCGGGTGGGTGAAAATCTGCTTTTCTTCAAAAACGACGGTCTGCAAAACCAGAGCGTGCTGTATATGCAGAAGATTGAGGATTATGAGCGGGCGCGATTTGGCTCTGTCTCTGTTCTTTTAGACCCCAACGGTTTTAGTGCGAATGGAACCAATACCCTCTCCGGTTTATCCTTCTCCAAGGATGGGCAGTTTGCCGCCTATGGTATCTCGCAAGGTGGCTCAGACTGGCGCGAAATTCATGTCAAAAATGTGCAGACCGGGCAGGTGCTGTTCGATACCCTGATGTGGGTGAAGGTATCGGGCTTGGCATGGCAGGGCAGCGGCTTCTACTATAGCCGCTATGACGAGCCGGAAGCCGGAAAAGAGCGTACCACAAAAAACGAAAACCATAAGGTGTACTACCATAAAGTAGGAACACAGCAGGAGGAAGATGTACTGGTCTTTGAGGATAAAGACCATCCACAACGCTTCCATACCGCCAGTACCACCGAGGACGAACGCTTTGTGCTTCTTAATGTCTCTGACCGTGGTAGTGGCAAGAAAGGCAATGCCCTGTTCTACCGTGAGGGAAAGGCGTTAGACAGTAAGTGGCTCCCGATGATTCCTGAAATCACGGACAGCCAATTCTCGGTTATCACCAATGTAGATAACAAATTTCTGATACGGACCAATCAAAACGCGCCCAATGGTCGTGTTTTCTTGTGGGACCCGGCAAATCCGACAGATACCAGCAAGGATATTTTACCCGAACAGAAAGAGCCGTTGAGTTCAGTGGGAACCGCCGGAGGAAAACTTTTCGCCACGTACATCAAAGATGTCTCTGACCGTGTCTATGTGTATGATCTGACCGGGAAACGCGAAGGTGAGGTCAAACTGCCCGGTTTGGGGTCTGCCAGTGGCTTTAGCGGCAAGGTGGATGATAAGTACATCTATTTCACGTTCACCTCGTTTAACTACCCTGCCACGGTTTTTCAGTACCATATCAAGGATAAGAGAGTCACCCAATACTACTCCCCCCGTATCGCCGATTTTAAGCCCTCGGACTATGAGGTAAAACAGGTCTTCTATCCGAGTAAGGATGGTACAAAGATACCGATGTTTATTGTGCATAAACGGGGTATCAAAATGGACGGTAACAACCCCACTCTGCTCTATGGGTATGGCGGTTTTAACATCACACTAAACCCCAGTTTTAGTGCGTTCCGAATCGCATGGTTGGAGCAAGGGGGAGTTTTTGCACAGGCAAACCTGCGCGGCGGTGGTGAGTATGGCGATAAGTGGCACGAGGAAGGGATACGTCTGAAGAAGCAAAATGTCTTTGACGATTTTATTTCCGCCGCCGAATACCTTATCGCCACCAAGTACACCTCCTCAGCAAAGTTGGCGATTCAAGGAGGGTCGAACGGGGGATTATTGGTGGGTGCGGTAATAAACCAACGCCCCGAACTGTTCAAAGCCGCGATTCCGCAGGTCGGCGTGATGGATATGCTCCGCTTCCAGAAGTTTACCATTGGGTGGAACTGGATTCCCGACTACGGAACCAGTGACAATGAGGCAGATTTCAAAAACCTCTACGCCTACTCTCCCCTGCACAACATCAAAGCGGGAGTGAACTACCCGGCAACGCTGATTACCACGGCAGACCGAGATGACCGGGTGGTTCCGGCACACTCCTTCAAGTATGCCGCGACACTACAAGCCAAGCATAAAGGTTCGCACCCCACTCTCATTCGGGTGGAGACACAATCTGGGCATGGCGCAAGCAATCTCACTAAATCCATTGAACAGACCGCCGACATCTACACGTTTCTCTTCTACAATTTAGGAGTAACTCCTAAGTTTCAGGAAAAGAAATAGCCTTCCCAGCCGTTCCCCCCTCCCTCACGAGTCCCCCCTCGCGAGAGGGGGGACATTTTACCCTTCTTGAATCATCCGGTCTAACGTGATTGCCACTTCGGGAGAACTGGAATCCCAATAGCGGATATGCGCTCCGGCTCCAATACAGTATTCTTCACGCGGTTTCAGCTTCCCGCTCCCCACAAAGTCATAGGTAAGACTGCTTCTGTCCTCCTCAGACCGCCAGAGACAACGCCCCACATAATCGCCGCTATGGTAGAGATTAATCCAACTGATAACTCCTAATGCGTCCGGGTCGGGCTGACGCTTTTCGGGGTCTTCCTCTTTGTCATCAAACCGCGCCCAGTCGTAGAGGTGGGGGAAACGCAGACTATAGAGTTGGCGCAGAGGGCAACCAAACGACAACAGATAGATAGGAACTGGGGTCTTCGTTGAGAGAATGTCTGCTTCCCATGTTTCGCTTTCGGGACGCTTCTCTTTGACCAACCACTCATGCTCCTCCTTTAAGAACTTAAGCAGGTCTGCGGTGATAACACTTCCCTGACTATGCGCCACGATAATTATCGCATTATAGCCTTTTTCGGGGTCGCAGAGATAGCGCAGGAGCGATGCATAGCGTGCCGCAATTCGGGCGCGTGGGGTATTGTTTGTCGGTAATGCTCGCAGGTGGTTATCCACATCCAAAACCGCCTCTGTTAATGGTGCAAACATCTGCGCCAACTCTTCCAACCGCCATCGTAACGCCACTATCCCTACTGCCGAAGCCACCAATACCGCTCCAAACCATCCCAGAAAGTTTTTAGTGTTCTCATAAATTTTTACAGCACCTCCTGTTCGGTTTTCCCAAATGCCGTACCATGCCCCTGCGGGAAGAAGCGGCAACATTGTTATCAGCACACAGACCCCGGCTAAAACCATTATATGGAAACCATTGCTGAGCCACTTTCCCATGGCTTCGGATTTGGCGTTGTTGGTATAGTCTGCGGGCGGTTTTCCCTCTGCCAGCGAGACCGGAAAGACACACCACCCTACTAAAATCAATGCTCCTAAGCAGAGAAGCATCCCTAAGTGGAAGAAGGGAGTTGCACTACTGATAGCCATCCCTTTGAGAAAGGTTTCCATAGCGTACTCCTTCTTCACGTTCTCCCCAAGCGGCATCGCTCTCTTCAGAGGTATATTTTTAAGTATGTCAGACTCTTCTTCGATATCTACCTCTTCACCTGCAAAAAAACTCTTGGGGTTAAATTTGCTATAGTTCGCATTCAAAAATCCCAGTTCTACTAAATACACCGGTTTGTAGGGCATTTTCACCCGTTTTGGCTTTTTCTTCTGTGCCGCTTGAATGGCTATAGGCTCTGTCGCTTTTCCTACCTTCCCCTTCAGCCCCATCCTTTCTTGGGATGCTGACACAGGAGGGGGATTCACAACAGGAGTTTCCGCATATTGGAAGAGGCTTTCCGAGCCCATCGCTAATGCCATCCAAATGACAAGGGTTAAGCCCAAAAACATTGCCGAGGGAACCGAGAGAGAGATACAGTTTGTCCAGAAGGCACGTTGATTTTTCTTGCGAATTGCCCTCTTCCCCAGAAAGCAGGTGATACTTCCTAAAATCAGGGTAAACAGAAACGCCGTATTAAAAAGCATCCATGCCGCAAAAAGAGCCACATAGACCAGTTCACAGATATTCATTGCCCCGGTTACAATGCCCAAATGGGTTCCATCCCCGGTGAGAATATTATAGAGAGTCACCCCAAATGCAGGTATCCCCACTACAATGCCAATCAGAAATGCCCCCGGACGGCGAAAGTTAAATGCCCATGCCCCGTACAGATACAGACCAAGCATTCCCAGAAACCACTGCACGGCAAGGCAACGCTCCACACCCGAAGAAATAGTAAAGTGTTTTGCCCAAAAGCCTGCCACCACCGCATACTCCACCAACAAAAGAAAAATAGCCAATTGCACCCACCCCGGAGTGGATTTATCCTTGCGTCCCAACCAGAAGAGGAAGCCTCCTCCAAAAGCCAATGCTGCCGGAACTGTCAGTATCGCTCCCCACTGTTTTGCCCCGTCAGGAAGGGCAAGGGGAATCGCGACACTCATCAGGGCAAACAGAAGAATGTTCAGCAGGGGAACCCCAATCGTCAGTGACCTTCCGGCGAACGCGGTAAAGAAGGAGTAAGCTCGCCACAACATATCATTCGGTTTCATCCCCTTATTTGCACCACGTGCCAAGTCCACGGTCAGATTGCCGATATGCGGTAGGTGAAACATCAGGTGATACAGTTCCCCTAATACCCGCAGTAGGCTATTGGACACCTGCGAAAGGTCGTCCCAGTACATTTCACACAGATGCACCTCCCGCTTCTCGGTTTCAGTCACACGCTCCATCTTATGGATTTGTAGGGAGTAGGTGTCTTTTTTGTCTTTGGGGTAGTTACGAAGCAGGTCGCGCATAAAGCCGTGGTGAGGTGAGATGATACTCTCTCCGTTGCGACGCTTATCTTCATGTCTACGGTATAAGTCCATAAACTTCTGACGTTCCCCAAAATCAATCAAGGTTTGCCAGAAACTCTTTTTAGGGTCTTCCAGAGTGTCACCTTTACGAAATGGGTTGGCAGTGAGGGGGTGCACAGGAATCAGTTCGGTTTCTATATGGTAGGGGGTGTAGTGCTTCCCACACTCGCGCAGAAGCATATCAGTGGTCAGTTTTAGCGTTGCCCCCGACGCATGACGAGAAACTCCATGTATCGCCACCACCGCGATTTTCGGGGGTGACTTGGTTTCTACACCGGATTCTCCCAACGAATTTGGGGGGATTATCGCAAGAGGCAAAACGCCAGGAAGCAAAACGCCCGAAGAACTATTTGTCTCTTGCGAACCGTCTAATCTGTTTTTTTTTCGAGGTTACCACGCCCACTACGCACCATAACATGAACTAACAACGGGAAAAAGTAGTACGAGGCAAGAGTAAGCACTCCAGCAAAGAGTGACCACAGCCAAATAGCAGGGGATACCGTTTCAGCCACCACAGGAGGACGCGATGTGAGGCTCACCCAAACGATTGCGACGGCTCCCCCTATAGAGACAAGTAGGGCTAAACCAAGAAAGATGTGTCCCAAGCGATATGTTTGTGCAACAGAACTACTCTGCTCCTGAGGTGCATTTGCAATAGTCGCTTCGGTTGGTGTTGATTTCTCAGACATAAAATTCTCTCCTTCTCCAAACTAATCGTCCTGATTCTTCGTAGCAGTGTTTTGAAGCCATGCTTTGAGTGGTTCGACAACACGCTCTGAGAGGGCGGCGGCTCCCAGTCCAATCAGTGCTCCTCCAACGGTTAAACAGGATAATACAATGGGAATACTTCCCCCGGAACCGGCGGTCGCAACCCCAGCGAGCAGGAGTGCTATACCAGGCATTCCACACAGAGAGGCTGCGGCTATCTGTGTACGACGCACATGAGCAATCTCGTCACCTATCTGCTTTTCGACAATGGTTTGACGGTACCGCTCATACACACGTTGCTCTTCCTCAGATAGGTTTTTGCGTAGAGTTTCGAGATGCAACGCCTGTTCCTGACGCACCTTAGAGATTATATCAAAAATCTTTTTCAACTCTTCTGGTTCGTCTACTTTTTCCGCTTGTTTCTCCAGTAGTTCGATTTGACGACTATACGAAGAATCAATCTCTTTGTATACTTCGTTAGTCCGAATCTGGTCGGCAACCGGAGTGGGAAAGATAGATTTATACTCCTGTTGATCCTCACTCCCTTCATTCAACTTCAACATGATTTGATATGCTCCTAATCTACTCGTTCTGGGTTTCCTTCAACGTTTTGCAAGCAAAAGCATGATGGTTGACCAAGAAATCTTGTATGCTGATGGGTATGGGGTAACTATACAACAAAAAATGGCGTTTATAACAATGGAATGTTTGAATTTTTTATTTTATGCGTTTTTGTGTCGGTAGCATGGGGATACTATACCGATTGGCTGATGTGGAAGCGGGACGAAGCACGTCTGGAAGAACGGGTCTCCCTGCGCCGACAGTACCTCTCCGTTGCCAGTGATTCGCCGTCCGCATGGGAGGCATATGGCGATGCACTACGCCGCGCCGGACATACCGAAGAGGCGATACAAGCCTACGAAGAAGCCCTCCTTCTGCGCTATGGTAAGGAACTACCGTTGGAAGAGGCGATTCTTTTGGATATGGGACTCGGTAAAAACCCCAATATGCCTGATGATACCGTGCTTACTCCTCAACCCGACCCTGTGGACGATGGCACGCATCCCCCCTCGCTGATGGCTCCTCTCTTTTTGGAAGGAGCGGTTTCGTCAGAAACAGGGTTGGTTCCTGTGACGATGGATGCTCCTGCACCGCTCGTTCCGTGGGAAACCCCCTCCGCAGTCCCAGCGATACCCGAAGAGCCTCTCCTGCCCGCTGTGTCACCACCGCAAGTAATCGGGATATCCGCACCACCCGTTGTCGCAACCGCCATTGACCAAACCGGGGGAACTGGGCTTGCCCATAAACTGCGGCTTGCCCGCATGGAGTGGGAAGAAACTGTAGACCCGGAACGCTATGGGCAGACACTTCGCACACGCCAACCTGTGTGTCGCGCCTGTGGAACTTTGGGCAGTAACGATGACCGAGATTGCCGGGTGTGTGGAACCCCGCTCCCGGTGTACAATCTTCTCGATACCCTTCACTATGCACCGATTCGGCGGGAAATTCTTACCGGGGCGTTTTGGGTGTTTGTGCAGATAATGATAATTGGGGTGTGTATCTGGTTTGTGGGGTGGCTTCCCGGCTTGGTTAAATTCAGCGTGCTAATTGCCGCCATCATTGTGATTCCCTTGCGCTTTTTGCAAAAAATCGGAGAGCATTAACGGAGATCCCTATAGGATAATATCTATCAAAGTGACATCATCGTTTTTTAGTGCGCCACTATCGCGTTCGATATGAAGCCACCTGTGTAGCTCCTCGGTGGACTGAGGCAGTCTGTTCCACGGACGTTGCCGCTTCTCGAACTGCGATAAGAAGTAGTGGGAGAGTGCATCCGTCATCAGGAGGAACCTATCGCCTTCCTGATACTGTTCCACATAGCGCACCACGGGCGGTAGTGTTGCACGGCTACCTATCTCGGTGGAAATCAGTTCTGGGCGGTCACTAAATCCGGCAGAACGGGTGAGGGGAAAACCGTAACGCAAGCGATTGTTCCGCACCAGAAAGACGCAGACATCCCCTACTGAGACCGCTTCCCAAAGCAGATGCTCCCTATCCCATGTCACGACTAAGAGAGTGGCAGCAGAACCCGTGGTCATCTTCTCTTGCGCCCACCAAGCCGTTGCCTTGCCCTCGGTTCTTGCCCGCCATGTATGCCCCAGTGCCGCGATGGTTTGTGCAGCTTCGGTATCCGTGGGAGGAAAGCCATGCTCCGCGAAGGTAGTCACCAGAAGTTCCGCCCATTCTCGTGCAAAGACTGCTGACGATGCCCCGTCCGCCAGTGCCACTCGCACCGGATACTTTGCCTCGCGAAAATCAGGGGGGTCACTCGCGTTATTGCCCGCTAAAAGGGTGTAGGCATACGCATCTTCGTACTGCTCGGTGCTATTACCCTCTTTGGGCGCACAGAGTGCCAACAAGCGAACAGGGACAGAGAGGGGCGCATTCTCCATATCGCTATCGCAACTCCGAAGTACGTGTCCCGATGTCTAAGAACTGTATGAGAGAGCGTAAATCCGCATTAAAGGCGAAACCGCGTGAGTTTTCCGTGACCGCAAACCCTTCCCGACGCGCTTCCTCGGCTAAACGGGGGGGAAGGATACTACTCATTTCAAAAAGCCGCTGGGCAAACTCATCGGGCAGACCGATTTGTGTATCGGGGAACTCAATCGGGCGTTTGCTAGAGCCAGAGATATGGATATTGAAGAAAAGCACCTTTCCGTCATTGGTTCCCACCAGTTTGAGTTGCTCGGCTTCATACATTGGGTTCCCATCTGTTGGTTCCCCATCGGAGATATTAATTACCACCGGAGGATACGAAAGCGGATACAGTTCACACCATGCCCGAACAACCTGATGTGCCTCCTTAATTGCATCGGTCATGGGGGTATTTCCGTTGGCATATGGCTCAAACCAAACCGGGAAGCGGATGGTGCGCTCAATTAGTCCCCCTGCCCCATCCTCCTCCTTGCGGGTTCGTTGCTCCACCCGCAGAGGGTTATCCGCAATCTCGGAGATAGGGACAAACTGACGATTTTGCAGCACTCCCCCAAAGCCGCTCCGAATGGCTCCCCCATAACCAACTACCCCCACTTGGAAGTAGTCACGTACATCTTCGCCTTTGGCGCAACGCAAAACCAGAGTGGAGAGGAGACGGTTAATCGCATCGGCGACAGCATCGCACTTACGCTTTCCCGTATCCAATCCCCACGCATCATCCATGGAACCGCTTTGGTCAATCAGGAAAAAGAAAGCCGTTGGCTTGGCACGATTGATTTCCGCCGTATACGGCATGATTTACTCCTGTTCGTGAAGTCTTCTCTTAGAATTGTACCGCAGACAAGCGACTTCCTGCGTCCTCCTGAACCGTCGGTTGAAAGAGGCAGGAAAAAAAGCCAATGACCGATGCCTCAAAAATTGAGGCAAAAAATATTACTTCACTATGTGAAACAATTTGGATTTTAGGGAATACTCTATTCAGAAAGTTATGCGAACTTCTACCCAAAAAAAATCTTCCCTTGTCGTGTATCTTCCGCACTAATTTACCCTACATTTAATTAGAAATTTCGCCGAAAGAAAGGTGAGTAAAAAACCTCTATGCGAGTACAAATGCGATTACAAACAGTTCTATTTGCAATAGTTGCTATCTTAGGTTTAGTTGTGGCGGGTTGTGGGGGTGGAAGCGGTACAGGAAGTTCCACGACAACATCACGCGGTGTGGTAGAGATTCAACTGCTCTGGCCCGAACGCCGTGCGACACGGCAGGTTCCTGCCAATGCAAATAGTGTACGTATTGTTTTGCGGAACCGCAAAGGCGATATAGTGGTAGACCGGCTTTTGGTACGTCCCTCTGCTAGCGAAGTTCTTACCAAAGAAATTTTTCCGAACCTCCCACAGACAGAACTTTCTTTAGAAGCGATTGCCTTCCCGAACGCCGATGGAACCGGAACGGCGCAAGCGGAAGCCAATACCGTGATTGAAGTTCCTGCGGATTCCCGTGCAACACTGCAACTAACTATGGACTCTACAATTGCAAAAGTAGCGATTTTACCAGAAAATATCCCCTTCACGGGAACCCCGGTGACAATTCATGCGGTTGCTTACGATGGCACAGGCAAAATTGTCCTCACGCAACACTGGACATGGAGCAGTTCTAATACTCGTGTCATTCGAGTGGATTCACAGGGAGAGAGCGCAACCCTGACAGCAGTTGGCGCGGGAACCACGAAGATAACCGCTACTGAAACGGAATCGGGCGTACATCACAGTCGCGACTTCCATGTCGCTCCCATTCGCTGACCTCACTCCCTACCACTCCTTTCAACCCCCTCCTAACCTCCCCCTTCGTAAGGGGGAGGTATAGAGAACCGCCCCGCAACACCGTGTTGGGCGAGTGAGGGGTAAGTGGAGGGGAAAGGAAGAGGGGAGGTTAGGTGCGGTTCCCTAGTTCATCTTTACGGGAAGACCGTTCTGTTCCGCCGATTTCCAAGCGGCTTCGGTCATCTCAATCGTTCGCAAACCACAAATCGGAGGAGCCGCCACTGCGTTCTCCCCACGAATCGCCCCGATAAAGTTGTCATCAATACTTTGAGTGGGAGGGATGTTTCCACCGTCTAATGTCGTGCGAACCCCTTTGGCATCGCAGAACTCTAATTTCCCATTACGATACAAAAAGGCTCCCTTTTCGCACCAGATAGAGATGTCCTCGTTCCAGCCAATCACCGAGTCCCCAATAATCGAAATATTTCCTCGTGCGCCATTGGTGAACTGAATACTCAGAGCCGAGTTAATATCCACGGGTGCGCCGCGATTATCCATAAATGCCGCCACCTCCGCGACTACCAAGTCGGTCATCCACAAAAGAATATCCAGCAGGTGCGAGCCAGAGTCGTTTATCTGTCCGCCCCCCGAAAGTGCTGGGTCTTGTCGCCAAGTACCGCGTGTTCCATGAAGCCACCCCTGACACTGCAACGCCGAGATAAAGGTCACGGCTCCCAACTCCCCGGACTGTATCTTCTCCCGCATGACTTTGAACTGCCCCATCGCATGACGTTGGTAGGCAAGCGCAAACACCTTCGGATACCCTTCCAAACGTGCCAACAGCGTCTTTGCTTCGCTTACCGCGCTCACCATCGGCTTTTCCAGCAGGATGTGCTTTCCGGCTTCAATCGCCGCCATCGCTTGGTCAAAGTGTTGCGTGTGAGGAGTACAGATAAGAACCGCGTCCACATCGTCACGCTCTAAAACCTCCCGATAATCGGCAATTGTTGCTGCCTCTGCCAATACCGAGAACTGTTGCTTTGCACGGGTAAACTGTTCGGGGTTGATGTCACACAGAACCGTGACTTCCACATCACTCATCCGGGTAAAGTTCCCCAAGTGGGCGCGTGCCATTCCGCCCGTGCCGATAATACCTACTCGTACTTTCTCTGCCATGATTTCTGGTTTCACTCCTGAGTTTCGTGTGTTCTGTTAAGATTCCGGGTTTCGGGAGCGGATTTCCTGCTTTACCCCAAGCAAGTTTACTCAAAGCAAAGGAGGGGGATAACTTTCCCCGGAGATTTCCCTGTTGGTAGTTATCCCCCCCTGTCGAATTGCCTCGTTATCGAAGCAGACTACGAACGTGCTATCTTATGCCACGTCGAAGCGGTCTAGATTCATTACCTTTGTCCATACGGCGATGAAATCTTGTACAAACTTCTCTTGGGCATCATCACAGCCGTACACTTCAGCGATACCACGCAGTTCGGTGTTGGAGCCGAAGACAAGATCAACACGAGTTCCTGTCCACTTCACTTCGCCCGTTGCACGGTCACGCCCTTCAAAGGCATCTTGTGCCTCCGAAGTCGCACTCCACTCTGTCCCCATATCCAGAAGGTTGACAAAGAAATCATTGGTGAGTGCTTCCGGGCGGTGCGTAAATACTCCGTGCTTTGAGCCATCGTAATTCGCATTCAGGACACGCATCCCCCCGACAAGCACCGTCATCTCCGGTGCGGTCAGTGTTAGCAGTTGTGCTTTATCCACCAACAGTTCCTCTGCTGGAACGGGATAGTTCCCCTTCAGATAGTTGCGGAAACCGTCTGCCTTCGGTTCGAGTGCGGCAAACGATTCTACCTCGGTCTGCTCCTGCAACGCATCGGTACGCCCCGGTGTGAATGGAACGGTCACTTCCATCCCTGCATTGCGTGCGGCTTGCTCAACTCCCGCACAGCCCCCCAAGACAATCAAGTCGGCAAGAGAAACCTGCTTACCATCGGTATGCGCGGTATTGAATGCGGTCTGAATCCCTTCGAGTGTTCCCAGCACTGTTGCCAGTTGTGCCGGATTGTTGGCTTCCCAATCCTTCTGCGGTTCCAAGCGAATCCGCGCCCCGTTCGCGCCGCCGCGCTTGTCAGAGCCACGGAACGTCGCGGCAGATGCCCACGCCGTAGACACCAGTTGGGACACAGAAAGCCCTGAGGCAAGAATCATCCCCTTCAGAGCCGTCACATCGGCTTCGTCAATCAGTTCGTGTGTGACTGGCGGAACCGGGTCTTGCCAGATTAACACCTCTTCAGGAACTTCGGGTCCCAGATAGCGGACACGAGGACCCATATCACGGTGAGTGAGTTTGAACCAAGCGCGTGCAAACGCATCGGCGAACTCTTCTGGGTTTTCATAGAAATGTCGGGAGATTTTTTCGTAGGCAGGATCCACACGCAGAGCAAGGTCGGTGGTCAGCATAAAGGGGGCGTGACGCTTGGTGGGGTCATGGGCATCAGGAACCGTATCTGTCCCTGCGCCATCCTTGGGTCGCCACTGTTTCGCCCCCGCAGGACTTTCGGTTAGTTCCCACTCGTAGCCGAACAGGTTCTCAAAATAGTTATTGCTCCACTGGGTAGGGGTGGTTGTCCATGCGCCTTCCAAACCACTGGTAATGGTATCTCCAGCTTTGCCCGTTCCGAACTTATTTTTCCAGCCGAAACCCTGCTCCTCAATGCTTGCCCCCGCGGGTTCTCGTCCCACATACTGACCGGGGTCTGCGGCTCCGTGGGTCTTACCAAAGGTATGTCCACCCGCAATCAGTGCCACCGTTTCGTAGTCGTTCATCGCCATACGCCCAAAGGTTTCGCGAATGTCACGCGCCGCCGCAAGCGGGTCAGGAACGCCGTTAGGACCTTGCGGGTTCACATAGATAAGCCCCATCTGCACTGCCCCCAGTGGATTTTCCAGTTCTCGGTCTCCGGTGTAGCGATTATCCCCCAACCACTCCGTCTCTGCTCCCCAATAGACATCCTCTTCGGGTTCCCAAACGTCCTCACGCCCGCCGCCAAAACCGAAGGTCTGCAAGCCCATAGATTCCAAAGCGCAGTTTCCTGTCAGCACCATCAGGTCTGCCCATGATAGTTTTCGCCCGTATTTCTTCTTCACGGGCCACAGTAGTGCGCGTGCCTTGTCTAAGTTTGCATTGTCGGGCCAGCTGTTGAGCGGCGCAAAGCGCAGTGTACCAGAACCTGCACCTCCACGACCATCTCCGATACGATATGTCCCGGCACTGTGCCATGCCATCCGAATAAAGAACGGACCATAATGACCGTAGTCGGCGGGCCACCACGGTTGGGAGTTGGTCATTACCTCAAAGATGTCTTTCTTCACCGCATCTAAGTCGAGGGTATTAAACTCCTCGGCATAGTTGAAATTCTCTCCCATCGGATTGGATAGCGCGGAGTGCTGACGGAGGATGTTTAACTTTAACTGGTTGGGCCACCAGTCGCGGTTCCGTGTCCCCCCTCCGGCTGCTCGCTTCAAAACGCCACTTGTGAACGGGCATTTCCCTGCCCCGTTGCTTGCGCCATTGTTTGACGTTGATGTACCTTCAGATGCCTTCGTTTCCATGGTTCCTACCTTTTGAATTTCGAGAGATTTTGTTGTAGAGTCTGGTGATGGTGGCAATCACGGGAGTGCGGTGAGGCAGGGGGTTTCTTCAGACGGAGTCGAGTTTTGGCATCGGGGACAGATTCCCCAGAAGACTACCTCGGCTTCTTCAATCAGAAAACCATGCGCTACAGACGGTTCTAGACAGGGACGATGCCCGACCACACAGTCCACATCCTCAATATGTCCGCACTGCTTGCAAACCAAATGATGATGATTATCGCCGACCCGTGCTTCGTAGAGCGCAGGAGCGTTGGCGGGTTCGATGCGTCGCACCAGTCCTCCTTCCAACAAGGCGTGCAGATTATCGTACACCGCTTGGCGGGAGAGACTGCCCAAACGTTCACGAGCGACGACAGCAATTGCATCGGCATGAAGATGTCCACCTTGATGCACTGCCGACAGTACCGCAAGACGGGGAGCCGTGACTCGCATCCCTGCCGCCCGCAAACGCTCTTTGAGTCTTTCTGTGTTTGCCTCCACGGCAGTATGATGACATCAAATCTGGATTTTGTCAAGATAAAGATGGGGTCAAGAGAAAACCATTTCGTCCCTCTGAATCTCCCTGTCTGAGAACACGGTTAAGGGCGAACACGGAGTTTCGCCCCTACAGAGATTAGGCAATGGGTAGGGACAAAACCAAGATGGGCTGTAGTATGTTATGCGGCGCGACGAACTGTTTCGTCCTCATCGTCAAAGCGCAGGTGGATAGTTTCGCAGGTGGAAACAGGAGCCGCATTGCTTGCGGCACGGCGTTGCCAGAACTTCATAAACAGTTTAGGGGTAACTTCTTGGCGCATCGCTTCGGGGCATCGCTCGACCAACACCCATTCGCGCACCAAGATACCATCTTCATAGACCGAAAGACGGCGCGGGTTCTCTGGCAGACGACAGTTGTTCTCTTCAATCCACAGCCCAATTTCCTGAGCGGCGGCGGACGATTCGGTTAAGTCGCTTCCGATGAGAAAGAGGTTGCTATCTGAGGTTGTTGGTTGGATACGAATCATGACTTTTCACTTTTGACGAGATATATGCCCTTGCATATCTCTCTTGCCACACATTCCCCAAAATTTACCAATAAATTTTTAATTATTTTTGTGTGGAAAAGTTCACTTCTCTGTGTCCATTGGATTTCCTCACCCAATTTATCGTCTATACATCTGTTCTGCCAATGAATTCTTTCACAAGACCTCCCTGATTTGCAGTGGTTTTTCGGGAGCCGCGAGGTGACGCGGCGGTAGGGGCGCGATACACTAAGGTGATTCTCCCTATTTTAGGAAGTGATAGTTAGGAAGTGATAGTTAGGAAGTGATAGTTAGGAAGTGATAGTGAAGATGCAGAATATCCTGCCGATTGTCTACTATATCTATGC
>Ga0224722_1000987_pt1 | contig 16158 bp, 17 predicted proteins | sample Balambano_FR1_Me_FD_161646 | JGI IMG/M metagenome (GOLD analysis project Ga0224722, IMG submission 161646) | Freshwater sediment microbial communities from Lake Towuti, South Sulawesi, Indonesia - Balambano_FR1_MetaG | ecosystem: Environmental > Aquatic > Freshwater > Lake > Sediment | place... | reverse complement strand
GAGCGGAATCATCGCAGCGCGTGAACTCGTGCGTCAAGGTCATGACGTCGAACTGGTTGAAAAGAGTCGAAGCGTCGGGGGACGCTTGGCGACGCGTCGAATCGGTGATGGACGGGCCGACCATGGAGCGGTATATTTCACGGTGCGTGGAGAAGAGCTCGAACGAGAGGTGCGGTCGTGGATGAATGCGAACTGGGTGCGGGTCTGGTATGCCGACCCTTATCCACGTTATGTCGCGATTGATGGGATGAATGCACTCGCTAAGCGTTTGGCTGAAGATTTGACCGTACAGTTGAATGAACGGGTGGAGAACGTTCAACTGGAAGAAGACGGAACCGTCACAGTCAAGACAGACGTGACGACGCGTTCCTATGATCAAGTCGTGATGACGGCACCGCTTCCACAGTCATTCGAACTACTAGGGAGTTTGGTCGACCAGATCAAACCCGCGCTACTTCGTCTCGTATATTCGCCGACGTTCGTCGGTCTTTTTGAATGTGCCGGTGATGTACAGATTGGAGCAGACGGTATTCTCGATCAAGAACTGGTACCTGGTTTATTAAAAATCGTCGATAATCGGCAAAAAGGAATCTCCGATACATCACTTATAAGTGTCTATATGGAAGAGGCGTGGAGTGAGGAATGGTATGAACGACCGGAAGCGGAGACACTTGCAGAAATTGAGCGGTTATTCCGAGAGGAAGTCGGCGATATCAATCTCGTGTCAAAACAATTGAAACGCTGGCGTTACGCGCAAGCGAAAGACGTATGGCATGAACCGTTTTATCAAGTAAGCCGTCATCCCATCTATTTAGCAGGGGACATCTTCCTTGAGTCCGATGATCCATCCGGACGAACGCGATTCGAAAGTGCCTATCTGTCTGGGTTACGTGTGGCAGAAACCATCGAAAAGAACATGGATCGATAAGGGCATCCCTTGTCGGTCTTTTTATTTGACGCTATTTAGTTTAGGGCATAAACTATAACCATCTAGTTTAGGGGGTAAACTAAAAATGAAAGCATTGATGCGTGAAGCGGTGCAGTTGTTTGAAGAAGTGATGTTCCATGGGACGGAACATGTCATCGAAGCGATGGAGGGAGACGTATGGCACGAGTATTCGCGTGAACAGCTCCAACTGTTGAAGTTACTCGATCAGTTTGGACCGACTCCTGCTGGGCAATTGGCGCAAAAACAAGGTGTCCATAAAAGTGCGGTTTCGAATCGCCTGAAAAAGTTGGTCGAAAAAGGACTCGTCACGAGTCGACGAGGACAAGATCAACGGGAACGATTGATTGAATTGACCCCAGAAGGGAACCGGCTCGTCGAAGAAGTGGACGGTGCCGTCTATCGATATGTGGAATCCCTCATCGATGGAGAAGTAGACGAAATTGAAATCGAGCAGTTTGTTCGGACGTTCCGAAAAATAAAGCAATTGCTCCGAATCGGGGAGGAATAACACATGCATAAAATCATTCAATGGCGCTGGGGAATTTTCATTTCCCTCATCGTATTGACGGCAGCATTATTTGTCGCAGCACCGAACTTAACGAAACAAGCAGAAGAGGCAGGGAGCTTCCAACTTGCGGACGACATGGACTCACAACGCGCACAAGCGATTTTAGATGAAGCCGGGAAGAGTGACAAGACCATCTCCCTCGTCTATGAGTTCGAATCAATCGGTGAGACGGAGCGAACAGATGTCGCGCGTGTCATCGAAGAACTTAAACAAAATGAAACGGTCGTGACGGATGTTCTCAATCCGTTTGAAAGTGAAGAGACAGAGGCACAGCTCGTCTCGGAAGACGGACGCATCGTCCTCGTCCCCATCACGGTAGAAGGTACGACGGAAGAAATCAATGCGTTTGCTGATGATGTCCGTGAAAACGTGCTCCCGCAAGAGGAAACAGTATATATCACCGGGGAAGAAATCATTAACAATGATGTGAACTTAAGTGCCCAGGAAGGGTTGAAAAAGACAGAGATCATCACGGTCGTGTTGATTTTTGGATTGTTGCTCCTCGTGTTCCGTTCTATCGTGACCCCGTTCATCCCGCTCATCGCGGTCGGATTCACGTATTTGTTGAGTCAATCCTTTGTCGCGTTCTTCGTGGATTGGTTTGGGTTCCCGGTGTCGAACTACACGCAGATCTTCCTTGTCGCCATCTTGTTCGGGATTGGGACAGACTACTGTATCCTGCTTCTTAGCCGTTATAAAGAAGAACTCAGTGCAGGGCATGCCATCGAAGACGCCATCGTCAATACGTACAAGACGGCAGGACGAACGGTCTTGATCAGTGGGCTCGCGGTCTTCGTCGGTTTTGCCGCCATCGGATTTGCTGATTTTCCAATCTTCAAATCAGCGGTCGCCGTCGCAGTTGGGATTGCGGTGTTGTTGCTGATTCTCTTCACGGTCGTCCCATTCTTTATGGCGACGCTCAAGCAGCGACTGTTTTGGCCATCGAAAAAGGCAGGCGAACATCACGACAGCAAGCTCTGGGCTAACTTGAGCCGATTGTCGGTCAATCGTCCGTTCGTATCGATTTTGGTCGTCGGGTTGATTACAGTACCTGTCTTATTCACATATGACGATGCCCGTTCGTTCAATACCGTCGATGAGATTGGAGACGGGTACGATTCGGTTCGTGGACTGAATTTGATCTCAGAAGGGTTCGGTCAAGGGGAATCCCTTCCGGTACAAGTCATCTTGAAACAAGATCAAGCCATTACAGAATCAGAAGTTCCCTATATCGAAGAGTTTGCAAGTGAGCTTGAAAAAGTCGAAGGTGTGAATGGTGTCCGTGCGCTCACACGTCCGACTGGTGAAGTCATCGACGATTTTTATGTCGACACACAACTCGGTGAAGTCAGCGATGGCTTGTCGGAAGCGCAGACGGGTCTCGGTGATGTCCAAACTGGATTAGATGAGATTGAGCAAGGATTGAACGCGATCGTCGGGCAATTGCCAAGTGGTTCAACCAATGCTGGGGCACCGCTTGCGGAAGCAGCAGCGGGGCTGAATCAGTTGAATGGTCAACTTGGTCTCATTGGGCAAGGATTGACAGCGACTCAAAACATCCCGGCCACAGTCGGGCAGCTCGGTCAAGTATCCGCCGGTCTCACACAAATTGAGTCAGGAATCAACGAAGCGGCGTCCGCTTTAAATGCACAAGGTTCTCAGGTCGGTGAACTTGGTAGCGGGTTAGCGCAACTGGCGACAGGTGTCGCGGAAGCGAACGACGGGCTAGGGCAAATTGAGTCTGGTCTCGGCGAAGCCGTTTCATTCTTACAACAGTTGAGTGAAGCAGATGCGCTTCGAGAGACAGGCGTGTATCTTCCGGAAGGGACGCTCACATCGGATGAGTTCTCACCTGCCGTCGAACGCTATGTCTTCGATGAAGGAATGGCGACTCAGCTCGAGGTCGTCTTAGAGATGGACCCGTATTCCCCAGAAGCGATTGATACCGTCGAGACAATCAAAGAGACGATGAATCGTGCCGTGACGGGAACACCATATGCGGATGCGACCATCGGATATGCCGGGATCTCAAGTATCAATAGCGATTTAAATGAAACATCGACGAACGATTTCAATCGAACGGTAGCCATCATGCTCGTGACGTTGTTCATCGTTTTGACAGCACTGTTCCGCTCGATGATCATGCCACTCTATATGATTGCTTCGCTTCTCTTGACGTACTATACGTCAGCGGCAATCACAGAGCTGATCTTTGTAGAAGGACTCGGCTATGACGGGATTAGCTGGGCCGTTCCGTTCTTTGGCTTTGTCATGTTGATTGCCCTTGGAATTGACTACTCCATCTTCTTGTTAGATCGATTCCGGGAAGAGACAATCAATGGGAAGACGGTCCGAGAGGCGCTCATCCACTCGATGACGAAGATGGGTACCGTCATTATGACCGCCGCGGTCATCCTCGCCGGGACGTTCGGTGCCATGATTCCGTCAGGCGTGCTCAGTCTCGTCCAGATCGCGACGATCGTCATCACCGGTTTGTTATTGTATGGCTTGATTGTGTTACCACTCTTGATCCCAGCCATTACGATTTCATTTGGCGGTGGTGTCTGGTGGCCATTCCAACAAAAGAAAAAGTCATAAGCAGAAACGGATGTCTCGTATGATGAGATATCCGTTTTTTGGGATAGATTGTGGTGGATTCGGGAACAGAAAGGCAGGTCCATTATTGAAGGAGGAATACTGTATGGAAATCGTCATTACTGCAATCTTGAAAGCCCATCCCGGAAAAGAAGAGGCGTTACGTGATGCGCTGCAACGTGTGATTCCGCCGTCGCGAGCGGAAGAAGGGTGTCTTGCGTACGTTCTTCACGAGGCGATTGATGCACCAGGTACGTTTGTCTTCTATGAAAAGTATCAAGACGAAGAAGCGCTCGATCACCATATCCATTCGTCGCACTATCAGGCGTATCGTGATGAAGCCGGAGAGCTTCTCGCCGTCCGTGAGGTCTATCGTTTGCATGAAGTCTGAAAGGAGACATTTTCATGATTACGCAACCCGTGATTCCATGTATTTGGTTTGGGCAGGACGTTGAAGAGATTGCCGAGTGGTATGTATCGATCTTTCCAGATTCGTTTGTCGACTATACGACGAGATTTTCAAGTTCACCAGCAGGCGAGACGACGATTGTGACATTGTCGCTCGCTGGACAATTCTTTCAATTGCTTGGGGGAGGGACGGCGCAAGAACGGAATCCGTCCATTTCCTACATGGTGTCGCTTCCGACGAAGGAAGAGATCAATGCGCTATGGGAACGATTATCTGACGGAGCGGATATCTTGATTCCATTAGACACGTACGACTTCAGTCAGCGTTATGGGTGGTTGCAGGACCGCTACGGGGTTTCTTGGCAAATCATGCATGATGGCGGGATGGACATTCAGCTCGTGACGCCATGCCTCTTATTTGTCCAGGATGCGTTTGGTCGCGCCGAGGCGGCGATGAACGATTGGATTGCTGTTTTCAAAGATTCGTATGTATTGGACGGACATACGGTACGGTACACGGAAGAAGACGGGGAAGAACTCGACGGGAAAATCAATTATGCCCGTTTCGTCTTATCCGGCCGAGAATTTGTCGTGATGGACAGTAATGAAAATCATACATTTTCGTTTAACGAGACCCAGTCGCTCATCGCTTTTTGTGAGACACAAGACGAAGTCGATACGTACTGGCAGCGGTTATCGGCTGTACCGGAAGCAGAGGAATGCGGTTGGCTGAAAGATCGCTATGGTGTCTCGTGGCAAATCATTCCTTGGGAAATGGAAGAGATGATGGCGATTGGTTCACAAGAACAGATTGAACAGGTCGTACAGGCATGTCTGCCTATGAAAAAGCTTGATATCGCAACGTTGCGTAAAGCTTACTAAACAAAACTCCCGAGACAAATGCTCGGGAGCTTTTTCATGGACTCATTTGCGAGAGGGCATCCTTCTCGATGATGGTATCCGAGAGCCGGAGTTGGCTGGCCGCACGGTCGATGTAAGGGGCGCATCGATCGAATGCGACTTGTTCTTCCGTCTCGATGGAATAGCATGTGCCGTTTCCTGCTCGTTCGGTCAAGTCTGGTTCATAGTAATGATCTTCATATCGGAAAGCGCCCGTCCGAAAGACGGTTAGATTTGACGTATCATTTAATAGGGAGTCGCCAAGCATATATGCCGGAGAGATCCCAAGTAAATCGAGAATCGTCGGGGCGATATCGATTTGCCCACCACTCGCCTCCATGACTTCTCCTGTCGTCAGTCCAGGTGGTTTGATGAAGAGAGGGACGGCGCGGTCAAGTTGAAACGCGTCAACCGTCGAGTCCACTTCTTCGAGGGTAGCCATCTCGTCTCCTGGTGCCGTCAGACCGCTATCGTGGTCACCATACATGACGAGAAGCGTCTCATCCCACAGCCCATCTCGTTTCAATCGTTCGATGAACTGACCAACCGCCGCATCGACGAAATGGACGGTATGGTAATAGTTTTCGAGAAGGGGGTCGTCAATATCAGATAGGTCCAATCGTTTCTCGTCTTCCGGAATGTCATACGGCGTATGACTCGTCAATGCGACTAAAAACGTGTAGAACGGTTCATCCAACTCTTCCATGAATCCGACCGACGTATTCAAGAATTCTTGGTCGTTGAGTGCCATCCCAATGATGCCTTGGTCGGGGTAGTCTTTGTCGCTGAAGAAATGATTGAATCCGATATTGTCATAAAAGTCATCGCGATTCCAAAAGTCTTTTCGGAACGAATGCATGGCTGCCGTATCGTAGCCCGCCTCGTTCAAGGATTGAGAGAGAGCGCTGAATTGATTTCCTGGGAAACGCGTATAGACGGAACCAGATTTGACAGGATAAAGTGACGTGTTGACGATGAACTCCGCATCGGACGTTCGCCCTTCATGCGTTTGATGATACACGTTCGGGAAGTAAAGCATGTCACGTCGCAGTCGGTTCAAATTTGGAGTGAGTTCCTGTCCACCAATCTGTTGATCGATGACGGATGTTTGGAATGATTCGAGTTGTAAGACAATTACGTTCGTATCTGGACTTGGGGCACTTAATTCTTGATAAGAGAGTGCTTGAATTTGAGAACGCTCCTCGTCTGTCAGGGCTTCGTTCCATCCCATGGCACGTTCGACGCCTCGGGCGACATCCATCGCGTGATAGCCCCAAAAACCGAGATGATAATATTCACGCATATTCGAGATGGGGTCGTCTGCGATCCATTTTTCCCCACGCTGATAACTGAGGGTGAGCGGGATTGTGAAGAGAAGAAATCCGAGTGTGAAGCCAGCGAGCGCCAATCGTCTTCCGTTTCGTTTCCCTTCACGGACAGGATGACGTTTCATATAACGCAAAATCAAACCGTAGATGATGAGGTCGATGAAGAAGAACGCATCGATTGGGCGGATGAGCGTCAAGAAGCCACCCCCGACATCTCCCATCTGCCCGATATCAGATAGTAAGGCGACGGATAATAAGTCTTCAAAATAGCGATAGTACCAGACGTCCGAGACGAGCAGGGTACTATGCAGGAACAGAGAAACGTATAAAATCCATCGGCGGATCGGATAAGACACGGCGAGTGCCCAACTCGTCAGGAGCAAAATCGTCGCCAAATTGATGAGGAAAAACGAGAAGTCGAACGCCGTCGCGGTCAACCAGCTAAAAAAGAAGAGCTTTGCCAGAGAGAGTGACAAGTAGCTCCAATAATCGAGATATTTGATCATGAACAACACATCCTTTTCATATCCATTCCCGATGAAACGAGTACGGGAAACGTCAAGATGTGTCCAACAAAAAAGAGGCGCATTGGCCTCAGTTGATTAAAAACGTATCACGCAGTTCAATGATGGTTCCTTCCGGTGCTTTTAATTTACTTAAATGTCCATCGACGACGAAGTAGATGTTGCCACCGTGCTTCGGTAAAAACGTGACGCCGAGTTGTTCGAGTCGTGCGACTTCCGCTTTGAGGTCATCTACATAGAGGGCGAAATGGACGGGACCGGCCGCATGTTTCGAGTAGTCTTGTAACGTTTCATCCGCTTTAGCAGTCTGGAGCTCAATATAAAAATCACCGAGCTTGAGCCAACTGTTGAAGTCACGCGTATGGAAGTTTGGCGACTCCTGGACGAGTTCAAAACCGAGCGCTTCGTAAAATGACTTCGATGCGGCATAATCCGGTGTTTGGATACAGATATGATGGATTTGTTTCATTAGTTGTTTCCTTTCGTTTGCAAATCTTTCACTCGATCACGGTGGAACGGGGAAGTCAATTCTTCTGAGATGAGGCTGATCGTATGTCCATCCGGGTCTCGTACGTCTAGTGTAGCGAATACATGCTTTCGAAGATACGGGAGAAGAAACTTTTTACGGAAGAAATCGTATGGAAGAGAGAGAAAATCAATGAGGTGAAAGCATGAAAGGAAATGAAATCACGATTCAACCGGTTGATGCAGTCAATCGAGAGGTGGTCATCGCCCTGACAGTGGACGAGAAACAAGCACGATTCATCGAGACGAATGCCGAATCCCTTCGAGAGATGATTGAGGATACGAAATACAATTGGCAGAGCTTTGCATTTTATGAAGGTGAGCGACCGGTTGGCTTCATGATGATCGGAGCAGAAAACGAGACAGAACGTTACGTGTGGCTCGACCGTTTCATGATTAATCAAAACGAACAGGGAAAAGGCGTTGGAACGAAGTGCCTACGCATGGCAGTGGAATTCATCCAGACACAATACGACGTGGATGATATCATCCTCAGTCTCCATCAAGAGAATGAAGCCGCGAAACGATTTTATGCGAAGAACGGCTTTGTCGACAGCGGCTTAATTGATGAATGGAATGGTGAAGCGATTTGGGTCTATCATACAAAAAACCGACCGTCATGAGTCGGTCGGATTCTCGGATGGACTTGTTTTTTGCGTGACATTTTTAGCTGCCAAGAAGAAGGGGATAGCGGCAAAGAGAAATAAGGTAACGAACCAGTTTTGGAGAAATGGATCGACAAACGTCGGTTTTTCCAACCAGCTCTCGGTTGAGATTTCGGCGTACCAACGTATGTAGAGTGCGATGCGTTCGAGCGTATATAAGAGTCCGGACAAAAACAACAAAATACCACCCGCTACAAGTTGATTGAAACGAGACATAAAACCCCTGCTCTATAGATGTTGTCTATGTTTTACCATTTTCATCCAAAAAAGGGATCTTTTATTTGAGTACGCTCGGTCGCAACTGTTTGACACGCGACAAGACGAGCCAACCGAGAAGCGCGCCCGTCAAACTAGAGGCAAGGAACGCCGGGACAAAGAAAAATGCACCGAACGTCGAACCCATCAACAGTTTTGCGTACGGGACGGCAATCAACGAAGCGATAACCCCAGTCCCGATGATTTCTCCGAGAGCGGCCGCATAGACGCGGTTCGTGCGAACGAAGAAAATGCCGGCAAGAAATGCGCCAATCATGCCACCAGGAAATGCGAGCAGTGATCCTGTGCCGGTCATGACGCGAATGAGTCCGGTGACGAAAGCGACGAGAACGGCTCCGATTGGACCGACGGTGACTGCGGCAATCACGTTCACCATATGTTGAATCGGATAAGCGCGGGCGACACCTGTAGGAATCGAGATGAACATCGAACCGACGACGGCGATGGCAACGAGCATTGCCATCCAAGTGAGTTGTTGAATACGCATGAATAGTCTCCTTTCAAAATAAAAACGCCACGTTTCCAGACGGAAAAATGGCGTGGACATACAGAGACGTATCCCAAGCCACTTCCCTACGCTGGTATGAGCCAGATCAGGTTCAAAGGGTCCGGCAAATGCCGTCTCAGCCCGAAGGCTCCCCTAGTGGTCGTTTATTGATTTGAGTATAGCATAGCTAAAATCGGAAAAGAGGCGAAATTATCCCTCATTCTTGGCTAACAGGTCCTCATAGTCCTTCTCGTTCCAAAAGAGCGGTGAGATGGATTCGGGGCCTTTTAAAATTTCTCCGTCCTGATCATATACGATGGCATACCCGCTCTCGACATCGAATACGAACAAGTCGGCAGTGACTTCCGTCACGCCGTTCCCGGCGATGATCACGTCATCGATTGGATCCCTTGCTAGTTCGACGCCTGCTTCATCGAGTTCGACGAGAAGGGCTGACGTGTAGGCATGGCGGTCATAGACCGTTTGGAATTCATCCTGGGTGAGGACGACATCGGTAGGTGGGGCACTTGTACCGAATTTCCGATTTTCAATCTCTTCGACGTATTGAAGGAAGGATTCCTCTTGCCAGAATAGCGGAGCGACTGACTCAGAGCCGTTGATCACCGTTCCGTCCTGACTGTCGAAAATGGTAGCATACGTCCCGTCATCGAGCTTGAATGGGTAAATATCCGCATACGTATGCTCGAGGCCATTTCCGGCGATGATGACGCGTTCGAACGTCTCCCGAAACGGTTTGATTCCTTGTTGTTCAAGGGCAGTAAGGAGCGGTTTCGTTTGTTCATATTGGTCATAGACGTCTTTAAAGTCCTCACGTGTCCATTCGGTGATGGGTTCATCGGGTGATTCAATCGGAATCGGATTGTCTGCCACCGTATCCGTACAACCCGTCAGTAAAAGTGCACTTAATCCGAACATCGTCCATCGCCTCATGATTTCATCCCCTCAACTTACATTTTCCACCATTTTATCATTCGTTGTGAAAAAGCAGAACCTGTGCACATTCTCACTCGGGGTGAGGACGTCCCGCATAATCATCGAGGGTGCTCTTGAAGTGCAGCGTATCTTCTTCAGAAATCGTCACACCTGAGGAGGTGCCGTAGCGAACCGCATGATAAACGGACGGGTTCATCGGTAAATCGATGCGTCGGAACCACTCTTGCAATGTCTCATGAGCACGCAATCGCTTGGCTGGTACGAGAGATTGGTTAAATGTGATCAGCGCATCGCGAATCGGGACGTTCGTGAACGCTGTGAGCGTCGAAACGGACGAAGCGTTCTTGTGTTGTAGCGATTCGAAAAGCGGGTCTGCGTTTGAATCAACATGATCTCGTGCGAGCGCCAAACATTGCTTCCGTTTTCGATAGATATAAAAGGACAGACAAAGCGCGATCAAAGCGACCAATAACCCGAGATTTCGTCGTGTTGATTCGCCAGAGCTCGTGATTCTCTCAAAAAAGTGATGCTTTCCTTTTTGAGGATCCAATTCAAACGGGTAATCTGCTTTGGATTCACCAATTAAAATGCCATCATCCTCATCCGCTAGGAGATCAGTCGGGGGACTGTTATTTTCCTCGACGGGGATCGTTTCCGGGTTGTAGAACCATTCGAATACACTCGTCGTGATCACCATCATCGTAAAGGTGACGAGGAGTGTGGCGGCAATCATGAGAAAAAACTTGTTCGTCCAGCGCAAGAGGGTACCTCCTTTTGAATGTTCAGACTATTTGTTGTTTATCTTACCATAAAAAGGTAAAGTTTGATTAAGACAAAAAATGGAGGTCATTTTATGGGTATGGAACAGGTCATCAAACAGTTGAACGAAGTGTATTTAGGAAAAGAGGATGTCGTACGCCTCTGTTGTACGGCGTTACTCGCGGAAGGACATATTCTATTAGAAGATGTGCCGGGAACGGGGAAAACGTTACTTGCCAAAACGATTGCAACCAGCTTCGACGGGGTGTTCTCCCGGATTCAATTCACGGCCGACTTGTTACCGTCTGATGTGATTGGAGCAGACTATTTCAACATGCAGACGCAGACGTTCGATCATCGCCAAGGACCAATCTTTGCGAACATCGTCTTGATTGATGAAATTAACCGAGCGGTTCCACGAACGCAGTCCGCTTTGCTCGAGGCGATGGAAGAACGACAAGTTTCCATCGGGGGAGAGACATATCCGATGCCGAAACCATTTTTCGTCATCGCGACGCAAAACCCGATTGAATCAGCGGGGACGTTCCCGTTACCGGATGCCCAGCTCGATCGCTTCTTGATTTCGATTCCAGTCGGTTACCCTGATGTTGCGGAAGAGAGAGAACTTCTCTTACAAGTGATGCGCCAAACGAGGAAAACCATAGAGGCGGTTGCAACTTTAGACGAGTTACGCCGTACTCAGGAGGAAGTGAAGCAAGTATCGATTCAAGATGATGTCCTCGATTACTTACTCGGGCTCGTTCACGCGACCCGGGAACACGCATCCGTCGAGGTCGGTGTCAGTCCACGTGGAGCCATCGCGCTCATGCGAGCGTCTCAAAGTTATGCCTATCTGAACGATCGATTGTACGTCATTCCGGAAGATGTGAAAGCCGTGGCACCTTATGTCTTGTCCCATCGTTTGACGTTGACGCTTGAAGGAGGCATCAAATCGACGAAACAGGACATTATCCGTTACATCTTAGACACCGTCTCTGTGCCGGTAGAGGACTGAAGATGACCTTCTCGACACATAACGCCCTACAGCAACAATGGATTCCGGTTTATGGATTCGCTGGGGTGATTCTCGTATTCGTCCCGTACATGGAGATTGTCGGATATGCGCTTTGTTTACTTGCGGGCATCGTTTGGTTCTTTGAACGGACACGAAAGCAGTTAGAACGAGCCCTTCGGCTCCACGTACATACCCATGAATCCCTTCTTTTCGTTGGCGATGAGACGGAAGTACAACTGATTTTAGATGGAAGTGAAACCCTCGAACGACTTGGGCTTCCGGTTCGCATTCGGATGAAATCCAATACAGCGCTCAGCTTCCCAGCCCACGACCGGTCCCCGAATAGTTTGGATATGACATTACGGACAGATCAGGCTCGTCACATGCTTCACATTCAAGCCGAATTCCGAGGTCCTGCCTACATCGAAGAATGCGTACTCGCTGTTCCGCTCCCGTTTCATCTCGGGACGTATCTTCTTGAGTGCCCTATTGAGAAGCGATGGACGGTATTACCGTCACTCACGCTACACCCTCCGGTCGGCACGAAACGCTTGGCGCTCGGTGACCGACCTTTGACCGCATCACCACTTCGGAATCCACTTCAGGTTCTAGGGTCGAAGCCGTATGAAGGAGAACCGGTCAAAGAGATTGACTGGGTCGCGACGGCAAAACTTGGACGAGTCCAGTCGAAAGTCTTTCAAAAGACATCGCTCGATACGTTCACGTTCGCAGTCGATTTGAGTGGACCATCTGGCTACACGTTGCATCACGACTTTGAGTCGATCATCAGCCAAGTCGCGTATGTGACGACCCGACTCTTAAAAGAAGAGTGTAAAGTCGAGCTGTTCATCAACCGTTTCAACGGGGAAGGGAAGATGGAGCATATCTCTCTTCAAGAGGGAGAACGAGGTTCACGCCTCATCCTCTTGATGCTGGCCGACCTTCATCCTGGGAATCGCTTCATCTCGACAGACGCGTTCGTCCGAATGGTCGAACGGAAACGCTTGAAGCAAAGCCATCTCGTCTGGTTCAATCAGCATAATCTGTACGACTAACAAGGAACTTTCCTTCTTCTGGCGAACTGTAATCATACAGAGATGACCGAAAGGGAGAGATCCATATGGCAAAGCGAAAGTATGCGAATCGACGAGACTGGGAACGGATTTTAAAGAACCGCTATGCACAAGTTCGTGTTCAGACGGAACAATTTTCAGGCGTCGTCGCCTTATTCCAAATCGATGAGGTTCGGGCACCATTATATAAAAAGCATAAAGGGGAAGAATTCATCGTGGCGGATGCCGGGTTTGCTTGGCTCCAATATTTCCCGGACAATGAACCGTTCGGTGTGACAGCGATGATCAATCCGGAAGGCGAAATCGTGCAATGGTATATCGACCTCGTCGACCGAATCGGCGAAGAAAATGGCATTCCGTACATGGACGACTTGTTGCTCGATATTCTCGTGTTTCCAAATGGGGATATCGTCAAAAAGGATGAGGATGAGTTCGAGGAGGCGGCCGAAAGCGGCGAATTGATGCCTGAACAAGTCGAACGTGGATGGCGTGAATTCGAAGCGACGCTCGAACGAATCGAACGTGGAGACTTCATCTACTTTGATTTGGCAAAAGGACATTACGAACAGTTAAAACAAAAGCTATGAGCGAATTCACTCTCTCTGCTACAGTAAGAGCGTAGGAGGGGGAGTTTTTATGAAAAAAATTGAAATTGAGACGTGGGCACGACGTAAGCACTTCGAGTTTTTCAAAGCGTTTGATGCGCCACATTTCAACGTGACGGCAAACGTAGATGTGACAAATCTCTATACATATGCCAAGGCGAGCGATCAATCGTTCTTCAAACTCTTTTTATACGGTGCGGTGAGAGCGGCGAACGCGATTCCGGAATTGCGCTATCGGATTCGTGGTGAAGAGGTCGTCGAACACGAGGTGGTCCACCCCTCGTTCACGGTCATGTTAGACGAGGATGTCTTCAACTTTTGTGCGGCCACGTTCAATGAGGATTTACCGACATTCTTACAGGAAGTGACGACGCGGATGGAGCAAGCTGGCGATGAAGTCGTGGTCGGGGATGACGAGCCCGACGACTTACTGTATATCACGAGTGTCCCGTGGGTCACGTTCACGAGTATCATGCACCCGACGCATCAGCAACAACATGACAGCGTGCCGCGCATCGCTTGGGGCAAGTTCGAACGCCAAGGCGAGCGTCTGGTCATGCCGTTATCCGTCCAAGCCCATCATGCACTCGTCGATGGGGTGCATATCGGCAAGTATTACGAAACATTACAAGCTTGGTTAGACGAAGATTTTGCGAAGAAGGTGACCGACGTGCCAGAAGACCATGACTTTGATCGAGCCGTCCGTCTCCGTGAGGAGGGACAACTTGAGCAGGCGAAGCAACTGTTCCTGTCGCTCTTACGGAAAGATGAAAAGAATCCGAGGCTACATGCGTACTGTGCGTGGTGCTATGACTCGCTCGGTGAAGAACGTCAAGCGGTCCCGCATTATGAGCGGGCCATCCGACTCGGGTTGACGGGGGAAGAGTTGGCGGAATCATATCTCGGACTCGGCAGTACGTATCGTGCACTCGGACGATACGCAGAGGCGGAACAGTTATTTGAAGAGGCGATTGAGCAATTCCCGAATCACGGGGCGCTCAAGGTATTTCAAGCGATGACCCATTACAACGTCGGTCGCCATGAAGAAGCGACGGGAACGTTACTTGAACTGCTTGCAAGTCCGAAACCGGACGAGAGCATCGCGCGGTACCGGCGTGCCATCGCATTTTATGCAAGAAACTTAAATGAGACATATGACTAAAGGAGAATGACATGATTTCACTACGTCCGATCGATGCACAAAATTGGTATACATGCTGTCAATTGGCATTAAGTGACCAACAACAGTCGTATATGGAGCCGAATGCGATTTCGTTACTTCAAGCGATGTACGAACCGACATTACGTCCACGTGCGATTTATGAAGATGAGACGATGGTCGGTTTCCTCATGTACAATACAGAGCTTGAAGAGTTGGATGCATGGTGGATTTACCGAATCATGATCGACCATGCTCATCAAGGCAAAGGGATTGGTCGACAGGCGGCAGAGCTGATGCTTGAAGAAATCGGCGCAGAAAAACCGATTGTCGTTGGCTATCACCCCGAGAATGAGGCGGCGCATCACTTATATGAAAGCCTAGGATTCGTTGATGAAGGCCATCGATTCGGTCGCGAAATGGCTGTGATTCGGCGAGGAGAATGAGACGGGAACAACCCGTCTCATTTTTTTAAATCAAATCGATTGACGGGAAAATCTTCGCATGATATATTTATCTCGAATTAAAGATATTTGAATTTAAGTTAATGACTCTCTTGGACAAAGGAGGGAGACAGATGGAACCATCTGATGCATTAAAAACAATTACTGTGCTGTTACGTGCCTCTCAGTCGTTACAAGACCTGGTGAAGCAGGAAGTGGTGTCTTACGGGTTAAACGCGACCGAGTTCGCCGTACTCGAGTTTTTATATCATAAAGGGGATCAACCGATTCAAGTCATCGGGAAGAAAATTCTCCTCTCGAGCGGAAGCATGACGTACGTCGTGGACCGGTTAGAAGAAAAAGGATATCTCATTCGTAGGGCTTGTCCGAGCGATCGTCGCATCACATACGCGGCGCTGACAGATGACGGAGAGCGCTTGATGCAAGATATTTTCCCTAAGCATACGGAGTATATGAACGCTGTGTTTGAAGGGATGCAATTAAACGAAACGATTGAACAGTTGAAACAAATAGGAAAGCGGGCAGAAGCCGCAAAAAATTTTAATCATGTATCTTGAAATCAAGATATAAAAGGAGAGAGAATGATGAATCATGTTAAAGGAATTCACCACGTCACAGCAATCACGAGTAGTGCCGAAAAAAACTACGATTTCTTCACTCACGTGTTAGGCATGCGTTTGGTGAAAAAAACGGTCAACCAGGACGACATTCAAACGTATCACTTATTCTTTGCGGACGATAAAGGAAACGCAGGGACAGACATGACCTTCTTCGACTTTCCAGGTATCCCGAAAGGCAAGCACGGAACGAATGAAATCGCGAAGACGTCGTTCCGCGTGCCGACAGATGAAGCGTTGACGTATTGGGTCCGTCGCTTCGACCGTCTCGGCGTCGAGCACGAAGG
>Ga0224722_1000985_pt1 | contig 16161 bp, 17 predicted proteins | sample Balambano_FR1_Me_FD_161646 | JGI IMG/M metagenome (GOLD analysis project Ga0224722, IMG submission 161646) | Freshwater sediment microbial communities from Lake Towuti, South Sulawesi, Indonesia - Balambano_FR1_MetaG | ecosystem: Environmental > Aquatic > Freshwater > Lake > Sediment | place... | reverse complement strand
CACCATGGGCGGACGGGTGTCGATCGGCGGGCTCGGCGGCGGCGTGGGCCTTGTCATCGGCGGCGGCGCGGGCGGCATCGCCGGCCGTGCCATCGCCAGTTCGTGACCGGCGTCGCCGGCGCTTGCTGCCATGATCGACAGCATGAGTGTCAGCGCGGCCATGGGATCAACGTCCCGCCAGCAGCGCGGGCGGGCGTTTCTGCACCCACCCGGTCGCCTTCTCATAGGCGCGGGCCATACGCAGAACGGCCAGCTCAGCCTGCCGCTTGCCGATCAGCTGAACGCCCATCGGCAGCCCGTCCTTGCTGAACCCCGCCGGCAGGTTCATCACCGGCGTGCCGGCCAGAGTCCACGGCAGGACGATGCCCATCCACTGGTGATAAGTTTCCATCGTGCGGCCACCAACCACCTTCGGGTAGGGCATTGTCGCATCGAACGGGAAGACCTGCGTGGTCGGCGCGATCGCAAAGTCGTACTTTTCGAAGAACTGCCGCACCGTCTGCACCCACGCCGTGCGCTGGATGGAGGACTGGAAGACCTTGTTGGCCGTCAGGTCCGGCTTCATGCTCCGCTCGACCTCCCAACGGGCATTTTCGGACAGCAGGGCGCGCGTCTTGGGATCGGCATAAGCTTCGCCGAGCGAATTGCCCATGATCCAAGCGCGATGCGTGATCCACATCTCCCACAGCTCGGCCGGGCTGAAATCGGGCAGCGCCTCCTCGACGACGCAACCCAACCCCTCGAACACCTTGAGCGAGGTCTTGCACAGGTCGAGGACACCCGGCTCCATCGCGAAATAGCCGTTCCAGTCCCCTAGCCAGGCAATGCGCTTGCCCTTCACGTCGGACTCGAGGCTGGTCGCGAACTGCTGGGGGTCGAGATTGACCGACAGCGGTGCACGCGGGTCATGGCCTGCCTGCACCGACAACAGCATCGCGACGTCGCGGACCGTTCGGCCCATCGGCCCCTCGATCGCGAATTGCTGAACCATCGTTTCGGGCGACGGTGCGAAAGGCACCGTTCCGGCCCCGGGACGCAGGCCGTAGATGTTGGCCCAGGCCGACGGGTTTCGGATCGAGCCGCCCATGTCGCTGCCATCGGCGACGGGAAGCATCCGCGATGCGAGGGCCGCGCCCGCGCCGCCGCTGCTGCCACCGGCGGTCTTCTTCAGGTTGTAGGGGTTCCAGGTCGTTCCATAGACCGGGTTGAACGTATTCGAACCCAGCGCGAATTCAGGAACGTTGGTCTTGCCGATGATGATCGCGCCGTTGTTCTTGGCACGTTCGGAAATGACCGAATCGAACGTCGAGACGAAGCCCTTGTACAGCGGTGAGCCGGTCGTGTAGACGATCCCCTTGGCATGCGCGGTATCCTTGATCGCCTGAGGCATGCCGTGCATCCAACCCAGATACTCGCCGCGCGCGAGCTGCCGGTCGCGCTCGGCGGCCTGGGCACGAAGGTTGGCCCGGTCGGGCATCGCGACGATGGCGTTGATACGGGGGTTGTATCGATCAATCTGCGCGAGAAACGCGTCCATCACCTCGACGCAAGACACGGCTTTGGATTTGATTTTCTGCGAAAGCACGTCCGCGTCCCACGACACGATCTCAGCGGTGCCCGTCGCCGCGCTTGCAAGACCGGGGATCGATGTCATCACAGCGGCGCCGCCGGCAAAAACACCCGTGCGCATAAGAAATTCGCGGCGCGCGATGCCGTCGGCGTCGGCACCGGACGGGTTGACGGAAGTCGTGTCAGTCGGCTGAATGTCGGTCACGCGGTCATCTCCTCGAAAAAAGGCACATGCTGATGGACGATCGAAACGGATCGATCGAACGATGTTCGAAACAGTCCCTCCGGGCGGAGCTTTCGCCGACCGGGTCTGGATCGATCACGCCAATCGCGGCCCGGAAGGGCAGCTTTCGGCCATGACCGAGAGTATTTGCCTTCCAAGCCAGCGTGGCGTTAAACGATAGCATATGCTATCAATTGAGTCGCGTGACGGTCAATAGTTTTCTTTGCATCTGGAGTCAGTTTTGCCATTCACCGATCACCGATCACCTCGGCCCAACCCGCAGCAACGGCGGTCGACGGAGACCGTCGCAAAGATTCTCGAGACGGCGGCTCTGCTTTTGGACGAGGTCGGGTTTGACAAGGTGACGACCAATCTCGTGTGCGAGCGAGCCGGCCTGACGCCCCCCGCGCTCTATCGTCACTTCCCCAACAAGTACGCGGTCATGGAAGAACTCGGGCGTCGACTCATGGCGCACCAAAACGCGGGCTTGTCCGAGTTTCTCGCCACCGAGGACGAGGCGCTACTAAGCCAGTCGTCGCTTTCGACAATGCTCCTGCTTCAGTACAGCCTGACCAGTCGGTATCCGGGGGGGCGCTGGATCATGCGGTCGCTGCATTCTTCGCCTGGGTTGATCGACGTCCGACTGAAGTCGCACAACGCGGTCGCCAGTGATTTGCTCGAGCGTCATGTGTCGATCGCGCCGATCAAGCGGACGGTCAGGCTCCAACGGGCCTATCGTATGGCCGTCGAGATCGGCTATGCATCCATGGAACTGCTGCTCGACGAACCCGAGCTCGATCCGGAAGCGCTGACCGCCGATGCCGCGCTGATGATCGACACATTGCTCTCGAGTGCTTCGGTCGCGTCCGGCACCGCCTCCGAGCCGCAGGCTGTGCGTTTGGCGAGCAGGCGCTCCGTATGACGTCGCCGGTGGTCGGCCATCGCATGTCCGTGATGGTCGTCACCGGCGTTTCGAGCGGGGGTCTTCCGCCCAGTTTCGAGTGTGGCCTGACATGGTTGTAATCATGCCGCCAGGCATCGAGCACGAAGCGGGCATGCGGCAGCGATGTAAACAGCGTCTCGTTGAGGCATTCGTCCCTGAGCCGCCCGTTGAAGCTCTCGACGAAGCCGTTCTGCATCGGCTTGCCCGGGGCGATGTAATGCCACTCGACCCGCCGCTCCTGCGACCAGCGCAAGACGGCCGACGAGGTCAGCTCGGTGCCGTTGTCGCTGACCACCGTATGCGGCTTGCCGCGCATCCCGATCAGCCGCGTCAGTTCCCGCGCGACCCGGACGCCCGATAGCGACGTGCCGGCCACCAGCGCCAGGCATTCCCACGTATAGTCGTCGACCACGCAAAGGATGCGGAACCGTCGGCTGCATGTCAGGGTGTCGGAGACGAAGTCGAGCGACCAGCGCTGGTTCGGCCCATCCGGCAGCACCATAGGCACCCGCGTGCCCAGGGCGCGCTTACGACCACCACGGCGACGGACCCGCAGGTTCTCTTCACGCTATACCCGCAGCAGCTTCTTGTGGTTGGGCGTTATGCCCTCCCGCGCCAGCAGATAGCCCAGGCGACGGTAGCCGAACCGGCGACGCTCCGCGGCCAGTTCGCGCAGTCGCTGCCGCAGAGGACCATCGTCCGGCCGCGACGACCGATACCGGATCACGCGGCGGCTTACGCCGACCAGGTTGCACGCCCCCATTCGCTTCTTGGGCTCGCTCAGCCCGTGATGTTCACGAGCATGGGCGACGGCTTCCCGCTTAGCGCCGGGCGTCACCATTTTTTTGATGCCAGATCCTTGCGCACCGCGTTGTCGAGCATCGCTTCGGCCAGCAGCTTCTTCAGCCGCGAGTTCTCCTCCTCGAGCGACCGCAGCCGCCGGGCCTCAGACACATCCAGCCCGCCATACTTCGACTTCCACTTGTAGAACGTCGCCGAGCTGATCCCGTGACGACGGCAAACGTCCGCCGTCGCCATCCCGGCCTCCTTCTCCTTCAAGATCACGATGATCTGCTCTTCGCTGAACCTACTCCGCTTCATATCCCTCCGACTCCTTCGCGTCGGACTCTACTCAAAATCGGTCACATTTCAGGGGAGCACGTCAGACAGTGTCCGGTGCGCCGTGCTGCGCAACCATCGGACCCTGCAGAAAATAGCTGGTGCGGGCGGTCGGGCTCGAACCGACACTCCTTGCGGAACTGGATTTTGAATCCAGCGCGTCTACCAATTTCACCACGCCCGCGCTGGGCTCCCCTATAGCAACACGACCGCTGCGCGCAATCGCGCAACGATCAACCTAGGCTGCCGCTCTCGTCACCTTCGTGGTCTTTGGCCGCGCGCGGCGGACGTTAACGGCCGAAGCGTCGATGTTGTTCTGCAAGTGCCGAGCATAGAACTTCTCGATCATCTCGACGCTCGTGCGGCAGTTCTTGGCGACCTGGTAAATATCTGTTCCTTCGAGAAGCCGCAGACAGAAGTAGGTATGCCGCAGGCTGTAGCACGTTCGGACGTGCCCATCTCGGTCGAATTTCAGGTTGAGCTCCTCCAGCACGGTGTTCATCAGCTCTCGCGGCGTCTTGCCGAACACGCGATCGGTCGGCTTGAGCTGCTTGCGCTTGCGGATGCGCTCGTAAGGCAGGATCGCGCCCGGCATCGACTTACAGAAGCCGACGCCGCGTTTGCCGCGGACCTCGATATCCAGAATCCGTTCCCCTGTCCCTTCGTCCTTCACGATCCTGACGTCGCGCTCCTCCAGCCGCGCGGCTTCATCCGGTCGCAGGCCGGTGTTGCCCATGAACAAGACATAGTCATGGAAGTTCTAGCAGACCTCGCGCCAGCGCGGGTTGACCGGGTTCGTCGCCCGCTCGCGCGTGGCGTGATAGAGGATCTTGTATTCCTCCGGCGAGAACCACGCGCGATGCTCGAGCTTGCCGGACGTCTTGTCGGGTGCGGACATGTCGGGGATGGCGTCGATCCATCCCTTGCGGTTGGCGGTTTTCAGGACCTGCCTCAGCGTCACGACCTCGCCGTGCAAAGTCGCGCGAGCCGGCTTCTTCGGTTTGCCGGTCTTCGCGTCGAGCCGGGACGTCTGGCGATGGACGCGATAGTCTTGAACCGTGCCGGCGTTGATGTCCGCCAGCGCAAATTTGCCGAAAAACGGTAGAAGGTGAACGCGGATATGATCCGACTTCTGACATACATATTCGGCGTTTCGCTCGCCAAGTGTGATAACCTCGAACTCATCGGTGAACGCTTTAACTGCATCTTCGAACGTCGGCCCCTTCAGCCTTCCTCTTCGCCGCCGATCGACCGGGAGCGCCGCGACAGCCAAAGGTTGCTCGGCGACGGCGGCCGACAACGGAGCGCCGCCGCGCCGCTGACGGCGATCCTCGACGCAGCGCTCCATGTACCAGTCACCCGCGAAATCCTAGGCAGCCGCCAGGCTCATCTCCTTGGTGGTTTCCCGATGGTTGCGGCTGCCCAAATAGGTCGAGCATTGCCAGAAACGGCTATTTTCACGTCGATAGACGTGAAGCACACCGTCCATGAGGACATGGCTTTCGGTCGGCACTGCGAGAACTCCAAAAATGTGTAAGACATGTGTAAGTCTTTTTGGAGGTCTCGTCCTTTCACAAACCGTTAGTTTTACACCGCTTTTTCCGAGAAAAGTTAGGCAAAACGCGATTTTGAGTCGAGCGCGTCTACCAGTTCCACCACAGGGGCGCCTGCGAGGGTGGGCAGGCTGTTAGCCGGGCATGCACCGCGCATCAAGCCTGCACGGCCCGCCGCGGCGCGAATGTTTCACGTGAAACATTGCCGGGCATGGCGGTCGGCGCGAGGCCGGTCCGGGTCCGGCCGCCCCCGGTTTACCTTACCGCGCCTGCCAGCAGCTTGTGGAGCTTGGAATGCAGCGCGTCGTTGGCGGCCAGCACCTGCGCCGAATGGATCGGTTCGGACCGCCCTCGGAAGTCGCTGACGAAGCCGCCCGCTTCGCGCACCAGCAGCACGCCGGCCGCCGTGTCCCAGTCGGAAAGCCCGCTTTCCCAGAACCCGTCGAACCGCCCCTGCGCCACATAGGCAAGATCGAGCGAGGCCGCGCCGAAGCGGCGGATGCCCGCAACTTCCGGACCGATGGCGCCGAAGATCCGGCTCCATTCGGCAAAATCGCCATGACCGGCAAAGGGGATGCCGGTCGCCACCAGCGCATCGCCGAGGCGCGCGCGGGCCGAGACCCTGAGCCGCGCATCCTGCAGCCACGCCCCGCGCGATTTTTCCGCCCAGAAGGTCTGATCGGTGATCGGCTGATAAACAACGCCCGCGACCACATCGCCCCAGGCGTTTCCTTTAGAGTCAGGGCCGCCCGGACGCGGCTCCTGCGCGGCGATGCTTATCGCGAAATGCGGGATGCCATGGAGGAAGTTGCTGGTGCCATCGAGCGGATCGACGATCCAGCGCGGCATCCCCGGATCGCCCTCGATCACGCCGGCCTCTTCCATGACGAACCCCCAACCCGGACGGGCCGCGAGCAATTCGTCATAGAGCGTGCGTTCGGCGCGCATGTCGGCCTTGGAGACGAAATCGGCCGGGCCCTTGCGGGAGACCTGCAAGTGTTCGACCTCGCCGAAATCGCGGCGCAAGCGCCCGCCCGCCTTGCGCGCGGCGCGCTCCATCACGCGGATCAGGCCGGAAATCGCTGCCATCTCGCTTCAGTCCTCAGCCGGCCTTGCCGACATAGGCCTGCTCGTAGACATCGACGACAATCCGCGTCCCGCTCTCAATATGCGGCGGCACCATGATCCGCACCCCGTTATCGAGGATCGCGGGCTTGTAGCTCGACGAGGCGGTCTGCCCCTTCACCACCGCATCGGCCTGGGTGATGGTGGCTTCGACCTGGGCGGGCAGTTCGACCGAGATCGGCTTTTCGTCCCACAATTCAAGCGCCACCTGCATACCGTCCTGCAGGAACGGGCGCGCATCGCCCAGGAGGTCGCCCGGCAGCGTGATCTGTTCATAGGTGTCGTTGTCCATGAACACCAGATCATCCCCTTCGGCATAGAGGAATTGGAAGTCCTTGGTATCGAGCCGCACGCGCTCGACCGTATCGGCGCTGCGGAAGCGCACGTTGGTCTTGCGGCCATCTTGCAGGTTCTTCATTTCGACCTGCATATAGGCCCCGCCCTTGCCCGGCTGGGTGTGTTGAATCTTGGCGACTTTCCAGATGCCGCCTTCATATTCGAGGATGTTGCCGGGGCGGATATCGACGCCGCTGATCTTCATGGGGCGATGGCCTCTTGCTGCTGGAAATGGAGAGAGGACCGGCCGCCTCACGGCCTGACCCCGCAAATGATGCGCGCCCATAGCCGAGCGGGTGGCAGGGGGCAAGCGCGCGAACCGCAAAGGTCGATGGGGAGCAATCACAATGGCCATTGGCCGATCCCGCTGATATGGGGCAGGCCGAAATGCAAACCCGCTACATCATCCTCCTCGCCTGCGCAGCAGCCGCACTGGCGGCATTCGTGCCCGGCGGCGCGCTCGGACAGGATCGCGATGCCTCGCGCCCGCAACCGCGCGCCGGAATGCCGTCGGGTGGGATGCTCGGGATCCTCCAGCACGGCGCGTGGGAATGCGCGCTGCCCGGCGATGCGGGGGGCGCGGCGTTCGTGGTTGTGGCCGAGGAAGGCTTCCGGATCGGAACCGCCTCCAGCTATCGCAATGCCGCGGGGCGCGGTATCTATCTGCTGCGCGGCGATGACCTGCTTTTCACCCGCGGTCCCAAGAAGGACGAGCGTTACCGCGTGCTGGGCGAGAACACCTTGCAGAAGCTCAACGCTGATGGTTCGCGCAGCAAGCTGATCTGCACCCGGGGCGGCCAGGGCAGGCTTTAGCGCGCGGCGGCAATTGCGCGGGCGAAATCGGCAATCGCGGCGGCCTCGTCCGCGCCCCACACCGCGTGGGAGACTGCGAGGAAATCCGCCCCCGCCTCGACCAGCGGCTGGCAATTCTCGGGCGTGATTCCGCCGATGGCAACGCAGGGGATTTCAAACAGCTGCGTCCACCACTGAATGAGGTCGGGCAAAGGGCGTTCGGCATCTGCGCCCTTGTCCTTGGTGGCCGAGGGGTAGAAAGCCCCGAACGCGACGTAATCAGCCCCCGCCTCGCCCGCTTCCATCGCGAGGTGGCGGCTGGCGTGGCAGGTGACGCCGATCTGCGCCTCGCGCCCAAGCTCGGCGCGCGCGTCTTTGGGTGAGCCGTCATCCTGACCCAGATGCACCCCGTCGGCACCCAGCCGCTTGGCAAGCGCCACTGAATCGTTGACGATAAAGGCGACGTCGTGCGCGGCGCAGATGGCCTGCAGCGGTCCCGCAAGCGTCGCGGCGGCGTGCTGGTCAACCCCCTTCACCCGGAACTGGAAGGCGGTGACGAGCTCCGCCCCCGCCGCGAGCGCACGATCAAGCCGCTGCGCAAAACCGCCGCCGACATCAAGCGGCGAGATGAGATAAAGCTGGGTCTGGGTCATGGCCCCCGCATTAGCCCATCGCGGGCCAATGTCAGCCAGAGAAGCGCGCTCACGGAAAAGCGAGATAAATCCACACCGGCGCGTAGAGGGGACGCCCCTCGCCATCGCGCGGCGTCACCGCATCGACGACCGGTGCACCGTGGGTCGGGGACGCGCTCGGGCCGGTCGGATCGGGATTGGGCGGAGCGCCGGTGGTGAGCTGGCGCGAATTGCCGAAAGGCGCGGGGGCTCCATCGACGCTGAACAGCGGACCAAACAGGTCGAGCCCGATCGCCTGCCACGCACGGCCAACATTGGCGAGCGGCGCGAGATTGTCGTTCACATGGGTAAAGCCGAACTGCCGCGCCACCGGGGTTACATTGGGGAGCGAGGTCCACTGTGCCGCGCTGTTGGCCGCCACCCCGGTATCGCCCGGCGCGGAGAACATCACCGCGCGGTCGAGTTCGACCAGCTTGGCAAAGAACCCGGCATGCCCCCCGCCCTGTGAATGGCCAGCAATCGTGATCCGGGACCACACCGGTTGCCCGTTTTCGAGAAATTGGCCCCAGCCCTCGTCGGGGAAGCTGGTCTGGAGAAACAGCAGCAAAGCGATCAGCCGGGTGGTGATGGCATTGGCAGGGTTCACATTCACCAAGGTGCTGGTGTCCTCGCCGGTGATCACCTCGCGCCGCACCTTTCCTGCACAATCGGGATCGGACGCGTTGCCGCACAGCGCTTCGACCGCATCATCATTGGGATAGGTGAGGCCGAGCGCGTGGTAGCCTCGCGCAGCGCCGGTACGCACCACGTCGCGGTAGGTGTTGGGCACGGCGAGCGTGCCGGGCAGCATCACGAACAGCCGACCGCGGGCAGCAACCTGCGGGTTGGGGGTCACGACGAAATGCGGCGCGAGATTGATCGTGATCGCGCTGCTGGTCTGCGCCGGGAGAACCGAACGCTCAACCGAAGTTGGTGTCGGGGTCGGGGTTGGGGTCGGGGTCGGCGTTGCAGAGGCTGCTGGCGAGGGCATGCCTGCATCATCATTTCCGCAACCGACCAGCGCAGCACAGCAGACGGCGATCAGCCACCTTGGGGACTTTCGTTTCAGCATTGGCAATCCTCGCAAGGCTGGTGGAACCTCTCATCCACCTAACGCGACATTGCTATTTGCCCTTCGCCGCCGACGAAAAATCTTTGATAATACACGCTTCGCTTCAACCCGAGCAGCTCGCGCCCGCAATCTGGTCGATCGCCTTGCCCAACACCGCGTTGAACTCGGCGTCCGACTGGCCCTTGCGCAGATCCTGAAGCAGCCCGCGGCTGAAGCTGGCGATCATGCCCGGGTTCTTCGACAGCCGGGCGCAGGCATCGTCGGTCGAAAACCCGCCCGACAGCGCGACCACGCGCAGCACCTTGGGGTGGCGTGTGAGGGAGGTGTAAAGCCCCGCGGTCGCCGGGATCGACAGCTTGAGCATCACCTGCTGTCCTTCGGGCAGCGCATCGAGATGGCGGAGGATTTCCGCAAGCAGGATGTCCTCGCCTTCGGCGCGGTCCGCTGCGGTGATGTCGTATTCGGGCTCGATGATCGGCATCAGCCCGGCCGCGATGATCTGGCTGCCGACCTCGAACTGCTGCGCGACCACCGTCGCGATGCCGACCGGGTTGGCCGCCTTGATCACCGAACGCATCTTAGTGCCGAACATGCCCGCCGCGACCGATTTTTCGAGCAAGGCGGGCAGCTTGGCCATCGGCTTCATCAGCTGCACCCCGTCCGCCTCGTCGGCGAGGCCTTCGTCGACCTTGATGAACGGGACGATCCCGCGCGCCTTAAGCGCATCGCCGGTCGGCACGCCTTCAACCTCGCAGTCCATGGTCTTCTCGAACAGGATCGCGCCGATCACCTTGCCGCTGCCGAAGCACGGCGAGGTGATCACGCGGGCGCGCATGGCGTGGATGGCGCCGAACATTTCCTCCTCGCCCGACCATTCGCTGTCGTCCACCCCGTAACCGCGCAGCGCCTTGGGCGTTGAGCCGCCCGACTGGTCGAGCGCGGCGATAAAGCCCTGCCCGGCAGCGATGCGATCGGTCATCTGTTCGGTGTTCATGTGGCCCCTGCTCCTGACTCGCGGCTTCTTTGTGCATAGCTATGCATAGTGCCCGCGCGCCTTAGCCGCAGCGCCAAAATGCTGCAACTGCACAACAACACCAATGCCCGATCAGCGCCGCGTGACGCGCCGGATGATCCCGGTGAAGCTCAGCGCCGGGGCGCCATCGGCGGTCACCAGCCCGCGCACGAAGATCGTCTTGCCGCCGCCGCGCGTGACCTCGCCGCGCGCCTCGACCCGCGCGCCGACCTGCACCGCGCCCAGGAAATCGCCCGCGAGGTTGAGCGTGACCGCATGATCGCCCGCCAGCGCATCTGTGGCGATCGCGAACAGCGCGAAGTCGGCGAAGGTCATCATGCACCCCCCATGCATGAAGCCGCCGCCGTTCATATGGCGCGGTTCGGCGCGAAAGGCGCTGGTGTAGGACCCATCGGCCTCGCGGCGGTGATAGAACGGGCCCGAGCGGGTCTCGTAAGGGTCACCCAGCCAATATTGCCACCCGGCAAACTCGCCGCTTTCCATGGTAGTCAGCTGGCCGAAACTGGCCTCGTTCGCGTCGCTCACCGATCGTGTCCTAGCGCAGCAAGGCGGCAACGCCGGGCAGCGTGCGGCCTTCCATCCATTCGAGGAACGCGCCGCCTGCGCTTGAAACATAGGTGAAATCGCGCGCGACGCCCGCCGCACCCAGTGCTGCGACCGTGTCCCCGCCGCCCGCCACGCTGACCAGCGAACCTTCGAGCGTAAGCGCCGCGGCGGTGCGCGCCAGTGCCACGGTGGCGGCATCGAAAGGGGGCGTCTCGAACGCGCCGAGCGGGCCGTTCCACACCAGCGTCCGGCAGGTCTTGAGCACATCGCCAAGCGCCTCCACCGCCTGCGGGCCGAGGTCGAGGATCATCTCGTCTGCGGCAACTTCGTGGACATTGCAGGCACGCAAGGACGCAGGGTTGGCGGCAAACTCGCGCGCGACCACCACGTCATAAGGCAAGTGGATGGTGCAACCCGCGTGCTCGGCCTCGTCCATGATCCTCGACACGGTGGGGGCGAAGTCGTGTTCGCACAGGCTTTTGCCGACATTCACGCCGCGAGCCGCGAGGAAGGTATTGGCCATCCCCCCGCCGATGATGAGGTGCTGGACCTTGCCCACGAGGTTTTCGAGCACCGCGAGCTTGGTCGATACCTTGGTCCCGCCGACCACCGCGGCAACCGGCTGTTCGGGCGATCCCAGCGCGGCATCGAGCGCGCGCAATTCGGCCTCCATCGCGCGCCCGGCATAGGCGGGCAGCTTCTGCGCGAGGCCCTCGGTCGTGGCGTGGGCGCGGTGAGCGGCGCTGAAGGCGTCGTTGACGTAGAACGTGCCGTTGGCGGCGATCGCGGCGGCCAGCTCGGGATCATTGGCCTCCTCGCCCGGCCAGAAGCGGGTGTTGTCGAGCAGGCCGATGTCACCTGCGCGCAGGATACCGATGGACTGTGCGACCACGGGTCCGGTCAGTTCCGGGATGAACATGATCTCGCGCCCGAGCACGGCTTCGACATCGCCCACCACCATGCTGGTCGACAGCACCGAGGAGCGCATTCCGCCCGGCCGTCCAAAATGGGCGAGCAGCAGGACCTTCGCACCCTTGTCCGCCAGTTCGAGGATCGTCGGCCTGACTGCCTCGACCCGGGTCACGTCGCTCGCCGAGCCTTCTTTCATAGGCAGGTTGAGATCGACGCGGACGAGCGCGACTTCACCGGTCAGGTCGGCAGGCAGATCATCGAGGGTCTTGAACTGGGGCATTGCTCTCTCCAATCCTGCCCCACCGGCGGAGGGGGACCGCGCGCGGCACGCGCGGGGTGGAGGGGCACTTTCGATTTCTCCAGAAAGTGGCGGGTGCCCCTCCACCATCCTGCGGATTGTCCCCCTCCCCTGAGAGGAAGGATCAACTTACAAGAACTTCGCCATCAGCCCGGCGGTGTCGATCATTCGGTTGGAGAAGCCCCATTCGTTGTCATACCAGCTGACCACGCGGACGAGCTTGCCTTCCATCACGCTGGTCTCCAGCGAATCAACGGTCGAGGACGCCGGGTAGTGATTGAAGTCCGACGAGACCAGCGGCTGATCGGTATAGTCGAGCACACCCTTCATCGGGCCTTCGGCCGCAGCCTTGAGCGCAGCGTTGACTTCCTCGACGCTGGTGTCGCGCCCGGGCACGAACACCAGATCGACGAGACTGACATTGGGGGTCGGCACGCGCACCGAGGAGCCATCAAGCTTGCCCTTCAGTTCAGGCAGCACCAGCCCGACCGCGCGCGCGGCGCCGGTGGTGGTCGGGATCATGTTGGTCGCCCCGGCCCGCGCGCGGCGCAGATCCTTGTGGATCTGGTCGAGCATGCGCTGGTCGTTGGTGTAGGAGTGGATCGTGGTCATGAACCCGCGCTCGATGCCGACACACTCGTTCAGCACCTTGGCGACCGGCGCAAGGCAGTTGGTGGTGCAGCTCGCGTTCGAGATGATCACGTCATCGGCGGTCAGAATTTCGTGGTTGACCCCATAGACGATGGTCCTGGTCACGCCCGTCGCGGGCGCAGAGATGATGACCCGCTTCGCCCCGGCTCCGAGATGCGGGCGGCTTGCCTCGTCAGACTGGAAGAAGCCGGTGCATTCAAGCACGATATCGATGCCCATTTCACCGTGCGGGAGCTTGCCCGGGTCACGCTCAGCGGTCACCGCGATACGCTTGTCGCCGACAATGATCGCGTCGCCTTCGGCATGGACCGGGGCGGCAAAGCGGCCATGCACGCTGTCATAGGCGAACAGCAGCGCATTGGCCTCGGCATCGGCGAGGTCATTGATCGACACGAGTTCGAGATCGTGATCGGTCCGCTCGAGGATCGCGCGCGCGACCAGCCGTCCGATGCGGCCGAAGCCGTTGATGGCAACCTTGGTAGCCATGGAAAGTCCTCCTGCCTAGTTATTCAGTTTGTTCAGGATTTGCGGAACGATGGCGTCCGCGGTGAAGCCGAAATGGGCAAACAGGACGTCGGCCGGGGCCGAGGCACCGAAACTATCGAGCCCGATGTTGAGGCCCTCGCGCCCGGTGTAGCGTTCCCACCCGAGGGTCGCGCCCGCCTCGACCGAAACGATCAGCGCGTCGGTGGGCAGCATATCGGCCCTGTAGGCTTCCGGCTGGGCATCGAACAATTCCATGCACGGCATCGAGACGACATCCGCGCCGATCCCGGCGGCTTCGAGCTGATCGGCGCATTGAGCCGCCAGCGCGACCTCCGAACCGGTCGCCACGATCACGACCTTGCGCGCCGCGATCGCTTCGCGCAGGCGGTAGCCGCCCAGCGCGCAGCGGTTGCCGGACTGGGACCAATCCTCGTCCCCTTGCCCGCGCAACTGCGGCAGGTTCTGGCGGGTGAGGCACAGCACCGAGGGCGTCTCCGGTGTCGAGAGCGCCAGCGCCCAGCACTCCGCCGTCTCGATCGCATCGCAGGGGCGATAGACGTTGAGGTTGGGGATCAGGCGCAGGCTCATCACCTGTTCGACCGGCTGGTGGGTCGGCCCGTCCTCGCCCAGTCCGATGCTGTCATGGGTCATGACATAGACCACGCCCACCTGTTGCAGCGCCGACAGCCGGATCGCGTTGCGGCAATAGTCGCTGAAGATCAGGAAGGTGCCGCCATAGGGCACGATCCCGCCGTGCAGCGCCATGCCGTTCATCGCGGCGGCCATGCCGAATTCGCGAATGCCGTAATAGATATAGCGACCGGAGTAATCTTCTGCGGTCATCGGCATCGTCGAGGCCGTCCTGGTATTGTTCGATCCGGTCAGATCCGCCGACCCGCCAATCAGGCTCGGAATAGCGGCTGTCAGTGGGCCAAGCGCCATTTCTGATGCCTTGCGGGTTGCGACATTCTGCGGCGCGCGGGCAAGTCCGTCGATGAAACCCTCAATCGCGGGACCAACCAGGGTGCCGATCGGCATCATCCGATTGAGGAAGTCGGCCCGCCTGTCCGATGCTTCGAGCCGCCCTGCCCATGCGCCATGCGCCGCGCGGCCCGGCTCGCTCGCCATGTGCCAGTCGGAAAGGATGTCGGACGGCACGACGAAAGGCGCGTGCTGCCAGCCCAGCGCCTCGCGCGCGGCGGCGACCTCGGTATCGCCCAGCGCCGCGCCGTGGACACCGCTGGTGCCCTGCTTGTTCGGCGCACCCTTGCCGATCAGCGTACGGCAAGCGATCAGCGAGGGGCGCGGGTCGGCCTTGGCCTCGCCAAGCGCACGGTCGATATCGGTAAAGTCGTGGCCGTCGCAGGTCGTCACGTGCCATCCGGTCGCGGCGTAGCGGGCAAGAATGTCCTCGCTGGTGGACAATGCGGTCGCGCCGTCGATGGTGATGCGGTTGTCGTCCCACAGCACGTTCAGGTGGCCAAGTCCGAGATGCCCGGCGATCCCTATCGCCTCGTGGTTGACGCCTTCCATCAGGCAGCCATCGCCGGCGATCACCCAGGTGCGGTGATCGACGAGATCATCGCCGTAAACCGCATTCAGATGCCGCTCGGCCATCGCCATCCCGACCGCCATCGCCAGCCCCTGCCCCAGCGGCCCGGTGGTGCATTCGATGCCGGGCAAAAGGAAGTTTTCCGGATGCCCCGCGCACGGGCTGCCGAGCTTGCGGAAATTGCGGATGTCGTCGATCGTCGGCGCAGAATAGCCGGTGAGATAGAGCAGGCTGTAGATCAACATCGAGCCGTGCCCGGCACTGAGCACGAAGCGGTCGCGGTCGGGCCAGTCGGGCGCGGCGGGATCGAACTTGAGATGCCGGGTAAACAGCACCGTCGCTGCGTCGGCCATTCCCATCGGCATCCCCGGATGTCCCGAATTGGCCGCCTCGACCGCATCCATCGAAAGCGCGCGAATGGCGTTTGCCATCGCTTGAAGCCGGGCGGCGTCGAATGTCATCGGCGAAAAGCACTCCTGCTGCGGCATCGCCGGGGCCGCGAGCGCCCCCTTGCGCCGATCCCCTAAGATGTGTCGGGGCGTTGCGATTCGATCCCCGTTTCGTGCGCTGTGCCATTGCCGAGCCGTCCGGGGAGGTCAACCTTGCGTGCGCCGCCCGTGGCCTGCGTGTCGACCCGCGCCAACCCGTCGCATCATTTATCAACAGGAGGCGGCAAGGCTTTGCGCGCGAAGCGCCGTCTTGATATTCACGCGGGCATGGAAGCAGATCGTATCGCGCGCGCCATCGGCCGGATCGAGGCCGCGCTGGACCGGATTGCCGCCGCGCGCGAGGCGAGCGCGGCCGCAGCTGCTGCGGCCCCGGCGGCCTCGGCGCGGGTGGTCGAACTGGTCAACACCCATGAACGCCTGCGCGAACAGGTCGCCGAGACCCTGCGCGAACTCGAAGACCTGATCGGATCGCTCGAGGAACAGCGCTTATGAGCACCGTTACCCTCACCATCGGCCCCAAGTCCTATTCGGTCGCCTGCGCGGACGGGGAGGAAGCCCATATCGCCGCGCTGGGCGCGCTGATTGCCGAAAAATACGCGCTGCTGGGATCCGCGCGCGCGCCGCTGGAAGCGCAGAACCTCCTGTTCGCGGCGCTGTTCTTGGCCGATGAACTGGCCGAGGCGCGCCGCAATGCGGCACAGGGGGCCGGAGCCGGGCCCGCGCCCGAAACCGCGCCGTCAACCACCGCCGATCCCGAAGCCGACGCGCTGCGGGCCGAGGTCGCCCGGCTCGAAGCGCGTCGGCTTCGGGATCGGCGGTGGTTGACGGCGC
>Ga0224722_1000983_pt1 | contig 16173 bp, 12 predicted proteins | sample Balambano_FR1_Me_FD_161646 | JGI IMG/M metagenome (GOLD analysis project Ga0224722, IMG submission 161646) | Freshwater sediment microbial communities from Lake Towuti, South Sulawesi, Indonesia - Balambano_FR1_MetaG | ecosystem: Environmental > Aquatic > Freshwater > Lake > Sediment | place... | reverse complement strand
GCCCTATACGGAGTGGTTCGAGACACCGCATGGGCTTTCGTTTGGAGCTGCAGCAGCCCAGTTCGGATTATCCTATATCCACGCCGCGACGCGTCAGGAGTTTGAAGCGGCGCTTTCACAGACTGCTGATGCTGGTCAGTCCGTTCTCATCGAAGTCACGACGGATGCTGGCGACGACGAGGCAGCGTTCCACAGCTTTGTCTCACAGATGCACAGCACCTTATCCACCGAAATTCTGCAAAAGGAGCACCTATGACCCACTGGAATGAGGTAAAGGTTTACGAGGATATTACCTATCACAAGACGGACGGGATCGCGCGAATTGCGTTCAACCGTCCGGAAGTCCGGAATGCGTTTCGGCCGGACACAATTCAGGAAATGATCGAAGCATTCATGGATGCGTGGGAAGATCCGTCCGTCGGTGTTGTGCTGCTCACAGGCAACGGGCCGGCGAAAGACGGCAAGTACGCGTTCTGCTCAGGTGGCGATCAGCGCGTCCGCGGCGATTCCGGCTATGTCGGAAAAGATGGCGTCCACCGGCTTAACGTTCTCAATCTGCAGCGGATCATTCGAACCATTCCAAAGCCGGTTATTGCCCTTGTTCCGGGCTATGCGATTGGGGGAGGGCACGTCCTGCACGTCATCTGCGATCTGACGATCGCGGCCGATAATGCAATTTTTGGCCAGACGGGGCCTCGTGTCGGCAGTTTTGACGGTGGCTATGGCAGCGGGTATCTGGCGCGGATCGTCGGCCAGAAAAAGGCACGCGAAATATGGTATCTGTGCAGGCAGTACAATGCGCAGCAGGCGCTCGAGATGGGGCTGGTGAACGCCGTGGTCCCGATCGACCAGTTGGAAGATGAAGGCGTTCGATGGGCCAACGAGATTCTCGGCCACTCGCCGCTTGCCATCCGCGTGCTGAAAGCCTCGATGAATGCCGATGTCGATGGTCAGACGGGCATTCAGCAGCTCGCCGGCGATGCCACGCTGCTGTTCTACATGACCGAAGAAGGTCAGGAAGGGCGCAACGCTTACAACCAGAAGCGTCAGCCCGAGTATCGCAAATATCCCTGGCGGCCGTGATCCCCGAGGGTGGCTGATGCAGTTTTCGCCTGATTGGGTTGCAATGGCGGCTCGGCAGTTCGGCGACCGCCCGGCGCTGAGAGCGGGCGGACGAAGGCTGTCGTTCCTCGAACTGGATCGCCTGGTTTGGCAGGTCGCTTCTGCACTGAATGCCATCATCACACCCCAAATGCGTCATGTGGCGCTGCTCTCAGCAAACTCGGTGGAGATGGTCGCCGCGCTCTTTGCGATCGGCAGGCTGGGCCGCACTGCAATCCTGCTCAACACCCGGCTGATCGCGTCTGAGTGGCATGCTCAGCTTGCACAATTTGGACCGGCATTTGTGATCACGTCCGGTGCGCTTCGGCCAGCCTTTGATGCGTCTCCCCATGGCTTCATGACCTGCGAGCTTGAAGCGCTTCTGGCTGGCGGCTCTGAAGGCCTGAGCGGGCCAAGCATTGACCTGACCCGCGATCAGGCCGTCATGTTTACGTCAGGCACGTCTGGACGGCCCAAGGCGGTGCCGCTGACATGGACAAATCACCTGTACAGCGCGATGGCGTCTTCGTGGCGCGTCGGCCACCTGCCAACCGATGTCTGGCTGACCCCAATCCCGCTGTTTCACGTGGGTGGGCTGGGTGTGCTGATCCGCAGCGTTCTCTCCGGGTTTGAATGCGTCCTGTACGAGCGATTCGACCCTTCCCGCGTCAATGCAGATCTTGATCACAATGGCACACTGCTGTCTGTCGTGCCGACGATGCTGGCGCGGCTCCTCGACGATCGCGGCAATCGTCCCTTTGCGGATCATGTGCGGCACCTGCTGGTCGGTGGTGCTGCCATGCCGGCAGAGCTGCTGGAGCGGTGCCGGGAGCTGGCTGTTCCACTGGCAACCACGTATGGCCTCACTGAAGCCGATTCACAGGTTGCGACGCTCATCGGTGACGACGTATATCGGTATGCGGGCAGCAGCGGTCGACCGCTGGCATTCACATCACTTCGCATAGTCAATGAAGGCTGCGATGATGTCGCGCTTGGCGAGACCGGGCAGATCCTTGTACACGGCCCTACCATCATGCGCGGCTACCTGAACGAATCAACTACCGGCGTGCGGGAAGGATGGCTGATGACGGGCGACTTGGGATATGTCGACGAACTGGGGAATCTGTTTGTCATTCAGCGCCGTTCAGACCTGATCATCTCCGGGGGCGAGAACATCTATCCCGCTGAAGTGGAGGCCGTCCTGCGAGAGCATCCGGCAGTTGCTGAAGTTGCGATCGTCGCCCAGGACGACAGTCAGTGGGGACAGGTTCCCGCGGCAGTGCTGACTTTCCGACCAGGCAGCACGGTTTCAGCATCCGAGCTGGATGCGTGGTGCCTCGGGCGTCTCGCGCGTTTCAAGCGGCCGCGACGCTACGTCATCACAACTGAATTTCCATTGACTTCGACTGGAAAAATGGACCGGGCTCGTCTTGCTGAACTCGCCGCACGCCTGCCTTCACTCGGATAGCACACGCCTGCAGGCTGCCTCAAACCAGTTTTCGATCAGGTAATCAGGGTAACCGATGCGGATCAGGTTTTCGCGGCACCCTGTCTTGCTGAGGCCGCGTTCAAGCCAGAATGGAACGCGCTTCATCATCGTTTCAATGCGCTCGCGCGGGGTGATGATCCACGTGTCCTGAGGGACAATGCCGAACGCGATGACGTCCATCGAGAAGCGCGTCGTTGCCGATTTGCGATAGGTGGCAATGAGCAGGGTTTCCCGCGCGCCATAGGGCTCAGCGCACAAAACGTCCTGCACGTACTTCGCGGTGCGGCCAAGATCGGCAAGGTCTTCCACGATGGCGACGATATGCCCGCGTACGTCGATGGACAGGGGTTGCACAATTCGCGGCTGGGCCATCGGTTGTCCGGGCCCGTGATAGAATTTGACGCCGAACGTGCCGAATTCGACCGGCGGCATATCGGGTTCTGCGCCCCAGCTCATCGCATCGTGCAGCAGGACGCCAGGCAGCAGCGCACCCATCGTGATCATCACCATCTTGCTGATTTGTCGGTTTGTCCCGGCATGCTGCCGCTGGAGTGCAAAGATCTGTTTGGCCTGCCACGTGACGATCATGTGCTCGGCGTAATCAGGGATGTAGAGAAATCGGAGCGGATCGGCTTCGACGACGGTTCCTTCAGGGTGCTGCCAGTAGTCGAGCGGCAGCGCATTTTCCGGTTCAACAAAGTCGCTGTGACGGGGCATGAGACATTCCGCTTTCACGGTGCAATTCAGAGCATCAGAAGGGCATTGTCCTTTGCCGGTGACATTCTGGCAATGCTGTTTCGGTTCGGTGGAAGGGCGCGCAATGAAATTCACGATCGTTGGGGGCGGTGGGGTTCGAACACCGCGACTCATGAGCTCGCTGGTCGCACGTCAATCGAAGCTCGGACTGCAGGAACTCTGGCTGCATGATACGGACACCAGAAAACTGGCGATCATCGGCAACCTGTGCCAGCAGATGGCTTCCGGGGCGGAATTTCGCGTTTATCTGACGGATGATCTGACCGCTGCGCTGGAAGGATCGAATGCGGTGATTACGACCATCAGGCCTGGAGGGGAGCAGGGCAGGGTGCTGGACGAAACCATCGCGTTACGCGCAGGAGTCCTGGGCCAGGAGACGACCGGGGCTGGTGGCTTCGCCATGGCCATGCGCAGTATCCCGTCCATCCTGAGGGTCGTTGAAGTGCTGGATCGTGTGGGAACGCCCGGCGCATGGATCTTCAACTTTACGAATCCTGCCGGTCTCGTCACACAGGCGCTGCATGATGCGGGGTTCGGGCGCGTGGTTGGCATCTGTGACAGCGCCAATACTGTCCTGCATGCTGTGTCGGGCTTTCTGAATGTCCCTGCCAGCCGGCTGCATCATACCGTGTACGGCCTGAATCATCTGTCGTGGACATCGTCGGTCACGCTGGACGGCACGGAAGTCCTGCAGAACCTGCTGGATGATCCTGCGTTTATCGCCGCAACCCACCTCGCCATGTTCCACCCTGCGCTTATTCAATGGCAGCGATGTTTCCTGAACGAGTATCTGCACTACTACTATCATCGTGACGAGGCATTGTCTGCGCTGCGAAACAAGGCTCAGACGCGCGGCCAGCAGGTTGCCGCCATGACCGCAACGCTGATGGAGGCCCTGATATCCTGCGAGCCAGCCAGGCGGCCAGACGTGTACCGCACGCTCATGTCGCAGCGCGATCAGACGTACATGGCTCATGCCCGAGACGGCGCGGAGCGTCACACAGAAAGTGAAACCGAGGAGGAAGGATATGCCGGCGTCGCGCTGAGCTGCCTTCAGGCGATGATCACCGGTTCGCCTGCCGTGACGGGACTGAATGTGCGCAATCAGGGGGCAATCGCCGGGCTGGCCGCCGATGATGTGGTCGAAGTGACATGCGAGGTCAGTGCGGATGGGATCCGCCCGCTGCCTGTAGAGTCTGTACCGGACTTCCAGATGGCTCTCATCCAGGACGTGAAGCTGTATGAGCGTCTTGCCTCTCGCGCGATTCTCAGTCGAAACCGGCAAACCGCTGTTCATGCGCTGACCGTGCACCCGCTTGTCGGTTCATTTCCTCTTGCCGAGCGGCTCGTCAGCGATTACCTGCTGGCACATCGAAGCCTGGTTGAGGGCTGGAACTAGCGGGTGATGGTGACTTTGGTCAGCCCGACCGGCTGGTCGACCGGCAGTCCTTTCGCCGTTGCCAGATGAAGCCCGAGAAGCTGGCCGGGGACAATCGCTGAAACAGGGGAAAGCCATTCCGGCATTCCGGCTGGCAGATGCACCCATGTCTGAGATTCAAAGCGCGCATCATTGCTGATGACAAGCGTGGCTGCCCTGCGATTGTTCAATTTGGCCAGCGCGCCTTCAAGCGCTGTCGAGCCTTTACCAGCCGGCGCAATCACAATTACCGGGAACGCTGGCTTCACGATCGCGATCGGGCCGTGCAGGAAATCGGCCTCGCTGTATCCCTGTCCGATGACCGAACACAATTCCTGAACCTTCAGGCACGTCTCGATCGCCGTACAGAAGTTATAGCCTCTGCCGATGGTCGCGAAACTCGTCAGGCCGGCGTTGGCTTCTGCCCATGCTTTGACCGGTTCACTCTGGCGGATGGTCTGTTCAACCAGGGCCGGAACCTCTCGGATTTCTGCCAGAAGTTGCTCACTTTCAACCAGCGATGCAACCAGCAGGGCAACCGCAGTGAGCTGGGCCGTGTAGGTCTTGGTCGCGGCCACACTTTGCTCAGGACCGGCATGGAGGCTGATGTGATGATCAGCGGCCTGAGCGAGCGGTGATGCTGCGTCGTTGGTGATGGTGACGGTCAGCGCACCTTGTTCCTTTGCGTCGGTGATCACCTGGAGCACATCTTCAGCGCGTCCTGACTGCGAGATGCCAATCACCAGTGCACCTGTCATCACCGGAGGTGTCCCATACAGCGTGTGAATGGACGGCGTGGCCAGGCCGACAGACAGCCGTGCGTGAATGCCCAGCGCATACTGTGCATAGCGCGCCGCATTATCCGACGTTCCACGCGCCGCAATCAGGACAAAATCAGGTGAGTAAATCCGGATAGCCTTCGCAATCTCTGAAATGTGTGCGCATTCGCGGTCGATCAGCTCCGAAATCACCTGTGGCTGGGCGTGGATTTCCTGCTCAAGATAGGTCAACGTGTCATCCGTTTCGCGTAGTCAAGCAAACACCACCTAGTCAAACTGTACCATATCCAGAACCGATCCCTGAACAGGAACACGCTTCACATCGAAAACGTCGCCACGATTGAAGACCCACAGCGGCATATGATCCGGACGCAGCGGAACCCACACATGCTGATTGATCACAGCATCATCCACCACCTGAAAAACAAATCGCTGCAAAAACGTCACCAGTGTCAGCTTGATCTCCATCATGGCAAATGGGGCACCGACACACATTTTTACTCCAGTGCTAAACGGCAGGTACTCGTAAGGCGAGGGCTGAATCGTCTCCCAGCGGGATGGATCAAATCGGGCAGGCGCATCATAAACTGCCGCGTCATGATGCGTATGATAGTGGCTGAAGACCACCTCGGACCCAGCCGGAATTTCGATGCTGTCGAGTACCACGTCGCGCATGGCAATACGTGATCCAATTGTCACAGGTGGGAATACCCGCATCGATTCACGAATGATCCTATCCAGAAAGGGCATCTGCCCAATCACTTCTGGCGTTGGCCGGTCTGATCCCGCTTCCGCATCAATTTCCAGCAGCAGTCGCACCAATGTTTGTGGATGCTGCGCCAGAAGAAATACTGTCCACGACAGGACATTGGCGGTCGTTTCATGTCCGGCTGTCAGCAGAATATTGATATGGCCGATCAGTTCGTCCTCTGAAAGCGAATCTCCATCTGAATCGCGGACTTCAATTAACGCAGACAGGACATCATCATGCTGCGCGTCTGAATGTCGTTTGGCTTCAATGATCGACCTGATTTCATGGTCAAGTCGCTGGCACAGATCAAAAAACTCATCCATTTCTGCCTGCGTGCTGTCGATGCTCACCAGCGGAATCAGCTCCAGCCAGCGCTGAATCGTCCGACCGATGTGCTCAGCCGTACGAGTAAAGTCCTGTCCAAACAGGGTCTTTCCGGCAACCGTGAGCGTATGCTCAAACATCTGCTTCTGGAAGTCCAGCACCTGTCCCGGCAGCCATTCTGAAACCGTCTGCTCTGCAATGCGGGTCATGTCGCCTGCGTAAGCGTCAAGTTTCAGCTTGTGAAAGGCGGGCTGGATGAGCCTGCGATGACGCTGGTGATCGCTCCCGTTCAGGCTGAACAGGCCGGTGCCAACCCGCCTGAGCACGCTGCGCCGCGGGTCATCGCTCCATGTGCCATAGATTGGGCCGATGATGGGCCCGGAATGGAAGATGTCCGGTTGAGTCAGCACCGCCCGATTCAGTTCAGGGCCGAACACAAAGACGGTGCCAGGACAATCTTCGCCCGGAAACATGATCCCCTCGTTGCCACCCTGAACCAGAGCTGCAACCGGGCCGTACTCATCACGCAGCCGATTCATGTAGGTCAGCGGATCTTTGGTAAATCGAAGCGCATTTCCCCTCCAACCTTCGGGGTCGGCCGGAGGCGCCGGAATACGATTGAAGGTGGAATTCACCACAACGCACACGCCAGCAATCAGGTCGATGCGCCAGAATCTTCTTCGGCCAGCGCCTTGTCCAGCAGACCGGGTGGATGCGTTTCTTCTGTTTCCGGCGCGGGCTGTCCCAGGTCTGCGATGCGAAGCTGGCCTGTCAACTGGGCATCACGTGTGCGCAGATGTTTGGCTTTCGACTGCAGATCCTTGAAAAAGTCGGAATCAGTGATTTCGGTGACCTGCCGCTGCTGTTTCACGAGGTCAACCTCAATTTTCAGGCTTTCGACCTGTTCCTTAAGTGCAGCTTCACGCGCCAGCACTTCCGCAGCCATTTCACCGAAGATTCGCGTGAGCTGGCTGATTTCGTCATCCCCGACGGTCGATTTGAGTGATGTCGCCTGTTCCAGACTGAGGTTGCCGGCTTGCATTCTGCTGGCGGAATCTGTCAGCCTGAGAAGCGTTCTGGAAACACTCTCAGTTGCCAGAATGGAGTTTGTGGTCGTGAACAGCAGCGTGACACCAATGGTGACGAGCAGCTTTACGTACAGGGATGAATTATCTGGCTGTTCAGCCTGGGCGGAAGCCAGAGCACCGTCATCCCCCTGAACCTGCCCGGTTGTGGTGAAAGCCTGCAATGCCGCGTTTTCCTGCTGAAGATCCTGAACTGTTCGCTCCTGCTGGATGAGAAAGAAGCTGAGAAGGATCGTCGGAATCGCGGCTGACACAAAAATTGCGGTGATGTTCTTTCGCAGCAGCCCGGAACGAAGCCATTGCCCTGACCGAAAGTAACTGAGGTCAAGCCGCTCGTAATTGAACAGCAGCAGCGGCACGAACAGAAACGCGCTCAGCAGGTTGTGGCCAAAAATCGGCACGAACTGCTCACTGAAACTGCGGCTCAGCGTCATATCCGGGTAGAAAAAAGGGTCAGTCGCCGCCGCAAAGCCGATCCCAATTGCGATCCCAACCGCCATCACGGCCACTGCGATCAGCATATCGGTGAGAGAACGATAACGCTTGCGAACGGTCGCCAGCAGGCCCGGAATCAGGCCGCTCAGGCCGTTAGCAATCTGCCAGTTGATGTAGTAGATGGTGACCGCATCGGTCAGCAGATTTCCAGTAGGGGTACCGTAAGGGCTTGGAATGTTGCCGACCAGAAAGTCGAACAGCAGATTACCGAACAGTCCGGTTAGGAAACCGACAGACGGCCCGTAAATGAAACCGAACAGAATGGGGATGGCGACAGCCGGGCGAATGTCTGCGCCAAACGCGTCTGCGAGTTTCGCGTAATTGGTCAGCCAGGAGAGCACGGCGAAGAGCAGAATGCCGGCCATAGCCGCAATCCATTCTCGCCTGCCCATCGCCCACCGAGCATTGGAGGATGCGCGCTCTCCAGCAATATACAGAGGCTTCTCATCGGTTACGGTCTGCACAGCGCTCATCGGTTCATCCTCATGGCAAACAACGTAGATTCCTTCAGGAAGCGCATTTACGGCTGCATCACCAGCAGATGTGCATAGGGCGAAAACCCAAGCTTGCGCGCGACCTGAATCGAAGCCGCATTGGTGACTTCTGTATCATACTGTGGAATCAGGCCGGCAACATGAACGATCCAGCGGGTGACTCGCGCGGCCAGCCGTGTGCCGAGACCGGCCGATCGCGTACCCGGCAGCACATCCACAAATACTTCCCCGATCAGATCGTTCCAGACGCGCACAGTGGCAAGGCCGATGATTCTGCGGTCTTCGAACGCGGCATATGCAATCGGAAACGTCTGTGGGTCATCGAACCGATACTCGCGCGTTTCGCCCAGTTCTGCAAGAAACGTTTCGACCGGCGCGGGATCACTGAAATCCAGTTCGCACAGGCCGAGCTGGGACGTCAGGCCAGGATGATACAGCCGGGACGCCGGGTCAAGGTAATGGACAACGCTTGGTCCATACACATTGTGCAGACGATAATCCCGGCCACATCCCACAACGGCCTGCTCGATGGCGGGCGCATCGTCTGATGACTCAAGGATCGTCATCAGACGGCGGCGAAACGGCATAGGCAGGTCGGTCGTTGTGCTGATGAACCACGACTGTCGCCGAAATCCAACCACGCCAGCCTGCTCCGGGCGAGCGACCACGGTCGACTGCTGGCGATAAAAGTCCTGGGGTTCGCAGTCCAGAAAGTCGGCCCAGTACTTATCGACTTCGGCGCGCGCCGTGGCAGACAGGCTGCACATCAGTCCGGACCAGGGGGCGGTGTGCCACGGTTTCGACGGGGAAGGCCAGCCAGCAGACTGTCAATACCTGCATCGGTGCTGGTGGGTGCATTTGGTAGCGGATCACCAGCCGGCGCGACCGCTGGCACCAGCGTTTCGGAAGGTGGTGATTCAATCAGGGCATCCAGCAGTTCGGTTGAGCGACGGCGGGTTGGGCCGGCCTGTTCAAGCGAAGAAGCCGAATCTCGACGCCGCCGTTTCAGCCGCCAGTTCAGCATGCTGGTGTCGTACTCAAGCGCGATTCGACTGGCAGAGATCAGTGCGATCAGTGCGGCGAAGATTGCAATTCCGAGATAGATCGCTCGGGCGACATCAAACGTGATAAAGCCAGCACCGACGGCAAGCATCGTTGCACCGACGAGAAAGCAGCTCAGGATGGAACCAAACGGGTACAGATAGCCGTCCATGAAAGCGCTAACCCGTCCACGGCGCTCGTCTGGCACAAGCCCCTGAAAGGCGCGCAGCGACGCTTCATCGATGCCAAGTTTCGTGACACGCACCAGGTAGTTTCCGATGACAACCCCGAGCAGGCTGGGAAACAGCAGGGCGAGCGACAGCCCGGACAGCATCGCTGTCGGCAGAGAGACGAATATGTGACGGAAGCCGAGTTTGGTCAGCAGCCATGACGCGACGAAGCCCTGAAGCAGCAGCAGGGCAACGGCTACCGCGACCTTGAACACGCCATAAAACGTTTGGATGTCTGCCGTGCTGGTAAACGTTGTCGAGACCTTATACAGGAAGTCAAACTCAATCGCATTCAGACCCACGCCGAGCAGGATCATGGCCAGCGTCAGGAAGCGGAAAATGGGTACGTCTTTGACGAAACCGATGCCTTCCCGCAGCGAGTCGAGCACCCGTTCGCCTTCCCGTGAACGCCGGTTGCTGACGGGGATGGTGCGCAGGGTAAACAGAAGGACCAGACCGGCCGCCGCGATGAGTCCGGCATTGAGGATCAGCAGTTGAAAGTTTGCAGCCAGAACCCGGATGATCGTGGCCGCAAGCAGGTTGCCCAGAATGCCGCCTGTGAATGCCGCCATGCCCAGCAGCGGAAACAGGCGTTTGGCTTCAGACAGCGAAAACATGTCATTGGCCAGCGCCCAGATGACCAGCGGAAACAGAAGCCACTGCTGATCGGTGATGACCAGGAGGATGCCGTAGGCTGTATTGGTGATGCCGCTTGAAAATACGCCGTAGAGCGCCAGGTAAACGACAGCGAACAGAATATACAGAATCACTGCAAGGCGTCCGCGCTGAGTCCTGTCCACAAACAGCGAGTAGATGCCAGATGTCAGGATGATGATCGACATGTCGATCGCCCACACCACGACGATCTGTGGCACCCCAATCGTGCTGATGAAGCCGCTCGTGGCGACAACCTCATTGGATTCCAGGACGATTGCGTTGATGAAGAAAAGGAAGGCGAGCAGAAAGAACCGACGGCGCTCAGTTCTGAGCACTCGGCCGGCAAAAGAGATCACGACACCAGCCCCCGACGAAACTCCAGATAATTGACCTGTTCGGCCTGAAGTCGCAGACGGCAGGCGGCGAGCACTTCCGACATCAGAAAGCTGTCGGTACACACAACGAGGTCAACGGTAGCAAAATGATGTTCAGGCCAGGAATGGACGGACAGGTGCGACGCCCCAACGATCATCATGGCCGTTATACCCTGCGGCTCAAATCGGTGCGAAAGCTCACCCATCGTCTCGGTGTGCAGGACAACGGCCAGCTCGCGAAGCAGTTCCTCGCAGCTCGCAAGGTCATCGATGACGTCACTCGGGCATCCATAAGCCTCAACGATGATGTGTCGGATCAGATAGGTTTCGGAACGGGTTGCAAGTGACGCAGTTGCTTCCTGTGAGTGCATTGAGTTTCACCTGCATCATGTGCATTCAGACGTAGTAGATTATACCGACAATGGACGGCTGATTCCGTTGACGCTTCGCTGAAGTTCTGCAGTATGACTTTTCAGTCGTCCAATCGTGGAGGTTTTGGCCATGGGCGCAGCATACAGGCGAAGATTAATCGGTGATAATGGCTGGGCTGCGTGTCAAGTCTGTCGGGCCTTTACTGTTCAGGAGCGACTCTCCCATTGAGATATCGCCAGATTGAGGTCAGGCTGGCTGCAATCGGCTCGATCACATCGCGATCCGTCCAGTACCGAAGGTGCGAAAGCGGATTCCAGCTTTCCAGCAGGCCGCCAACATTGATAGCACGATCTTCCGTCACTGCCTGTGCATAGGCGTCGTTGAGCGGCCGCAGAGGACAGCCGATGACGTCATCAGCATCATACAGATTGATCCATTCCCCGGGCAGAAACCGATAGTGGTCCCCCAGCTTCGGCGAGGGAACCTGAATCGGCCGTCCGAATTCGCGGTAGCGCAGGCTCCACAGTGCAATCGGGCTACCAAGCGTATACAGTGACGTCAGCGTCTCACCACGTTCCAGCGGCGTATCGCTCATTTGCGCGCGAACCTCATCCGAGATCAGGTCTTTGCGCGGAAACATCTGCAGGTCATACAGATAGTTGCTGGCGATAACCGAGCCAAGGCTGTGTGCGATGATGACGAGCGGAGCATCGTGGCCAGCCAGAACCGCCAGTTTCCGTAACGTCCGGGCCAGAATGCTGTGGATGTCATCGTAAACCTGCCGGTCTCCCGGCACGGGCTGATATGCGAGTGCATCGCCTATGAAGTCCACCAGAAAGCGGCGCAGTGCCTGATAGTGCAGGGAACCGCCAGACTTCAGGCGGGCCCACAGCTTGTCTTCTTCCGTTTGCAGCACAGGCGCCCAGTAGGCTGCCTCAACGATAATGTCGTCACCACATTCCAGCCGGTAATGCGCCTGAAGAGCCTCCGAAAGCGCGTCTGCGAAGTCCGGGGTCTGACGGCCAATCCCGTGAACGACCATAACCGCCACTTTACGCGCCATGAGTAAATCACCTGTTTTGTGTCTTGCCCGCCCAGATTAAACTCAGCTATGCTTGCGGTGTCAAATGCGGTGGTTTCCCCGACGGTTCCATGCAAAAACAAGAATTGACCCCTGATCTCGTCTCCGACCTGCTTGCGCGTGTTCCGGAACGGTTCCTGCACGCTGCGACGCTGTATTCCGCCTTTCGAGGAACGCCGCGATCTACGATCGATGCGCTGATCAAAGGTACGCTGGTTGCGGCCGACGACTGCCTGTTCGACTCGGCTCAGACGTCCGCTGAGCGCGTCATACGGATGAAAGCCTGGGCCAAGCCGGAAATTCCCTGGCGAATGTGGGATGCCGAGGCGCCGAAGCCTCCGTCGATCTCGGATCAAATGCAGCAGCGCGTGGAGAGCGTGAGTCGCAAACAGCGCGCTTCATTCGAAGCACTGGTTAGTCGGCTGGCTGCAAACGATGGCTGGCTCATTGCCGACGAGAGCGGACTGCCGGATGCTGAACTCGAGATCTATGTCTCGGCCGGACATCTGCAGCTTCAGAACCGGATTTTGTATGACCCGCTTCAGGTTAGCCCGGCAAGTGTACAGGAGTTGAGCCGACAGCGACGCGGGGCAGAAACCATTCGCCAGATCGAAGCGCTACTGGCAGACCGACCGGGGCAGACCGCGCCGCAGTCCGAAATCGTGGCGCTGGTGGGTGAAAACAGCCTGCGGGAAGTGCTGTCTCTCGGTGTGATTGCGCGGTTCAGCATCCCGCTGCAGCACCCGCCATTCTCGATGACCTGGGTACGGCTCAAGGCGGGCAGTTTCGCACAGGCACAGTCTGCAGCCCTCAGCACCGTTCAGGTCGATGACGAAGTCTGGGAGCAGCTGCTGCCATTGGCTGGCCATCTGCAGCGCGAAAGCACCGACTCTGCAAGTGGGGCGCGGGCTCTGATTCTGGCACGAACGACGACTGCGGCTGGTGCCGCAAAGCAGCTTGGACTTCAGCTCGAAAGCGTCGAGACGGCGCTCGGAATGGGCCTGCTGCCGTCTTTCGACGATCCGGATGGAACAAGGCGCATTCCACTGGATGCGCTGCAGGCGCTGATCACAGACCGTGAACGGCTGAGCGTGCTGCATGATCTGGAAACCGTACGGGCCAAAGAGGTCGCACTTGCGCTTAATCAGCCACTCGTGCGTGTTCTGAGGTGGTTTCGCCGTGAGAAGCTGAAGCCCAGCCGCGCGCCCTGGGGACAGATCAAGGGACGCTGGAAACTGCCGACCGACCTGGTTGATTTTCGATCGCTCCTGAGGACTCGCTACGACGAACTTGACGCCATACGCGAGGCAGAGCGGGCAGAGGAACGTGCGCGAATACAGGTGGAGCGCGAACGGCGAGGTGAGCTGCGCGCAAAGCTGGTTGCCGCTTTTCCAGCTTGGCGCCATGAAAGGCGAACCGACCAGCAGATTGTTCTCCACGTCGGGCCGCCCAACAGCGGCAAGACGCATGACGCATTGCAGGCCTTATCGACCGTGGAGTCTGGCTGGTATCTTGCGCCGCTGCGACTGCTGGCGTTTGAGGTCTTCGAGCGGCTCAATCGTATGGGCGTTCGCTGCAGCCTGCTGACGGGTGAAGAGCGAATTGACGTGGAGGGCGCGACAGTGACCGCCGCCACTATCGAAATGTTCAACCCCATGCGCAGCGGCGACTGCGTCATTATTGATGAAGCCCAAATGCTGGCAGATCCGGATCGCGGCTGGGCATGGACGCGTGCTTTGATGGAAGCGCAGGCACCGCTCATTCAGGTGATGGCGCCGGCGTCAGCGGCCGGGCTGATTCAACGCATGGCCGAATCTGCCGCTGTTCCCCTGACGGTGGTTGAACATGAGCGCCTGGCACCGATCGCCGTCGCAGAACAGCCGTGGGCATTGCGCAAACTCCCAGAGCGAACAATCCTCGTCGCATTTTCGCGCCAGATGGTTCTCGAGCTGAAGACGCAGCTTGAACTGTGGAAGCGCACCGTTTCTGTCGTATATGGAAGCCTGCCGCCGGAAGTTCGCCGAAAGCAGGCCGATCGCTTTGCAGACGGCCAGTCAGAGATCTGTATCGCGACTGACGCAGTGGGTATGGGCCTGAACCTTCCCGCAGACAACGTCTGCTTCTATGACGTTCGCAAGTTTGACGGGCGCGCGGTTCGGCTTCTGACACCCAACGAGGTGCAGCAGATTGGGGGACGCGCCGGTCGCTATGGTTTAAGTCAGGCGGGTCTGGTGGGTGCCGTTCGGAGAGAAGACCTCGTCCATGTGCGCCGCCTGTTTTTCGCACCGGCCCGCACCCTGACCCATGCGCGGATCGCGCCGACCGTCCCTGATCTGGAACTGATTCCCGGATCACTGGCCCAACGTCTGGCGGAATGGGCAGCCCTGAAGTCAATACCGGATTCGCTTCGCGGCTCGCTAGAAGTCGCCGCACTTCAGGAGCGCATCGAGCTGGCCGAAATGCTGTCGGAACGCGATGAACGGCAGCTTGGGCTGGCCGCTGCCTATCAGCTCGTCAATGCGCCTACACGCACAGGGAGCAGGGGATACTGGCAGGAATGCGCGCGCGCCATCATTGCCGGTCAGGATTTGCCACGACCGGAACCGATCAATGTGCGTGTGCGCTCAAATTTTGACCTGGACCGGCTGGAATCTGCGATTGCAAACGCGGACATCTACCTTTGGCTCAGCCAGCGCCGCGAGTTCGAACAGTACGCACCGGATGCCGCCGACGTGCGCGTCCTGCGCTCGGAATGGTCAGAGGCCATCGATCAGGCGCTTCTGAAACGGGTACGCTTACGACGGCCTGCGCCACAGCAGGAACCCGGTTGATCATTGAGTGCGAGACAACAGAGGGTCTTGAGCCCTTCGTTGCTGATGAGATACGTGAGCGCTTCGGTCGTCGCGTTCGCATGGACGCACATTTCAGACAGCCGGGTGCTGTTCGATTCGAGTCCGACCTGCCGATCCGCGCCCTTGACACACTGCGCACGGCCGAAAGCGTATTCCTCGTCGAGCATTTTGGCGTCCCGCGGCCAAAGGCGCTGCTTGGTGACCAGCATCTGAAGCGCCTGCTGCGCCAGATCGGGACTGTGCTGAGGCAGCTATCCGGCGTCACAACCTTTGCGATCGCTGCGGCTGGCTCACAATCCGCTGTGATGACACGCCTGAAACAGGCGATTGAGGAGGCGACCGGGCTGCATCATGAAAGCCCGGGCGATGTGCTGATTCGGATCATTCCGGACACATGGAACGGGGGCTGGCAAACGCTGGTTCGCACGAGTGCGCGGCCGCTTTCGGTGCGAGACTGGCGTCAGGCGTCGTTTCCGGGCGCCCTGAATGCTACTGTCGCGCATGTCATGGCGAAGCTGGCAGACCCTTCCGGAGAGGCACGTCTGCTGAACCTCGGATGTGGCTCCGGCACGATTCTGATCGAACACGAACTACGTGCAGGTGTGCGGGGAATCGGCATCGATCGCGATGTTCAGGCACTGGAGATGACACAGCTCAACGCGGCTTCGGCACAGGTTCACCCAGTGCTTCTGCAAGGTTTCACGGATCGGCTTCCCCTGCATCGGGAGAGTGTCCGTGCGCTGGCCGCCGACCTCCCGTTCGGAATTCGCAGCGGGGATCACCAGGAGAACGTGGCGGTCTACCCGTCGATGCTCGCTGAAGCAGGCCGCGTGACGATGGCAGGAGGGCGATTTGTATGCCTGACCACCGAGATT
>Ga0224722_1000982_pt1 | contig 16181 bp, 20 predicted proteins | sample Balambano_FR1_Me_FD_161646 | JGI IMG/M metagenome (GOLD analysis project Ga0224722, IMG submission 161646) | Freshwater sediment microbial communities from Lake Towuti, South Sulawesi, Indonesia - Balambano_FR1_MetaG | ecosystem: Environmental > Aquatic > Freshwater > Lake > Sediment | place... | reverse complement strand
ACCTGGCGCCGGACATGCTGCGCGTGGTCAACGACCTGCTGAGCCACAAGGGCCTGCTGCTCAAGACTGGCACGGCGGTGGACGCTACGCTGATCTCGGCGCGAGCTCGACCAAGAACGCTTCGGGCGAGCGAGACCCCGAGATGCACCAGACCAAGAAGGGCAACCAGTGGTACTTCGGCATGAAGGCCCACATCGGCGTGGACGCCGAATCGGGCCTGGTGCACAGCGTGGCGACGACGGCCGCCAACGTCAACGATGTGACGCAGGCGCACAAACTGGTGCACGGCGAAGAGACCGACGTGCTGGCCGATGCAGGCTATCAGGGCGTGGGCAAGCGCAACCCCGATATCGACGTGAACTGGCACATCGCGATGCGACCCGGCAAGCGTCGCGCGCTGGACCTGAGCCGGCCACTGGCGGCCATGATCGACGAGTTGGAGCGGACCAAGGCGAGCATCCGGGCCAAGGTCGAGCACCCGTTTCGCGTCATCAAGCGCCAGTTCGGCTATACCAAGGTCCGCTATCGCGGGTTGGCCAAGAACACGGCGCAGATCACGACGCTGTTTGCCTTGAGCAATCTGTGGATGGCGCGGCGCAAATTGCTGGCGGGCATGGCATGAGTCCGTCCGAAGCGGCCCGAACGGACGGATTCGAGGGTCAACGGGGCGGGAAATCGAACTCGGCCCGAGCATTTGAAGGTGCATTGCTGATCCAGCCCTTCGCCGATCGGATCACATTCTTACCGCCGCCTTCGATGGCGAGTTATTCAGACCGTCCCTAGGTACAACCCCTTATTAGCATGATTTCCATGGGCGAATATGGCGCCATCAATAATGAGTCAATCCCTCTTTGGTGGGTAAATGAAAGAGCTTGCAGGTTGGCTTTTAAGTGAGCTTGACAAGAAAATCACGGAATTGAGATGATTCTGCGTAAAACAGATATCGGCACTAGCGACAAGCATAGTGCTACACAGGGATGGCTCGGTCTGAGGCGAGGGTCTGAAGTTCCCTGTGGGTGCACGCTCGTGAACAACGCGGGCTGCGCGACTCCTATGCATTGATCAATGCACGTTCTGTTGGAAGCTAACTCATCGGTCGTATGGCGATGTAGGCCGGTCCATGGACAGGACGGACAAGTTCGCTAACGCTTAGCCGCGATCTAACGAATTTGCTGGATCTTGTGGGTCAGAGCACCCTATTGAATCGATCAATGGCAAAGCTTTCTACGTCGTTTTGAGCTATCCACAGCGTCACTGAGAAACCAAGTTGATATTTCAGCCGGCGGACTGATCAACTCTTTACTCAACGGAGGTCGTTATGCAGGTCTTGGATTCAATTGTCGATGCCATCGGAAACACGCCGCTGGTTCGAATTGGAAAGAGAAACCCGATGTGCCCGGCGAATATCTTCGCAAAGCTTGAATTCATGAACCCGGGTGGTAGTGTTAAGGATAGGCTCGCTAAGTTCCTTGTCTCTAGGATGGAGCGAGATGGGGCACTAAGCAGTGAGTCAGTAATTGTAGAGAACTCTTCGGGAAACACCGGAGCGGCGCTCAGCATGGTCGCTGCGGTCAGGGGGCTGCATTGTGTGGTGACGATTCCCGACAAAATGAGTCGGGAGAAGATTGCGCGCATGCGCGCCTTCGGAACGGAAGTGGTCGTTGCCCCGACGGCAGTTGATGCTGACGATCCGCGCAGCTATTACAGCGTTGCGCGCAGACTTTCGGAGGAAATTCCGAATGCAATCTATCCGGATCAGTACAACAACCCGCTCAATGCGCTTGCGCACTACGAGAGCACTGGCCCAGAGATCTGGGAACAAACGGGCGGTGCCATTGATGCTTTCGTTTGCGGGATAGGGACCGGAGGAACCATCAGCGGCGTTGGTCGATTTCTGAAGGAGAGAAATCCAGCAGTTCAGGTCATCGGCGTGGACCCAATAGGTAGCGTATTTCACGACTACTTCCATCAAAAACGCATGTCTACACCAAATGTCTATGCTGTCGAGGGAATTGGTGAAGACTATCTTGTCAATGCGGTTGACTTTGGTGTCATCGACGACATCGTGCAGGTGAATGACGCCGAGTCGTTCTCCACCGCACGAAAGCTCGTCCGAGAGGAGGGGATTCTTTGCGGGGGATCCAGCGGTAGCGCGGTGTCTGCGGCGCTCCGCATTGCGGATCGTTTCCCAGGCGGAAACATCGTTGTGCTACTGCCTGATTCGGGAAACATGTACCTCAGCAAGTTCTTGGACGACGAATGGATGTGGACGCACGGGCACGTGGTAGAACCAAGGCCGTCCTCCCTTCCGAGCGTCAAGCAGGCGGAGCGGGCCGAATGAGTGATGCAGTCATCTCTAAGCAGAAGGTTTATTCCACTGTTACGCACGGCGTACCTGCGTGGTTGGTAGTTGATCGGACCCAAGGCGGCTTGGCATTTGGTGGATTTCGATTTACCGATACCGTTGACTTCCAGCAAGTCAGTTTGCTGGCGAGCACCATGAGTTGGAAGCTGGCAGCACATGGCTTGCCAGTTGGTGGCGCAAAGGCTGGCTTATGCTGCCGACCCGATCATCCGAAGATCGATGCGATCTTGAAGGATCTGTCGATCGCATGGTATGAGCCCCTGAGCGAGCGGGTCATTCTTGGAAAGGATATGGGTGCCTCGGACGTACTGCTAGATAAGCTGTACGCAGAGCTCGGAAAGCCGCAGCTGCACCTCGTTCAGGCTAGGTCGCCAATTTCGCCAGGTCGAATTCGCGATCTGGGAGGCTACGTGACCGACATGACAGGGCTCGGCGCCGTAATCGCCGCAGAAGCAGCTGTCGGGTCCTTGAACGGGAAGAAGATCTTGATCCAGGGCGCTGGGATTGTTGGCGTAGGCATCGCTATGCGAGCAAAGCAACATGGTGCCATCGTGATTGGAATGTCCGATGTCAACAGAGCGGCGTTCCGTGCCGACGGCTTGCCAGTTGCGGAGCAAGTCGTCGTTGCCCGAGAGGCGGGCCGACCTTTCGACCTTTCTCAAGTGTCGCAGAGCGGCGGGCATTGGATGCCCAGTGACGAGATGCTGGCGGAGAAGGCTGACATCCTGTTCCTTGCCGCTGGGTCACACGTTGTCACGGAGGCTCTTTCGCGCACCATTCAATCGAGCGTCGTCATTGAAGTTTCAAACTTCGGTCTGACTGAAGAAGCAAATTGCGCCTTGTTCAAGCGAGGAGTCCTTGTCATTCCGGACATGATCAGCTCGAGCTCCAGCGCCGCCATGACCGCCTATCAGATCGCACAAGGAAACTCTTGGAAGCCAGCCAGTCTCTGGGATCGTATTGAGCTCAACATTAGGCGGGCTGTGAAGAAGAGCATGGAACGAAGCTCCTTGATGAGAATTTCAGTTCGAGAGGCCTACATGGATTTGCATAAACATGTCGTCGAAGCTGACCAGGCCGTTGACGCATCGCCTGAACGGCGGGTTGCAGCAATGACAGCAAAGGAGGGATCATGAGCGAGGCCGCAGGCGTTGGGTCTTCGTATAAGGATCCTGAGGAGTGGTTTCATCGAGTTGCCACACATTACGTCGAGGCCCAGATCTATTTTCATCTCAACCAATGCGGGGTCTTCCAACGACTTCAGTCGGGATCGAATCTGCATGATATTGCTATCGATCTTGAGCTGAGTGAGCATGTGCTCAAGAGTCTTCTTGAGTACGTGGCCGATGTCGGAGAAATCGTTCGTGAACGATCTGCAGGTGAATTCTGTTTGACAGATTTTGGCCAGGAAGTGGCTAGGAGATACAGCCGGTCAATTGGGAGTCGAGTCACATACAACATGTTCGATGTACGTGTCGGTGCTTGGGGCCCAGTCTGGACTCACCTTGGTGCCTTGCTGCGTCAAACCAAGCGGTACGGAATCGACGTTCACCGTGAGGGTGACTATGCGGCAGACGGGTTGTTTAAGCTGGCTGGTCCACTAGCCACGACGGTCAATGAAATCGCCGACAGGCTTGGCGCGACAGTGGTGGTTGAGGTGGGGCCAACAAGTGGCATCCTGGCGCAGTTGGCATCCAATCCCCATGTCAAGCGTCGCTATGTCGGAGTCGACGTGAAACAGGAAGGCCTCGATTGGGCTCGGCGTCTTGCCCTTGAACAGGGCATCAACTCTATCTTCTGGATGCGTGGCGACGTCTTTGAGCCAGCTGATTGGCTTGATAACGTAACTTCTGAAGGTCGGGTGCTTTACTTCTCGTGTCACTTCCACGAGTTTCTGTCTAACGGAGTAGCCGCGTTAGAGGATTCCATCCGTCAGATCACAGATAGGACGCATACAGCTGGAATTCTTGCTCTGGAACAGCCCCGCCCGGAACCGGAGCGACGGGGAGAAGACACGCCAACGCAATGGCTGTACGGCCATTCGAACGTGCTTATCCACCATCTGATAAAGAACGCTCGCATCTTGTATGCGAAGGAGTGGAAGGAGTTGCTGAAAAGGGGGGGCTGTTCCGACATCTGGGTGGAAAAAACCAAGACTTTTGGGTTCAGTGCAATTGTCGGTGCAACCTCTTCCCGATAAGTGGTGCCTGCATGTTCACACCCAATGGAGTAGCAGACCCTTTTCAGCCTCTGAGCGTCACAAGTGAGTGCCATCGCATCCTGCTGGAGCCATTGCTGTGGCAACTTCGGGATGAGAAATGCGCGCACCTCTGGCAACCACTGCTTGCCGCATCGCCGGCAGCCGATTCGTACCGCGTCTTTCTTCAAGCTTTGGAGGAAGGGCGGCCCAGCACCGTTTTCACCTACTACACCTCGCAGGATGGCCGGGAGGAGGCTGTAGGAGTCGGAACCGTCAGCGCGCGCGCTGCCAGGTATTTGCCGGAGGACGGAATCTCGGTGTTGGGGCGCACTTATGTGAACCCCAAGTACCGCCGTCGCTCAATCTACTCGCAGTTGTTGCAGCACAGGCTTGAGCAATGCGCGAATCATCTGGGGGAGCGCCTACTTGGGGTTCACATTGGAACCTCGTCGCCGCGCGTCGAATCGGTGTTTCGCAGTCGATTCCCTGGGCGTGTAATTCGAATTGGCAATGAGAATCTTGGAACGGCCGGTGTGGTAAGGGCACTTCTTGGGATCACGGCGCAGCTTGACCGTCAGCTTGCGTTGCCTGTGCCAAAGCAACTGATCGAGTCACGCCGGAAGTTGGAGTCGTTTTTTTCACAAGGTGCTGACGCCATGTCCGTGCGTGAGGCTCGCCGGGGCCTGGAAGCTCTTAAGGACTGCCAAGCAGCCTATCGAGTTCTGGCGCAGTTCTTGAATTCATTGACGGATCTGCACTGAGAGCGATAGCTCAGGTGTTGTTATTCAGATAGCTGATGTAAGAAAGAGGAGGTAAATCATGGCAAAGAGTCTGGAAGAAACCCAGATCGAAGAACTGAAAACGAAAGGCGCAACTGTGCTTCGCCAGGTCATAGACGAACACTGGCTTCAGCGTCTGCGTGCGGCGATCGACCGAGATATGTCCGAGCTACGGCCCTATGCGTGCAACTATGCAACTGACGGTAGCGGCCGGTTCTACGGCAATGTTCGGATGTGGCAGTATGACCCGGATTTCAAGGACTTCTGCCTCTCGTCGCCACTGCCTGAAATCGCCGGGCGGCTTTTTGGCTCGGCTAAGGTCAACCTACTGCATGATCAGCTGTTCGTCAAAGAGCCTGGGACAAGGAATCGCACCAGATGGCACAACGACCTGCCTTACTGGCCCATTCGCGGCAGGCAGATTCTGTCATTCTGGGTGGCACTCGACCGAACCACCCGTGGCAGTGGCGCGCTGGAGTTCATCGTAGGCTCTCACCTATGGAATCGGTGGTTCCAACCCGAGACATTCGGTCCGACCGGCACTCACAAAGGATATGAGCGCAACTCGAGCTACGAAGCCATTCCAAATTTCGAGGAAACACGCGATAGCTACGAGATTGCTTCATGGGACCTTGAGCCCGGGGATGTGTATGTGTTTGATGCACTGACCGTTCATGGCGCGGGCGGAAACATGCACAGCGATACACGACGCAGGGGATGCTCGATCGTCTATACCGGAGATGACGTCTGCTACGACGCGCGGCCTGGTACGAACCCCAGCTTGAAGATAGACCCGACTTTGGATGGTACCCCATTGGACGGCCCAGAGCATCCAGTCGTTTTCAGGAATGGAAGTTACGAAATTAGAGCCCTGGAGGAGGGATCAGACCGAGCATAGAGAACAACATGGCTATAACACCTAAGGATCTGCTCCTAGTATTGTGCTTTACCTTCATCTGGGGCTTCAACTTCGTGGTGGTAAGGCTCGGTCTGGACTCGTTTCCACCGCTCTTTTTCCTGGCACTTCGATTTTTGCTGGCTGCAATTCCAGCGATCTTCTTCGTGAGCCGGAGTGGGATACCGATTCGATTGATCTTCTGCATCGGCATCGTGCTTGGGACTCTGCATTACAGCGCTTTGTATCTAGGCATTGCCTTTGGCGTGTCTCCAGGGGTTGCGGCGCTGATAGTGCAGGTTCACATCATCTTGACGCTGATTTTCTCGTTCATTGCTCTTGGAGAGCGGCCGTCGGCGAATCAGATCCTAGGTGTGGTTACTTCATTCTTGGGGCTCTCTGTGTTGATCTGGTCTCGGTTTGAGTCGGTTGGCATTGTTGCTCTGGGTGCGGTTCTATTGGCTGCGGCATTCCTTGCAGTTTCTAATCTAATGATGAGAGCAGCGCGCGTGAAGAACACACTAGGACTGACCGTTTGGTCTAGTTTGATTCCGCCGGTTCCTTTGGTGGTTATTTCGCTTGTGATTGAGCAGGGGCAGCTTGAGCGGTTGATGAGTTTGTCGTGGCATGGAATGGGCGCCTTGCTGTATGGAAGCTTCTTCGGGACTTTGCTAGCGACCGCTGTCGTGGCCAAACTCCTGACTCGATACTCGGCCAACGTTGTGGCTCCCTTCTACCTGCTGGTGCCAATATTCGCCATGGCTTCATCTGCCTTAGTCCTGAGCGAGCGTCCTGCAACTGTCGAGTTCCTCTCATCTGCCGTAATGCTGGCTGGTCTTCTGATTGTCGTTAGAACAGGAGGCTCCACACGTAATCCTCCTGCAGCCAGTGGATCAACTATGGAGCCCAAAGCGTGAGCGAGAACCCTCATTCTGTCGGCGCACACACAAATCATCTGGGGCCTGGCAAAGCAGCCCGCCCCGAGTAGAGCAATGACTGATATGAAAAAGCCACGAGTGGCAATCATTGGCGCAGGAGCATCTGGCCTAGTTATGGGGAAGTACGTCCGAGAGCTCGGCGGAGAGGCCGTCATCTTTGAGCGCATGACTGAAGTGGCTGGCGTCTGGAACTTCGATGGAGATGGCACCGATCCCGGACGGCCTGCTTATTCAACTCTTCGAACGAACAGTTCGAGGAAGGTTATGGAGTTTGCTGGGCGCTCGATGTTGGGAGTGGAAGAATTCCCGAGCCGCGTGGAAGTGGAGAGGTATCTGAAAGAGTATGGGAACTCATATGGTCTATCGGACTGCATACGATATGGGTCCAATGTAAGTCGAGTTGAGAGATTGCCGGACGGGCATTGGGCAGTGCATATATTCGAGTGCATGCGCGCCGAGATTTTCTGCAGCGTAGTTGTGTGCAGCGGACTTTATAAGCTCCCATTGCTCCCCTCTTTATATGAGGAGATTATAAATTCGCCTGATCTTCAGCACAGCTCATTGTTCAGGAGTTCGAAGCCCTACGTGGGGAGGCGAGTTCTAGTTGCCGGTCTAGGCAATAGCGGCGCTGACATTGCCGTCGAGCTCTACAGGGGAGGGGCAGAGGTGGCCGTCTCCGCACCCCGCGGCGCCTGGATCGTGCCGAAGTACCTTGGCGGGATTCCATACGACTATCATTTGACGAACATGTCGCTTCGGCAATCTATTCAGTCGGTAGATACGTCATTTGAGGAGCTAGTCCTGCTTGAGCACGCCCGCAACGGAATTGACATTGAGCGCTTCAAGATGCGCTTGGCTCCAAAGCCACTGGACTTGTTTCGATCAAGGATGACTTTCAATTCCGACATCGCCGGCTTAATAGATGCCGGAGAAATTCGGATCTTGTCGCAAGGGGAAGTCATCAAGGATGGTGAGTTCAGGGACACCTCAGGGCAGTGCTTTAAGTTCGACGCCATCATTGCTGCAACTGGATACCAGCGCCACTTCCCGTTTCTTGATGCGGTATGTCAGCCACATGACCGAGGTGCATTGACGCTATACAAGCACGTGTTCCACCCACGGGTCCCAGGTCTTGCATTTCTGGGCGCTTGTGGCGTTGTCGGTGCCATTTTCCCCGTTGTCGAGATGCAGGCTCGGTGGGTGGCCTCCTGTTTTGTTGGGGGCGCTTCACTGCCCGATGTTGATGTGATGGTGGAAGTAGTGGAGACGCACAATGAAGAATCGTTGCTGAAGAGAATTAAGCCATCACGTGTTGTACAGGTTCACTACATGGAGGCCTTGGCTGAAGAGTTGAAGTTGGGCAGCTTGGAGAGACGTCGAGCGAGTCTCCGTTCCGAGGTCGATCCGGTCATCGCTGACATGTACTAGGGCATTGGCTCTCACTGGGAAGAGACTGTTTTTTAGAGGATCATGCAGATGTTGGAGATATCGGTGCCATCTTCGTTCGATAAGTTGAACGCTGTTCGCTCTCTAATGGCTGCCTATATTGGCTGGCATCGACATCGCCACCATCAGGATCTTGCTCTTATAGATACGTACTTCGATGCAGTCGCCTTCGAGCAGGAACTTGCAAGTCTCCCCGGTGACTATGCCGCTCCACGGGGAGAGCTTCTCCTAGCCACGCTCGATGGATCCCCAGCAGGCTGCGTAGCGCTGCGTTCGTTTGACGAGACCCGGTGTGAGATGAAGCGCATGTTTGTTCTTCCCGAGCACCATGGCAACGGCATCGGGCGTGCACTTGGTGAATCCATCATTCGAGCGGCGGAGGCTTGCGGGTACAAAGCCATGCTGCTCGACACTAGCGTCCGTCAGAGCGAAGCGCAGGGCCTTTACAGGCGACTAGGGTTCTCGGAAATCGCACCGTACTACCAAGTACCCAATGACATGAGGGATTGGCTTGTCTTCATGGAGCGCCCGATTGGTGTGTAGAGTTGCAGGGAAACCGCCCGTCGAGGCACTTGATATCGCTACGGTTGTGTAGTGACCACTGTCCGCTAAACTCGTTCTAGAGATCAACCGCAATCAACACATCACTATGAGCATTCGTGTCGGAATCGTTGGAATCAGTGGCTATGGTGGTGGTGAGGCAATGCGCCTGATTGCTAACCATCCGACGTTCGAACTAGTCTATGCTGCCGGCGAGGGTAGCGCTGGCAGCCGACTGATTGATCGCTTCCCCGGGGTGCCATCCAAGTTAAGCGATCTCGTGATCGAGAAGTGGGATCCGAACACCCTGCCTCAGCTTGATGTGCTCTTCGCGTCGTTACCGACTGGCACGTCAGCGGACGCTCTGGCGCGTGTACCGGAGGAGGTGAAGATCGTCGATATCGGTGGTGATCATCGCTATGTCGACGGATGGTTATATGGCTTGGCTGATGTGTGGCCGGAACAGATACAGGGGAAAAGCCGCATCGCGAATCCCGGCTGTTTTCCAGCAGCCTCGCTGACTGCGCTCGCACCGCTGCTTGCGTACCAACTGATCGAACCCGGCAACATCATGATTGATGCTAAGACTGGCGTTTCTGGCGCGGGCCGGGGCGGCGGTGAGAGCAAGTTCGGTTATGCCGAGGTGAATGAGGATCTGTCGGCCTATGGCTTGCTTAACCACGTCCATATGCCAGAAATTGCAAAGACGATTGAGCGCCTAAGTGGCGGGGGCAGTTCAGATGGGCTAGTGTTCACGCCTCACTTGGTGCCTATGACCCGCGGCATCCTCGCGACAATCTATTGCCGCGGTCGTGTGACCGGAGATCAGTGTTTCGATGCGGCAAGGCAGTTCTATGCTGGGCGTCCGTTCGTTCGCGTGACTGAGAAGCCACCTCACACTAAATGGGCCGTCGGTTCGAACCTCGCATTTGTGAGCTACGCAGCGGATCCGGAGCGTGAGCTCGTGATCGCTATGGGTGCAATTGACAATCTTGGTAAGGGGGCCGCTGGTCAAGCGGTGCAGAACGCCAATCTAATGTGTGGCCTGCCGGCGACCCTGGGACTCGATGGCGCTCCAGTCTGGCCGTGATGGCGTTTTCCGTCTCCTGATGGGAAACCTGCCTTAACAGGCTCACACCATGAGCTAGGGACGGTCTGCATAAGCCCCGGGCAAGTCAGCTACCGCGCAGGCTGAACAGCTGAGACGATGCTGGCCATGAAGCAGACGAGTTTGGGTTTGGGGCAGTCGAGCAAGCGCACGCGGCGCCGAGTGTTCCTCGAAGAGATGGACCGCGTGGTGCCGTGGTCGGAGTTGGTCGCTTTGATCAGCCCGTTCATGCCCGAGTGGATTTCGGTAAGCTCAGCTTGGCAGTTATTGCAGCTCACCGTCGCCGGAAACTGTGCGCGTTGCGCCGCTTGCGTTTCAGTCTGGCGCTGCGAGGCGGAGCCTCGTCGTCTTGCTTCTACCATGCGTTCACCTCCTGCACCCTGTTTGACTTCCCGGTTCTGGCCATGGCTGGGCACATGGATGAAGTACCCCAAAGCCGTTCGCAGACGCGGTCGCGGAATCAACGTCTCAGCGTCCATTGAGCAGCCTGGGGCTCTCGCTACGACTGATCCCAAGCGTCAATCGTGAGGGGATCGTCAGATGGGCACTCGCCGATGCGCTCTACGTGGAACTTCAGCTCGCCGGACCAGCCTGCAGGGGTGATGTAGTCATCCCCGATCACCTCAATCCCGGAGTGTCGAGGTGGCCTGCCCAGCCGCAGCATCGGCAAAACGGCATCCGCAACTACCGTGAAGCGGGTCGGATAGCCATTGCGCGACATGCAGGTGGCCTGGCCCTTCCGTTCGAGATCCTCCAGCCAGTCCAGGCCCCCAAGACTCGTCTCCCATGTGGCAAGAACGTTGGTGTCGACCGTCGCCCTAAGGCCTTCAGGACTGCCAGCTCTGCGCACGATGATGAACCAGCCAAGCACGTTTGCTCCCGACAACTCGTTCGACAGAAGACCCGATCAAGCGCAGCACCGCAGGTTCACTTGGGTCTCGCGGCACGAGATTCGCGGAAGCTTGCCACGAGGCGCCGCAATTTCAGCAGGCGCAGCTGATGGATTCACAAGGATCCAGACCTCGGCGTTCGATCGCTTTGCGAGCGAATGCGTTCAAGCGCCGCTTTGGCTGATTCGAGCGTCGAGGGCTTCACCCGCCCCTCCTGCAGCAGGCGCATATGCAGCGCCGTATTGAGCCGAGGGAGCTCGCCTTCAAGCACGGGCGCCACCACAGGTGCAGTGGGATTCTTAGGCATGCGATAGAAGGTAGCACGCCCAACCGACCCGCGCTATCTTCATCAGCGCTGACGATGGCTCCACCTACCCGCCCCAGCAGCGAGGAGATGCCCCTCCGCCATCGGCCCATGCTCGCCACCCGCTCCTCTCGGCAATTGCGGTGAATTGCGGTCCAACACCGCAATTGCAGCTCCTGACCACAATTGGGCCGAGTGCCTGACTCGCACCGTTTTCTCCTGACCACCACACCGGCCCTCTCTTCTCCAGACGGAAAAAAGCCCCGGCCGGAGGCCGAGGCTGGAAAGCCTAACGCTGTCATCACGCTGAGGCTCCTGCTCAGGGAGGAAAAGCAGGGGCAACACCTTCCGGTGCAGCCAGACGTCACTTTACCAAGTGCCGCTCGATTGGATGCTGGGGCAAACGCGTGGCCGGCTACCGCATTGTCGCGGTCGGCATCGGGCATAACGGCTCAGCGCTCGTCCAAGCCCTGAAACTGCAACGGATCGACCAGGTCCCGCAGGGATACGCCAATGGCCTTGGCCAGCGCCTCGGCGCTGTCGAACGAGATGTTGATCGTGCCGCGTTCAACACGGCTGAGATAGGCCCGCGACACACCAGCTTCCAACGCCAGGCCCTCTTGGGTCACCTCCTTCAAGCGCCGAGCTCGGCGAAGGTTGCGAGCAAAGATCTCTCTGGCGGAGGGGATCGGCTTGGCTTTGGGCATGGGCCAAGCATGTATTTCAGGGGCTTCCCTCTCCACATCATCCGTTATACATTTAGTGCTCTTTGTGAATCATTTGGATTCACATCAAGGTCTCGATGAATAACCAATAGAACAGATAGAGCCATCTGATGATCGTTCTACCTGGGGAGGAAAGAATGAAAATTGCAGGATGGGGCGCGGCACCTTTGCTCGCAACGCTTGGGCTGCTGCTCGCGCAGGACATCTATGCCGCACCACCTGCGGCCCGCGCGGGGGCAGCACGGCTGACGCTCAACAAGGCGGCGATCGCGTCACAGCGCGACACCAACCCCGCGCTCAACGGATCCGTCGAAGAATGGCGCCTGATGCCGCCGGACGCCATCTTGCAAACGGCCGCTGATGCGGCCCGGAAGGACTCCAATCCGGCGCTCAACGGCTCGGTGTCCTGGTGGATGCCCGTCAATCTCAACGAGAACGCGGCGATCAGCATCGCCTGGGCCGCCTATGAGCATTGCCATTGGAGCCAGGCCTTTGAAGGGTTTGCGGCGCACGCCGATGCCGGAGATTTTCACGCGGCACGCATGGCCTTGGCCATGGCCAAGCACGGCGACGCTCTCTATGGGCAGACGTTTGAGGTGCCAGAAGCTCGACGACTGGCCTGGCGCCGTTTCATTGAGCTTGAGCTGGCAGGACAAAGGCATGACGCCGCTACGGCTGCATATACCGCGCTCGACCAAGCCCCCGCGGCCTCCGTGCGATAAGGCCACAGCACATGCACTGCCTGCTACCAAGGCAATCTTCTCGGCCCTTCAGCTGCACCTTCCTCTCGATCCCCAACAACAACGGAGAAGTCCCCATGCAACTCGCCCGCATCGCAGCCACTGCGGCCATCATTGCCGCGCTGAACACCGCCCATGCCGGTGTTAGCAAGGCGGTGGACACCACCGGCGCCATTCAGAACTTCGACGTCCTCGGCGTCAAACTCGGGATGACCGAAGCCCAAGCCGTGGCGGCGATCAGGCAACGCTTCCCAGATGGCAGCAAGGACAGCCGCGGTCGCACCATCAAGTTGAAGATGACGGAATACGCTTGGCCCAACTCGATCACCCGCGCGCCGATGCGCGCCGGCATCCGCTTCGATATGTTTGCCGAGCAGAAGAGCAACTACGATTTCGTCAAGATCCTGATCCACGATGGCAAGGTCTGGGCGATCTGGCGCGACGACACCACGTCGACCTACTCCTATGAAAAGACGATCGGCGACATGAGCAGCAAGTACGCTGGTGCTGCGCCCATCAACGACTATTTCGACATCCTCATCAGTGGGCAACGCAAGAGCGACGGCACCAAGACGCTGACGGGCTTCGAGCTCTACCAAGGCACCTGCAGCGACAGCACCCTGCCGTTCGGCCGTGTCAATCAGGGCGACTCGATGCGCCTTGAGAACGGCTGCAACAAGGTTTTTCGGCTCAACTACGGCGTGATCTCAACCGCTGGGGTGAAGAGCATGGGCAACGGAAGCGCCCAGCTCGTGGATCTGGATTCTGGTCGAGCGTTCTTTGCGTCTATGGCGAGTGCGGCGGCGAACACCGAAGCCAAGAAAGCGACCGCCGGCGCGAAGCTCTGAACCAGCGGCAGCATATGCCGGCACACATGTACGGGCCGGCACTTGGAGTAAATGCGCTGATTCTTCGCAAAACCCCACGACACCGCAGTACCCCATATCGGGGCTCGATGCCGATCTAGCAGACGCCATGTTCCCGCCAAGTGAGCTTGATCCGAAGAGCTTGGCCCTGCATGAGCTGGTGGTGCAGAAGATCCGGGCGGATCACCGAAGAATGCAGCAAACGCGTCCAACGCGGCGCCACCAGTAGTCGGAGACATCAGCATGCACGGCAAGCGGGTCCGCTTCTACAGCACCGTGGACCTGGTCAACGCGCTGGAGCGGGAGAAGGCCGAGGGCAAGGCAGGTCGCATCGCAGCCAGCCTGCTGCGGCTGGACCTCGTGATCCTCGATGAACTGGGCTACCTGCCGTTCAGCCAGGCCGGCGGCGCCTTGCTGTTCCATCTGATGTCCAAGCTTTACGAGCACACCAGCGTCGTAATCACGACCAACCTGGACTTCGCGGAGTGGAGCACCGTGTTCGGCGACGCCAAGATGACCACGGCGCTGCTGGACCGGCTCACGCACCACTGCCACATTGTGGAGACCGGCAACGAAAGCTACCGCGTCACCCAGGCCACAGCGGCCACGCGCAAACGCATCAAGGCGAGGGAGCAGGAGCGGCGCAGCAAGGGCGACGAGGCGGGCTGAACAGGCACCGCGCTACAGTTGTCCACAGCCGGCATCAGCCGATGCCGGCCCCAAGCCCTGGGTCAAAGTTCAATCGGCAGGGTGGGTCAAATTTAGGTCGGCGCCAACAGCCCGCCCCTTGCGACAACGCCGCAGACTCACAATGGCGGGGCTTTGCTGCCTTTCGTTGCCGTAGCTGCGCGTGCACAGGGGCTTGCAGTGTGGACCACATTGTTTTGTGGTCGAACAAGAAGGCGTCTAGAAGCCCATTCGTTTGGTCTCGCCCAACGCGCTCTACGCCCTATACCTGCAGCCCGCCGACCAGTACGCCTCGCTATCCTCCACCCGCTGCAAGTCCGCTTCGCCGGCGAGAAATACGCTCCCAGAAGCACATAGAAGAGCTGTTCGAGCGTCGATTGACAACGCGCCGCGCCAAGGCGCTATTTTTTGCACGGACTCAAACCGTGGCAGGCCTTCGGCATTCTCCGGAGGAATCAGAACCGAGATGGACTCGATTTCAGTATCGAGCTCGCCCAAGAGCTGGAGGCCCGCAATGTTGGGCGCCACCAGGAGCACCCTGTCCGAAGGCTGGGGTGCCAAGTCACGTTGCGCAAGACAGACCATCAATATGCAGGACCATCTCCAAGGCGCGGCCAGCCAACTCTCACGGTTGTCGGCCGAGGCGATTTTCTTATTGGAAGCCAGCGTTTCCCGTTGGCCCTCTGTGATCGTCAGGCTTTCTTGCATGTATTTGCCGCTACTCATGCGTCGGCAACAAGTGCTCGCGCGCGAAACAAATGTGGAAGATCATCCGTGGTGTGATTGGCATCATATGGCAACCATTCCCGGATGCCAATTGCCTCCCCACGACATGCGAACGACCCTGCGCTAGTAGCGCTTGGAGTAGCGATTCGCGCTGCGCGTAAAGAGCGCGGAATTTCCCAGGAAGAGCTTGCGCATATGGCGGCCATCGACCGGTCGTACCTCAGCAGCATCGAGCGCGGTGCACAGAACCCGGGGATCGTGTCGATCCTTCGGATGACGAACGCGATGGAAATGACGGCGACCGAACTCTTTGCCGAGGCGCAGCTCTGATCAAAAATCGACAACGGGATAAGGTCGGCATCGTGACGAAGCTGCCCTGTGAGATGCAAGAATTGCGCAAAGCAACTCCCTCAGCCTGAATATCTCAGTCCCTCGTGCCATGGACATCGCCGCCTTCATGGACAACTTGGCAACGCCCGCACAACGCAAGCCATGGACATCACGGAGTTTCCGTAAACCATTGCTGTGCTTGAGATTTTTTCATGTCCATAGCACTACAACTCGCGGGTGCTTCGACGGCCTGCGCCACGATTCCGGCGATCCGGTCTGGTGGGGCGAGAAGGCGCTGGCCGCCTATGCCCAGCTGCGCATCGACGCCCACACCAAGCGCCTGGTGTTCTCCGACAGCCTGACCCTGCCCAAGGCGCTGGAGCTCTACCGCCATTTCGCCGACCGCACCCAGCTCGGCTTCGGCATCGGCACCCATGTCAGCAACGACATGGGCCTCAAGACCCTGCACATCGTGATGAAACTGACCCGCGCCAACGGCCAGCCGGTGGCCAAGCTCTCGGACAGCCCGGGCAAGACCCTGTGCGAGGACGAGACCTTCCTGGCCTATCTGCGCCAGGTCTTCAAGGTGCCGGCGCTGCCGCAGACGCCGACGCCGCCGCCCTGAGCTGCCAGGCCCGCAGC
>Ga0224722_1000981_pt1 | contig 16186 bp, 8 predicted proteins | sample Balambano_FR1_Me_FD_161646 | JGI IMG/M metagenome (GOLD analysis project Ga0224722, IMG submission 161646) | Freshwater sediment microbial communities from Lake Towuti, South Sulawesi, Indonesia - Balambano_FR1_MetaG | ecosystem: Environmental > Aquatic > Freshwater > Lake > Sediment | place... | reverse complement strand
GCTTCTGCACCACCAACTGGCCCCCAAACAAAGGGAACTGGCAGTAATGACAGGAAGCTAGGGCTGGAATATTTAACGTAGGTAACATGATGTGCCAAATCAAACTGCACCTCTCGATGTAGCGATCGCCCCACCGAGTAAGCCAACACCTGCCATAGGTAGTAATGTAACTGCACATCCCACTGAGGTCGTTTGCCCTCTTGGCTCCAGTCGTAGACCCAGCCCAAGGGATCTAGATACACTATATGTAAATTGGGATTGGGGTGCTGGGCTAGCTCAGCTTCGATCGCAGGTCGGTGAGTATTAGAAGTAAGAACCCAAACAGAATGCAAGCGAGCCATTTCTATGGCCGTGTTCCAGCCAACTCCAGGTTCTGACCCTCGATTGGGTTCACAGGCGTAGGCAGACAGCAAAATTTTCATAGTTATCCCCTTCTCCAGTACATGCCAATACTTCCACTCAGTCTTCCTCTCCCATCAAGTCTTGATAGTGGTTAAGGGCATCGGCTGCAATATCTCGCCAATTAAGCTGCTCTAAAACATATCGTCGCCCTCGTAACCCCATTTCAGGCCACTCTGATTGGTGTTTCAAAATCTCTAACAGACCGATTTTTAAGGCATTAACTTCAGGCTGAACTACAACACCACACCCACTGGCCTGCACATGAGGAACAATCCCAGCTATTTCCGAAATCACTAGCACCCGTGCTGCCAGCATAGCTTCTAAAGCCGACTGACTAAAACCTTCAAATCGAGAAGGGATACAAATAATGTCGTACTGAGCAATCAAATCTGATGGTGAAGCAGCATAATCCGGATCCAGAAACTGAACGTTATCACTGATTCCGAGTTGTTCTGCCTGTGCTTGCAGCGTAGCTCGATCGCCCCAATCTGGCCCCTGAATCACTAATCGCAAATCCGCCTCAGCTTGCACTTGAGCAAAGGCTTCTAGTAGTAGATCCAACCCCTTATTGTAAGTATCTAAACGACCTAAGAAAAAAATCGTAATTGGAGTGTGGGGGCAAAGCCTTAAAGAGGCTTCTTCTGGCACATCTTCAGGAAAAAAGCCACAGGGCGTTGCTAAAGTAGGCGTTTTAATTCCTAACTTTTGTAGCCACTCTTGATGACGACTATCTAGCAGTTGAATTGCGATCGCTTGGGCTAGCAAATGACGTTCTAGAAGATACCAGTAGGGATACTTCAAATAAGCATTTTTTTGGAAAATTGTAGGGTGATAAGGATCAAGGGGGGCAACAACGTAAGGAATAGAATGCTTTCTCAATAAGCGAGAGAGTGCATACACACTACGGTGAAACATCCCCACTAAAACAAATAAGCTATTATCAGGCTGCCGAGTTACATAGGCTTGCAACCCAGTAGAAAGTTGAAAAGAAGGATTCGTATTAGGGCTAGAGAAACTTTCAATCATATAGCCAACTTTTGCAGGCTGTGACACTATCTTCTCGGTCTCACATAAGACGGTCACTTTACAACCACAGTCAACTAAGCCAGAAGCCATTCCATGAACATATTTAGCTGCCCCTTCATTAGGGCGATCGCCTTTAGGCGGGAAATGTTTCAGATAAATATAAATATTCATAAGATTTGCTCACACTAGACTCAAAATTTCTAGCAGCCGAGATTTGGTTTTATCTTCAAAGTTGTCTCTAGAAATCCTCAATCACCTAAACATATTTAACAATCATTCCCCTAGAATTAGGGAATCAGTGATTTGTCTAAAAAAAACAGACACTGCTTCTGACGTATAGGCTTGAATTAACTCCTGCGATCGCTTACCCATAGATACCACTGTCTCTGGACAGTCAATGAATTGCTGCATCTTCTTTGCTAAACTTTCAATTTCGATCGGATCAACAATATAACCATTTTCTCCATCACGTATGACATCGGCTGAACCTGCCCACTTAGAACAAATCACAGGTTTACCAAATGCCATTGCCTCTAAGGGCACCATTCCCCAAATATCTTCCAGTGTTGGGAAAACAAAAACATCAGCCTGCTTGAAGTAGGTACCCAATTGATGATACTCAACTTTACCAGTCCATTGAACTATATTCTGCAAACCACGAGATTGAGTTAACTCTTCTAACTCTGCTTTTTGAGCGCCATCTCCTACAACAACCACTTTAAAGTCTTGATCACTTTGTTTTTTTAGCAGACTACAAGCCTCTAAGAGTTGCTGAACGCCCTTGCGAGAAACTATCTGGCCGACATAGAGAAATACTGGGCTACCCAAACTCGATTTAATTTCTTCATTCACAATATCTGAGGCTGACAATGCTTTGATATTAGGCACTAGATAAACGCCATTAAATATTTTATTTTCAGGCATCCCTATGACCTCAGTCAGATAGGTTTTCCCTGCTTGACTATTAGCCACAAAAGCATCTACAAATCGTGCCATAGCTCGACGAACAATTACTCGCGAGCCTGAATTAAGATAATCAAGTCGTGTTGAAACTCCATCAAATAAGATGACAACCTTCCAATTGAAAATCGGTTTAAACAGCAGTGAGAATACCGTCCATAATGAAAATGCGCTTGTAAAAATTATATCTGGACGGTATCGAACTAACTTTTCAACAATTCCAATTGAAGGCAAGATGTAACTTCGACTGTAACCACCATCAGGATTAGCCGTAGCAATAAACTTTGTTTCATCTAGCACTTCAATATTAAAGGTATTTTCAAACCCAGGAGAAAAACCTGGCCAATAGCCTGTAAAAACTGTAGTTTCCGGAAATAGCTTGCTGTATTCTGCCAAAACTGGATGCCAATAGTTTCCATTTTGGAGCGACGGAAACAACCAAGCAGTTCGTGGAGGTGTACTACTCTTCACAAAATTCTCATTGGCCTCATTGAATAGTAACAGCGAAAGTAATAGCTGGAATGAAAATGAAAGTGGCAAAACAACCTTTATGCATCATAGGGTTTGAAATACTATCTTTGCAAAGTTATCTGGGCTACTTTGGGCGACGAAAGCTTGCATCTTTGCACGATCGCACACTTCATCAGGTACGGCTTCCGTCAAACGAATAATGCCTTTGGTGATTTCACTAGGTTGCGTTGTATCCACAGTAACCCCAAGCTGGTATCGACGAGTGAGATCTCCAATCAAACCATAGTTAGAACATAGCACTGGCTTCCCTGCAGCCGCTCCCTGCAATAAAATACCACTAGAACCAACATGGCGTTGATAGGGAGCAAGCACAATATCAGCCAGTTGAAAATAGGCTTGCACTTCTTCCTCTGGCACATAGTCGTAATTGCTAATGATTTGCAATGGGTGAGCTTGTCGGATTTGATTTACCCTTGCTTCAATTTGCTCACGAGCTTCAGGTGTCGCAAATCCAATTAACATCAAACACAGTTTGCCCGCAGCTTCGTTAGGCAGGGTAGAAACTGCGTCTAAAAGTTGAGCTACTCCCTTGCGACCATCATCTAAACGGCCAAACAACAGCATAACTTTACGATCGTTCTTAACCTCAAACCGAGTTCTTAGCATCTCTACTTGAGCTTCGCTAGCAACAGCTGACTCAACCGGATCAGGTAGGTATACTGCTTTGCCAGCCTTGAAGCGTTGATTAATCTCATCCACTACAAAAGGGTCAAGACACAGGAGAGTCTTGAACTTAGGATGGGTTAACACACGATGCAGAAATATCTGCTCCCGCTGCTGCTGTAGCCACTCTCTGGGGCTAGGAGTCGCATGAGCCATACGGCTGTAATGGAATGTGGGTCGAAAATAAATTCCTGAAACAGAGCAGGGTAATGGAAGACCTAAGACTAACGCCAATTGACAGGAATCAAAATAAAGTAAAAGGCACTGCGTTGCCTTGAGCCGATTGGCATAATCTACAATCAACCGATACTGTCGGTACGATCGCCCCCAACTAGACTGAGCCGCATCTAAGGCTTTCTGCTCTGCCTCAGTCATAGCTGTAATGTAAACACTTTGATTCCCATCAGACTCGGCGATCGACACAACATCATGATGCTTTAGTAAAAACTCTGGTGTGACTAGTAAATGTAACTGCCCAGCATAACCAGAGTTTATCCAATAGCGAACTAAATGGGTTACGTAAGTTGGATGATGACCATAACACCACGGCGCAAATATCATAACTCGATGATTACCATCAAGCATGTTTTGACTAGTGCTACTTTCTATATCCGGCTCAATAATCATTGCGATACATCTAGTCAACAAAAACTCAATTAAATTTTCCTAGCTAGAAAACAATAACTCAGCCTAACAACCAACAATGGTAACTACAGCAGATAAATCCAATTGCAACGGAGTTTATGCTGACCAAGAAGATTATCTTATCTAACTAAATCTACACCTCATCTTTTATCAAAATAACTACGCCTCATACTACAATTACACCTTACATTAAACGAGCATAGAGCTCAGCATATTGACTAGCTACTAAATCCCACGAATAGTGCTGAGCCACAAACTGACGAGCCTGTTGTGAAAATTGATCACGCTCTGCGCTCGACCAATTTAAGATCTCTCGCAGTTTGCTTACCCAAGCTTCAACTACGTCATCAGTTAACAACCAGCCAGTCAAATCATCAATAACGGCTTCTGGCATAGCACTCCTAGGCTGCGCTAGTACAGGAGTGCCTACAGAAAGTGACTCTAAAATTGTTAGCGGTAACCCTTCTAATTCTGATGGAAACACTAATGCTGTTGCACTTGCCATCAAATTTCGTACATCTGCTCTGGGTAAACGTCCCAAACATTTAACATTAGAATACTGCTTTGCTTGAGCTAAGTATTGAGTATGTTGCTCAGGCGTGTAAGCTTCACCCACCATTACAAAATCAATATCTGGCATCAAAGCTGCAATTTCCATAAAAAAATCTGGACGCTTGCGTTGAGTCAGCACTCCAACGAACAAAACATAGGGACTGCAAATCGCCCATTTCTCCATATCAATTGGCTCTGCAGATTCAGATGAGAAAAAATGCAAATCTACACCACTTGGAATAACCGCATCAACCTTGCGACCAAACTGAACTTCAATATCCTTTGCGACTGCATGGCTAACAGCTGCTAATACATCAGCAAAGCGTACTGATAAAACATATTGTCGATAGAAATCATCATCTGTATGAGGTTGGATAGGAGCTGTAAAAATATGTACACATCGCCCAAAACTACGAGCTTTGGCCAATAGTGCTGCAGCTAAGTTACGCGTTGTAGCAGAAGCATGATGCACAATATCAAATTGTTTCTGTAACAGGCTGGCTTGAGAAATATGATGAATATGAGGTTTACTCCAGAGTATCTCTTGACCCAAAATTTTATCCTCTTCTGAAGATGGACTGCTAAAGGAATAGAAGTTAAATTGACTATTTCTCAAAGCGACTTCGCGCAAAGAAGTCGCAACTGGAAATTTCCATCGATCTAAGTTGATTGGATAAAGAATGTTAACCATAAAAATTTATCTATTTTAGAAAAGGACAATATACAAACTTATGAGTTAGCGATAGACTGATATACCTTGAAAGTTTCTTCAGCACATTTTTCCCAGGAAAACTGCTGCGATTGAGCTAACCCTTGCTGCCGAAGCAACTTGCTATATTCATCAGAAAATAAAACCTTCTCCAAAGAAAATGCTATACTCTCTGGCCTGCTCGGATCACATAACTCTGCTGCATCACCAACAACTTCTGGAAGCGAACTAACATTTCCACAAACTACAGGACATCCCAATGACATTGCTTCTAGCGGAGGAATACCAAAACCTTCATATAAAGAAGGGTAGGTGAATACGTTTGCCTCTCGATAGTAAGCAATCAGCTTTTCATCACTTCCAGATACATAACGCACATTCTCATTTGGAATAGCCAGTGACGAAATTATGTCCAATTCTGATTGGGAAAAGTCTCCGCCACCAAAACAAACCAAATTAAAATCCTCCAATAATCTCTTTGAGCTTGAGTAAGCTCTCAATAGACTCACGAAGTTTTTGTATCCACTTCGTTCACCAACATAGAGGATATAAGGCCTCGGCTCATCAACTTGCACTGAAAGTTGATCAGATTTACTAGCTTTCGACAATAGAGAATGACCTAAGTAAACAACTGATACCTTCTCAGGATCAATATCCATTAATTCCAACAAATCTTTACGGGTATTTTGAGAAATACTGATTATATGATCAGCAGACTCTATTGCCTCACGTTTGACTTGACAAAATGAACTCTCCGGTGAGAATTTTTCATCGATCATGTCGTAGACTGTGAGCACAGCCTTAGTTCTCTTTGGTTTAGTTTTCCATATTTTTTTTTTATAAAAAGTACGGTGCAAGATATTTGGTGGGTTTGACTCTAGGTATAACCTAGTTAAAATCTGATTCATCAAATTGATGATTGTCCCAGTACGTTTCACTTTAGGAACTGAAACTCCAGTTACCATTTGTGAAGGTAATTCTTTTATATATTGGTTAACATACATTGGCGCTAAGATCTGGACGTTCAAATCATGAACAGATTTCTTATCATGAAGATGAGCCGCTACTTCACAGATATAGCGAGAAATTCCACCAAACTTCTGCCAAGAAAATACTTGATAATCGTAGATGATCCTAATCATTAACTTTATAGCCGCCTAGTAGAACTTCAACGATTGACTTGGCTGTCACCCAAAACAACTTCCTGATAACTACCAGACTTTACAATATGTCCCTTTTCCATCATGTATATGCAATTACAGTGCTCAATAGTAGAGAGTCGATGGGCAATAATAATCAAAGTTTTTGTACCACCTAATGCTGACATCGCTTGACTAACTAAGCTTTCAGTTTCATTGTCTAGAGCTGCTGTGGCTTCGTCTAGAACCAAGATTTCACGCTCATGATAAAGTGCACGAGCTATTCCAACCCTCTGACGTTGCCCACCTGAGAGACGCACCCCCCTCTCACCTACATTGGTCTTAACGCCCTCTGGTAGCTGCTCAATTAGATCATTTAGCTGAGCTGAACTAATCGCTTGACTAACTCGGACTGAGTCGATTAAGTGATCGGGAACACCGAAAGCAATGTTACGCTCGATCGTGTCATCCATCAGAAAAATAGATTGTGGAATGTATCCAATCATATTTTGCCATGCACGTATGTCTTGATAGATTGATTGCCCATCAACCCGAATATCACCTGACTCAGGTGTGAGTAAGCCTAAAATAATATCAACTAAGGTTGTTTTACCAGCACCAGAACGACCAATAAGACCAATTGACTGTCCTTTCTTTATACTTAGAGAAACTTTCGAGAGAGCAGGATCGCTAGAATTTGGATAGCGATAGGTGACCTGATCCAATTCGATTTGATGCTTAAAGTCCCAGATTTGCAATTTTAGATTTCGAACAGATGCAAGCTGATTACTTTCCCGACCAGGAAGATCTAAATTCTCAATTTCTCTCAAATCATAGTAAATCTTGTTTAAAGAGTACGTTGTTTGTTTAAGTGAACCAAATGTACCCATTAGCCCACTAGTAGATGGTATTAAACGGATTGCAGCCATAGCAAAAACACCCAGTACTGCAGTTAGATCACGATCGGAGTAATTGGCCATCAGGTAAAAGCTAGCTAGACCAACCAAGAAGGTAATCAATACAATTTCGATTAAATATCTTGGTAGCGTACCCACTGCAAGTGAAGAACTAAGAGACTTAGCATATCGATCCCCTTGTTGCTGCATTTGCTGCTCAAAGTAGTTCTCACATCCGATTACTCGAGTCTCCTTTAGTCCTCCAAGTGCATGATTGATAATTCGGATCATCTCTTCATGAGATTGAGATACGTCCTTTCCCCAGCGTGCCAATTTGTCTTTCAATCGGTAGAAAATCAGAAATGCAACTAAAAGAATGCCAAAAACCATCACAGTAGCTATTAGATCTGTTCTTGCTAACAAAACAACTAACGCAACAACCACAAGCAGATTACTGACTGAAAGAAGCAAAGGGAGCATTACCTGATTAGTAAAGACGCCAGTTTCATTAATAATATTTTGAATTAAAACAGAAGTATTTCGACTTAAATGAAAAGTGTAAGGAACATTTAAGTAGGTATGCAGTAACTTGCTAGAAAGCTTACTCTGGCGATCGTAACCAAATCGAAATGTAAATCGTTGAATTCTGAAGTTTAAATAAGCTTTTACACAAAAGATAAGGATGATAATCAAACCTAAAAGTACAACGAAATGCTGGATGGACTGAACTCCAAAAGTGGTATAAATCCGATTTAGCCATGGCCTTTCTTCAATAAATTTAGGATTGCTAGCAAGGGTGACAAATGGACCAATCAGTCCAATGCCAAAGGTTTCTAGAACTGATGCCGTTAAGGACAGAAGAACTAAAAGCAATAATCCTTTCTTATCTGAAAGAATATATAGGAACTTGGATAAATAAGTGATCATAAGTATGTATGGTTCTTGTAAGAGATAAAAATCGTGTATTTCAACTGCTATCATAAATTATCTAGCTTTATCGAGCTTGAGGAAGCTTCTCCTAAATTATTGAAAGCAGTAACTCTATAACCAACGCTAGTTCTAGAACCTTTATCCTTGTAGGTCAGCTCAAAACTCAAAACAATAGGAGCATCGTTGAAATCATGTACTTGCCCTTCGCCAGTTGCAAGCAAGGTTTTATCTCGATAAATCCGAAATGATTGTAAACTATTCTCTAAATTAGGCTTACGATCCCAGGACATCATGACTTGTTCTGAACTATCTTTCCTGATTCGGACGTTATGAGGAATACTAAGTCGTCTAGTAGGTGAAACTCTACCTTTAGTGACGTACTTTTGCCATTTCTGAGCCACACTTTGACTAGGTAACCAACTCGTCTGTGATAACTCTCCTTTGTAGCGATTTATAGAATCTGTTACATATGTAACATTGTTACCTAGCCAGCCCTGAAATGGTTCAACAGAAAGGAGTTGATTACCTTGAACGGGTAGGTGGGCACCAATCATTGTGGAAAGGTAAAGAATCGCTAGAAAATGGCTGTTACTAGCTTCATGAGCAGCATTCGCTTCTACCGGAAGAGTCCGTAGTAAAGCAAGCTTTCGATAATGGTAGAAAGCTTCTTGAGGTAGATTTAGAAACTCATCATGTGTAGGCTCATTTGCCTCTAGTGCAAAAAGGATTGGTGTTGTAGAAAGTTGTGGATTGTAGCCAAAAAAAGTAAAGCCACCACAGTGAACACTCACTAAGGAGATTGGCCGTTGAGGGTATTGCTGGAGCATCTGCGCCGCCCAGTCTGCACCACCTGAATGTCCCCATAGGGCCCAGGGTGCTGCTGCTAGTTCTGGGTGATTACTCTTTGCAGCAAGGGTATTGAGTGCTTTGAGAAATGTTTTGCCAGAGCCGTAGTTGATGAGTTCCCAGTAATCATAGGGTTTATTTCTGATAGGAAGTTTTGTGCCAAATAAACCTAACTGATGGTTGGCTGTCAGTACCTGCCATTGCAGATTACTGGCATGCTCCAAGCTGCTTTCTGCTGCTAAATCACTGCACCTATGCTCTTTAACCAACTTGCGGATTTTGGTAGCGCTACTAGGAAGCCAAAGTCGATAATCTGTTGAAGTGTATTGATCTGATTTAGTAGGCGGAACAGATATCTGATAGTAGCTTTCACCTAATAAGCTAGAGCCTTCTCGATTGGGAGAAATTGATGAGTTTAATGGTTGAGATAAAATTGACGGCCATTTTACCCAGCCGAAATTCAACACAACAATCGCGATAGGTATTAATAGAAATTTCAACTTAAAAGGGAGCTTATGCATTGAGACTCATGACTGTAGGTAGAATTTAACTTTTCGCACCTTTCGACTGCACATTTTCTAAGCAATTCCTCATTTTCTCAGCCAGGATTGGAGACTCCATCAAGGAAGTGTGGTGTCCTGGAATTTGGTAAATTTCGATGCCATTAGTCACGATCGCGCTCCAGCCTAACTGAGGATCGATATAAAATCCAGGCGGAGATTCAATCGCTCGAAAGAGAACAACGTGTCCGTTATAGGGACGATGATTGTAGTTTCTTTGAGCTTCGTTGTAGATGTCTTCTAGCCGTTTCAGGTTTTCAGATAAAGTACTATGCTCCATTCCTTTTAATTGTTTACTAGGGGTCAAAGCAGAGTAGGGAGAATGTTCGAGAATGTAGTCACTGACCCAGTTGGCTCGATCTTGCAAGGTTTTCCCCTGCAGAGCTAATACAGAAGTTGAGGAACTTACGGCTTCAGGAGCGATCGCGGTTGTTTCCTGGTGACTCAAGTTAGGCGCTTCAGTCTGAGTAGACGATTGAGAGGATGGCTCTGAGCTAAATATTCTGTTAAACCTCTTTAAGATTGCAGCAGATCCTTGTGTTCGTAGCTTTTTGAGCGATCGAGGGGCACTGTAGCACAGCGCATACTTAAGCGATGATAGTAGCCGGGGGTAGGTGGAGAGCAAGCGAGGATTGTTAGGTCCATAACAGTCAAACAGGGCAACCAGCGCAACATGATGTCCTTGAGCCTGGAGTTGTTGTGCCATTTCCAAGGCGATGTTACCACCATTTGATAGACCTGCTAGCAAATAAGGTCCCTCCGGCTGTATGGTCTGAATTTGCTCAACATAATCCGTTGCAATTTCCTCCAGGCGATCGCGAATGGGAATATCTGGAATCTCATCACCTACTAAGCCCCGCGCCTGTAACCCGTAGACAGGCTGGTCTGGCTCTAACCCAAGCGCTAAGTCACGATAAACTAAAACGTTAAAACCACCTCCATGAATGCAGAAAAGCGGTGACTTGTGACTGCTACCAGCCTGAATTTGAACTAGAGGGGAAGAGGCAACTGATTTTCCGCCCTCGCGTAATACATTCGCTAATTCTTCAATGGTCGAAGCTTGAAGCAGAACTGATAGGGGTAAGCTTTTGCCTAAGCTTTTCTCAATTTGGGCAAACAGGCGAACGGCTAGTAGCGAGTGCCCGCCAAGGTTGAAAAAATCATCTTGAATCCCGATCGGGTGAATACCTAGAACCTCTTCCCAAATGGTCGTGAGTTGTTGTTCGAGTCCATCTCGTGATGCGACATAGCTTTGCTCACTAGCCTGAGTCTCTAAAGTGGGTTGCTCCGGATCACTAAATGGTTCAATCTCACCATCAGGCCGATAGCGGACAAACTTTCCAGTTGCGCAGAGTCGAGCATTGGGTTCATCCTTAAAGGGATGAGGACGCGATCGTTCTTCAGTCAAGTTCAAGGAATTGAGTTCTTCCTGAGTCAGCCCACTCCCCTCTACGTAAAGTTCACCTGCAATGCCAATAGGGACAGGTTGTAGATGGCGATCGAGGATATAGGTTTGTGTCTTTGCAGTTAATTGGGCGATAGCTGCTTTTGAATTGGGAATTTCTGAAGAGCCAAAGATGCTAATGGAGTTCTCTTGCTTTTGCCCCCATCTTTCTAGAAGTTGCTGCTCGGCGGCGGTCAACATGGGAATGGTGGAGATATCCTGGTTAGGATCAGCCACAATGTTTTCAAGCAGAGTTTGGAAATGTCCCATCATGCGTTCTATGGTGGGTTCTGCAAACAGCTCAGCATTGTAATCAATGACAGCACCTAATCCTTGATCCTGTTCTCGGGTGACTAAAATCAGGTCATACTTTGTTTTGCCATGGTAGATATAACCAAACAGAGATTCGATCGTCAGATCTGGTAACACCACAGGAGCCATGCCCTGGCCATCAGTCCAGGGAGGATTGAGGGTGAATTTTGTCTGAAACAAAGGCGATCGTCCTTGCCGCTGCTCTGGGCTTAAAGCATCCACTAAACGTTCAAAGGGTAATTCTTGATGAGTATAGGCATCCAGGTTTTGGCGATGAATTTGCTGTGCCAATTCTCGAAAGGTAAGATTTGGCTCCAAGTGCGCTCTTAAAATTAAGGTATTTGAGAAAAAGCCAATTAGGTTCTCTGTTTCTACCCGGTTACGTCCAGAACTGACGAAAGTCGTCAGAATATCATCCTGTTGAGAATAGCGGTAGAGCAAGACACTAAAGCAGGTTAGCAGTACAACAAACAGCGTTGTGCCGAGTTCTTGGCTTAGGTTCAAAAGCTCCTGATGCAGGGATTTAGGCAACATGCGAGCGTAGCGATCGCCCCGGCAGGTGCGTAATCCAGCAGGGCGAGGGTAGTCGATCGGAAATTCTAAAGAAGTCAGCTCCTCCCTGAGTTGTTGCTTCCAATAATCAATATGAGACTCTAAAACCTCTCCCTGCAAATATTGCCGCTGCCAGTGGGCAAAGTCTGCGTATTGGATGGGGAGTTCCGGTAGATTTGGAGACTCATCTCTAGCGTAAGCAGCGTAGCAAGTTGTCAGTTCTCGATAAAACAGATCTGAGGAGGTGCCATCACAGATGATACAGGGCATATTCCACAAGAGGAGATGCTCTTGTTCTGTCAGACGAAACAAGGTCACTCGTAATAGCGGACCTTTTTCAAGATCGAATGGTTGACGAGCCTCTTTGGTTGCAAGCTGGTGGGTTTCTGCATCTCGCTGACTATCGGGAATACCTTGCACGTCAAGGATGGATAGTTTTACTTCAACATCAAAATTGATCGCTAGGGTCGGCTGTCCATCTACTAGGGGAAAGCGCGATCGCAGAACTTCGTGGCGCTGGACAACTTTGGCAATACTCTGCTCAAGAATATCCAATTGTAGATTTCCGGTAAAGCGAACCACAACGGGCATGTTATTTGCTGGACTATCAGGCTCAAACTGATACAGAAACCAGAACCGTTGCTGAGCAAAGGATAGCGGCAAATTTTCTGTTCTGGAAATTGTCTGTAGAGGGAGCTGGTGCTGACTAGAGAGCTGTTTTGCAGCTTTGAGAAAAGCCATCACTTCGGCTTTGCGATCGCGTAGTTCTGCCAATGTTTCTGGTGCAAGGCCGCCTTGAGGGGCACGATAGCGGAGGCGATCGCCTTCTAGCCAGAGAGTAACCTCTTGTTGACGCAATTCTGATAAAAAAGACTCTAAGAGTTTCATAGTTCACCTTCCTCGTAGCTGCCATTGTCCGTCTGAAGGATTTGTTCTCCTTGAACTGCCCACTGTAGAGTCTCAACTCGGTCAGCCAAGCCAGCGACAGTTGGAGCCTCAAAGAAAGCACGAAGCGGCAGGTCGATCGCGATGGCTCGACGCAGACGCGTAATCACTTGCGTTGCCAGGAGTGAATAGCCGCCGAGTTCAAAGAAATTGTCATAGATACCAACTTGCTCTAACTTGAGCACCTCTGCCCAAATCTCTGCAATCTGCTGTTCTGTAAGCGTACGGGGAGCAACGTAGGCGGCTGTCAATTCAGGGCGATTTGTATCAGGGGCGGGTAAGGCTTTGCGATCGACCTTGCCATTGGCAGTTAAGGGCATGGCATCCAACAAGACAAAAGCTGCGGGCACCATATAATCTGGCAGTGACTGCTTTAGAAAATTAAATAACTCAGCGGTGGAAAGGGTCGCATCCGTTTGGGGCACCACGTAGGCGACTAATCGGATATCGTCAGGGGTTTCCTGCCGCACTGTCACAACCGTTTCACGAACCAGTGGATGCTGGCTAATCAGAGATTCAATTTCGCCTAGCTCAATGCGAAAGCCGCGCAGTTTGACCTGATTATCAATTCGTCCCAAATATTCGAGATCGCCGTTAGATAGATAGCGTGCTAGGTCGCCGGAGCGGTAGAGGCGATCGCCAACTCCAACTTCTCCTTTAAAGGGATTGGGAATAAACCGTTCGGCGGTTAACTCAGAGCGATTCAGATAGCCTCGCGCCAACCCACTGCCGCCAATATAGATTTCGCCAGGAATACCGATGGGTACACGCTGTTGATTTTGATCGAGCAAGTAGATTTGTAAGTCAGGAATTGGGGTGCCGATTACACTGGCTTTCGTATCTAGATCGGTCAGGTTAATTGGACGGTAGGTCACGTGCACAGTCGTTTCTGTGATGCCGTACATGTTCACCAATTGAGGGCTGCGATCGCCATGACGGTCAAACCAGGGCTTCAGGTTTTGCAGTTCTAAAGCTTCGCCGCCAAAAATGACCCATCGCAGGCTAAGTGGTTTGGGCTGCGCCGCTGAGCTTTCAGTATGAATAAGTTGGTAAAACGCGGATGGAGTTTGGTTAAGTACAGTAACCTGTTGCTGACTTAACAGGGCATAGAAGTCTTCTGTAGAGCGACTCGTCAGGTAAGGCACAATGACAAGCCTACCACCATAGAGCAAGGCACCCCAGATTTCCCAAACTGAGAAATCAAACGCAAAAGAATGAAAGAGCGTCCAGACATCGCGATCGCTGAACTGATACCAGGGTTGGGTTGCTTCAAACAGGCGGATTACATTAGCGTGATTGATCAGCACTCCTTTGGGTTTGCCTGTCGAACCAGAGGTGTAGATGACATACGCTAAATGATCCGCTGTAACCGTAATATTTAGATTGTCCTGACTTTGTTGGCTCAGGGTTGAGTGGTCGCGATCAAGGCAAACTGTTTGCAGAGAATGATTAGAAAACTTCTCCAATAACTGACTTTGACTCACCAACACAGAGACTTGAGCATCTTCCACAGTGAAAGTAAGTCGTTCGCCAGGATAGGTTGGGTCAAGGGGAAGATAAGCTCCACCTGCTTTGAGGATGCCAAGGATAGCGACGATCATGTCGAGCGATCGCTCCACACATAGCCCAACCAACGTGTCTTCCCCAACTCCTAACGATTGGAGATAGTGTGCAAGCTGATTCGCTCGCTGATTTAACGCCTGGTAAGTCAGGCTTTGATCTTCATGAATAACCGCAACGGCATCAGGCGTTTTCTCAACTTGAGTCTCAAAGCGCTGATGAATACAATCCGTCACGGGATAAATCGCTTGAAGCTGGTTCCACTGTCTCAGCAATTGCTGTTCTGCTTGCGGAAGCAGGGGTAATGTCGCGATCGCCTGTTTTGGATTAGCAACAATTCCGGTCAAAAGTACCTCAAATTCTGCCAAGCGACGACGAATCGTTTCTGCATCAAACAGGTTGGTATTGTATTGACATTCCAAAATCAGCTTGCCGTATAGCTCCGTTGCATTCACATAAATCTCAAAGTTTTCGTAGGAGCGCGGATTGCTACTCAGTTCAACGTCCAACCCCTTAAAGGATAATTTGCTCACATCTAAGCCTTGGTCAATATTGAATGTAATCGGTACTAAAGGAATGCGGCTAGAATCGCGGGGGAGGGACAACTTTTGCAGCAGACTGCCAAAGGTAAACTGTTGATGATCGTAGGCATCCAGAACTGTTGATTTGCGAATTTGCAGATAGTCACTGAAAGTGAGACTAGAGTTAACTTGAGTTCGCAATGGTAGTAGGTTGACACAGTGCCCAACCAGGTTATAAAGCCCCGTTGCAGCCTGTCCAGCCGCCGAAATGCCTACTACTAAGTCTTCTTGCCCGGTTAAGCGATGCAGGAAGACTTCAAAGCTAGACAGTAAAACAGTCATAAAACTACAGCCAGTGCTCGTTCCAAGCTGCTTGAGGGCACTGACAAGCTCGGCCGAAATTTCCAGGTCTTCGCGGGCAGACTCAAAGGTGCGGAGCGGTGGGCGCGGGCGATCGGTCGGAAAATCGACAACGGGAACATCTCCGGTAAACTGTTGCAGCCAGTAGGTTTCTGTGGCGATCGCTTCTTCGCTTCCTTCTGCCTCCTCTAGCATGAGAGCATAGTCACTGAAGCGATCGGGGTCTTCTAAATCCGGAGTTTCACCTTGATGAAAGGCAGAATAAAGCTTGCTCAATTCAGGAATAATCACGCCCCAAGACCAGCCATCAAACACAATATGATGAGCAGTCAAAATCACCAAATGAAGCTGAGGTTGCAGTCTAAGCAGATTGATCCGAAACAGAAGACCATGCTCTAAATCAAACGGGGTTGAAACCGCCTGCTGTTTAGCATCTGCAACTTTCTGAGCTTGCTGGTTCTCGCTTAAATTAGATAAATCCTCTAAGGGAATTGTGACCTCTGGAGATTCTGTAATGCAAAGGTTATTTCCATCGCGGCTAAAAGTTGTTCGCAAGGCTTCATGTCGCTGAACTAGTTCCTGAAAAGCGAGCTCTAAAGCATTAATATCCAGATCACCCCGCAACTGGAGTGA
>Ga0224722_1000979_pt1 | contig 16195 bp, 16 predicted proteins | sample Balambano_FR1_Me_FD_161646 | JGI IMG/M metagenome (GOLD analysis project Ga0224722, IMG submission 161646) | Freshwater sediment microbial communities from Lake Towuti, South Sulawesi, Indonesia - Balambano_FR1_MetaG | ecosystem: Environmental > Aquatic > Freshwater > Lake > Sediment | place... | reverse complement strand
TTTTGCTCATCCCGTTCGCGATAGCCATACGTCTTTTTTTTCGACTCAAGCCCAGCTTTTGTAACGCCCTGGAGATCGTCCGGTCGCTAATGGGGTCGTCCCACAACTGTGCCATCTGCTTTTGGGTTTTGCCCCCATGCTGCTTGGCAAACTCGGCAAACTTGTCCCAATCTATAATTTTGCTATGCGTCTGATGCGGACGAGTGGTTTTGGCTTGATAGTCTCCGGTTGCCTCCTGCCGCTTGAGCCACAAGTTGATCGTGTTGCGACTGATGCCAAACACTTGTGCCGCTTCGCTTTTCCTCATGCCGTCCAGTTGGATGGCGTTGATCACCTTTTGTCGCAAGTCATAACTGTAAGCTTTTGCCATGATTACAAGGGCTTTTAGAGGGGTGGATACCTCTTAGTCTACGTCCTAACTGTCTTGGCGACAGCTATAGATGAATTCGATCTTGCCTTGAATCTCTTCTGGATCAAGCAATTCCCAAATTAAAACTAGCCCTCGGATGATGTCACCCACCGAAAGACGATCCTTGTAAGCGAAGGCAATACCTGCATGAGTTTCACCTGTATTATGAAGTCGCAAGAAATCAGCATCTTGAGTAAAGAGAACCCGTCCCTGTGACAATGCAAATGCTAATTGCTCTTCGTCAGATGCTCCAATTAAGCGTTGTTCGGCTGTGGTTGTAACATCAATTGCCCGTCGCCTTAGCCCATCTGCAACCGCATTACTGACGTTTTCATCCAGGTGAAACTTAATAGTTCCTGGCATTTTGGTTTTGCAACTTTTGTTGAACGAGAGAAGGTGTGTTTGCGTGCATATTAGCGACTAAAGCATCATCCTCAGCAATCTGTTGCCGGATCTCCTGTAGGTGGTCATGATAATACGCCAGCGCAGCATAGACATCGGCTAAGGTGATACTGGGATAGTGGGAAACGATCTCGTCTGGTGACATCCCCCTCCGCTCATGCCAGATGACGACATCCTGCACCCGAATCCGATGCCCTGCAATTCTCGGCTTGCCGCCACACACTCCCGGTGTGATTTCGATATGGTCTGCGATCGATGATTTCATGCGGTATTTAATCAGCCACTCAGCGCTTTCACCTCTTACTGTAATTCATTCTCAGCGGCGCGATCGCTCATCGAACTGCGTGGGGGCGATTGCGGTTCAGGTGAGGGGAAGGGGCGATCGCCATAAACAAAGGAATTGGAATTAAATCTCCACTTTCTGGCGCTGCCGCAGCACAGAGATCCCCAATCCAATCAATCCAGGCAACAAGGCTGGTGTTGGAACTGGAGTCGGAGCAGTGTAGTCATGCCCACTTTCAGAAATCAACGTTACTTCGGGGGTTTGAGAGTCAATGTAGAACAAACCAGTGCTACCAAAATCACTGAGGGCTTGGAGGAGTTGACCATTTACGCTGTATGCAGTTGCTTGAGTAATTAGTTGGTAGCTAATGGGAATGACAGCCCCCACTGTTGTAGAGTACGTCCCTGTTAGGAGTCGATCAAACTGGCGACGATCGCCCACCAGCGTATAGTTTGTCTCCATATCAGAACGGAATAAAAGATCCAATGATTGATTTCCGGTTCCAGCATTAAAAGTGGCTGTTGCTGTGCCAAAAAAGTTGGGATTATCGCCGCTTTCAAAAATTGGCAGACTGCCGTCAACCAGCATTGAAAATAGGATGGAAACTGGGGTGCCATTTACCAATGTAGAAGAGGACACTGTGATTTGGTCTGCCACAAACACTTGAGTGCTAGATGTGCCTGAACTAGCACCGCCTGGATTCGCTAAACTGCCTGATGCACTCCCAAATGTTCTACCTTTTAACGTTCCAGCAACGCCAGAAGTTTGACCGTTCGCGGTCGCAGATGGAATGGTAAGACCGGAAGTCAGCGACAGGGGCACCAGGATATTTGGTTGCATCAACGCAGCAGGAGAATCGTTTTGAGTCCCGACTCCATCCTCATACACAATTGACTGGGTATTGACTTGAACCAGGGTTGCGGCTTTGGCAGTGTTAAAGGCAAATAAGGGTCCAGCGATCGCGATCGTGGACACAAACACAAGGCGTTGAACTGTTTTCATGGTGGTAAAAACTCCAGGAGATATAGGCATAGAAGGTAGATCCACCATGACTGTTACTCACCAAAACCTTGAAGGTTTGATCACGATGTTGCTGGCATCCTTGATGCTGGCTGCAAACCTCCGAGGTTGAAATGCCTGGATGGGAGCTATCTTTACAGGTAGACTGCTGTCTCAATCAACTAGGAGTCAAGCGATACAGCCTGATCTGCCGCTCGTCGCTTGCGTAGAACACCAACACTAAGACCAATCAATCCTGGTAACAAAGCAGGTGTGGGAATCGGTTGGACACCGTAAGTCACCGTTCCGAAAGAGACAACTTGAGAACCAAAGGGAACGCCATCAAAGCCAACGAAGACTGAGCCTTGGATAAAAGGGTCAAAAGTGATAACAAATGACCTAATGGGTTCAGGATTGAGTAGAGATTCAACGATATAATCTAGACTCTGAAGAGACCCACCAACAAAGTTAATTGTCGGAAAATCGGGAAAGCCTGAATCACTCGCCTGTGTGTAGGTATTATTCAAAAAGTTGAAGGAAAGGTCAATTAAACCATTACTACTGTTAATAATTTGATTACCAGTATTCGGATCGATGATCTGAATCGTTGGATCAGACAAAGCCGCATCATTGTAAGTGAAGTGACCAAAAAATGACTGATCTTCCAATAAACCACTGGTGACATCAACCCGAAAGTGATTGGTGATAATGGCGGCTTGAGCGGAACTGCTGGTCATCACAGCAGCAGCAGTCAGAGCAGCGCCTGCGATCGCGGACATGAATACTTTATTGACCACAACAAATCTCCTGCATTAAAGGTGAATAGGTAACGGTAGATACAAAAGTGTTCTAGGAGGTGCCTTTCTAAGGGCTTGACATCACAAATTTAGTTGAAATTACGGAGACGTGTCGAAAACATTCTTGTCACTTTAGAGCAAAATCTTGCTATAACTGACGAAACTGTTGCGGGGTCAGTCCAGTTTGCTTCCGAAAATGTTTGGCTAGATGGCTTTGACCGCTAAATCCGCATTGCAATGCCACGGCTGTAATGGTGAGTTCGGAGCGTTTGAGTAATTGCTTGGCTCGTTCCACCCGCTGTTGAATCAAATATTGATGCGGCGTGATTCCCATTGATCGCTTAAAGAGACGACAAAAGTAATACTGGCTCATATTCAATTCATTCGCGATCGCGCTTAAAGATAGGTTCTCGCCCAGGTGTGTATTAATATACTCCAGCGCTTGTCCCAAGTTGTGTCTGGATAGCCCATCTTCATAAGTGCGAAATGAGTGCGTTTGAGTGGCATAATACCGCAGTAAATGAGCAGATAGAGCCGTTGCCATCGAATCTGCGTAGAAACGACTACCAATTCCATCCAGCGCCAAACTTTGCCTAAGTGCCAGCCCAATCTGCCGAATCAGCAAATCCGGGCGTTTAAGTTCCAGCAAGAGTTCAACGCGATCAGGATTGACCGATTCATGGGCGATTTGTGCCACAAAGGTGGGTTCCAAATAGCAATGAATAAATTCAAACAGGTTCAATTCTGCGGTTGCATTAATTTTGTAAGGCAGTTCTGCTGGAAAAAACTCAATGCAACTGACATAATCTTGCCCCAGAAAAGAGAATGTGTAGAGGTGTCCTTCTGTAAGAAATTCAGCTTCTACGGAGTGGTGTCCTACAGGAATAATGACAATGTGCTGAGGATTGGCTATTTCTGGCAAATCGATCGTGGTTTGACGATGATGGGCAAGCTGAATGCCACTCCAACCAGATTGGTAGCTGGTCAGCAGGGGCGGGTTTGATAGAAGCTGGGGTAAATCGGCGCAATCAACAATCAGGGGGTGTGCTGAGGGCATTGGTTTGAGTGATTAGATGAAGAGACATCCTGAGATCGCACCCTACTTACTTTTTCTCACAACTCATCAGCAACCACAAAGGGCTGCTTCAATTCTTCATGCCACCTTGATGAATTTTATAGGGTAAGAGTTAAAAGCGGCGGAGACAGCAGCAGATGACATTCAGCCGAAAGTCATTTTCAAATAATGATCGCGACGCTCAATGCAAAATTGCAAGGTATGATGCCTGAACAAACTTTTAGTAATAGGCGATCGCGGTTCAAGTGGGGGGAAAGCGCGATCGCGGTTTTGAGGTTAAGCTTAAAGTCTGGTTGCTGTTCAATTTCCATGAAATCTTTACAAGATTACACGACCGTTATTCGTCCAGATAGCAATGGAACCTTTGTGGCTTACGTGCCTGCTGTCCCCGGATGCCATGCATGGGGCGCTACGCCAGATGAAGCGAAGGCAGAATTGGTTGATGTGTTTGAAATGATCCAAGAAGAATACGCAGAGGCAGGAAAACCGTTTGAACACGAGGCGTTCATTTTCGCTCGTTACAGTAATTTGACATAACCTGCTTGCTCAAAGTGGTGGTCGAATGTAAAGGCTTGAGAACTGTCGTATTGAGCCATTGTGACAAAACTAATGCAGTCCGTTAAGCTCCAGTCTTTATCCAGGCGTTGTTTGTAAAATTTCCAGCCCGCCTCTAAAAGGACTTGATCAACTGGAACAATTTCCAGGCTATTTAACGCTCGAATACGATCGAGATATTGAACTACCAATGGTCGGGTTGGAACGTTACAAAAGGCATCGGCAACTTCTAGCAGCACAAATTCTGTTGTCAAAAGTTTAGATTGCTGTTGCTGCAATTGGTTCATCAGTTGAACTGCGGCAGGATGTAAGGAATCCCTTTTGTTGAATAGAGCAATCCAGGCAACGGTATCGACAAAAACTTTCATTCGGGTTGCAACGCCCTTTTCGGTGTGCCGTGAATGTAGTGATCATGCTGATACGCCAAGTCTTCAATGCCTGTGTCTACGGCGGACTCTTCGATAAACGTCATCAAAGATGCCCAGGATTGATCGGGTTGGGTGGCTTCAGCAGAGTTTGAGTCCTGATCGAGAATCTGTCGCAAGGTCTGCTTCTCTTCATCATTCAATGAACAAACTGCTTCAACCAGCACCTCGAAGGGGATAGAAAGTTTGACGATCGCGTGAGTCATCCAAATACCTTGACAAAAAATGGAGCAGACGTGGTCCACTCCATTAGCATAAATCGATTTACAGGTTATTGCGTAGTCAGAACCTCGGAGGGGAGGCGTTTGAACACGAGGCGTTCGTTTTCGCCGACATCGACAAAGATGGTGTCGCCGTTCTGGAATTCGCCGCGCAGAATGGCTTTGGCAATTTGGGTTTCCAACTCGCGTTGAATGGCCCGCTTCAACGGACGGGCACCGTAGACCGGATCGTAACCGACTTCGGCGAGGAAGTCGATCGCGGCATCGGACAACTTCAGGGACATCTTGCGATCGGCGAGACGAGCTTCCAGTCGCAGGGTTTGCAGTTTGACGATATTGCGAAGTTCGCTCTTTTGCAGTCCGTGGAAGATGATGAACTCATCCACCCGGTTGAGAAATTCGGGGCGGAACTGGGCGCGCATGGCCTCAGTCACGCGGCTGCGCATCTCTTCGTACTGGGAATCATCGCCCGCCACATCCAGGATGTACTGGGAACCAATATTGCTGGTCATGATGATGATTGTGTTTTTGAAATCCACCGTATGACCCTGAGCATCAGTGACGCGCCCATCATCGAGAATTTGCAGGAAGATGTTGAACACATCGGGGTGTGCCTTCTCGATTTCATCAAACAGAATGACAGCATAAGGACGACGACGAATCGCTTCCGTCAGTTGGCCGCCTTCGTCATAGCCCACATAGCCGGGAGGCGCACCAATTAAACGAGAAACCGCGTGCTTCTCCATGTACTCAGACATATCGATCCGCACCAACGCCTCTTCCGTGTCAAACAGGTAGGCAGCTAGAGCTTTAGCCAACTCGGTTTTACCCACTCCAGTCGGCCCCAGGAAGATAAAACTGGCGACGGGACGGTTGGGATCTGCCAAACCCGCCCGCGATCGCTGGATGGCATCGGCAACCGCAGTCACGGCTTCGTTTTGCCCGATGACGCGCTTGTGCAACTCGTCTTCCAGGTGCAATAGTTTTTGCATCTCTGATTCCACCAGTTTGCTGAGGGGAATGCCCGTCCACTTGGAAATAATTTCGGCAATGTCGGACTCGGTGACTTCTTCCCGCAGCAGCGATTTGCCGCTGGTTTGCGCTTCTGCCAAAAGCGTTTCCGCTTCTTGCAACTGGCGATTCAAGTCAGTCAATTTGCCGTATTTCAGCTCCGCCGCCCGGTTCAGGTCGTAATCCCGCTCGGCTTGCTGAATTTCCAGGTTAACGGACTCGATCTCTTCTTTGAGTGATTGGATCTTGGTGATCTTGTCTTTCTCTGCCTGCCATTGACCGTTGAGGGTGGATTGCTCTTCCTTTAGATCGGCCAGTTCTTTTTCCAGTTTTTCCAGCCGATCGCGGGAAGCGGCATCGGTTTCCTTTTGCAACGAGAGCTTTTCCATCTCCAGTTGCAAGATCTTGCGATCGACCTCATCCAACTCTTCCGGCTTCGAGGTAATTTCCATCTTCAGTTTGGCCGCGGCTTCATCCACCAAGTCGATCGCCTTATCGGGCAGGAAGCGATCGGAAATGTAACGGGTCGAGAGCATGGCCGCAGCCACCAGCGCCGCATCTGCAATTTTCACACCATGATGCACTTCATATCGTTCCCGCAGGCCACGCAAAATGGAAATCGTGTCTTCTACGGTGGGCTGGTCGATGTAAACCTGTTGGAACCGTCGTTCCAGTGCCGCATCTTTTTCAATGTATTTGCGGTATTCGTCCAGCGTTGTCGCGCCAATGCAGCGGAGTTCTCCCCGGGCCAACATCGGCTTCAGCAGGTTGCCAGCATCCATTGCGCCCTGCGTGGCACCCGCACCAACGACGGTATGGATTTCGTCAATGAATAGAATGATTGTGCCTTGCGACTCGGTGACTTCCTTGAGGACGGCTTTTAAGCGTTCTTCAAACTCGCCACGATATTTCGCTCCCGCAATCAAGGCACCCATATCGAGGGCAATTAGCTTGCGATCTTTGAGGGATTCCGGCACATCGCCTGTGACGATGCGTTGGGCGAGTCCTTCGGCGATAGCGGTTTTCCCCACGCCCGGTTCCCCAATTAACACCGGATTGTTCTTGGTGCGCCGAGAAAGGATTTGGATGGTGCGGCGAATTTCGTCATCCCGACCGATCACCGGGTCGAGCTTGCCTTCACGGGCGAATTGCGTTAGGTCTCGCCCATATTTTTCCAGGGATTCGTACTTGCCTTCTGGGTTTTGATCCGTCACTTTTTGACTGCCTCGAATCTGGTCAACGGCGGTTTTGAGTTTGCCTTCATCCAGTCTAAATTCATTTAAGAGGGCTTTTCCAAAGCGATCGTCTTTCGCAAACCCTAGCAGCAGATGTTCCACAGAGATAAACTCATCTGCGTACTGCTTGCGATAATTTTCCGCCCGATCCAGCAACGTGTCCAAACTGCGGCCCAAATAAACATTGCCACCCGCTCCGGAGACTTTCGGTTGTTTGCGGATGAAGTCTTCGGTGCGATCGCGCAACTGCGGCAAATTCACATCCAGCTTCTTGAACACGCTGCCTGCCAGTCCGTCCTGTTCCAGCAACGCTTTCATCAGGTGTTCGGACTCGATCTGTTGGTTTTGGGCCTGTTTCGCGATGTCCGCAGCCTGGGCGATCGCTTGATAGGCTTTCTCCGTGAATTGGTTAGGATTAGTGGGTTGCATAGTTTAGGAATAAGGAGTTAGAGAATAGGAATTGGGAATTAAGGAATGGGAGAAGACATGCTGATAGCGGGTCTGTACAGGTATTAGGGATTGGGAAGGATAGAACTGAGGGTGTGGAGGTATTTCTTCTGCCGCCGGCCCTTTGCCTTTTGCCGGTTTAAGCAAATTTTCAAACAGTCAACAGCCAATTCCTAATATCTATTACTGCTGCAATCATTCTAGGGCAATGGCTTTGAGCGACAGGATCGGTGTTTACGCCCTTATGTATGGGTATTGCCGTCCTTTGAGAGAGGTCAACTTCTGCCTAAAGAGCGGTTTAGGCAGCGTGCTGGATACAGTAAAAATAGAATGCTCAATTGAAAGGATTGTATTCTATGAAACTGAATTCTCTAAATAAGATAGCCTCGGTTGTGGGCCGTTGGGTGATCACAACTTTATTTTGTGTCACTGTCATGGTGGGTGCTTGGCAGAATTCATTGGTCTCTAACCCCAATGCGATCGCTGGTCCCGCTGGTGATGTGATTACCGCATCCGATATTTCTGGTGGGGTGAAAGATAAAGCAGGAGATGTGGAACGAGGCTCCAAAAACTTGATTGAGAACACCAAAGATAAAGTGAAAGACATGGCGAACAGAAATGCGAACCGTGTCGATGCTGCGGATGATAGCGGTAGTTTTGTCGAAGGGAAAGCGAAACGCGATCGCGATCGGATTGAACGCCGCGCCGAAGAAGATGCAGCCCGCACCGAAAGAGCCGTAGATGCTTCTAAGAACGCGGTTGAACGGGCAACTGATGCAATCAAAGATGCATTCAATTAAGTCATCGGTTTAATTCAGTAGACAATTTGTTTACGCCGATAGAGATCGGTCAGTGGATAAGCCCTTTCCATGCGACCGATCGCAATTGCTTTTTTATTAGTAAAATGGATGTTTCTAATTATCGCTTTAGTCAAAACGCTTAAGACAAGGAGGAAGTTTCAAAGCCAATACTGGGTAGGCGTTCTGACTCGCCTTCCACGTTACGCATAGCTACAACTATAAAATTCTCATTTCTTCGAAGTGTGAATTCAAAAAGTAACAAATTTTGTGGATTTTTGTGCCTGCATTGTTCATTCCTCTTTTTTCTTGGAGTGATGTTGATGAAAAAGCTAAAGGAGAAAGGTATCCAGCCCGTTTCCCTAGAAACTTCTCTTACATTTGGCGACTATGCACACTCGATGATCGAGAAACAATACCACAGTGTTGTAAAGCGGGAACGCAAAGTTCTTGCTGACGAAGACCCAGAGCATTTGCATCAAATGCGGGTTGGCAGTCGCCGCTTGCGAACAGCGCTTCAGGTGTTTGCTGCCGCGATCGTTCTCCCCGATGCGGCTAGTCAAAAACGCATTGGTGCTTTGGCCAGAGTTTTGGGCGGTTTGCGAGATCTGGATGTGCAAATTGCTGATTTGCAAACGGTTTACCGTCCGCAGGTAGAAGGTGACGAGAAAGCAGCTTTAGATGAAGTCATCCAAAGTTTGCAAAAAAAACGCCGCCAAGCCTATGTTGAAGTCGAGGAAACGCTAGGGCGATCGCGCTATCGAGACTTCAAAACTGCCTACGAAACCTGGCTAGCTCAACCCCAATTTACGTCCCTGGCAGAACTTCCCATCTACGCCCTCTTACCCGAGTTACTCGGCCCGCTGCTGTCAGAACTACTGCTGCATCCTGGTTGGTTGATTGCGGCTGATGACTCTTCCACAGCAGCAAATCACACCTTGCACGACTTGCGCAAGGCGTTTAAGCATGTGCGATACCAAACGGAATTTTTCACCCCGTTCTATGGCAAGTCGTTCCAAACTTGGGTCGCTGAAATTAAATTGCTGCAAGAACAGCTTGGTAAGTTACAGGATAGTCACGTCTTGCAAGACCTACTAACAACTCACTTGCCCAAACACACTCAGTTACCGACACTGCAAAACAAAATTCAACAAACTCGATTTAATGTGTTGTCTGATTGGGATGCAACCCGCCAACACTATCTAGACCCTGAATTTCGCCGTCAATTACATCAAATGCTGCTTGAGCCAAATATTGCTGACGAAAATTAGTCTGTAGACTTAACGGCTTTCTAACTTGCTCGTATGATAATGGGTGAGTTTAGCCAACACCGTTTTGGATGAGTCATATGAACAGCGAAAACTTGAATTTTCTGGACGATGGACAGTCGATCGCCTCAACGATGAGTCAACTTCATCACTATTTCAAAACGACCTACTCCCGCTTCAAGATTAAACGGAGTGATCTGGTGAGTCGTTTAGAGTATGCCGATGTTGACCAGTTACCGATCGTCGAAGCTGAACTGCACGAATTGGATGAAGCCCTTTCCCTGTTTGGCATCCTGGCCGATTCACTATCAGTTGCCAACCGCGTTCTCCATACCGAAGTCGCCTCTAAAACGCTCGGCATTGCGACTGAACTTTATCAAATCCACCTGGAAGATGAAGATGAGCAGCTAGCAGAACGAGAAATTGCTCAGCGTCGGTTAGCCCGACAGAATGCTAGCACTGGGAGTTAAGACGTAGAATCTCCAGTTGGTGATCTTAGAGCCGTTTCTTTGCGTCTGCCTCAAACCAGGCAATGACCTGAGGTACAGTCAGTTGTTCCACCTGGATTTCAAGCTCCTGCGCGGCTTGCTTGAGGGGTTTGATCGAAGAAATCACTAAATTACAGAAGAACTGGCGGAATTTCTGCGATGCCTCACGGGTTTCTAGAAGCCCGCCGTTATCCTGCAAGCTCTCATCCTGATAAATCCAATCTTCAATTTGATCTGGTTGCAAGTCGGCGATCGTGCAATTTTCCTGTTGCGCAATAGTTTTGAGCGATCGCAGGGCATAGATCGCAACCCGTGTTGTGAATTTGCCCTGCGAGGTCAACAAGGCTTTGTCTACCTCTGCACACTCCTCCGGAGTCAAAAATTCTGCCGCTGAATTCATTCGTCTGTCCTCCTCGCTTGTCAACGATATGGTTCAATTTGCTTCGGCTCAAATGCCATTCTGAATAAGTTTTCTGATTTACACCTACCACGTTGTAGATAACGAAGCAAAAATCTTCAAATCGCTGCTTCAATGAGTTGTTAGCTGGCTACAGCGATTTTGGCTTGAATTCAAACTCCAATTTAGAACGGTAAAAACAAACATCAAAGTCAAGAGAAAAGTTTGTCTAACCAAAAATTAGTGGTGCATTAGACTTTTTACCCATGCAAATACTAATTCGGTGGGTGGGAACTCTTCAATGTGAGCGATCGCAGAGAAAGGCATCGCTGGCTGATTATAGAATCCATACAGTTCCCGCGACAGGCACTAGAAATCAGCCGTGCTACTGGCGATCGCAAGTCTGAACTTCAGTTGCGGCAGTTAATCACATCACTTAGTCAAGCGCAGCAGCCTCAACCTTCACAATCTAGGCAACGGTGGCAGTTTTGGAAGTAGTTGCTTGAGTCTGGGGGGTTACAATGGCATCACCAAGCTTATGTAGACTCACTTTGATGCACTTAGGAGGTTTCTAGAAAACAAGATATAGCTTTGGGCTGAACACTTAGGACAAGGAGGAAGTTGCAAAGCCAATGCTGGGTAGGCGTTCTGACTCGCCTTCGCCACGTTACACATGACTACAGCTCTATCTGTACGGGCAGGTTGGGCAAAGGTTTATCGGCTGATAGTAAGAACTTTGGCGAAACCTGCCTCGACCATCAGGGGATATTTTTTCTTGGAAATCGCCTCAGATGCATCCGAGGAGGTACCATCGGCGAGGAATAACTAGCTTTAGGACGATGGATTAAATCAAGGGGCATAGCCGTCTCGGCTGTGAGTGACAGGCAGGATGCCCATTCCACAGAATTTGCTACTTTATTTAATTCTCATTCCTAAGGAATGAGAATTAAATAAGATCGGTTTTTGTAGGACGTGTTAGGCGCTAGCCGTAACGCATCGCAAGCCCAGGAGTCGATGCGTTACGCTAACACATCCTACGCAAGAATGTGGTTTTATTAAATCCATGATCCTTAGCAATCTAAATTATTTAAACAGAAAAAGTTTACAGCGAGAGTTCACATCATGGTTACGTTATCGCCAGAATTGCACCAACGTCTTGCCCAACCACTGCGGATTGGCTCAGTGACGATCGCCAGTCGGGTGTTACAGTCGCCGTTGTCCGGTGTGACCGATCTAGTCTTTCGGCGGTTAGTGCGACGATATGCGCCCACCTCCATGATGTATACAGAAATGGTGAATGCGACCGGGCTGCACTACGTCAAAGAACTGCCTCAGATTATGGAGGTTGATCCGAACGAGCGCCCGATTAGCATTCAACTGTTTGATTGTCGCCCCGATTTTTTAGCTGAAGCAGCACAGATGGCAGTGGATGAAGGAGCCGATACGGTAGACATCAACATGGGTTGTCCGGTGAACAAAATCACCAAAAACGGGGGCGGCTCGTCTTTGCTGCGGCAACCGGAACTGGCAGGGGAAATTGTGCGATCGGTGGTAAATGCCGTGCCTGTACCTGTCACGGTCAAAACCCGGATTGGCTGGACAGATAAAGAAATCAACATCCTGGATTTTGCCAAGCGCATGGAAGATGCGGGTGCCCAAATGATCACCGTGCATGGACGCACTCGCGCCCAGGGCTACAACGGTAACGCCAAATGGGAATGGATCGCCAAAGTCAAAGAGATTTTGTCTATTCCGGTGATTGCTAACGGGGACATTTTTTCTGTAGAAGCGGCAGTGAAGTGCCTGGAGCAAACGGGAGCCGATGGGGTAATGTGTTCTCGCGGCACCTTGGGCTACCCCTTTTTGGTGGGGGAGGTGGATTATTTCTTGAAAACGGGAGTGGCAAAACCTGCCCCGACGCCGATCGAACGGCTGGAGTGTGCGCGAGAACATTTGCAAATGCTGTACGACTACAAGGGCGATCGCGGTGTGCGGCAAGCCCGCAAACACATGACCTGGTACGCCAAAGGCTTTATGGGTGCGGCGGAATTGCGTGGCCAACTCAGTACGATCGAAAATGTGCAACAGGGTTTGGAATTGATCGATCGAGCGATCATCCGCCTGCAAGAATTCACCGCATCTGGGCAAGGCGTTGAGCTACAGGATGAACCCGTGGCGATCGTCTTTTGAGCCGGCGGGCAAAACGCCAGAACAAACATTCTTACTTCTGACCTATAGCATCAGTTGAGTTACGGCCAGCGGCAGATGACAAATGTCATCGCTGAAACATGACATCTATGAGATGTTGAGGGCGTTTTAGTTTCGTATCGTAGAGATGTCAGACAACTCATAGCTTCTGATCTTTAAGCCCCCAAGGATTCAGGAAAAAGCACTATGCAACTGTTCTATTACGGCCCCAATAACAACCATTGTCGGCATTCAGTTCAACGATTTTATGTTCCCTGTGCAGCCGATTGGCGGGATTCAATCTCCGACAACTCTGTGTTTGCCTCATCGGTGCCAACCTTAAAGCATTGTCAATCCAATGCGATTCATTGGCGTATGCAAGCATCAACTAACCGATGATGAACCTGTGGAGTGATGCACTAAAACTTGCAATGTAAGTTCTTTGTGACATCACTTCACACAACACTTGTCTTGAGCGTTAACCCCCAATTGGACTCATGCAAAACTATTTTCGTTATTCCGAAACAGTGGCGATCGCGCCGCCAACTGCGCCGCCATCCTCCACAATTATTGCTTCAGAGGTTCTGTCAGGTGTCTGTATTCTCACAGTTCCTTTGCTGCTCGTTCTAGGTATTTTGGGTTACAGAAAGCACCGAGTTAGAATATTGCAACTTCAAATTGCCCGGTTAGAAAAAGCCTTACAGTTGACTCCAAACGAGACACTGTAGCCAACTTCTGAAAATCGTCACCCTGAAAATCGTCATAGCTGAAGCGGGTAATGCACTCTATCCGCTTCAGTTACGGGTCTAGAAATCACTGGTCTGGAAATCAACTGTTCACATTTCTATGGTCGATTTGAATCTGGCGGCAGGCGGTAGTCTGTCTCTTGAAATTGATTTGAAGGCAGCGGTGCGTTTGGCTGAGAATATTGCTGATCGTGCAGTTGACGGACTTGACTCGTCCATTGGTCAATTTTGGCTTGGGCTTCCTGATAGAGGGCACGCCCAAAGTAAATGTTATTAGCTTCACTGATAGCGGCTTGTAGCGAAGTAATGTCTCCTTTGCGGGCGAGGCTGGCGGCTCGATCGAGAAAAGGCTGGTCTTCGATCGTTTCGATCTGGCGAGTCCAATCATCAATCAACCGTTGTGCCTGGGAATATTGGGATGTGCCAGCAAAAACAAGTTGGGCGCTAGAGATGGCGTTGCGCAGATTTTGAACAGTTCCGTTAGCGGCGAGTTGTCTTGCTTTGGCCAAATGAGATACCGCTTCGGTTTCTTGTTCCTGTCTCCAACTACTGAGCAGGTCGTCTGTCGTCATTGTTGCTGGCAAGGGTTGTGGGTCGCGTTTCCGATTTTGTGCGGCCTGCTTTCTCCGCTCTTCGCGGGTGGCTTGAATTTGCATCGCTAACTCCTGGAAACGGGTATTACTCCAGTACTGGTTGCGTAATTTCAGCAGCTTGCGGGCTTCTGCCAGGGCGACGGTGGGTTTGTCATCCGACAAGGCCGTTTGGGCACTCTCAACGATCGCTTCAGCTTGTGTCCAGGTGGCTTGCCATTCCTGCATTTTCGGTTGCGTCGTTTCGTAGGTCGTTGTCCCAACGGGAATCCTTTCAGCGAGTTTAACGGCCTCGTCCAGTTTGCCTTCCTGGTAAAGAGCTTCTGCCAGCTCCAAGAGCCGACGAGACCAGCGTTCAATCAACCGATCGCCATCTGCCCGCAGAGGATGATCAGCGGCGATCGCACTGGCAAGTTGGATGGCTTCAACCAAATCTTCAGCATTGCGACGATTGGCGATCGATTGGGCGCAGTAGAGTCGGGTTGAGTCAGACACGGTGGGTGAGTATTTGGCCGCCTCACATTCTTCCGTATTCCATTGACTCAGCAACCACAAACCTAAACCGCCAACGCCGACTGGTAAGACAATCAGCAGGGCCAGCCATACTGTCAACGGTAGTTTTTGGGCAGTGTTGAGCATCGATCGCAAAAACGAAGAAGAGTTCATGCTTGAGGGGCAGAGGCCAAAGGTGAAAGGCAAAAGGCAGAAGGCAAAAGGTAGAAGCAATGACTATTCTGTGGAAGGACGTAACTGCGTTAGGAGAAGCTACTTTCTGAAAATACCGCTGATTAAAATTCTTTTATTAAAGTAGAGAGCATTCTGTATGATAGGGGAGCAATTGAGTCCCCTAAATCGATAAACTAATTTTTGATACATCTGGAGATTTGGATATGGAAACCCTCAAGGTTGTTGTTTACATCGTAGTTGCATTTTTTGTTCTGCTTTTTGTATTCGGATTTCTGTCAAATGATCCAGCTCGTAACCCCGGTCGTCGTGATCTGGACTAAGGGAAACATTTTTTGTCGTTTAAAGGTCATGGGGGCAGTGTCTGCTGCCCCTATTTCTTAAGCATCTGTTCCTATCGCTTTGCTGACGTATGCCTTATCCGGCGTTGCCACCCGAGTTGCCACCTGTGATCTCAGTTGCCGTAGAAGCAACAGCCCCTTGTTCAAGCCTGGTTGAGTCGGCTTCTCCGTCAGGTTTGTCTCAGGTTGGTTCCGGTAAGCATCCGATGGTCGGCTCTAGTAGTCGTTCATCTGCACCCGAAACTTTGCCCCTACAAGCATCCGAAAAACTGGCTGGGCTTGGAAGTTTAATTGAGCCAGAGCCACCAATTGCATCCTGTGCTGCCCTGTTGGGAAATCCCACAGCTACGGGCTACTTACCCAACGAGGCTACACCAGAACTCGCCATCCCAGCAACCGACCCAGCAACAACGAAAGTTGCTTCCCAAAAACCGATTCCAGTACGGACGATCGCACCACCTGAGCGTTTGGGGCGATTACCACAAACCACACCCGTCACGGTTCCAGCTCCCGTCGCCGCGACAACAGCCAACCCGACTCGTTCTTCAACTTCGCCAACCTACTCACCTGCCTACGAAATTTCGGGGGTTTCAGGAAAGTTGGCAGCGGTGCCTGAAAAAGCATTGATGCAAAGTTTGAATCAGGCAGTTGTGTTTGAGGCACTCGCTGAAAGTTACCAGGCATTGAGCCGGTTGAAGGCTGAGGATTTACGCCGTCTGGCTCGCGATCGCCCCAATCGGGTTGGGCAACTGAATACGCCGATCGAAACCCTGCCAACGCCCGCCGATACATTATTTCCAGACGGGCGATTTCCGGCAGTGCCACCGTTGACTCCACC